>Ga0315904_10000325_pt1 | contig 76019 bp, 73 predicted proteins | sample LakEriMetagenome_6_FD_203529 | JGI IMG/M metagenome (GOLD analysis project Ga0315904, IMG submission 203529) | Freshwater fungal communities from buoy surface, Lake Erie, Ohio, United States - Buoy 12 MA120 | ecosystem: Environmental > Aquatic > Freshwater > Lake | place: USA: Lake Erie, Ohio...
GATAACTGCAGCAACTGTTGATCCTGATGGCGGCACCATTGCGCGCAACCCCGATGGTTCAGCGCGTGGCACTTTACGCGAGCCATCTGCGATGGATTTGATTATGAACCACGCACCAGATCGCACGCTCGAAGATGATGTTGCAGCAATAGCTTGGTCATCGCAGCGCTACTTAGAAAGTGGTGTAACCGCATCAGTTGATGCTTGGGTTTCACCAGGGATGGCAGAGGCATATATCGCGGCAGATAAATCTGGTGCGTTACAGATCAATATGGATCTTTATATGTTGGCGCAACCAGATTCCTGGCGTGGCAACGTTGAATACTTTGCCAAGATTCGTGAAGAAGTTACGGCCCTTGGCCCCAATTCAAAGTTGGCATGCAAAACGATAAAGATCATTGGCGATGGCGCGTTATCTGCCGGAACTGCAGCACTGCTCGAGCCTTATCTTGATGATCCAACATCGAAGGGTTTATTGATTTGGAACGATGATGAAATTCTGGATGCTGCGGTGCTATTTGATTCACAGGGATACCAATTACATCTGCATGCCATCGGCGATGCTGCAGTGCGTCAGGCGCTAGATACGATTGAAAAGATGGCAGCGATAAATCCCAAGTGGGATCGCCGTCCCGTGATTACACATGCACAGCTAATTGATGAAACAGATCTGCCGCGGTTTGCATCTCTTGGGGTGATTGCGAACTTCCAACCGTTGTGGACTTATTTAGATCCAATGAATAAAGAGCTTATTGCACCGCGCATCGGTGATGAGCGAAATAATCGTCAATATCAATTGAAGTCGATGGTGAAAAGTGGCGCTCGTATGAGTTACGGAAGTGATTGGCCAGTTACCTCTTACATTCCTTTATTAGCGCTAGCCGTTCCAACGCATCGCCAGTCACCAGATAAATGGCCGGCTGAAGGTTGGAGCGCACACGAGGCGATTTCGGTAGAAGAGAGTTTGTCTTTCTACACCGCAGGCGTTGCCTACCAAGGCTTTAATGAATCGCGATTTGGAGTGCTAGCAGTCGGGATGCAGGCGGATTTGATGATCCTGGAGCAGAACCCGCTGGCAATCGCGCCGCATGATGTGGCCAGTATCAAGATAAGAGCCGTTTATAAATCAGGGGTTGCCGTCATAGGATGAGGGCATGACTACAACTGTTGGACACTGGATTGATAATAAAGAGGTACCAAGCACATCAGGACGCACAGCCCCTGTCTACGACCCTGCTTTAGGTGTTGAGACAAAGCGCGTTGCGCTGGCAAATGCGGCAGAGATCAACGCTGCTATCGCATCTGCGAAGAAAGCATTTCCTGGTTGGTCAAAGACTTCACTCGCAGCGCGTCAACAGATCGTCTTTAAATTCCGCGAACTTCTCAATGCGAAGAAGGGCGAGCTCGCCGAGATCATCACGAGCGAGCACGGAAAAGTTTTATCTGATGCTCTCGGTGAAATTACCCGTGGCCAAGAGGTAGTCGAATTTGCAGTTGGAATGCCACAACTTATTAAGGGTTATTACTCTGAAAACGTTTCAACGGGTGTGGATGTTTACTCAACGCGTCAGGCACTTGGCGTTGTCGGCATCATCTCTCCATTTAACTTCCCAGCGATGGTTCCAATGTGGTTCTACCCAATTGCAATCGCTGCTGGTAACACAGTTGTACTAAAGCCGTCTGAGAAAGATCCAACTGCATCAATCTGGATTGCAAAGCTTTGGAAAGAAGCGGGTCTGCCTGATGGCGTATTTAACGTTTTGAATGGCGATAAAGAATCAGTAGATGGGTTGCTGCACTCCCCTGATGTTGAATCAATTTCATTCGTTGGTTCAACTCCTATTGCGCGTTATATCTACGAAGAATGCGCGAAGGCTGGAAAGCGTGTGCAATCACTTGGCGGCGCAAAGAACCATATGTTGGTCTTGCCAGATGCTGACCTAGAACTCGTTGCAGATTCAGCGATCAACGCAGGCTTTGGTTCTGCCGGAGAACGTTGCATGGCGATCTCAGTTGTCGTTGCAGTTGAGCCAGTTGCAGATGCTTTGATCGAAAAGATTGTTTCTCGTATGGACAAGTTGCGTACCGGTGATGGTCGCCGTGGTTGCGATATGGGTCCACTTGTTACTAAAGAACACCGTGACAAGGTCGCTTCATACATTGATGTCGCAGTTAAAGATGGTGCAAAGGTTGTTGTTGATGGTCGCGGCGTAAAGGCCGACGGTGAGGCTGCAGGTTTCTGGCTTGGACCAACCCTGATCGACCAAGTACCAACTACTTCAAGTGTTTATAAGGATGAAATCTTCGGTCCAGTCCTTTCTATTGTTCGCGTAAAGACATACGACGAAGGCGTTGCGCTAATTAATAGCGGTGCATTCGGCAACGGAACTGCGATCTTTACAAACGACGGTGGCGCAGCGCGTCGCTTCCAGAATGAGATTCAAGTTGGCATGGTCGGAATCAACGTTCCAATCCCTGTGCCAGTTGCTTACTACTCATTCGGTGGTTGGAAACAATCACTATTTGGTGACACTAAGGCGCACGGTGAAGAAGGCGTTCACTTCTTTACTCGCGGCAAAGCGATCACTAGCCGTTGGTTAGATCCAAGCCATGGTGGAATCAACCTCGGCTTTCCCCAGAATTAATTGATCTAGAACTATTTAATAGAGACATCAAGGGAGCTACAAATGGCAACTCGCAAGATGAGCGTCGGTCAAGCAATCGTCGAATTCTTGGCCCATCAATACACAGTTGATGGCACACATCGCGAGCGAACTATTCAGGGCGTCTTTGGAATCTTTGGACACGGCAACGTGGCAGGTATCGGGCAAGCGTTAAAACAATTATCAACAACTGATCCAGATTTAATGCCGTATCACCAAGCGCGTAATGAACAAGCAATGGTTCACGAATCATCGGCATATGCCCGCATGACTCGTCGCCGTTCTACCTTTGCATGTGCATCATCAGTTGGGCCAGGTGCGACAAATATGCTCACTGGTGCCGCAGTTGCGACAACAAATCGTTTACCAGTGCTGCTCTTTCCGGCAGATACCTTTGCTAACCGCGTTGCCGATCCTGTTCTGCAGCAGCTAGAGCAACCATATGACTTAACGATGTCGGTAAATGATGCATTTAAGCCGCTATCTAAATTCTTTGATCGCATTAGCCGCCCAGAACAAATCTTTAGTTCGCTGCTTGGCGCAATGCGTGTGTTGACCGATCCTGCCGAAACAGGTGCAGTAACTATCTGTCTTCCAGAAGATGTGCAGGCCGAAACTATTGAAGTTCCCGAAGAATTTTTGGCAGATCGCGAATGGCATATCCGTCGTCCACGCCCAGATGCTGGCGTTAGCGCAGTTGCTGCAAAGGCGATCCGTAACGCAAAGCGTCCATTTATCGTTGCTGGTGGCGGAGTTATCTACTCTGACGCACATGCAGCGCTAACTAAGTTTGTGGAAGCAACTGGCATTCCAGTTGGGGTTTCACAAGCCGGAATGGGTTCACTTAACTGGGATCACCCACAGATGTGCGGCTCTGTTGGTGCAACAGGAACAACTACCTCAAACCGTTTAGCAAAGGATGCTGATCTAGTAATTGGTATCGGCACTCGCTACAGCGATTTTACAACCGCATCTCGCACCGTCTTCCAAAACCCAGATGTTAAATTTATTAATATCAATGTAACCGCCTTCGATGCCTTTAAACATGGCACTGCAATTCCGGTTGTTGCCGATGCGCGCGAGGCGTTAACTGAACTTTTACAAGAGCTAAATGGATATGCGGTAGATGCGGCATATGCCAAGAAGATTGCTGAAGAGAAGACAACCTGGAATGCCATTGTTGATGCATCTTTCGTTGATCAAAAGTTAGCAAAGCCAAGCCAGAGCGAGATCATTGGTGCGGTGCAGGCAGCAACAGATCCCCGCGATGTTCTGGTTGGCGCAGCAGGATCACTTCCTGGTGATCTCCATAAGTTATGGCGTGTACGCGATCCACTTGGTTATCACATGGAATATGCCTTCTCATGTATGGGATATGAAATCGCTGCTGGCCTAGGTGTTGCGCGCGCTGATTCATCACGCACACCAGTTGTCATGATGGGCGATGGCTCTTACTTAATGATGCATACCGAACTCGTTACCGCAGTTGCTGAAGGCCTGAAATTTATTGTTGTTCTAGTTCAGAACCATGGCTTTGCATCTATCGGCCATCTCTCTGAAGATATTGGTTCACAGCGCTTTGGTACCAAGTACCGCTTCCGCGATAAGAAAGCCAATAACCACGAAACCGGCGATGTCTTGCCAGTTGATCTTGCAACCAATGCTGAAAGCCTCGGAATGAATGTAATTCGCATCGCCGAAACTCCAAATGCCATTGCAGATCTATCTGCAGCGATGAAGGTGGCTAAAGCGCACCCAACTGCAACTTTGATCCACATCAATAGCGATCCACTGCTTTATGCACCGGGTGGAGAAGCGTGGTGGGAAGTTCCTATTCCTGCAGTCTCTACTTTGGAAAGCACCCAGAAGGCATACGCTCATTATTCAGAGGCGCGCAAAGCGCAGAAGAAGTACCTCGGTAAGGGCGCGAAAGAACGCGACTAGGTTTTCTTTTATTTGGATTTTTGGTCTGGTTAAACGTAACTGACTTCGCGGAAAGTGCGTTTGATCGAAAGCGTTAACTTATCGTTCTTGGGATCGGCAACTCTAAAGAAGCACAGTATTTTCTTGCCGTACTTCTTCTCTTCGGCTCCTGGATCTGGAAAGAAATATCCATAAGTTAAAGTCGGTGGCAAATCTTTCTGTCCAGTAAGCGTGGCAATCGCTGCATTGTCGCAAGCAACACCTGCCTCTTTCTTTGCTGCTTCAGAATTTAAATCTTTCGCCTTTATCTTGCCGATGTAAAAGACTTCGTAGTGATGTGGCTGGGTACAGCCGGTTGGGTAAAGAGTTTTGTAATTTGTATCGGTCCATTTACTTGATTTAGTGGGCGCTTTATTGGCGCTATAGCAACCAGTCTTTAGCTCCAGGTAGAAAGAGCCTTTAGATAAAGCATCAGCGGTGGGAGAACCCGAGAATAAGAGCGCTAGCACTGCGAATGCTGCCAATCTCTTTGATCTCATGCGTAAATCATATGACCTAAACCTCAAGTTGAAGGTTCAAGTTAATCAAAAAGTAATAAAGATTAACGTGCATAAAACGGCGGGTGAATAGCGCATTTCGCGGGCTCGGTTACTCTTACCTCACAAACGTTTTGTAGGTCGATTGCCCTAATCGACCGCGTCTATATAAGGAGCTCCACTTGATTAAGAGAATTTCGGCTATTACAGCTGCACTCGCTCTTGCAACAGTTGGCTTCATTGTTCCAGCAAACGCTGCAACAACAGAAGCAGATTGCGGTAAGGCAGGCGCATTTTGCGTTGGTCTCGTAACTGACCTTGGACAGATTGACGACAAGTCATTCAACCAAGCAGCATGGGAAGGCGCACAAGCAGGCGCCAAGAAAGCTAGTGGTTTCGCTAAGTTCATCGAAACTAAAGATTCAAAAGACTATGACGCTAACATCAAACTATTTGCTGATAAGGGTTACAACGTAATCGTAACTGTTGGCTTCTTGATGGGCGATGCTTCAGCTAAGGCTGCAAAGCTTTACCCAAAGATCAAGTTCATTGGTGTTGATCAGTTCAACGCATCAACAGAATCTAACTACACAGGATTGATCTTCGACGAAGATAAGGCTGGCTTCTTGGCCGGTTACCTCGCTGGATACCTAACAAAGACCAACAAGGTCGGCGGAGTATTCGGTATGAAGGAAGTTCTTCCAGTTCGCAAGTTTGGTGAAGGATACGAAAACGGAATTGCATACGCCGCTAAGCAGCGCAGCAAGAAGATCAAGTCAACTGTTGTTTACCACGCAGCTGGCGATAACGCTTTCTCAGATCCAGCATGGGGCGCAACAACAGCTAACCAGCTACTTACACAGGGATTCGACGTAATCTTCGGTGCAGGTGGATCAACTGGTAACGGAGCACTTGGCAAGGTAGCTCAGAAGGCTGGCGCATTCTGCATCGGTGTTGACATCGATCAGTACTACACAGTTCCTGAAGCAAAGTCATGTCTAGTAACTTCAGCAGAGAAGAAGCTAGTACTTGGAGTTGCAACACTTGTTGGTCAGGCTAAGGCCGGAACAATCAAGGGCGGAAACTTCGTTGGTCAAGTTGGTCTCGCACCGCACCACGACTTGGAATCAAAAGTTCCTGCAGCAGTCAAGGTACGTTTGAAGAAGACAACAACTGGCGTTCTTGCTGGTTCAATCTCAACTGGCTTTAAGGGTTAATTAATTACCTGAGAGTTAGTAGAAAGAGCGGGTGTGCAAATGCACACCCGCTCTTTTTTTACTCCCTCTTTTTTCCTCTTTCTTTATTGCAAAAAACCAATAAGATAGTCAATTATGAGCGAGACGAAATCTATTAAATCCGATGTGGATAATTCAAAGAAAAAATTTGATGTTGGCTCTTGGCTAATTCCAATAATTGCAGTTTTAGTCGCACTTTTTGTCGGCGGCATATTAATTAAATTACAAGGTCTTGATCCAATAGTTGCTTATAGATCACTCTTTAAAAGTGCATTTGGTTCCCTTGAAGGTATAGGCGTAACTCTTGCTAAAGCAACTCCTCTTGTCCTAGCAGGGCTTGCAGTTGCAGTTGGTTTACGCGCTGGCTTGTTTAATATTGGTGCTCAAGGACAATTGTTATCGGGCGCACTAGCTGCAGCGTGGGCGGGCGTGACCTTTGATGGCCTTCCCGGATTTATTCATATTCCTGTTGCGCTAATCATTGGAGCATTCTTTGGTTCACTCGTTGCTGCAATTTCAGGTCTATTAAAGGCATACCGCGGTGTACACGAAGTAATCACCACGATTATGCTCAACAGTATTGTGATGGCGATCGCTGATTACCTGGCATCAGGGCGACTACGCGAGCCAGGTCAATTCTTAACTCGAACCTCAGAAATTTCCGAAGAAGCAAGACTTCCTTTCTTCGGCAGTTTTCCGTCGGGATTCTTTTTTGCGGTATTCCTCGGCGTCTTTATCTGGTGGGTACTTGGTCGCACAACTAGCGGCTTCCGCATCGAAACTGTTGGACGCAATCGCCACGCCGCTTGGTATTCGGGTATTCCTGTTAAGCGCACAGTCGTTTCTGCGATGGTCATATCTGGCGCCATTGCTGGTTTAGGTGGTGCGATTGAAACGCTAGGAATTACCTACCGATATGAACCAGCCTTTAACTTGGGTCTTGGATTTGATGGAATCACCATTGCACTTCTGGGTCGCGTACATCCAATCGGAATCATCCCGGGCGCAATTTTGATTGGTGGCATGCGCGCAGGTGCTTCCACTATGCAATTTGATGCCGGCGTTGCCCCCGAAATTGTTGACCTCTTAATGGCGCTGATTCTCCTCTTTGTAACAGCGCCGTTGATTACCCGTTTCTTTAAAAATAGCTCTAACAAGTCTGTTACGAGCGGATGGGGTAACTAATTATGAAGCACCTCACCAAACGCAATAGCTACATCTTGCTCGCAATTGCAGCAACGGCTTTCTTCTACTCACGCGATGGAGATATAACAACCTCTGTCTATGCAACAGGTACTGCTTTCGCACTCCCCCTTGCACTCGCTGCGATGGTAGGAATTATGTGCGAACGCACCGGTATCGTAAATATCGGTATTGAAGGAACGATGCTTATCTCAGCATTCGTTGCATTCTTCGTTTCTTATCTGACTCAGAACATCGTCATCGGACTCATCGCCGCTCTCATGGTTGGTGCGTTGATGGGCTTTATCTTGGCGTTGATGGCAGTTTCTTGGCGGATGGATCAGATCATTGCCGGAACAATTATCAATATCCTGGCAACTGGTTTAACTTCATTTCTCTATGTTCAGGGAAAGACCATTCCATCAGTCTTCCAATCATTTGAAATTCCACTACTTTCCAAGATTCCATTCTTTGGACAAGTTCTCTTTATCCACGGCGCGCTTACCTTCATAGGTCTTGCGGTAATCCTGATTCTCTATGTCGGGATTTACCACACCCCATGGGGCTTACGCTCTCGCGCAGTTGGCGAACACCCGTCTAGCGCTGACACTGCTGGTGTTTCAGTAGCTCGTCTGCGCTACATCAACGTCACGATCGCAGGTGCGATCGGTGCACTTGCGGGCGCATACCTCGCACTTGAGCTAGTTGGCTCATTTGAACGCGGCTTTATCGCAGGTAAGGGCTTTACCGCACTCGCTTTGATGATCTTCGGTCGCTGGAATCCACTCGGTGCACTTGCGGCAGCGCTCTTCTTCGGACTAACTCAGGCTTATGCCAACCAGTTGATGATCGATCAGGTTGTAAATATTCCTTCCCAATTTACCGCTGCACTTCCTTATATTTTAACGATCATTGTCTTAACAATTTCTGCCGGCAAGGTGCGACCACCTGCTGCAGAAGGTCAACCATATGAGAAGGGACAGTAACAATGAGCGCTCTTCTTGAAGTAACTGGCGTAACCAAACGCTATCCCGGAGTTGTTGCAAATGACAATGTTTCGCTAACTGTTAACGCTGGCGAAGTTGTTGCACTGCTTGGCGAAAATGGTGCTGGTAAATCAACGTTGCTAAAGGCAGTATTCGGTTTGATTAAGCCAGATTCTGGCGAGATCAAGATCGGTGGTACGCCAATAGTCTTCGGCGATACCGCAGGCGTTATCTCACGTGGCGTCGGCATGGTTCACCAGCACTTCCAGTTGGTACCAGTTATGACCGTTGCCGAAAACTTAATCTTGGGAGATGAGCCCAAGCGTGGCTTATTTATCAATCAAAAGGCTGCTCGCGCAGAAATTATCGCGCTCTCTAAGCGTTATGGCCTTGAAGTAGATCCCGATGCAGTAATCGAAGATCTGCCAGTTGGTATGCAGCAGCGCGTAGAAATTCTTAAGGCGCTGCGTAAAGATGTAAAGCTTTTGATTCTCGACGAGCCAACTGCAGTTCTTACTCCACAAGAGATTGATGAACTATTAGGTGTTATTCGTAACCTCGCTAAATCAGGCGTTGGCGTTGTCTTGATTACCCACAAACTCCACGAAGTTATGGCTGTTGCCGATCGCGTAGTCGTCTTACGCGGTGGAAAGCTAGTCGGAACAACAACTCCTAAAGAGACCGACGAAGCAGGCTTAGCGCAGATGATGGTGGGACGTTCCGTTGTTCTGCAGGTCAATCGCACCGAAGCCAAACGCGGCGCAGTTGTCCTGGAAGTTAAAGGGCTACAAGTTCGCGATGATCGCAAGATCTTGTCAGTTAAGGGAGTAGATCTCGTACTTCATAAAGGTGAGATTCTTGGTGTTGCAGGCGTGGAAGGTAATGGTCAGCGCGAATTAGTCGAAGCAATTTGCGGTATGCGCCATCGCGAAGCAGGCGAAGTTCTAATCAGCGGCGTTGCTTCTAGAGATATGGCCCCACATTCAGTACACGAAGCTGGTATTTCACATGTACCTGAAGATCGTGAAAAGCATGGCTTAGTCGCTAATTACTCGATCGCCGATAACTTGGTGTTAAACCAATTCGATCAAGCACCTTTTGCTAAGGGTTGGGTCCGCAATCTTGGTGAAGTTGCTAAGAATGCTGAACAACTCGTTGAGAAGTTCGATATCCGCACACCTTCAGCCTTTAACCAAGCGAGTTCACTCTCTGGTGGAAATAAGCAGAAAGTTGTCGTTGCTCGCGAGCTAAGCCAAGAACTTCCGGTTCTGGTTGCAGCTCAGCCAACTCGTGGCGTGGATGTTGGTTCGATCGAATTTATCCATAACCAGTTAATTTCAGCGCGCGATAACGGCGCTGGCGTACTTTTGGTATCTGCCGAACTCGATGAAATTCTCTCCCTCTCAGACCGCATCGCGGTTATGTCGGGTGGAAAGATCGTTGCGATCGTTGACTCCAAAGATGCAGATCGCAACTACATCGGCCGCCTCATGGCCGGCCTAAAGGAGTAATGAATTGAAGATCGCAATCATCGCTGGCACAGGTTTCTATAACCTTCCAGCGCTCGAAGGCCAGCCCCCTACAACTGTTGATACCACTTACGGCCAGGCGGTTATCACAACTGGAAAATGGCATGGCGCAGAAGTTGCTTTCTTGACTCGCCATGGCGTTAACCACACCGTGCCACCTAGCCAAGTTAACTATCGCGCAAATATCCAAGCGCTAAAGAACTGGGGCGCAGAGCTGGTTATCGGCGTAAACGTTGTTGGCGGCGTAGATAAGAACTTAGCGCCTGGTGCATTGCAGTTAATTGATGATTTCATCGACTTCACTCATGGTCGCGCGGATACCTTCTTTGATGGCGTTCAAGAAGGCGGCGTTCAGCATATTGATATGACCTATATCTATGACAAGAAGATTCAAAAAGCTCTTGCAGAATCTGCGAAAAATGCAGATATCAAATTGCACGAGGGTGGCATCTACGCGGTCTATAACGGTCCTCGCTTTGAATCACCGGCTGAAATTCGCATGTGTGCCATGTTGGGTGTAACCGTGGTTGGAATGACCGGTGTTCCTGAAGCAACCTTGGCACGTGAAGCAGGGCTTCGTTATGCAGCAATTGCAGCCGTTGCCAATCCTGCCGCTGGCCTTTCAGATGAAGAGATTAGCCACGAAGGCGTCGGTGAAGTCATCAAGGGTTGCGCTGGAAATGTAATCACGATCATTGATGGTGCGATAAAAATCCTGGCTTCGTAGTTGAAAAAATAATATGGATCTATTAATCACCAACGCACGCTATGCGGTAACTTCTAATGGCAGCGATGAGATATTAGAAAATATCTCGATCGGTATAAAAGACGGCAAGATTGCATATATCGGGGCAGATAAACCTGCTGCAAGTAAAAGTTATGATGCATCGGGCAAGTTAATCGCTCCTGGTTTTATTAATAGCCATACCCACTTGGGAATGTCGCTACTGCGTGGGTGGGCCGAAGGCGTAAACCTGCAAGGATTTCTAGAACGCGTCTGGGCTGCCGAAGGTGCGATCATGGATGAGGCAACCTGCGAACTCGGTACCGAACTCGGCGCGCTAGAAGCTTTGTTATCTGGCACAACAACCACGATGGATATGTATTTAAATCCTGCTGCAACACATCGAGGCGCCGTGCGCGTTGGATTACGCCATATCGCAGGACCGATCTTCTTTGATTTCCCAGGTCTAGATGGTCTGCAATGGGAGCAACGGATCGAACGGGCGCATCAATGGAAGGCAGTCCTTGCTGAAATCGGTGGCCCTTACATTCCAACATATTTGATGCCACATTCAACTTATACAGATTCACCAGAAAACTTAACGCAGGTTGCAGCGATAGCCAAAGAACTCGGCGCACGTATTCACTTACATGTCTCGGAAACAGAAGCCGAGAACGACGATGTGGCAACGCGTTACGGCAAGACTCCGACTGAAGTTTGTCGCGATACCGGCATCTTGGATGTCCCAACAATCTTCGGCCATGGCGTGCATTTATCAGATTCTGATATGGCGATTGCGGCAAGTAAAGGCACATCAGTTGGCCATTGCCCGGGCAGTAATTTAAAACTTGGCTCAGGTCTTGCGCGCTTTAATGACCTGCGTAAATCTGGAATCAAAGTTGGCCTGGGCACAGATTCATGTTCTTCATCTAATGATTTAGATATGTTCTCAGTAATGCGTATGGCAGCCCACGTTGTTGCACTGCGCCAATCCCCTGCCGATGTTGACCTGACTTCTATTGTGCGCGCCGCAACTATCGAAGCAGCGCATGCAGTGGGCTTAGAAGATCGCGTCGGAAGTATCGAGATCGGTAAAGAGGCAGATCTCATTGCCATCGATCTACACGCTGCGCATTTAACGCCAGTGCATGATGTAAATGCGCTCTTGGTATTTGCTGCAGGCCGCGGCGATGTTACAGATGTCTGGGTTGCAGGTGATCAAGTAGTTGCTAACCGCACCAGCACCAAAATCGATCTAACAGATTTGATTAAGCGGGTAAATCAACGAGTAAAAGCGCTGGACCCACTGCGATGAACTTTGCTGGCAACAACATCCTAATAACCGGTGCCTCTGGCTTAATCGGGCGCGCCTATGTCGATCGCTTTCTAGAACTTGGCTTCACCGTCTGCGCACAAGTAAATACCGGCGAGCTATCGGCCCGTCCAAATTTGCATGTCATTGCCGAAGATCTATCTGTTACTAAATCAGGAAATTCACTTGTACAAGAAGCACTCGCTCGTGCGGGAAAGTTAGATTATGTAGTCAATAACGCGGCCAACCAGGCGATTCTTGATCCAGCAACTGCTTCGCGCGCAGAGATCGAACTAATGATGCGCATAAACGTTGATGCGCCGAAAGAGATTATCGATGAAGCAGCGAAATCAGGAGTGAAGGTTGTTTTAAATATCTCATCAGTTGAAGCGCTTAATCCACGTGCGGGCCATGAAATTTATGGCGCAAGTAAGGCGGCGTTAGATGTCTTAACGCGTTCAGCATCTCGCGCACATGCACCGATGCGTGTACTCGGATTGCGCTTAGGTTTAATTGGTCGCGATGGAATTGATCAGGCATGGCCAGAGGGTGTTGCTGCTTGGAAGGCTGCGACACCTTTGGCGCGTTATGCGACCGCAAGAGAAGTTGTTGGAGTTTCTGAATTTTTATTATCTGATGCAAATGCCTGGGCCACCGGAAGTACTTACGACTTCGATGGTGGCCTAGGCAGTCACAGTTGGTAGCCCCGAAGGGATTCGAACCCTCGTAGCTGACTTGAGAAGCCAGAGTCCTAGGCCGCTAGACGACGGGGCCCTAGTACATTTTTGTCTTTCGCTGGGGTACCAGGACTCGAACCTAGACTTACTGAACCAGAATCAGCAGGGCTGCCAATTACCCCATACCCCATTAGAACAGGGGTAAGAATACCCCAAAAATTAAAGCGCTATCGCCGCTGCAATTCGAGCCAACGACGCATCTTTTCCGAGCAACTCCATCGACTCAAAGAGCGGTGGTGAAATGGTGCTGCCGGTTGTTGCGATGCGAACTGCACCGAATGCAATACGTGGCTTAAGCCCCAGCTCTTCAATTAGAGATGTGCGTAGTGCGGCTTCAATGCTCTCGTGGTTCCAAGTTGTAAGTGGCGTTAGCTCTGCAAGAGAACGCTTTAACACATCCTTTGATGCGCTATCGGTAACCTTGGGAAGCGATGCTTCTTCAACTTTAAAATCTTTTACAAAGAGGAAGCGCAACATGGCAGGAACTTCATCTAACTTAACGATGCGCTCTTGAATTAGCGGCAGCGCCTGCTTTACAAGTGCGATCTCAGCATCGTTTCCGGTGATGACATTTGCCTTGGTTAAGAATGGCAGCGACCACTTTAGAAATTCATCAAGAGTTAGCGCACGAATCTTGTCGCCGTTGATCGCTTCCAACTTCTTCATATCAAATCGGGCAGGTGAAGAGTGCACCTTATCTACGGTAAAGAGTTCGCAGAGTTCGGCCATTGTGACATTTTCGCGATCATCGCCAGGTGACCAACCGAGTAGGGCTAGATAATTACAGATTGCTTCTGGCAAATAACCTTGTTCGCGATACCAAGCGATTGAAACTTCACCGTTGCGCTTAGAAAGCTTGGCATTGTCCTGGCCCATAACGAATGGCAAGTGAGCAAAGACTGGGTAATCTTCAATAGCAACGCCCATAGCTTGGTAAACGCGGATCTGTCGTGGCGTTGAGGAAAGTAGATCTTCTCCGCGAAGTACGTGAGTTACCTTCATCAAAACATCATCGACTGCAACGGCCAACGTGTAAAGCGGTGAACCATCGGCGCGAACTAGAACGAAGTCAGGTACGAATTTGTGATCGAAGGTAACGTCGCCACGGATCTCGTCGGTAAATGTCGTTGTTCCATCAGGCATGCGCATACGGACAACTGCTTCGCGACCCTGTGCTTTATACGCTGCGATTTGATCAGCAGTTAGTTCGCGGCAGTGGCCGTTGTAACCAGGTGCCACATTGGCAGCGCGCTGTGCCTCACGCACAGCCTCTAACTCATCTGGTGAGCAGTAGCAGTGGTAAGCATCTTTCTGATCTAAAAACTTTTGTGCCCAATGTGCGTAGATATCTAAACGCTGTGATTGTAGGTAAGGACCATTTTCGCCACCGACTTCTGGGCCCTCATCCCAATGCAAGCCAAGCCATTTCAAAGTGTCGATCGCAGCTTGTATATATTCATCTGTAACGCGCGTTGTGTCGGTATCTTCGATGCGGAATAAGAATGTTCCACCTGTGTGGCGAGCATATGCCCAATCAAAGAGGGCGGTGCGGATATTTCCAACGTGTAGGTCGCCAGTTGGTGAAGGTGCAAAACGTACTTTTACTTTTTTAGCAGTTGTATTAGTACTCACGGTTTTGCACTCACCTTATTTGTTAGTTGGCCAAGTCCATCGATTCCGACAACGACGTTGCCACGTTCGATGAGCGGTCCAATTCCTGCTGGGGTTCCGGTGATGATTACATCGCCCGGCAAAAGGGTCATGATCTGTGAAACAAAGACCACAATGTCGCTTACGCTAAAGATCATCTGATCAAGGGTTGCATCTTGGCGGATCTCGCCATTTACCTCCGAAAATATTCGCTGAGTTCCTGGAACGAAATCGGTTTCGATCCAAGGACCGATTGGGCAGAAGGTATCAAAGCCCTTTGCGCGCGCCCATTGGCCATCGCTCTTCTGAAGTTCGCGACAAGTGATGTCATTAGCCAAGGTGTAACCATAAATAACTTCATGGACTCGCTCTTTTGGAACATCTTTGCAGACGCGACCGATAACAACTGCTAGCTCTGCTTCGTAATCAATTGTTGGCGCCATAGCGGGCCAAACAATGGTGTCGCCCGGGCCAATGACAGAGGTATTTGGTTTTAGAAAGATGATTGGTTCTTTGGGAACTTCTGAGCCCATCTCTTTTGCATGATCGGCGTAGTTCTTTCCGACGGCAACGATCTTGCTGCGCGGAATAACTGGAGCAAGCAAGCGAACCTTTGTTAGTTCAACTTTGGCGGCAGTCTTAGTGACCCCGTGATAGATCGGATCGCCTGAGATTACGCTGATCTGGTTATCTTCTTCGAGGATGCCAAAGAGCGGATCGGTACCTAAACCTGATTCAGGACCTGGTGAGAAGCGAACAATACGCATTGGGCTATCTTACGCCCTTGTCACACTTCCACTTGCATCGATATGAAAGAGCGTTGCTTGCGCTGAGTGTTCCTTAATTACCGCGACTTTGGCGCCAGGTAAACCTGCATAAACAACGCCTTCAATTCCAGAAATCTGTGATGCCAGGGCGACAACAAATACCGCTTCAACTGCATCGAGGCTTAACTCAGGTGATGCCACATTTATCGCAACATAGGTGCGACCTGTTGAATCGCGCAGCGCGGCAGCTTGCTTTGCACCAGAACGTGCCAAGGTTGATGTAGCAAGAGTTGCTAACTTTTGATCTTCCGGATTTTCAAAGAGGTTGGCTGAATCCGAATTACTCATGTTCATCAACCTCGCCATCCTTAACTCGCTCAATTATTACCGAACTTATTTTACGACGACGACCAACAGGACGCTCTGATGTAATCGACCAACCCAGCATAGAAATCGTGCTGCCCGCGATCGGAACGCGCCCCAACTTCTGCGCCATCAAGCCGCCGATAGTGTCGACATCTTCAAAGTCTTCTTTATCGATCTCGATCTTTAACTCATCGGCCAGGTCTTCAATATGCAGCGTCGCTTTGGCGCGAGCCTTGTTTTCATTAATCCAAGTGAAGGCTTCTTCGCCATCATCGAATTCATCAGTAATCTCACCAACGATCTCTTCAATGATGTCTTCAATTGTGATGATTCCGGCAGTTCCACCGTACTCATCCACAACTATCGCTAAGTGGATCTGATCGCGCTGCATCTCTTTGAGCAGTTCTGCAGCGATCTTGATCTCAGGAACGAATACTGCAGGGCGCATATGTTGCTCAACTTTTTCAGTGGTCTCAGCCTCATGGTGATCAAGTGCGCGCTTTGCTAAATCTTTAACGTATGCAATACCGATAATCTTGTCGAGATTTTCACCGACGACAGGAACGCGTGAATAACCGCTGCGGAGCGCAAGAGAGAGCGCTTGGCGCAGAGTCTTATCGCCTTCGATCCAGACCATATCTGTGCGGTGAACCATGAGTTCGCGTACCAAGGTGTCGCCGAGTTCGAATACAGAGTGGATCATCTCGTGTTCATCTGATTCCACTAAACCGCGCTCGTGTGCCTGATCTACTAGATCGCGAAGTTCTGCTTCATTGGTAAATGGACCACCACGGAAACCCTTACCTGGAGTTATCGCGTTACCGATTGCAATAAGCAAGTTTGTGACTGGACCCAAGATAAAGGCCAAGAAGTAAGCCACTGATATTCCGGCGCGCGCCCATTTATGTGGTTGCTGGCGACCCAAGGTGCGTGGACCAACGCCAACGACCACATATGAGAGAACAACCATGATGACAACGGTTGCGATCATCGCTTGTGCAGATGAATATTCGCGCAGTAGGGCAACTGCTAGAAGCGCGGCTGCGGTGAATTCGCAGATCTTGCGGACAAGCAGCAGCACATTGAGATAGCGCGAAGGATGTTGTGAGTATTTCTTTAATAGGTGTCCCCCGCGCTTACTTTCAAGCTCTTCAATTAAGACACGTGAGATTGAGGTCAGCGCTGATTCAGATGCGGCAAGAAAGCCGGCAAATGCAATTAGAGCAACGATGGCGCTGATATTCACGATAGTCATGCACTTGCCTGCCAATTCTTAACTAGATCTTCTTGTAGGGCGAACATAACTTTTTCATCTTCTTTGTTGGCGTGGTCATATCCCAAGATATGTAGCAAGCCGTGTGCGGCCAAGATAAAGATCTCGTGTTCGGCAGAGTGTCCAGCAGTTGCTGCCTGGCGCGCTGCCACAGTTGGTGCAATCACAATATCTCCGAGCGTCACCGCATCGCCTGCCGCTGCCGGCATATCCATGGGAAATGAAAGCACATCGGTAGGACCTGGTTCATCCATCCATTTGATATGTAGTTCAGTCATCTCGTTTTCGTCTACAAAAACTAAGTTAACTTCGCATTCTGGGTTGAGTTTTAACTGCGCAAGGCTCTTGGTCAACAGGGCGCGAACTTGATCTGCGGGCACGAGTTCGCCAGATTTGTTGGTGATTTCTATGGTCATAAGTGAATTTAAATTAGGAGTTTCGGATATTACGAGGTGCAGCTTTTGCCGCATCAAATTTCTCGTAAGCCTTGACGATATCGCCGATCAAGCGGTGGCGAACCACATCTTCTGCAGTTAACTCCATAAATGCGATGTCATCAATATCTTGCAAGATATCGGTGATTACGCGAAGCCCTGACTTTGCTCCATTTGGAAGATCGATCTGCGTTACATCGCCGGTAACAACCATTTTGGAACCAAAACCTAAGCGCGTTAAGAACATCTTCATCTGTTCAGGAGTGGTGTTCTGTGCTTCATCTAAGATAATAAAAGAATCATTTAACGTACGTCCGCGCATGTAAGCAAGCGGTGCTACCTCGATAACCCCGGTCTGAATCAAGCGCGGAATCGAATCAACATCGATCATGTCATGCAGCGCATCAAATAGCGGGCGCAGATATGGATCGATCTTCTCGCTTAAGGTGCCAGGTAGAAAACCTAAACTTTCGCCGGCCTCAACTGCCGGGCGCGTAAGAACAATGCGATTTACCTTCTTGGTTTGCAGAGCGGCAACTGCCTTCGCCATTGCAAGATATGTCTTACCGGTACCAGCAGGGCCAATTCCAAAGGTGATGGTGTTATCTTCGATTGCATCAACATAGTGTTTCTGATTTGCGGTCTTCGGTCTGATGGTGCGACCGCGGTTAGAGACGATATTTAAAGATAAGACTTCAGCTGGGCTTTGCGCAGGTTCTTGGCCAAGCATTGCAATACTGCGCGCAACGGCATCTACTGTTAAAGATTGACCGGAACGTATAACTAGGGTCATCTCAGCAAATAACTTTTCAATTGCTAAGCAATCAATGTGTGGTCCGCGCAGAGTTATCTCGTTACCGCGAACTGTGATGTTAACGCTTGGAAAAGCCGCTTCGATCGCACGTAAGTTGGCATCGTTTGCTCCGATGAGTGAGACCATCGGAATCGCTGGTGGGACGGTTATTAAAGTGCGTTCCATATAACGCTGATACTACTTTTAACCGGGTGGCCAAGCGAGCCCACGCCCGCCCAGCAGATGTAAATGAGCGTGAAAGACGGTCTGCCCAGCATCCGCACCGGTATTAAAGACGGTGCGGTAGCCATCTAGCTCGCGCTCGGCGGCGATGTGGGCGGCTGCGGTGAAAAGGTCTGCGGTAATCGTTGGTGACATCTTGGCAAGACCTGCCGCATTTTCAGTGTGCACCGTCGGAATCAAAAGCACATGAGTTGGTGCCTGCGGATTTAAATCATTAAATGCGACAACGTTCTCGCTGCGATAAACAATCTCGGCTGGAATCTGTCCCTCAATAATTTTGCAGAAGATGCAATTTGGATCAAGTGCCATGAGTGCGACTATACCTTTACCAAATTCTCAAAGCAGCGTTTAAGCCAGAAAGCGCCGCCATTCCGGCATGGGCTGAACGAAATATTGGCCGCCCTAGTAGCGCAACCTGCGCACCAGCTTTGGCAAAGAGCGCAACTTCTTCATCGGTTAGCCCACCTTCTGGGCCGATGATGACTAGAACTTTCTGTGAACCCGGTTTAATGACTTCAGTGAATTTTCGTTGTGCGCCTTCGTGTAAAACAATTACCAGATCATAATTTGGAATCTCCGCAGCAATCTTTGCGGCATCCAATACGCCCATGACAAAGGGAATTCGATTACGACGTGTCTGCTTACTGGCTTCGCGCGCAGTGGTGGCTAACTTCTGCATTAGATCTGGAGATCCCTTACCGATCGAACGCGCCGCAGCCCAGAGCAGAATTACATCGGCTCCGCCTGCAGTGTTTAACTCGATCGATTCTTTGATGCGATCGCCCTTGGTAAGCGCCTGTGCGACGTGTAGTTCCACTGATAACTTATCTTCAAACCCTGTTGATAAGACCTGCACCGTCATATCTTTCTTACCAACAGTTAAAACTTTTACAACCGACCAGCCACCTTGTCCGCTGGATAGGGCAAGTGAATCTCCAACCTGAGTGCGAAGTACGCGAATTGCGTGCGCTGCTTCATCTCCCCCGAATTGGTAAGTACTTCCTACCGTTGTAGGAAGATCGGCGACGAAGAAGAGGCTAAGCATTAGCGACCGAAGGCATCTCTAAATTTGCTAAAGAATCCTTGCTCAAGCCCCTTGATCTTTACATCGCCAGGCTTTTCACCACGCGCTGCAGCAAATTTGCGGAGCAGTTCTTCTTGTTCGCGATTTAACTTATGTGGAGTTTGCACTTCCACGTGAACAATTAAATCTCCACGGGTTGCAGCACGCAGGCGAGTCATACCTTTGCCGCGCACTGGGATCGTTGCCCCGCTCTGTGTTCCGGCGCGTACTTCTACTTCGATCTCGCCATCTAAACATTCCACTTTAACTTTGGTGCCAAGAGAAGCTGCTGCAAATGAGACTTCGATAGCAACGTGGAGGTTGTGGCCATCGCGAATTAAAAATGGGTGCTCTGCTTCAACGATTTCAACGTAGAGATCTCCTGCTGGTCCGCCACCAGCACCGACTTCACCGCGACCGGCTAATTGAATACGGTTGCCGGTTTCAACACCTGCTGGAATCTTGACGTTGATATTTTGACGAGCGCGAACACGGCCATCGCCAGCGCATTCACGACATGGGTTTTGAATAACGCTGCCAAAGCCCTGACATGCAGAACATGGACGCGAAGTCATAACTTGTCCTAAGAAGGAACGCTGCACTTGTTGGGTTTCACCGCGACCTTTACATACCTGACACATCGCAGGCGCTGAAGCATCAGCAGAACCCTGTCCGTTGCACTTGGTACAGGCCACTGCGCTTTCAACTGAGATATCACGTTCAGTTCCAAAGCAAGCTTCATTTAAATCAACTTCAACACGGATTAAGGCATCTTGTCCTTGGCGCATACGTGGACGTGGCCCCCGATTTCCTCCCCCACCGAAGAAGGCATCCATGATGTCGCTAAATCCACCGCCACCAAATCCACCACCGAAACCAGAACCGCCCATGTCATATGACTGACGTTTCTGCGGATCACTTAAAACTTCATAGGCGGCAGTTACTTCTTTAAATTTATCTTGCACTGCAGGATCAGGATTTACATCGGGATGCAGTTCGCGCGCAATTTTGCGATAAGCCTTTTTAATCTCATCTGAACTTGCCCCGCGATCAACGCCAAGTGTTTGGTAATGATCAGCCATTTATTGTGGGCCTTCCGTAATGTAACGCCCAACGTAACGAGCAACTGCAGAGACCGCTGCCATCGAGCCTGCGTAATCCATTCGCGTTGGCCCAAGAATACCGAGCGCTCCAACTGGAGACTCAGCTGCGCCATAACCAACTGTGACAAGGGATGTTTGACGTAAATTGCTCTCACTTTGTTCGCCGCCGATTCGCACCTTGACGGTGTCATTGGCATCGCCAAGCAAGCGCAGTAGAACTACTTGTTCTTCTAGTGCTTCAAGGATTGGTGATAAAGATGTTCCTAAATCTTCACCAGAACGCGCCAAGTTGGCAGTTCCAGAGATAGTCATCTTTTCGCTACCAGAGCCTTCGCCAGTTATGGGATAGGTAATTACTGCAACCTGCTTGGTTAGATCTGCCAACAACTTGGCAGATCTCTTCATCAACTGATCCAAGTTATTTGCTTCATCTAAAAATGTTTCAATAGCGCGTCGTTCGGCAGATGACATCGGCTTAACCGTTGCCAACTTATCTACGAAGACGCGATAACCGAGATCCGTTGGAATACGTCCGGCAGATGTATGCGGATGGGTAATCAAACCTTCATCTTCCAGAACCGCCATCTCGTTGCGGATTGTTGCTGGTGAGAGTCCGAGCGATGTCTTATCGGCGATCGCTTTAGAGCCAACAGGTTCTTGGGTAGCTACGTACTCATCAACGATGGCGCGCAAAATCTCGAGTCGGCGTTGTGATTGCATAGCTTTTTCTATAGTTCTTTTCTCTTATTAGTCTCTAGATCAAAACTAGCGCGATAGAAATTAAAGTTAAGAGGAAGAATGCAGGGAATGCGGTCTTTGCCTTATTCGCCTTGAAGTGAACAAAGATGGCACCGGCCATAAAGAACCAGAGTCCAACGAGTGGGAAGTAAGCCATCCAATTCCACTTGAGGCCAAGGATTAAGCCAAGTGCCAATAGCGCTTCGAAGAAGCCAATAACGCGCGCGATTCCATCTTTAACATTTACATCGCGGGTGCCAGATAGCCCCTTATCGTTACCACTGGCTTTGGAAAGGCCAGAGATAACAAATACGACGGCGAGAAATGCCAGGATGATCGTTGCGCTAGTAGTCATGGGCTAAAGGTACTACAGGCGCTTAGGCCAGCGCCTCTCGGACTAAACGATCGGCGATTAGCCGCCCTTGTGCAGTTAACTGGATTGCATCGCCAACTATCTCTAAATGGCCTGAAGATTTATATGCTTCTAAATTTTCTTTAGCACTTTCTGTCAATAGTGAGAGCTCTAAACCGGTACGCATCCGAATCGCCAACATGATTGATTCATCACGTAATTGTTCAGCGGTTAAATCTTCTGAATCTGCAATTGGTGACTCACCAGCAAATAACTTCTGCTTATATGCGGTTGGATGCTTAACGTTCCAGAAACGCTTGGCATCAACATGTGAATGCGCACCTGGCCCTAAGCCCCACCAATTAGCGCTCTTCCAGTAAGCAATATTGTGCAGGCACTCTTTGCCAGGCTTTGCCCAATTAGATAGTTCATACCAATTCAAACCTGCGTCATTACACATCTGATCTACTAGCAAATACATATCTGCCATCAGATCATCATTTGGCATAGTTAACTCACCGCGTTTGATCTGCGCTGCAAGTTTGGTGCCGGTCTCAACGATTAACGCATAAGCGCTGATGTGATCGACATCCAGCGAAAGCGCCTCAGTTACCGTGCTGCGCCAATCTTCCAGGGATTCACCAGGTGTTCCGTAAATTAGATCAACGCTAATACTTTCAAATCCAGCAGCGCGCGCCATATCAACTGCGCGCTTTACATTGGCAGGATTGTGGGTGCGATCTAGCACCGCTAGAACATGTGGTTGCGCCGATTGCATACCGAATGAGATGCGGTTAAATCCTGCGGCAAGATATGCAGATAACTTCTCTTGCGTTACCGAATCGGGATTTGCCTCAAGTGTTATCTCGCAATCAGCAGTTAAACCATTGCGCGCCTTGATCGCGGTGATGACTCGACCGAGATCGTGCGCTGGGAGTAAAGATGGTGTGCCTCCCCCAAAGAAGATTGTCGGAACTTGATCTTTAGGAGCGCTCTCTAGCTCACGCAGAACGGCATCGATGTAATCGTTAGAGACGATCTCAAGAGTTGCGCCATCCTGGAGTTCAGATGGTGTGTAGGTATTGAAGTCGCAATATCCGCAGCGCTTTATGCAGTAAGGGATATGTACGTAGAAAGAGAGCACGATCAGTCTTGCTTACGCGCGGCTTTAATCTTTTCGATATCAGCATCTGTGGCAAGGGCGGCAACGAAGGCTTCTTGTGGAACTTCAACGCGCCCCACCATCTTCATGCGCTTCTTACCCTCCTTCTGCTTTTCCAGAAGTTTGCGCTTACGAGAAATATCTCCACCGTAACACTTAGCAAGAACATCTTTACGGATCGCGCGGATGCTCTCGCGTGCGATGATGCGTGAACCAATAGCGGCCTGAATCGGAACTTCGAACTGTTGGCGCGGAATAAGTTCGCGAAGTTTGCCGGTCATCATCACGCCATATGAGTAAGCCTTATCGCGGTGAACGATTGCGCTAAAGGCATCGACCGCCTCACCCTGGAGCAAGATATCGACCTTAACGAGATTGCCTTCTTCATCGCCGAGTTCTTCATAATCAAGTGAGGCATAACCCTTCGTGCGGCTCTTTAGCTGATCGAAGAAGTCGAAGACGATTTCAGCAAGTGGCAAGGTGTAGCGAATCTCCACGCGATCTTCCGAGATGTAATCCATGCCCAGCATCGTGCCACGACGTTCTTGGCAGAGCTCCATGATCGTGCCGATATATTCAGATGGGGCAAGGATGGTGCTCTTAACAATTGGTTCTTTAACGTTATTGATCTTGCCATCAGGAAATTCGGATGGGTTGGTAACTATAAATTCTTTGCCATCTTCAAGTGTTACGCGATATACCACGTTTGGCGCAGTTGAAATTAAACTGATTCCGGATTCGCGCTCAAGACGCTCGCGCACGATCTCCATATGTAGCAGACCAAGGAAGCCACAGCGGAAACCAAAGCCAAGTGCTGCAGAGCTCTCTGGTTCGTAAACAAGGGCTGCATCATTTAACTGCAGCTTATCTAGCGCATCGCGAAGTAAAGGAAAATCGGCGCCATCTAGTGGAAAGAGGCCAGAGAAGACCATTGGTTTTGGATCTTTATAGCCAGCAAGTGCGGTCTTTGTTGGGTTTTGATAATTAGTAACGGTGTCACCAACACGAGATTGGCGAACATCTTTTACGCCAGTAATTAAATAACCTACTTCACCAACGCCTAAACCTTTACTTGGCAGCGGTTCTGGTGAAATTACACCGACTTCAAGTGCTTCATGGCGAACGCCGGTTGAGAACATTTGAATCTGTTCGCGTGGATTTAGTCGTCCATCGATAACGCGAACATAGGTAACCACACCGCGATATGAGTCATATACAGAGTCGAAGATAAGTGCGCGCGCAGGTGCGTTGGCATCGCCAACTGGTGCGGGAATCTGCGCAACGATCTGATCTAGAAGGTCGGCAACGCCATCGCCAGTTTTTCCAGAGACGCGTAAGCAATCTTCTGGTTGGCAACCGATCAAGCGAGCAAGTTCTGCCGCAAACTTTTCGGGCTGCGCATTTGGGAGATCGATCTTATTTAGAACAGGAATAATCGTTAGGTTGTTCTCCATCGCCAAATAAAGGTTGGCAAGAGTCTGCGCTTCGATTCCTTGTGCGCAATCCACGAGCAACACTGCGCCTTCGCATGCTGCGAGCGAGCGCGAAACTTCGTAGGTAAAGTCAACGTGCCCAGGAGTATCGATCATATTGAGGATGTATTCCTGGCCATCGATACCGCTGCGCCATGGCAGACGAACTGCTTGCGATTTAATGGTGATGCCGCGTTCGCGTTCGATATCCATGCGATCTAGATATTGCGCGCGCATATTGCGGGCTTCTACAACTTCGGTGATGCCGAGCATGCGATCTGCCAGCGTTGATTTGCCGTGATCGATATGGGCGATGATGCAAAAGTTACGTATCTGCGCGGGGTTTGTCGCTGCCGGTTGCGGAGCCTTGGCAATTGGAATTGCAGGCACTTATGCGACCTCTAATTCGGTGTGTGGTTTGAAAATTTAGCGAGCGCCGGCTTTGGCAGCTGCCTTAGCCATTGAAGACTTCTTATTTGCTGCAGTGTTACGGTGAACAACACCCTTTGCTACTGCAACATCTAGAGCCTTTGAAGCGGCGCGGAGTTCAGTCGTGGTTGTTGCTGCATCGCCCTTTACGACTGCTTCGCGGAATTTGCGAACAGCGGTCTTTACAGATGAAGAGACAGACTTGTTGCGAGCTTGCGCCTTGTTATTGGTCTTAACGCGCTTGATCTGCGACTTGATATTTGCCACGTGTATTACTCCGAACGTTGAAAGCTTTGATGACCCTTTTGGTAATCAGGCAGAGGCGTAGGTTATCAGCGCAGGGGGCGCAGGCTCAAATTGGGTTGAAATCCCCGCCTGACATTGGTCTTATCTGGGAGTTATCTAGCCGCTCTTGCTGCGGTAATCGTGGCCAAGGCTTTTTCGAGGGCATAGATCGGATCTGTCGCTGCTCCCTTTACTTGTGCATCTGCCAGAGCGATCGCTTGAACCGCCTTAGAAAGTGCGCGCGGTGTCCAACCTTGCAATTGGCGACGAGCTTTATCAATCTGCCATGGCGCCATGCCAAGTTGTCCAGCAAGTTCGAAAGATTTAGCACCGGTGGCAGATCCAGAAACTTTCGCCAGGCTGCGAAGTGCGGATGCGATTGCCGATGTCACCATGACTGGATCTGTGCCAGTTTCAATTGCACTGCGCAGTGAAATTAAGGCAGTTGGTAAGTTGCCATCAATAGTTGCATCAGCAACATCAAAGCCAGTTGTCTCAACGCGGCCTTGGTGGAATTCATCGATGTATTTTTCATCGATAACGCCAGCCGGTGCATCGAGTGCGATCTGAGAAACTGCCTGTTGTAGCTCGCGCATATCGCCACCGAGTGCACCGACAAGGGCGGCAACTGCGCCAGGTGATGCCTTGCGGCCAGAATCTAGAAATAGCTCTTTAACAAATTGCTCTTTCTCTGCATCTTTCTTTAAAGGCTCGCAGGCAATTATTTCGGGCTTAACTTTCTTAATCGCATCAAGGAGCGCTTTGCCCTTTACGCCGCCTTTATGAATAAAGATCACCGTAGTTGTGGCATCTGGTTCAGGAAGATAGCGAGTTATCTCATCGCGAGATTCTTCCGGTAGATCTTGCAGATCTTTAATAATCAACGCACGGCGTTCAGAAAATAGCGAAGGGGCAAGTGCATCAGAGATATCTCCGACAATCGCATCTGCAGCCGAGATAGTGGTTACTTCAGCTTTCTCTTCTTTTAACTGCGCAGAGATTTTAGAGAGCGCGCGATCGGCCAGCGCTGCTTCAGAGCCAAGGATGAGATAGAAATCGTTCATCGCAGCTCCTTATCCTCTTATCTTTTCCTAGCTAGTTATTCCCAGCGGAGAAAGGTTAACTTCGATCTGCTGGTTCGCACCTTAAGGCGATGGTTACGGGCGCTAATTGCGATCGCACCATCTCTGTCGGTACGCAGTACTTTAGCGCCTGTCTGCGCCAATAGTTCAAGGGTGGCAGGTGCGGGATGGCCATAACTATTTCCTGCGCCAACGCTAATCATCGCAACTTGTGGCGAAAGCGCCTTGGTAAAGATCTCATCTTGATAAGCCGAACCGTGATGGCAGACTTTATAGATATCGACTTTACGCATGGTCGATGCAATTAAGCTCTGCGACAAGGGCTCCATATCTCCGCCGGCAAAGAGTGAGTAATCCTTAGTTGTGATTCGTACCGCGATACTTGAATTATTTTGATCGTAACTTCCTGAATCTGGCCACAAGACTTCAATATCAACTGGGCCTTGCGTGCTTTGCAATTGCGCACGTGCACCACGATTTACATTTTGATACCAAGTCTCGCCAACTTTGCGCCCCTTGGTTACACCTGGCCAACCTGCAATGTGATCGGCATGGCCATGAGTAATTATCAATAGCGGAATCTCGCGAACACCAAGTTGCTTTAAACAACGATCAATCGCTTCAGGATCAGGGCCGGTATCAATAACAATTGCGCGGTGATTGCCTAAGTTAATCGCTGCGCCATCGCCTTGTCCGATATCGCAATTAGCAACCTGCCAATCTCCTGCCGGAAAACGTTGTAGATAAGAAAGGCCCAGCACCAAGATAACAACGGTTACAACCAACCGCTTTGGGGCTAGCAAGAAGAGCGCAATTACAACTGCAATAACCAGAAAGCCAATCAAACCTTTCTGCAGAGTTAAGACTCGATACCCAGCAGCCCAATCAGCAACCCAAGCGATCCAGATCGCCAAAGGTTTGATGCAGGTAATCAGCACGGTAGAAAGTTGCGGAAAGAGTGGTGAAATCAGCGCTGCGATAAAGCCGGTGATAGTTATCGGTGCAACGGCAGGTGCGGCGAAGAGATTTGCAAATAAAGATGCGGGAGATAGAAAACCTGACAAAGCAACGATGACAGGTGCGCAGAAGACCATCGCTGCAATCGGTGGCGCAGCAGCTTGGGCCAGTAACTTCGGAACACCTCGTGCAAAAAAGTTGGTGACTCTTGGGGCATAGAGCAGCAACCCAGCAGTTGCCAGAACTGAGAGTGCAAAACCTGGTTCGCGCGCCTGCCATGGATCGCCGACTACAACGAGTGCGATCGCAAATCCCAACGCAGGCAGTGAATCAGCACCGCGTCTGGTTCCGTAAGAGATAAGTAAGACCGCAGCCATGGCGGCAGCACGTAGAACAGATGGTGATGGTCGAACAAGTGCGATAAAACAGATGAGAGCGATAGCAGTGGCAATGATGCGAAAGCGCATACTGCGAAAGAGAAATTGCATGCACCATAAGACAAAAGCCGAAACGATCGCAAAGTTGGCGCCACTTACTGCAACTAGATGCGTTAACCCAGATCTGCGCATATCGCTCTTAAATTGATCGCTTTGCAGGGAGGTATCCCCCAGAACCATTCCGGGGATAAGGGATGCGCCATCGCCTGAACCACTTGCGTTGCGAAGTCCTAAACGAATCGCCGCTAAAGATTTCGCCCATGAACTTGCTTGGGTAGTTGCATTGATTGGTCCACGAGAAATTAACAGAGCACCAGTGCGCGCCTCTTTACTTTCTAAGACGCTGGCCCTTAACGAAATCCGCTGACCTGGAAGTAGGCCAACCACTCTCTTATCGGAAGTAATAATCCGCACCGGAGTTCGCAGATTGAACTTTTCGCTACCGCTATCAATCTGCCGCAGTGATGCTAAAAAGCTATAACTCGGTGGCAAAAAGTTCTGTCCGCTTACTCGCTTGGCAGTTCGCTGCGGATCGGTAGTTATTAACGCCCTTACTTCAACGGTACTTTGAAAGTAATTAGCGACGGCGCTTGATTCAAGACTCTGTTGGCGCATCGACATAACAACTGAACCCAAGGTCAGCGCAATTACCAGAACAATTACTCGACGCTTCTTCTGTGAAAGTGCCAGCAGAACAAAGCAGATGGCGCCGAGAGAAATTCGCCACGGCGCCATCCAACTTTGCGTAAGTGCACCAACCCAAACCGCACCTCCTAAAGCTAAGGCGCGGTAATCAATTAGACGCGTAACTTCTCTTTAAATTGCCCGTACTTTGCAGTGCCTATCCCTGAGACCTTAAGCAGATCTTCAACTGTTAAGAACGGACCATTTATTTTTCGATAGGCAACGATGCGCGCAGCAAGTACTGGGCCAATCCCGTCAAGTGTCTCGAGCTCTTTTGCGCTGGCGCGATTTAGCGAGATTGGGCCGGTTACCTTCGCTTTGGCGCGCTGTGGCGATACACGCGCAGCGCTGCCACCTTTCTGTGGTGGATATATATAAACCTGTTCGCCATCTTTGATGATGCGCGCCAGATTTATATCGGAAACATCGGCGCCCTTTACGGTATCGCCGGCCGCCTTTATCGCATCAATAACTCGCGAATTAATTGGCAATGAGTAAACGCCGGGATTTACAACGGCGCCTGCGACATCAACGGTTACCTGCGCAACGCTTTCGACCATTGTTAATTCAGGTGCGACGACTTCGATTTCCTGTGATGTACCGCGAACAACAAAGAAGGCAGATGTTGCGACAACAATTGCAGAAAGCGCGAGCAGTGAGCGTTTCTGGGGCGAAGTGAAGGAGATATGGCTCCACCAGGAGCGAAAGTTTTCAAGTATGGAATTCATGGCCCAGATTGTGCAGGGCTTTAACTTTGCGCCCTCTGAAAGTTTATTGGGCTGTGGCTAAATAACGATCTAAATAACTATATTGACGATCTTTGGCGCGCGCGCAATAACTTTCTTTGGCGTTGCACCGTTTAGCTCTGCGGCAATTGTTGGGTGAGCCAGAGCCAGCGCTTCGATCTCAGCATCGGTAATAGTTGGTGGAACTTCGATGCGCTCTTTGATCTTGCCATTGATCTGGATAACGGCTTCAACTGCATCTGCAACCAATAACTTTTCATCCACAACTGGCCAACCGGCAGTTGCAATCGCTGGCTTATGGCCTAGGCGATCCCACATTTCTTCAGCGGTGAATGGGGCAACAAGTGAAAGCATGATCGCAATTGCTTCAACTGCTTCGCGAACTGCAGGATCTGCTGCTCCTGGCCCTGAATCAATCGCCTTACGCGTTGCATTTACTAACTCCATAACGCGCGCGATGGCAACATTAAAGCGGAAAGATTCAACAGCGAATGCGGCGTCGTGTAAGGCTTTATGAGTTGCTTTGCGTAGTGCGATATCGCCAGTTGCGAAGTCAACGCCCGGCTTTGAAGTTACATCACCTGATAAACGCCAAGCGCGACTTAAGAATTTAACTGAACCAGATGGTGAAACATCGGCCCAATCCACATCATCTTCAGGTGGGCCTGAGAAGACCATTGATAAACGGATTGCATCGACGCCGTGGTTTTCGAGTTCATCCGACAGGCGTACCAAGTTGCCACGAGATTTCGACATCGCAGAACCGTCCATTACAACCATGCCTTGATTTAGTAGGCGGGTAAATGGTTCAGTGAAGCCGAGCATTCCGATGTCATGTAAAACTTTTGTAAAGAAGCGTGAGTAAAGCAGGTGCAAGATTGCGTGGGTTACACCACCAACGTATTGATCTACTGGTAACCAAGTATCGATATCTGCGCGCGAGAATGGTTCATTGTGGTTAGTTGATGATGGATAACGCAGGAAGTACCAAGAAGAATCTACGAAAGTATCCATAGTGTCGGTATCGCGCAGCGCTGCTGCGCCGCACTTTGGACAAGAGGTATTAACCCAATCTGTTGCCGCAGCAAGTGGTGATTGTCCCTTTGGCTTTAGATCAAGACCTTTAGCATCAGGAAGAGTAAGTGGCAGTTGATCTGCTGGAACTGGAACTTCGCCACACTTTTGGCAGTGAACGATTGGAATTGGTGTTCCCCAGTAACGCTGGCGCGAAACCAGCCAATCGCGCAGACGGTAGTTACGTGCAGATTTTCCGAGTCCATCTGCCTCTAACTGCTTATTGATTGCAGTGATTGCATCTGTTTTGTTAAGACCATCAAGTGAACCAGAATTAATCAACTTGCCGTCGCCAGTTGTGGCAACGCCTGAAACTGTTGGATCTTCTTCTTCGCTCTGTACAACAACGCGTACCGGAAGTTTCATAGCGCGGGCAAAATCTAAGTCACGTTGGTCGTGTGCAGGAACGGCCATGATCGCACCGGTTCCGTAATCAGCTAAAACATAATCCGATGCCCAGATCGGTAACTTCTCACCATTTACTGGGTTGATGGCATAACGCTGCAGGAAGACACCGCTCTTTGGGCGATCTGTTGCCAGGCGATCGATATCAGAGGCGGCCTTAACAGATTCGAGATAAGTTTTAAATTCACTTTCGGCAGGAGTGCCGCTCGCAAGTTCTGCCGCGAGCTCAGAGTCAACGGCAACGACCATAAAGGTTGCGCCGTACAAAGTATCGGGGCGGGTTGTGTAGATCGTTACAGGTTCTGTGCGGCCTTCGATAACGAAGTTAACGTTGGCACCTTGTGAGCGACCGATCCAGTTGCGCTGCATCGTAAGGACTTTATCTGGCCACTTACCCTCGAGATCTTTCATATCATCGAGCAAACGATCGGCGTAATCAGTGATCTTGAAATACCACTGATTTAACTTCTTCTTAGTTACTGCGGTGTCACAGCGTTCGCAAAGGCCAGCAACTACTTGTTCGTTGGCAAGAACTGTTTGGCAGCCGGGGCACCAGTTAACGGCGCTATCTTTACGGTAAGCAAGACCGCGCTTGTGAAGTTCGATAAATAACCATTGGTTCCATTTGTAGTACTCAGGATCGCAGGTGTTAAAGACGCGATCCCAGTCGAAAGAACAGGCATAGCGACGCATCGATGCTTTCTGCGTTGCGATGTTTTCGTAGGTCCAAATGCGCGGATCTTCATTGCGCTTAATTGCTGCGTTTTCAGCAGGAAGTCCGAAGGCATCCCAACCGATTGGGTGCATGACGTTAAAACCTTTTTGGATCCAGTAACGCGCGATTACATCGCCGAGTGCATATGCCTCGGCATGGCCCATGTGTAGATCACCGGATGGATAAGGAAACATATCTAAGACATATTTCTTAGGGCGCTTATCGTCTGTGCGACCTGATTTAAATGGCTCTAACTTGTCCCAAACTGGAAGCCACTTTTCCTGCACATAGGCGAAGTCATACGCAGCGTGCGTTTGTTCATCGCGTGGAGTGGTCATTAACTTAGTTTATCGGGCTTTAGCCCCAATTAACGCCAGTCAATTCTTCGCTAACGCTCCATAATTGCGCAGCTATTTGTTGATCATATGCAATTGCAGCGGCGCGGGTGAGTTTGGGATTACCACGCATCTCCATAAATCCATCTGGTCCAATATATGAGGCGCCATATAGCCCCGGATAAGTTGCAGCGCAGAGCGTTGGTAGCGCACCGCGTCCGGCGCTCTGTGCAAATAACGTATTGGCAAGTGCGCCAGCGCGATCTTGTACAGATGCGCCGCTAATTAAATTGGTTGCGGCATAACCTGGGTGCGCAGCCACGGCTTCGATATTCCAATTATTTCGGCTACTGCGACGTTCGAATTCGTGGATGAAAAGTAAGTTAGCAAGCTTGCTTAGGGCATAGGCTGACCAAGGGTTATATGCGCCAATTCCGCGAGAGCGATTGCGCAGATCATCTGAACTCATGCCAGAGATACGGGCGGCGCGATGCATCTGTGAAGATACGGCAACAACTCTTTCGCTGACTTTTTCACGCAATAAACCAGTGAGAGCAAAGTGACCTAAGTGATTGGTGCCCATCTGCAATTCAAAGCCATCTTTAGTTAGCGAAAATGGCGTAGCCATAACGCCGGCGTTAAGAATCAGCACATCAACTGGCTTAGTGAATTCTTTAGCAAATTTCTTAACCGATGCTAGGTCTGCTAAATCAAGTAGTTTGAAGTCAACGCGTTCTTTAGCGATCTCGGCAACGACTGCAGCACCTTTGGCGGCATCGCGTGCGGTAATAGTTACATGCGCACCTGCACGAGCAAGTTCGAGCGCGGCCTCTTTACCGATACCGCTGGTGCCACCTGTGATTAAGAAAGATTTGCCAGTGAGATCACCGATGTCTGATGCGTTCCAGCCACGTGGAATTGTGGTGACGATAGACATTTACTTTCCTGTTCCTTTAATTTGAATATCTTGAATAACCTGAGTGGAGATAAGGGGATTCGAACCCCTGACCTCTTCCATGCCATGGAAGCGCGCTACCAACTGCGCCATATCCCCGTGCTGTACGAGAGGGTAACTCTAGCGCACGTGATCTGGCACATCAGCGCCAGATTCTTCACCGAATACTGGCTCCAAGATAGAGCCGGCGTTGTGTTCGGCTAAGTGCCAACCCTTAGGGCTAGTCTGCAAAATGGACCAACGCGCATTTGAAAGCCCGCCGATCTTTCCCCAATGCGCCATCGGTAGATGTAGATAATGACCGATTAAACAACGCGCAGTACCACCGTGAGTTGCAACAACAATTAATTGATTCTCTTTATCGCCTAGAAATTCATCAATTGCTGCACTTGCGCGTGCTGCAACTTGGGTGCGACTTTCGCCAATTGTTCCTGCAGGGTTATCGTTGCCATCGATCCAGCGAACAAAATTCTCTAAATCTGCCGCGCGGTTTTCCGCACCGGTCTTACCTTCCCAGTGTCCCCCGTTGGTTTCACGAAGCCGTTCATCCACCAGTACTTCCATATTTACGATCTCGCTAAGTTTCGATGCAGTAACGCGAGCACGCGAAAGATCGCTACTTAAAATTGCCGTTGGCTCCATGCCCGCGATAATCGGTGCGGCAAGTTGTGCTTGATAAATTCCAACGTTATTTAACTCGATATCAGAGTGGCCCTGAAAACGGTTGACAACGTTCCAATCTGTCTGGCCATGGCGCCAGAGCAGAATGCGATTGTTCTTACCTGCCATCTGCCACAGTTTCCTTTACAACATCGAGTTCAATTGTTGGGCAATCATTCCAGAGGCGATCGAGCATGTAATAACGGCGCAGTTCGCTACTTTGGATATGTACAACCAGATCTGAGTAATCGAGCAAGACCCATTCGTCCGTGCCTTCACGGCGCGCTGGCTTTTCACCGATCAGACGGAGTTTTTCTTCAACCTCATCTGCAATGGCATCGACCTGGCGGATATTTGCACCGGTAATAATTAGAAATACTTCTGAAAGAACCATCTGATCTGAAAGATCGATGGCGATCATCTCTGTGCCAAATTTTTCAGCGGCAGCGCGAGCTGCAACTTGAGTTAACTCAGTAACGCTCTTACTTGCGGGCATAGAGGTTGTGCTCCTTTATATAAGCGGCTACCTGCGGTGAAACATGTTCTATTTCACCAGCGCGTACCGCAGTTGCAGATACGTTGAGCGCATTGATATCCAGATTCGGCGAACCTGGAAAGTCTGGGCGATCGATAACAATGAAGTCGACCATATCCTGTAATTCTTTGCTGCGATGCCAATCTGCGATCTTGCTAAAGGCATCTGTGCCTAAAATCAAAAGTATTTGATCCCCCGGATAAGTCTGGGCAACAGCGAAGACTGTATCGATGCTGTAGCTCGGGCCGGAGCGCAGAATTTCAATTGGATTTACTTCTACGCGGCTAGCAATTTCAGGAGCTAAATCCTTTAGCGCCGCTTGGCACATTGCGCGACGATCTGATCCTGCTGCAACGGGTTCTTGTTCTCGCAAACGGGGCTGTCCTGCAGGAACCAATAGAATTCGATCTGCTATCTCGCGAGTTAAAAGTTCGGTAATGACGTGAAGGTGACCTAAGTGAATAGGGTCAAATGTTCCGCCGTAGATAGCGATCTTTGCCAAATGAAATTTCCCTAGTGAGAAAAATTATTGATCTAGACGAAGTACTAGATAGAGACAGATTACAAAGACGATAAATGTACCGACGCCGAAAGCCAGTGGTGATGCCGGAAGTTCGCGTGCGTATTCAGATGCAAGGTTAATCATGGGTACAGACTACCCCCGCCCGTCTAGTAACTCTAAAAAGCGCGCCTCATCGATGATGGTGACGCCGAGTTCTTGAGCCTTGGCCAACTTAGATCCGGGATCTGTGCCGACCAAGACATAATCTGTTTTCTTAGAGACCGAACTTGCAGGTTTTCCACCGTGGGCGGTAATAGTTTCGGCGATCGAATCGCGTGTGAATTTTTCCAGCCCGCCAGTTACAACAAAGGTAAGGCCTGCCAAAGTTTGCGGAAGATCTGCAGCCGCTTGCGCCTGCATTAATACGCCGGCCTTCTCCCATTTCTTAATAATTTCGCGGTGCCAATCAACAGCAAACCATTCGATGATTGATTGCGCAATAGTTTCACCGACGCCATCAATGTCAGCAAGCTCTTGCGCGTTTGCCTTGGCGATTGCGTGCATATCGCCGAAGGTATTTGCTAAGGCTTGTGCTGCTGTTGGTCCTACGTGGCGAATAGAGAGCGCAACTATTACCCGCCAAAGTGGACGTGACTTCGCCTCTTCCAGAGCGGCCAGTAACTTTTCAATATTCTTTCCTGCGCTGCCATCTTTCTTGGTAAAGAATTCAGAGCGCATTAACTTCTCTGTTGTTAAACCAAATAGATCAGATTCATCAACGATGATCGCATCAGTTAATAGCGTGTTTGCTGCTTCATAACCCATCACATCAATATCGAGTGCGGCACGCGAACCAATGTAGTAAATGCGCTCACGTAACTGCGCGGGACAGCTCTGGGTATTTGGACAACGAATATCAACATCGCCTTCCGTGATCGCGCGCAGATCAGAACCGCAATCAGGGCATTGCGTTGGCATAACGAAGGCGCGCTCTTTACCGGTGCGCTTATCAAGAACTGGGCCAAGGACTTCCGGGATTACATCGCCGGCTTTACGAATGATTACAACGTCGCCAATCAAAACACCTTTGCGTTCGATTTCTTGCGCGTTATGCAAAGTCGCATTGGTAACAGTTGAGCCAGCAACTTTGACAGGTTCCATATATGCAAAAGGCGTTACACGGCCTGTGCGACCAACGCTGACCTTGATATCTAATAACTTTGTGGTGACTTCTTCCGGCGGATACTTATAAGCGATCGCCCACTTCGGTGCGCGAGATGTAAACCCAAGTTTTTCTTGTTCTGCAATTGAATCTACTTTGATAACCACGCCATCAATCTCGTGTTCAACATCGTGGCGATGTTCGTTGTAATACTCAATGAATTTCTCAACTTCAGCGCGCGAGCCGCAGACTTTAAAACGCTCACTTGTAGGCAGCCCTAAGCCTTTTAAAGTTTCATAGGCTGCAGATTGTTCGGTAAAGGTAAGTCCTTCACGTGCACCGATTCCATGAACAACAACGCTAAGGGGGCGAGATGCCGTAACGCGTGGATCTTTCTGGCGAAGTGAACCAGCGGCAGCATTTCGAGGATTGGCAAAGAGTGACTTACCGGATTCTTCTAAACCATCATTTAACTCTTGAAAGGCTGCCAGTGGGAAAAAGACCTCACCACGAACTTCAATACGCGTTGGCACTTTCTTGCCGCTAAGAGAATGTGGCAAACCCTTAATAGTTTTAACGTTCAGCGTTACATCTTCACCGGTAACACCGTTACCGCGGGTTAGCGCACGAGTTAACTGGCCATCTTCAAAGAGTAAGTTGATGGCAAGGCCATCTACCTTTAACTCGCAGAGGTAAGAAGTCTCGCCGATCTCTTTTTCAACGCGATCAAACCAGGCGGCAAGCTCTTGAGTATCAAAGACGTTATCAAGGCTCATCATCTTCTCGATGTGATCGTGTTGATCAAAAGTTGTGGCAAATCCCCCACCAACGCCTAGTGATGGTGAATCAGGTGCAAGTAGCTCGGGGTGCTTGGCTTCTAGCGCCCCTAACTCTTTTAGCAGGGCATCAAATTGCGCATCGGTAATTGTTGGAGCATCTAAAACATAGTACTTAAATTGGTGATCGCGGATTTCATTCGTTAGTTCGGTGATGCGGTGGCGTGCTTGGTTGCTCATGCGCTCTCGCAAATTGTTGCTGAACCCACCACGCGATCACCATCGTAAATAACCATCGCTTGGCCATTGGCGATACCAAGTAGCGGCTTATCTAAATCTGCAACTAAACGGCCATCTTCATAGTAATAAGTGCAATCAAGTGGTGCACCATGGGCGCGAACCTGAACAAAGCCGCGAAGTGGTTTCTCATCAATGGCTGGACCGCACCAAATAGTTTTCTCGCCTTGTAACTGGCTAACTGCAAGTTCTTCACGGGAACCAACGACCACAGTATTTGTGACAGGTTCGATCTTTAAAACAAAGCGCGGTGAGCCATCGGCAGTTGGAACGGTAAGTCCTAAACCTTTGCGCTGGCCGATTGTGTATGTGTAAGCGCCTTTATGTTCGCCGATCTTGGTACCTGTTTGATCAACGATAGGACCTGTTTCACTTCCTAAGCGATCACGCAGCCAACCTGCGTTATCACCGGATGGAACAAAACAAATATCGTGGCTATCGGGTTTTTGGGCAACTGCTAAACCACGGGCTTCAGCTTCAATGCGGATATCAACTTTTTCAGTATCGCCTAATGGAAATATCGCACCGTTAATTTGTTCCGTGTTTAAAACCGCTAGAACATAAGATTGATCTTTTAGCGGATCAATTGCACGGTGAAGAGTTCGACCCATTGGACCTTCTTGGGTGCGTGCATAATGTCCAGTGACAACGCCATCAAATCCCATCGCCTTTGCACGATCTAGCACTGCCGCAAATTTAATCTTCTCGTTGCAACGCAGACATGGGTTAGGTGTACGACCTGCTGCATATTCGGCGAGGAAGTTTTCAACAACGCCCTGATGAAATTCTTCAGCCATATCCCAGATATAGAAAGGAATACCGATCTTGTCTGCGGCGCGACGGGCATCATGTGAATCTTCAATGGTGCAACAACCGCGCGCACCCGAGCGATATTTCTGCGGGTTTGAAGCCAGCGCTAAATGCACACCAATTACTTCGTGCCCGGCTTCAACTGCGCGCGCTGCTGCAACTGCAGAATCAACGCCACCGCTCATCGCTGCGATTATCTTCATTTGGAAGCCGCCGCTCTGCCGCGATTTATAACGGTTGGAAGTACGGATAAGGCGAAATCAATATCTGATTCGGTTGAGGTGGCACCGCAAGAAAAACGTAGTGAAGATTGTGCAGTCACTTCTGTGTGGCCCATCGCAAGTAAGACATGGCTAGGGCGGTGCACGCCAGCGCTGCAAGCAGCACCTGTTGAGCAAGAAACTTTTTCAGAGTCCATTAACAAGAGAAGTGAATCGCTCTGTGTTCCGGGAAAGGTGACGTTAGTGATTCCAGGCAGGCGCGGTGCATCCACACCATTTATATAAGCATCTGGCACTGACGCGCGAAGCCCGCTTTCAAAGCGATCGCGTAGCGCGCATACTCGTTCAGAATCGTAATTTGAATTTTCAACAGCTGCGGCAAAGGCGACGATGGAGGGCGCATTTAAAGTTCCACTGCGAATTTCGCGCTCCTGTCCCCCGCCATGCAGGAGCGCAGGAATTTCAAAGGCGCGACGAAGAACTAGGACTCCGATACCAAGTGGTCCGCCTACTTTATGCGCACTTAGCGCCATCGATGTCACACCAAGTTCTTTATATGAAAGTGGGGTCTTGGTAAATGATTGAACCGCATCGGTGTGGACTGGGATATCTCCAGCAATTTTCACAACTTCACCAACCGGTTGAATTACACCGGTCTCGTTATTGGAGTGCATAACTGAAATCAAAGCGATTTCGTTGCCACGCTTTGCGATTAACTCCTTTAGAAAGCCTAAATCAATAAGACCTGTCTTGGTGACGGGAATTTCAATTAGCTCTGCGCCTTCATGTTCGACCAACCAACGCGCCGGATCTAAAACCGCATGGTGCTCAACGGCACTGATCACAATTACTTTCTTGCCAGATTTCCAGAACAAACCTTTTATTGCCGCGTTATCCGCTTCGGTGCCAGAACCGGTAAAGATAATTTCGGAAGGCAAGGCGCCGACTGCTTTGGCGATCACTTCGCGCGCATCTTCTACATCTTTACGAGTCGCGCGTCCCTGTGTGTGAAGTGATGAAGGGTTGCCGATCTTGGAGAGTGAGCTAGTCATCGCTGCAATTGCAGCATCAGCCATCGGCGTAGTTGCCGCATGATCTAGGTAGACGCTCATTGGAGCAGTCTAGTTGACGACGGTAATTAACCCTTTTTCGCTGAGATGCCCTGCGTAGCCTGCGGCAATACGTTGAAGAGATCGCCGATAACGCCGAAATCTGCGATATCAAAGAGCGGTGCTTCAGGATCTTTATTTACGACGACGATTGTCTTAGAGGTCTGCATACCTGCGCGGTGTTGGATCGCACCTGAAATTCCGCAAGCCACATATAACTGTGGGCTAACGCTCTTGCCGGTCTGTCCGACTTGGTGTGAATGTGGATACCAACCGGCATCAGTTGCCGCACGCGATGCGCCAACTGCGGCACCGAGTTCGTCAGCAAATTTTTCAACCGCTGCGAAATCTCCATTTGTGCCGCGGCCACCTGAAACAACGATATTTGCTTCAGTTAACTCGGGACGTCCACCCTTAACAGGAGGTTGTGAAGAAGAGATCTTAGATTTCTTCGCCGCATTTGAAATAGCAGCAGCTGCGTTCTCGATTGCAGGTGTTGCAGCAGTTTGATCTGCTTCCACGCTATTTGGGCGAACGGTGATGATTGGTGTTCCGTGAGAAACCTTTGAGTGAACTGTTGTTGAACCACCGAATACCAACTGTGTTGCAGTGGCATCTGGGGCGACATCCACGGCATCTGTGATGATTCCAGATTCGGTAAGCACTGCAACGCGAGCAGCGACTTCCTTACCAAAGGCGTGAGATGCAATCAGAACTGCAGATGGAGAATTCTCTTTGATTAAGTTCGCTAGCGCATCAGCAGATGCCGCAACGCCAAATTGTGCGAAGTCATCTGATTCGACAACCAAAACGTTGGCGATCGGACCCTGATTTACAGTTGCAGCAAGTGCTGCACCTTTACCAGCAGCAGCGAGAACTACTGCAGTTACTGAACCAATACGTGCACCAGCAGTTGCTAGCTCTGCCGTTGTTTTGCTCGCCTTTTCGCCTGAAAAATCAGCGAGGATAAATACTTTGCTCATATCAACTTCTTCTCTGCTAGGAAGTTAACTAGCGCTTCTCCGCCGCTACCTTCATCGGTTACTTTTAGCCCTGCAGCGCGTGGTGGGCGCGGGGTTGCATCGTTTACTTGTGACCAAGCATTTTGTGCGCTGGCGCCAACTGCTGCTAAATCTTTCTGTTCAATCGTCTTCTTCTTCGCTGCCATGATGCCTTTAAATGACGGGTAACGCGGTTCGTTGATCTTCTCAACAACGCTAATCACGCAAGGAAATGCGGCAGAGATTTCATCAACGCCAGCTTCGGTAACGCGGGTAATTGCAACCGATCCGGCGGGATCAACTGTCACCTTGGAAGCAAAAGTTAACTGCGCCCAACCTAGGCGAGCGCTGATCATCGCTGGTACAACGCTCATGCGCGCATCAGTTGATTCAGTTCCGCAAATAACTAAGTCGTAACCGCCATCTGAAATCACTTTGGCGAGAACTGCAGATGTTGAAAGCGCATCTGCACCGGCGAGCGCGCCATCAGTTACCAAGATTGCGCCGTTTGCACCCATAGAAAGCGCTTTACGAACCGCCTCTGTTGCGCGCTCTGGCCCCATCGAAATCACCGTGACGGTATTTGCGCCGCCTTCTTCATTGCCACCGTGTGCTTCTGCAATGCGCAGCGCTTCTTCAACGGCGTATTCATCTAGATCATTAAGTACTGCATCAACGCTTTCGCGATCGAGTACTCCGTTGACCATCTTCTTCTCGGCCCATGAATCTGGAACCTGCTTTACGCATACGGCGATCTTCATAGCGCAGATGTTACTCATCAGTAGGATTATGCACAATCGCAAATCCGTAGATCACATCCTCTACTGGCGCCTATATGGACTTTTATAGATAGGTGCAGGGCAAGATAGGCCCATGTTTATCGACTTTCTCGGCAAGGCTCGATAGTCATGTTGCCAGCAGACCCTCGCACCCTCGGTGCCACACTTACAGATGGTGGAGCAAACTTTGCGATCTGGTCGAACGCCGCAGATGCCATCGAGCTCTGCCTCTTCAATGAGGTCAATGGCAAGTTAGTTGAAACTCGTTTTGCGATGTCACATCGCAACGGCCCGATCTGGCACGGGTACTTAGCGGGAGTAAAGGCTGGACAACGTTATGGCTATCGCGTCTACGGACCATGGCAACCAGAAAACGGTGTGCGCTTTAACGCAGCAAAACTTTTGATCGATCCATACACCCATCAACTAGATGGCCAATTGGAATATGTCGCTGAAATTTATGGACATGTGGCAAGTGACGCAGTTGGAAGCGGCGATAACACGGTGCGCGATGATCGCGATAGCGCAGGACATGTTCCGTATTCAGTTGTTACAAACCATCCGGTGCGCGAAATACATCGCCCACTTGTTCCTTGGGCCAACACTTTAATTTATGAGGCCCATGTTCAAGGTTTAACGGCAAAGAATGAAGAGATTCCCGCCAACGAACGCGGGACATATAAAGCACTCGGCCATCCCAGCACAATTGCGCACTTAAAGAAATTGGGCATTACCGCACTTGAACTATTGCCAATTCATTCTTATCTAACCGAACCATCTATCTGGGACCGCGGCCGCAAAAATCATTGGGGCTATAACGCAATTGCTTTCAGCGCACCTCATGGCGCATATGCGGCAACAGCAGATCCGATTTCAGAGTTACAAGAAGCAGTTGATCGCTTACACGAGAACGATATTGAGGTAATTCTCGATGTCGTTTACAACCACACCGCTGAAGGTGGAGTGGGTGGACCGACGCTTTCGTTTAAAGGTATCGACAATAAAGCTTGGTATCGCCAAGATGGCCAAGGTAATTACATTGATGTGACTGGATGTGGAAACACCTTAGCCAGCAGTAATCCACATGCGGTGCGCCATATTGTTGATTCGCTTCGTTGGTGGGTTGAAGTAATTGGCGTAGATGGCTTTAGGTTCGATTTAGCAACGGCGCTTTACACCAGCGATACCGCCTTTAATTCATCGCTGATGTCCGCGATCGAATCAGATTCAGTACTTCGTAATTTCAAGATGATCGCTGAACCCTGGGATGTAACTCGTTATTCACTCGGTGATTTCCCGCATCCCTGGCGCGAATGGAACGATGCTTATCGCGACTCGGTGCGCCAGTTCTGGTTAGGTGATTTAGCGCGTGGTTACGGAGAAGGCGTTGCTGATATTGCATCGCGCATTAGCGGCTCGAGCGATATTTTCTATTTCCGCGGGCCGACTTCATCAATTAACTTCATCACCGCGCATGATGGCTTTACCTTGGCTGATTTAGTTATGTACCAAGATAAACACAATGGCCCAAATCAAGAAGATAGCGCGGACGGAAATAACGATAATCGTTCTTGGAACTTAGGCGTTGAGGGTCCAAGTGATGATCCGATAGTTAAAGCTCATCGACATCAATTAAAGAAATCAATGGTGGCCACACTGCTACTTTCTTCAGGCGTGCCGATGATGACGATGGGCGATGAAATTGGCCGAACGCAAAACGGTTCTAATAATGGTTACTCACTGCCACGAGATATGAGCCCGCTTATGGAAGATAGTGAAGCGAACTTCATGGGCGGTTGGGCAAATAAATGGAAATTAAATGAAGAGGAATCTGATCTCTTTGATGCAGTCTCTGAACTTGCCCACATTCGTAAGCAGTACCTAGAAGGTGTGGCACACGAATTCTTTACCGGCACAGTTGACGCCGGAACGAAACGAAAAGATATCGCTTGGTTCTCACTTGGCGGACACGAGATGCACGAAGATCACTGGCAAGATGGCGAAAAGCGAAGCCTGACAGTATTTATAGAAGCTGGATCAGAACGCGGTTTACTGTTGTTACTGAACTCTTCTAAATCACCAACACCATTTACCTTGCCCGATGAAAACTGGGGACATTCATTCCGGAGAATCTTTGATGCCGCAACGCCAGTGCAAACACACGAACCAATCATTCGTCCGCCTGCCAGCAAAGTAGATGTGGCAGCGCATTGTGCGCAGGTGTGGCTAGTAACACGTAATTAATTTTGTAATTACTCACGCTAAAAATCGCTAGGTACTAGGTAGTAAAGAGTTGGCTCACCTAAAATCTGAACCATGCTTGCATTAGTTGCTCCCGGTCAAGGCGCTCAGACGCCAGGGATGTTGGCTCCTTGGATTGAAGAGCCGGCAGCCAAGCTCCTCGTGCAGCAATGGTCGCATGAGATTGGTCTTGATCTAGTTCGCCTTGGAACAACCGCAGATGCCGATGAAATTAAAGACACCGCAAATGCACAACCACTAATTGTTGCTGCAGGTTTACTTGGTGCTCGGGCACTCAATAAAGAAAATAACTTTGCATTTGTCGCAGGTCATTCAGTAGGTGAAATCACCGCTGCTGCCCTAGCAGGAGTAATTAACGACCTGGATGCAATGAAGTTGGTACGTGCTCGTGGAATTGAAATGGCGAAAGCCGCTGCAATTAAACCGGCTGGAATGGCAGCGGTCTTAGGTGGCGATCGTGAAGTCGTACTTCGCGCAATTACAGATCTTGGGTTAGTTGCTGCCAATGACAATGGCGCGGGTCAAATTGTTGCTGCGGGAGATTTAGATGCGCTTGCGCAGTTAGCACCCGAAGGTGCACGCGTGCGCGCTCTTGCTGTCGCTGGCGCATTCCACACTTCCTATATGGAACCTGCTGTTGCACCACTTCGCACACTTGCCGCTTCACTTGAAGTTCGAGATCCAAAATGTGGAGTGATTTCTAATAAGGATGGCGCAGTAATTCGCGATGGACGAGAAATTTTAGATCGCATCGTCGCGCAGATCTCTAACCCAGTTCGTTGGGATCTATGTATGACGACGCTCGCCGAGAACGTATCTGGTGCGCTGGAAGTTCCACCTGCTGGAACTTTGGTCGGTCTCTTAAAGCGCGCAGTACCAATTGTTGAAACTTTTACGCTCAAGGCAGTTGCTGATCTTGTGTTAGCAGATGAATTTGCGCTGCGACATAACCAAGAAGTAAGTAATTAAGAGTTAAGGTAGAGCGATGGCGATCAAAGTAAAAACTGGTAGCGAGAGCACGATTTTATCTGTCGGTGCCTATCGCCCATCTCGCCTGGTTCCAAACTCAGAGATCGTAGATTTAATTGATTCCAGTGATGAATGGATTGTGCAGCGCACCGGCATCGAATCTCGTCGCTTTGCTAGCGCAGATGAATCAGTCGTTGATATGGCGATCGGTGCAGCAGAACAGGCTCTAACTCGCGCCAAACTTACTATCGGCGATATTGATACCGTCATTGTGGCAACTATTACTTATCCGCACCAAGCACCCTCTGCAGCTACAGCGATTATTCAACGGATGGGAAATCCAACTGCCGCTGCGCTCGACATTAGCGCTGCCTGCGCAGGGTTCTGTTACGGCGTTGCCATGGCACACGACATGGTGCGCGCAGGAAGCGCGAAGAAAGTTCTAGTAATTGGCGTAGAAAAGATTTCAGATTTCACTGACCCTACTGATCGCGCAACGGCATTTATCTTCGCCGATGGTGCTGGCGCTGTTGTGATTGGCGAATCTGATGAACCAGGCATTGGTCCAGTTGAATGGGGCTCAGATTCAGAAAATCGCGATGCCATCTTGATGAACCCATCTTGGATCGAAGTGCGCAACACTGAAACTCAATTAACTAAGGCAGATGTTAAGTGGCCGAACATTACGCAGGAAGGTCAGAAAGTTTTCCGCTGGGCCGTGTTCTCAATGAGTAAGGCAGCTCTAAAGGCACTTGATTCGGCCGGCCTATCTGTAAACGAGATTGATGCATTTATTCCGCACCAAGCAAATGTGCGCATCATTGAAACAATGGCGAAAGAGATGAAGCTGCCAGAATCAGTTTTGATTGCAGATGACATTCGCACAAATGGAAATACCTCTGCCGCATCAATCCCCCTTGCGATGGATGCGCTCCTGGCAAAACACCCAGAACTTCACGGCAAGACTGCGCTCTTGATCGGATATGGCGCAGGTCTCGTTTACGCGGGGCAGGTTGTGAAATTACCGCCTAAACCATAATTTTCTGGCGATAACCTGCCGAATTACTAGGAAGTAGCGCATCTAATCAGAGAGAATTGCAACCTGTTGGACTCGGATGAGAAAAGCAAGAATTAAAGGACAAGAAAAGGAATAAACAAATGGCACTTTTAGCCGCAGATGTACTTGCAGGAATCAAAGAGATCGTTGAAGAAGTTGCTGGTATTCCAGCTGCATCAATCGAACTCGATAAGAACTTCACTGACGACCTAGAAGTAGATTCACTTAGCATGGTCGAAGTTGTAGTTGCCTGCGAAGAGCGCTTTGGCGTGAAGATTCCTGACGAGAAGGTAACTGATCTTGCAACAGTAGGAGATGCAGTTAACTTCATCGTTAGCGCTGCCGTATAAGTAGTTTAAATGTCTCAACGTCGCGTAGTCGTCACAGGTCTTGGTGCAACTACTCCACTTGGTGGAGATGTTGCATCGACTTGGGCTGCACTAATCGCCGGAAAGAGCGGAGTCCGTCTTCTCACTGAAGATTGGCGCGAGCTCTTACCTGTGCACTTCGCAGCGCGCGTTGCTACAGAACCTGCCGATCAGATGGAGCGCGTAGAAATGCGCCGCCTTGATCGCTCTGAACAATTTGCTCTCGTTGCATCCCGTGAAGCCTGGAAAGATGCAGGTTCACCAGATGTTGATAAGGAAAGACTCGGCGTTGTAATCGCTTCCGGCATTGGTGGAGTCATTACTTTGCTCGATCAATTCGATAATTTGAAAGAGAAGGGCGCCCGCGGAGTCAGTCCACACACTGTTCCGATGTTGATGCCTAATGGACCTGCTGCAAATGTTGGCCTAGAGCTGCAAGCCCGCGCCGGAGTCCACACACCGGTAAGTGCATGTGCATCGGGTGCTGAAGCAATTGGTTATGCCCTGGAAATGATTCGCTCAAATCGCGCCGATGTAATTGTTAGCGGCGGCGTTGAAGCGGCAATTCACCAACTTCCGATGGCTGGCTTTGCTGCAATGAAAGCGCTTTCTACCCGCAACGATGCGCCAGAGCGCGCATCACGTCCTTACGATGCTGACCGTGATGGTTTTGTACTCGGTGAAGGCGGCGGAATATTAATTCTTGAAGAGTACGAGCACGCTAAAGCACGTGGCGCCAAGATTTACTGCGAACTAGTTGGCCAAGGGCTTTCCTCAGATGGTTATCACATCGCAGCTCCTGACCCAGATGGTTCGGGTGTGCAGCGCGCAATTAAATTTGCACTTAAAGATGCCAATCTTTCGACAAAAGATATTGTCCACTTAAACGCTCATGCGACTTCAACTCCAGCAGGCGATGTCGCTGAAGCAAATGCGTTGCGCTTAGCCCTCGGCTCTGACTCAGATCATGTTGCAGTATCTGCGACTAAATCAATGACTGGGCATCTTCTTGGTGGCGCAGGTGCAATTGAATCTGTATTTATTGTTAAGGCGCTACAAGAACGTCTTGCTCCCCCAACAATTAATATTGAGAATTTAGATCCTGCAGTAACTATCGATGTGGTGCGCGACACTCCACGCTCATTGCCTGCTGGACAAATCGCAGCGCTCAATGATTCCTTTGGTTTTGGTGGCCACAACGTTGTATTGGCTTTCGCAACTCTATAAACTGATTTTTATGGTCCACAACGAAGTTGATCCACGTGATCCGCTGCTTCGTATCCAACGTCTGCTAGATCCCGGAACAGATTCACTTCTTGTTGAACGCACCGATTGCGGAATGATCGCAGCAACTGGCGCAATTAAAGGAAATCGCGTTGTTGTCTTTGCATCCGATGCCACAATTAAAAGCGGTGCGCTCGGTGTAGTTGGCTCCAAAGTTATTGTCGAAGCCTATAAAGAGGCGATGTCTAAGCAATTGCCGATTATCGGTATTTGGCACTCAGGTGGTGCACGTTTAAGTGATGGTGTTTCATCCCTTGATGCATTCGGTGAAGTCTTTCAATCAATGATTCTGGCTAGTGGGCGCATCCCACAACTATCTCTTGTGCTTGGACCAACTGCCGGTGGTGGTGCATACGGACCAGCACTTACCGACATCGTTGTTCTAGCACCTGAAGGTCGAATCTTTGTTACCGGTCCCGACGTTGTTAAATCGGTAACCGGTGAAGATGTAGATATGGCATCGCTGGGCGGCCCCGAAGCGCATAGTAAAAATAGCGGTGTTGCACATGTGATCGCATCCTCTGAACAAGAAGCTTTTGATGAGATCCGTGATGTCACCGCGCTCTTTGCCAATCAAGGCCATATGGATACAGATTTAGAAGATCTAGATCTTTCCATCTTTGTTCCGCCAGTTTCGAAACGAAGTTATGAAGTCCATCCTTTAATTGATGCGATCTTGGATAAAGATGGAGAAAAGTTAGAGCTGCTTCCGGTCTGGGCCGAAAATATGACAACGGTGCTAGGTCGCTTTGGCGGGCGCAGCGTTGGCGTTATCGCAAATAATCCGGCACATATCGGAGGAGTTTTAGATTCAGCAGCTGGCGAGAAGGCAGCGCGCTTTGTGCGCACCTGTGATGCCTTTGGAATTCCGCTAATTGTTATTGCAGATGTAACAGGCTTCTTGCCCGGTGCAGGTCAAGAGTGGGAAGGTGCGGTACGTCGTGGCGCTAAGTTATTGCACGCCTTCGGTGAAGCAGTTGTCCCGCGCGTAACTTTAATTACACGTCGTGCCTATGGCGGAGCATTTGTGGCAATGAACGCAAAATCACTTGGTGCAACTCGAGTATTTGCTTGGCCTAACGCTGAAGTTTCGGTGATGGGCGCAGTTGCTGCAGTGCGTGTTCTGCACCGTCGCATACTTGCAGATCTTGCCCCCGAACAACGCGAGGCGATGGAGTTAGAACTTGCCGCAGAACATGACAAGATTTCGGGTGGAGTTGCCCGCGCTGTTGAAATCGGTGCGGTTGATGAAATCATCGATCCGAAAGTTACAAGATCTGCGCTTGCAAGAACTCTTGCTGGAGCGCCACATCGCCGCGGTGACCACGGAAATATCCCGCTTTAACAACTAGCTTTTAAAGCGCTCGTTTACGTAATCTGCAGGTAGCGAAGTTTCGTGCCCATCGGGCACTCCCATACGTTCGATAATTTCGTCGTATCCCGCATATTTGCCGCGGAGTTCAGATTTAGTGACACCCTCAAAACATGTTGCGTTAAAGCCTGGCGACATAGTGCAGGCAAATAGCGACCAGGTACCACCGGGTGCAACTTCACCGGCTTGGATGACTCCAGCCTTAATGGTGTGCTGCATAACTTGTCCTGCAGCGATATCGCGTCCCAATAAAATTGTGCGCGCTGTTCCGTCAGGATGAAATTCGTAAAGTGCAACAGGATCGCCTTCATAGAAATGCCAGACTTCATCGAAAGTTAAAACGTGTGCAGTAGATGCGCTGCGCGGGGCGGCTAAGTACAGTCCTAAACCTGCAGTGCCAGCTGGTCCACCTTCGGCTGTCTTGGCATCAGAGATGTAGGTATTGATGAAGTAAGTCTCTTCGACCGGCAAGGGCTTCATGCCAAAATAGGCGATTAGCTCTTCGGGGCGTGAAGTCATGAAAAAACTTTAGTCGTTATTGACGGTAAAGGTAACTGAAACAGTAGATGTCACAGTCTTCTTGATCGTGGTTGTGTCATAAGCGCCACCATCTGAGGTCATAGTTGAATCAGGAGTAGTCACCTGAAATACACCGCTCTTAACGCCAGTTACGACGCCAACATGGCTACCAACTGCTTTGGTAATTGCAACCGCGCGAACCTTGGCATCTTTCATCGCTTCCTCCAACAATTGCGGGCGAAGTTCAGCCAAAGTTGAGATGTAATACTGCGGGCCGTAGTTATTTACGTTAACGCCAGATTGCAAGATGCTTCCGATACCTTGCGAAAGCTTAGAAACTAATTGAACATCTTTGGTGCGCACTGTGACATCGCGACTTGCACGATAATTGAGGATGCGACCAGTTGAATTTCCGTTGACCCATTCTTCTTGGCCATATGTTGAAACAGGCCCAAGGGTGAGAGCCTCATCCGGAATTCCGCCATCAGTTAAGTACTTAGTAACTGCGGCAACGTCAGTTCCTACCTGGGAAACAGCATCGGCAACCTTAGGTCGCGAGAGTGAGACAGAGAGAGTCCATACTGCGTTGTCGGCAACGGCTTCAGTGCGAGCCGAACCAGTTACAACGATTCCACTATCAGTGCGCGCAGAAATGCCCCAACCGATCTTTACCAAACCGCCAAATAAAGCAACTGCAAGGATTACAACAGATGCAAATAGCGCGATTGCCTTACGACGTTCGATCTGAATTATTGGGCTCTCTGGGATTGTCATGGCTTAAGTATATCTACTTCAAATACTTTAAAAAGAAATCTATATGGCCCGGAGTTGAATTATCTGATCAATTTCCACTTCTCTAAATGGGGCTAACTCTCTTTCCCATTGATTTCCCAGAATTTCATCGACTGCATCGCGAATTGAGAGATCATCAAAACCTTTGGCGAGCGCTTCCGTAATTTGATGTTCGGTCACGACAATATTCCCAAGTCCATCAATACTTGCGCGATGAATTCCGAGCTCGGGGGTAGAACGATAAAACTCTCCCCCGAGTTCGGATTCTTCGCGAACTTCAAATCTCAAGTAGTGCCAGCCACGAAGTGCAGATGAAATCTTCGCAGCGCTTCCTCGCACATCTCGAAATTCAACAGTTGTTCTATATGTTCCTGGTGCACATGGTTGATCGCGCCACTGCAAAGTAAGCCAAGTACCTAAAATTGATTGCAAGCCCCATTCGATATGTGGGCGCAGCGCATTAGGTGCGCTATGTATGACAAGTAAACCGGCGACAGATTCCTTTAAACGGTCTCTATTTGCACCAGATGGATGTAGCTCTTGCATTTTGCAAACTCCTAGTAAGTACGTAGCAAGACCGCGCTATGCGACCTTCCCCAGCGGCATAAACGCTTGCTATTTACTATCTAGATACCCAATTTTGCTCCCTTTAGGCGTAACTGTCTAGACCACGGTTAGGTGTACTCGTGTGTAGGCAGTACCCTTTTCCTTAGTCGGACGCTTAATCAGGACCCGTTTCATGGCAGTAGTGCTTTGCTCGGTATCGCTGGCGCAAGAGGAAGACCGTGTTTGAGGATTTCTTAAACACCCACATATCGAAGGAAAAGTAAAACATGGCAACAGGTACAGTTAAGTGGTTCAACTCTGAAAAGGGTTTCGGTTTCATTGCAGTTGATGGTGGCGGACAAGATGTATTCGTTCACTACTCAGCAATCCAAGGAAACGGTTACAAGTCCCTTGAAGAGGGTCAGTCAGTTTCATTCGAGGTCGTACAGGGTCCAAAGGGTCCTCAGGCCGATGCAGTGAACGCTAACTAATAACACTTAGTTTACTAAAATCCCCCATCGCGAAAGCGGTGGGGGATTTTTTTATTTACTTCTTAGGAAGCGGTGGAATCTCGCCGTTCTTAGCAAGCGCCGCAGCAACTGCCTTAGCCGGTGATAAATCCTTTCCAGCTTTCCAGGCATCTAAATATTTCCAAGGCGCAACAACTCCGCGACGTACCCACCAGACATTTGGCTCACTTGGCGTTGGCCAAGAGATTCCAAAGTGAAGATGTGGTGATGTGCCACGTGCGCTACCAGTTGAGCCAACTCTTCCCAGAATTTGCCCAGCTTTCACAGTAAGGCCCGGTTGAATCGATGCGACAACCGAAGTTAAGTGCGAGCCGTAATAGCGAACGCCGTCTTCACCAATTACAGATACATATAATCCACCGCGATCAATACCCAGGTTGGTTTTACCACTCCAGTTGTCAACGCGATTAACTTCATCGATGACGCCATTTACTGGCGAAACGAATTTGCAGCCTTTCTTGGCTTCAATATCATTTGCTGCATAGTCGTGATGGGCCTTTACATATTTAACAGCGCAATCGGCAACTGGGAAAATATAATTTGGCGCAGCGTTTGCTGGGGCGGCGGAGATAAAGACCATCGCTAGCGCAATCAGTAACTTCAATTTAAAGCCTTTCGATCAAGTCGCGCTGTTACCGCCATATGCGGAACAGTTAAAGCCCAAACAACAACGAGTGATACCCATAAGAATTGATCATCTAGCGCGTCACCACGAAGCAGAACTATCAACGCTGCTATGACAAATGTGCCCACGAGCGCTGGAGTACCTGGCAATACTGCACGAATAAAAGCGCGCTTAGCGCTCCCATTGGTGAACGCCTCCTGTGAAGATGGCAAAGTCAAAGTCAATCGTGCTGTGTGGCGCATGGCATGCCAGCATCCGAAATAAACTGCAAAGGCAACCAATGGTGGTGCGGTAACTGCCAATAAATAAAGCAGAACTAAATCAATCGCTTCACCATCGCGGCGGCGTTGTACTAAGCGAAGAAGAGCGAATGCGGTTATCAGCATTACCCAGAGCAGCAAGTCGTTATTCAAACCTTGATGCCAATCAACCAGCGCTGGGTTTACCTTTTCAAGTGCCGAAGTGCTTTTATCGCTAACTAACGGAATAACTACAGGAAGGGTTCCGGCAGCTGTTGCATATAGATATTTCTGAAATCGCTTCGTCTCTTCGCTGCGGCGATCAATCTCTGAGATAAATGCCGCATCGCCAATGCCAAAGTGCACTGCGCTCATAACTACAACCAGAATGAAACCGACCACATTCCAGGTAAGGAGCGCGATGACAGCAAGCACTGCAACTGCAACATAGAGCGTTATGAAGAGCGCCATCTTCTTAAAACTGCTGCGCGGTAAGGTGACTAAATGATCGAGCGCGCCATGAGGAATTCCTATCGCCAAGGCGATGAGAGCGATAACTACCTGCCAGGTAATCTCAGACTCTTCAATAATTCGCGCAAAGGCGAAAGAGAGAACGATGGCGACGCCAACGGCGTAACGCGAGTATTTGCGAACCGTAACAAGAAGGTCGAGCTCTATTTCACGCATCGTCGGCCCCTTCCTGTGAGTTATATATGTAACACTACCAAAGCGTGCCCCACGATTTCGGTTTCTACATGAGAAGATCTACTCGTGCAAAAGTGGAGTTACATGGCGATGCTCATCTTTACTGTTTGCGGATCCTTCTGGTTAGAGATCGCGCTAAAAGTTGGTGTTCTTCGCCGCATAAAAAGAGTAATCCTCAGCGTTCTCCCAATTAGTTCCTTATTTTTGTTGTGGGATGCATATGCAATTTCTAAAGGCCACTGGTTCTTTGATCGTGATCAGATGCTCGGCATCGTCGGTCCACTCAACATTCCGCTAGAGGAGTACCTCTTCTTTATCGTTATTCCAATGGCCGCAATCATGACTATTGAAGGTGTAACCACGGTGAAACCTCACTGGCGTAAAGATGAGTTCGGCAAATGAACTACAGCGATATTGCAATAACCGCCTTCGCCGTTGCCGTGATGGCAGATCTCTTCCTCTTTAAAAACTCGCTTCTTACTCGCCCAGCATTCTGGACAAGTTACGCAATCATCTTGCCCTTCCAATTCTTAACAAATTGGTGGTTAACATCGCGCAACATCGTTATGTATAGCCCTGATGCAATCGTTGGGCTTCGCATATTCTCAGCACCTGCCGAAGATCTGCTCTTCGGTTTCGCGCTTTTACTTGGCACTATGGATATGTGGGAGTTCTGGGGACGTCGCGGCATGCAGCAGGATCCACGCCCGAATAAGAAGAATAAGAACGAGCCAAGTAATTGAGCAAAATTGGATTTCTTTTTGATCTAGATGGCACCTTGGTTAACTCCCAAGAAGCAGTCATGAACTCTTGGATCACTATGGCTAATGAGGCGGGGATTCCGCTTCAAGCGCTTGCCGGTCATCACGGTGTTCCTGCAGAACAAACTTTAAGAAAAGTATTGGCTGATCGCGAAGAAGCGGAAATCCAAAAGTGGGTTCGCCGCGTTACAGATTTAGAGATGGCAGATACAGATGGCGTACATGCCGTGCCTGGTGCGCTTGAACTTCTTGCCGAGTTAAATGATCGAGAGATACCTTGGACGATCGTTACCTCTTGCACAACTGATTTAGCGATTGCTCGCACACGTGCAGGAAAGATTCCAATGCCTGCTAATTCAGTCACCTTTGATCAAGTCACTCGTGGAAAACCTTTCCCAGAACCATTTATTCTCGGTGCCGAAAGATTGGGTCTTCCAACAAATATTTGCTGGGCGATTGAAGATGCTCCAGGTGGCGTTACATCAGCGAAAGGCGCTGGTTGCACTGTTGCTGGCGTACTAACAACCCATACCCGCGAAGAACTTCCTCATGCTGATCATCATTTAGAACACTTAAATCAACTACTCGGCAAAGCGGGCCTCTAAGTACAGTAAAGTTTGCGTTAACCCCACTAGGGACGGTAGCTCAGTTGGTTAGAGCCCCGAACTCATAATTCGGTCGTCGTCGGTTCAAGTCCGACCCGTCCCACCAGATCACAAAACTTTTATTGCGGCACCAGACTTAATCGATTCTTCGCAGGCAATCGCAACGCGTAGCGCTTGGCGCGCGTTGATTGGTGGACAAGGGTTGGCCGTCTTTCCATCCACAAATTTAATGAAGGCATGAGATTCTTCAGCAAAGGCTTGGCGGAAGCGCTCAATAAAGCCGGTGTAGCGAATAGCCTTAAATCCAATTTCACCTTCAATGTCGTGAATAGGTGTCTTTAGATTTAGCCCCACGGCTATTGAATCTTTAGAACCGAATACTTCAAAGCGAACATCGTGGCCAACTGGATTATGGCGGGTACCGGTAATGGCTACTTGAACTCCAGATTCAGTAGTCAGGGAGATTAACGAAACATCGGCATCGTCATATTTTGCATATTGCTGATGTTCGCGAACCGCCTGTGTTGCATAAACCTTTGCGATCTCGCTCTGAGTTATCCATCTGACTAGATCGAAATCATGAACGTGCAGATCGCGATAAATACTTCCGCTACCTTCTAAAAATTCAAGCGATGAAGGTTGGTGATCGTGAGCGTACATATGTATCGCATAGAGACTTCCAACTTGGCCTGACGAGACCTTATTTGCAGCCTGTGAAATCGGTGGATCGAAGCGGCGTTGAAATCCCACCTGTATTTCGGTTCCAAACTTTGCACACTTTTCAATGACCGCATCTGTCTCTTCGACGGTTAGAGATATCGGTTTCTCGCAAAGAATTGGTTTTCCAAGCGGAATCAACTCATCTAAAATTGCAATGTGTGAATTTGTCGCTGTCGCAACAACGTAGCCATCAAAATCTATTTTGAGAAGATCTGCATATTCTGCTGAACCGCATTTCAATTTCTGGGCCAACTCTTCTGCAACGTTATTTCTGCGGTTAAAGATAGTTACTTCGGCGCCACCCGAAATCAAATCCTCGGCACGAATAGCGCCCATGCGACCAGCACCAATGACTGCAATTCTCATCTGCTGGACTACTCCGTATTCCACTAAGTAAGACCTTCACTATATAGTTTGGGCTATAAATAATGAAGCGCTCCCCCGTTCTTTTAAGTTAGGAAATGATGACAATCGCTCTCGACTTATTAACGGTGGGTCGAATAAGCGTCGATCTTTTCTCAGAGCAGATAAACACTTCCTTTAGCCAACCGCAGACTTTTCAAAAATCAATTGGTGGGTCGCCAACTAATGTTGCCGTTGCTGCAGCCAAAATTGGCCACAAGAGCGCAATTGTCACCAAGGTTGGTGTAGATCCACTTGGTGAGTTTGTAGTTAATAAGCTGCAAAGTTTTGGAGTAGATACAAGTTTTGTGAAGGTTGCCGAGAGTGGGCTAACGCCGGTGGTGCTTGCTTCACAAGATCCACCTGAAGATCCAAAGATTATCTTTCATCGCCAGCCTTCAGCACCTGATACTCAACTCATCGCCTCAGATATTGATGATCAGACTTTGAAGAGTGCAAAGAATTTCTGGGTTAGTGCTTGTGCGCTTTCTCAAGGCACAACTGCTGAAAGTATTTTCCACTGGCTGGAAGTAAGAGGCCGCGCAAAGGAAACGATTATCGATTTAGATTACCGACCATCGTTTTGGAAGAGCAGAGAAGAAGCTCGGACTGCTGCACAGCGTGCGCTTTCTCAATGCACGATCGCCATTGGAAATATTGCGGAATGCGATGTCGCCCTGGGCATTACCGATCCAAATAAAGCGGCAGATGATCTATTGAGTCGCGGCATCTCCTTGGCAATTGTGAAGATGGGCGGCGATGGAGTTCTGCTGGCAACGAAAGAGAAAGTTCATATCGTTAAACCTTTGCCAATAAAATTGGTTTGTGGGTTGGGCGCCGGAGATGCCTTTGGTGGAGCTTTGATCCATGGGTTACTTAGCGGGTGGGATTTGGAAAAGATCGGCGCTTTTGCGAACGCTGCTGGTGCCTATTTAGCATCTGAGTTAATGTGCGCAGATGCCATGCCAACGCTAGAGATTTTAAATAAATTTATAGAAGAGATGGGGAGCAATCGGTGAAGTTAGAGCAAAAGCGTTACCTTGAACTAATTGAGGCGCGCATCAATAACCCCAAATCTTTCCAACTTGCTCTAAAGAAGAGATCACGTCGCAGCGTTGCAGGTAAAGATGGTCGTTTGCTCCTGCTCGCAGCCGACCACACCGCGCGAGGAATCATTGCAGCAGGAAATAATCCAACTGCGATCGCTGATCGATATAACTTGCTCGATAAGTTGGTTAGAGGTTTGGCAGCTCCTGGCGTAGATGGCGTAATGGCTAGCGCAGATATTCTTGAAGAATTGGCTTGGCTTGGCGCTTTGGAAGAGAAAGTCGCGATCGGAACCATGAACCGCGGCGGGATTATTGGCGCTTCATGGGAACTAGATGATCGCTTAACTGCATACGATGCCGAACACATTCGCAGCATGGGCCTTGATGGTGGAAAGACCTTGCTTCGTATTGATGAGACCGATCCTGGCACCGCGCGAACCATTGAGATGGTCGCGGCCGTTACAACACAACTTGCAGATTTCGAACTCGTATCGATGATTGAACCACTTCCATATATTAAGAATGAGAACGGCAGAGCAGTTCTTGATCCTTCTGAAGAGAAGTTAATCAAAGTGGTTTCTATCGCCTCAGGACTTGGCTCATCATCAGCATTTACTTGGTTGAAAATTCCTGCGCCAACCAACCCTGAAAAGGTGGCGGCGGCAACTAGCTGCCCAATTTTGTTGTTAGGTGGAGATCCCGGCAGTAATTGGGAAGATGTCTTTGCTAAGTGGGATAACGCTCTGAAAGTTCCAAATATTCGCGGTTTAGTACCGGGGCGCGCATTACTGTTTGGAGATGAGTTAGATGTTGAAGCAGCAGTTGCTCGTGCCGCGCATATGGTTAGAAAAAATGATTAGAAATGGATAAATCAAATGAGTAATTGGTATAAACCCGCGGGCTCGCTAAAGACTGCAGAACATGAAATCTCACTGACGCCAAAAGATTCTGGCTGGGAATACTGTGGTTTCTATACCTACAACTTTGCAACTAAATCAGAATTTAGCATTGAGTTAAGCGGTCGCGAAGGCGTTCTACTGCCACTTTCTGCTCAGAACGTTTCAGTATCGGTTGATGGTCAGGCTTTTACCTTAAAAGGTAGACAAGGTGTATTTGCCGCCGTTTCAGATTGGATATATCTTCCAGTTGGATCGAAGGTTTCCTTTAGCGGTAAATCTGGGGAGATTGCCCTACTTACTGCGGAAGCTATTGAAAAATTCCCGGTCTGCTACACACCTGCTGATCAAGTTCAGGTTGAAGTACGCGGATCAGGCAAAGCAACTCGCCAGGTAAATAACATTGCAACGCCAACTAGCTTTACTCAATGCCACAAGATTCTTGTCTGTGAAGTGCTAACGCCTGGTGGAAATCTCTCATCATGGCCTCCACATCGTCACGATAAATTCCCGGGTTGCCCAACAATTAACGAAGAGGTTTATTACTTCCAGATCGGCAAAGATGGTTCAGATCATGGAGATCCTGAAGGTGTTGGCTTCTTCCACGTTTACACCGTCGATGAAACCGTCGATGAAACCGTTACCTTGCACGATAGAGATACCTACGTTGTACCTCACGGTTATCACGGTCCATCAATTGCCTCACCTGAATATCCAATGTATTTCTTAAACGTTATGGCTGGGCCTGCACCAGAGCGCAGCATGGCTTTCTGCGATGATCCAGCGCATCACTGGATCCGCGATTCCTGGAATGATCAGGTACAAGATCCACGTTGTCCAATGACTTCCGCCAATGGGAAAGTATGGAAAGGTAAGTAAATGAAGAGAGAGATCCGCATCGCCGTCCTTGGGTTAGGTTGGATGGGACAGGCGCATTCACGTTCTGCGCTACGTATTCCTTCACTATTTCCAGATCGTTCATTTGAGCCTGTCTTGCAAGTTTGTGCAGACGTAGATCCAGCGCGCCAAGAGAGCGCTGTAAAAAACTATGGCTTCAAGCGCGCAACTGGCGATTGGATGGAAGCGGCAACTGCAGATGATGTCGATGCTGTCTGGGTTACTGCACCAAATATGTTGCACCTGCCAATGATCGAAGCTGCCACGAAAGCTGGCAAAGCAGTATTTAGCGAGAAGCCAATTGGTGGAAAGCCAGAACAGACAGTTCAGGCTTACAAGTTAGCAACTGCCGCTGGTGTTCCAACTGGCGTTGGATATAACTATGTTTGGGCGCCTTTAGTGCTTCATGCCAAGAATCTCATTGCAAGTGGTGCACTTGGCGACATTACACATTACCGCGGTCGTTTCTTAAGTATGTATGGCAGCGACGAACTCGGTCTTCTAACTTGGAGATTTAAATTAGCCGATGCTGGTTACGGAGTATCTAGCGACATTCTTAGCCATAGCGTTTCCATGGCGCAGTTCTTAGTCGGTGGCATCTCTGAAGTAGTTGGAATGCAGAACACCACTATTAAGCAACGCCCGCTTCCTTCCGGAAATGCTGGACACTACTCACGCGGTAAGGCAACTGATCCAAAGGGCGATGTAGAGAACGAAGACTTTGCATCGATGCTCTGCACATTTGAGAATGGCGCCACAGGTACCTTTGAAGTAAGCCGCACAGTAGTTGGCCCAGAGAGCCAGAACGCATTTGAAATTTACGGTACTAAAGGCTCGCTGATGTGGAACTTAGAGAAGATAAATGAACTTCAGTATTACGAACTAGGTACCTCGCTAAACACTGGCTACACCACTATCTACGGTGGCGATCGCTTCCCATTCCATGGCGCTTTCGTTCCGGGACAAGCCAACGCGATTGGCTTTGAAGATCTCGTGGCGATTGAAGATTATTCATTTATGCAATCAATCGCTGAAGGTACGAAGTTCGGACAGAGCTTTAAAGAGGCAGTCGATGTGGTCAGCGTGCAGCAGGCGCTAATCAACTCTTGGAGTTCACGTACTTGGGAGAGAGTTAAAGATTTAAGTCTTTAAACCATTCCAGACAATCAGGATTGGCTAACGCTCCTAAGTTATCGATTGGCTCTTTATTTACTGCTCTCGTAACCGCTAGCTCAACCAATTTTCCACTCTTTGTTCTCGGAAAATCTGGCGCCTGCAATATCAAAGCCGGCACGTGGCGCGGGCTCGCTTTCTGCTTGAGCGCCTGCTTTATCTGGTCGGAGAGAGCATCTGTGAGATCAGAACCTGGTTTTAACTTAAGGAAGAGAACTACCCGCGTATCGCTCTCGTATTTCTGAGCTACTGCCAAACTTTCTAGAACTTCTTCAAACTCCTCGGTAATGCGATAGATCTCAGCGGTTCCAATTCGCACACCTGCAACATTTAGGGTTGCATCAGATCGGCCATGCATGATGAAACCAGATTCTTGGGTTGGCTCAACAAAGTCGCCATGGGTCCAGATATTGGGAAACTTTTCAAAGTAAGAGGCCAGGTATTTCTCATTTTCCTTATCGCCCCAGAAGAAAAGTGGTGCAGAAGGAAATGTGTTGGCGCAAACCAACTCGCCTTTATCTCCAGGTTTTGTCAGGCTTGCATCCGAATTCAAAACTTGCACATCCATGCCGAGCGCAGGCACCTGTATCTGCCCCGCAAATACTGGAAGTTCAGGCCAGCCCAACATAAAGCAGCCACAAATATCAGTGCCGCCAGAAATTGATGCCAAGTGGACCGTAGGTGAAACTGATTCGTAAATGTATGCAAAGCCTTCATGGCTAAGCGGTGAACCAGTAGATGCAATTGTTTTTAACTTTGAAAGGTTATGCGAATGGCTCGGCTTAAGTTCGATCTTGCGGAGTGAATCGATGTACTTTGCAGAAACTCCAAGAAAGGTTAGCTCTTCCTGTTCTGCGATATCGAAGAGCCTTTCTGGTGCTGGATACATTGGGTTTCCATCGAATAAAACAATGCCAGCGCCAGTTGCAAGGGATGCAACTAACCAGTTCCACATCATCCAGCCACAGGTAGTGAAGTAAAAGACTTTATCCCCATCGCGAATATCTAGGTGGTAACGCTGTTCGCTTAACGTCTTTAGCATTACGCCGGCTGCACTATGAACTATGCACTTTGGCTTACCTGTTGTTCCAGATGAAAAGAGGATAAATCCAGGGCGGTCAAAGGAGCCCTTAACCGATATTTCTTTACTCCCATCACTTCTGCTAAGCCATTCGCTAAATGAAAGATAAGGATTGGGTTTCGAGCCGATAGAAATGACTTTTACTAACGTCGGCAATCCAGCAACGATCTCGCTGATTTTCTCTAGACAATCGATCTGTTTGCCGTTGTACTCATAATTTGTGGTAACTACGAGAACCTTTGGTGAGATCTGCTGAAAACGATCTAAAACGGTTGCCGCACCGAAATCTGCGGATGTGCTTGAGAAGATCGCTCCAATTTTGAGCGCACCGAGAGCAAAAGAAACCACATCTGCGGTATTTGCCACACAGGCAGCAACTACATCACCTTCTACAACACCCGCATCTAACAGCGAACGTGCAACTTGGTTAGATAACTTTCTAACTTCACTTCTTGTAAATGTGCGGCGCTGCCCGGATTCGGAGATCTCAGTTATAACTATTTGGTCCGGATCTCCTTTAAGTAAGGTATCGACCACATTTAACTTGGCGCCTGGAAAGAATTCAGTCTGAAAAAAACCAGAGCCAGAGATTGCGGTGACTCCAAAATCGCCAACTATTTCTGAATCACTTACAACGAATTTCCAGAAAGCAGCAGAGTTATCTATCGACCACTTATGAAGTTCTGAGAAATCCTTAGCCTTTGCCAGCTCATTCAATTTAATGAGTGAAGGGTTATTGGATTTACCAGGACTCCAGAGTGGTGCAGACATTAACTAGGGGCGTCCCATTACCTCAAAGGCTCGTTCAAAAACTTCTGCGAAAGCGATTGATTGAGAATGCGGCATAAGCCAGCCTTCTCCCCCACGAATCCGGCGCGACATGGCATCTGCCATTAGTTGATAAGGATCGCAAGCGGCAAAGTTTTCAACCGTAACCTTTCCATCAACTTCAACTTCGAGGGTGCTTGGTTTGTTATGCGAGTTAAAGGCATCGTTTCCGGTCATGGAGACTCGACCTTTTGTGCCAACCACATCAAAGTAAAGGGTGTTGGGAGTATTCATTGAAGTTAGCGCTTCGGCATGTGCTCCACCGATATCAAATGAAGTTGTAACTGTTTCGTCGCATCCGCCGGGATGCCACTTCACATCGGTCTTTATATTACTTACTGGCGCAAAGTCCATTAACCAGATTGGAGCAGCAACTGAATAAGGTCCAAGATCGTAAAGACCACCACCGCCGAGTTCGTAGATCGCACGGATATTTGCAGGATCTAAACCATCATAGGTAAATGCGGAGCGAATTGTCTTTACTTCACCAATCACACCTGAATCAACAATCTCTTTAAGGCGCAGAGTGCGCGGATGCCAGCGGTTCCAGCTCGCCTCCATAAAGATCAAGCCAGTTTCATTTGCAACGGCAATTGCTTCCTTTAACTGTGCAACGTTCATGGCGGCAGGCTTTTCGCAGAGCACATGTTTTCCAGCGCGCATCGCCTTGATTGACCATTCAATATGAAGCGAATTTGGAAGCGAGATGTAGATCGCCTCTACTTTTGGGTCAGCAAGGAGTTCGTCATAATCGGTGTAAACCAAACCTGAAGGTGAGAGTGCTAGCCCTCTTTCGCGATCTTTTGCACCAACGGCATAGATCTCACCATCTTTTGAGTTTAGTAAGGCTGGATAGAGCGCTAACTTTGCAATGTAACCTGCGCCGATAAATCCCCAACGTACTTTTCCGAGTCCTTTTTCCATAACGGGGACAATACTTGCAAAATTGGCTTTAGCCAATCAGGCGTAAGATAACCTTCATGAAGAGTCAACGTTGGACTGCTAAAGATTCCAAGAAGCACATAATCATTCCAAGCGAGTTAGATCATAAATATTCTCGTGGAATCCTGGGAGTAATAACTGGATCTGCGCAGTTTCCAGGCGCTGCTGTATTAACTTCAAAGGCAGCGCTGGCTACTGGCCTTGGGGTTCTGCGCTTCCATAGTTCATCTGGACTGGCTCACCTTGTCCTGCACGCTGCTCCAGAAGCGCTGGTTCAACCTGGAAAAGTCGATGCTTGGCTCGTTGGATCAGGTGTGAGCGATAAGAAATATAGTGATTACACAACCTGGCTACGCCATCGCTGGTTTAAGTTAATGAGCGCACAGAGCGTGCCGACAGTTCTTGATGCAGGCGCGCTGGACTGGGCCGGGAAGTTAACTCAGCCAACTTTGATAACACCTCACGCTGGAGAACTCGCAAAGCTGCTTGTGAAGCGCGGTATTCAGGTCTCATCAGAGGCGATTGAAGCAGATCCCAAGAAGTGGTCAATGATTGCTACTGAGAAGTTAGGTGTGACAGTGCTTTTGAAAGGTTCAACCACCTATATTGCGCAACCAGATTTTTTGATTGAACTTCCAAAAGCAACACCGTGGCTCGCCACAGCCGGAAGTGGAGATGTATTAGCAGGAATAATTGGCGCGCTTATTGCCACAAATTACATCGAAATATTAAATGATAAAGACGAATTAGCGCGCGTTGCCGCAACTGGCGCATTTATTCATAATAGCGCTGCTCTTTTAGCATCTAAGGATGCCCCTATATCTGCTACATCAATTATCAGATTTATTCCTGAGGCAATTCGAAAAATTATCTAATGGGGTTCACCCTAGATTTTTTTCTTGAACCCACTTTGAACTAATGCATGCGCTACCTTCAGATGTGGCCATTTCTCCAACAGTTCTCGTTGCAAGCGATGACGCTTTTGAGTTAGCAACCCTTAGCGCAGCACTTCGCCTGCAATCTATCAACGTTGTTGCAGAGGCTAGCACTAATGAGATTGCCGAAAATCTCTACAAGTTTCTTTCACCTCAGGTTGTCATTATTGATTTACAGTTTGCAGGCGCCGAAGCGCTCAGACTGGTTAACAAATTTAGAAAAGTTAATCCGTCACTCGGAATTGTTTTAATGACTGCATGTCCCGATCTACGCTTACTTGGGCTCTTAGAAAAGCAGATTCCACTAGGTTCTCAAGTGATTTTAAAAAAATCAATCGCAGACTTAACTGTGGTTAGCCACACTATTGTCCGTTCTATCGCTGCTGTAGATGCTAGGGAGAAGATGGCTTGGGTGGATAGCCACGGCTCGCTTCACGAAAACTCCTTTACATCCATTCTCAACGAATTCACAGATATTCAGATTGAGACTTTTCGCTTACTAGCTAAAGGGTTAAGTAACTCTGAGATAGCTAAGGTGCGCTTTGTCAGCGAGAAATCGGTGGAGCAGATAGTTGCCCGAATCGCACAACATCTACAAGTTCTCCCAGATCGAACTCAGAATTTGAGAGTGGTATTAACAGGCGAGTACTTCAAATGGATCGGCGCACCGCGCCACTAGCTCTTACTTATTTAGCGCACCCACTAAAGTTTGCGCTATGTCCCCTTCACTCACCTTGGTAGAACTCCGCGCCAAGTGGAATGATGTTTTAGACCATCTTGAGTCGCATGATCGCGTCGCTTGGATCGCCTACTTCGATGCTCGCCTTGCCGAATTCGATGGAACTACCTTGAAATTGGATTTCTCTGATGCCCGCAAATTCTCTGGTGGGCACGAATATTCTCCAACCCGAGTAAAACTGGAGAACTCCCTTAAAGCCTCAATCCAAGCGGTCCTTGAAATCGAAATTCAGATTGAAGAATTGGTATGAAAAAGATTGTCTCAGTTTTAGTCATCAGCCTTGCGCTCTTCTCATTTCAAACTGTCTCAAGTAACGCTGCTACATCGAAGTTGAGTTTGACCGTACTTCAAACTCCAGGTGGAGACGAACCAGTTGTCACTCTCTATGGAAATCTCAAACCTGCCAAGTCATCGGTAAAGGTAGAGATACAGATCCAATTAAATGGTAAATGGCAAGATACAAGATTTTCAACTAGAACGGCGCGGGTTGGAACTTGGAAAGTTGTCGCTGTTGCAACGGCTTTAAATGCCCAAGTTAAATACCGCGCCAAGGTGCGAGTTGGTTCAAAGAGTATCTATTCAAATATTCGCGAGATAACTGTGCGCTCGGTTCCAGAAATTTCCAACGCAGTGACAAATGTGATGGTTGATCAACTTGGTCCTGGTGGTCGAATCCATGGCTCTGATGTAAGTCGTTGGCAACATCCAAATGGCGCACCGATTGATTTTGTTAAGAAGTACAGCGCTGGAATGCGGTTTGTGATGATCAAGGCTTCCGATACTCGCGATGAAGCAGATGCGCTGGCTTTGAAATATGTAATCATGGATAGATTGGCTGCGCAGGCCGCCGGTATGTACACCGGTTTCTACCATTATGCAGTTCTGCCCGATGTCAGAACAGATGCTGAAGTAGTTTCAGATGCGCAAACCCAGGCTCAGAAAGTTATCTGGCGGCTCGAAGCACTTGGAGGCTACAACGATCGCGATCTTCCTTATGCTCTAGATTTAGAGAATAACTGTGTGCGCCTTTCCGGAAAAACTTGTGCCAGGTATCTGCCAAAGGCGCAGATAACTCTCTGGGCAAAAACTTTCTTAAAGGTGCTGCGTGAGAAAACCGATCGCATGCCAATTCTGTATTCATACCCAAGCTTTCTAGAAGGTGCGATGGTTCGCGATGATGAACTGCGCCAATATCCACTTTGGCTAGCTCAATATGGAATTGATCCGGCAGATCCGCTTGGGCAACCTGGGCTTAAGGAAGGCGGTTGTTACGTTCACTCTTGGACCGCAGCAAATTGCTCATCGCAGTGGATCATTTGGCAATACTCTTCCTGCGGAATTGCACCTAAATATGGAGTCCCCGGAACGCGTCTTGATCTAAATGTATTCCGTGGCGAGCCAAGTGCTTTCTTAGATTTGGTAAAAGGCAGTTGGTTTCCTGAAGTTGTAGATCAAATGCCAAAGAATGAGACAAGCACCTTGGTCTATAAGAATGTGAAGTTCTCCAACAGTGATAAACCGGTGACGTTAGAAGTTGATGTAACTCGCCCAGATGGAAAACCCGTTGTGACAGGAACGGTTCGTTTCTATACCAACTCCGATAATCCAATCGAACCTAAGCCAGTTCAAACGGTGGTTAGATCAACTAGCGGATCTTGGAAGCTAACTATTAAGGGAATACCTGCGGGAACCTGGACCGGGCGAATCGGATTTAAAGATGCCACTGGTACCCACGCAGAAAGTCGATCACCAATTACGCTATCGATTTTGCCAGGAGATCCAAACCTACCAACACCTACTCCGAAGCCAACTGTTGCTCCTACAAAGAAGCCAACTACTGATGGATGCAGGAATCAGATAAAGAATTAGCGAGTACGAGTAAGCAATTTATCTAACGCTGCTCGTTCGTTCTTTAAATGGCTTGTAAATTCGGAAACTGAAGCTTTCTTCGCCGCGGCATCCCAACCCAATATCGGTGCGATCAGCGTGGCAACTGTTGCGGCAATCGCTTCGCCACCATCGCTTGCTTCAAATGCAATTCGCGTGCGGCGCGAGAGAACATCATCAACGCTCTGTGCTCCTTCATGGGTTACTGCATAAATGATCTCTGCTTTTAGATAGGCAAGTTCTGGCGTGAGCGGTTCTGCCATCTTCTTATCTGCGTCGATGATTTCAAATATTTCGTTAATTAGCGATCCGTAGCGATCTAGGAGATGAGTAATTGTTGTTTGCGCTATGCCACTCATCTGCGCCAACTGCGCACTCTGCTGAACTAGAGCAAAGTAACCATCAGCGCCAATTGCAGGTAATTTCTCGGTAATTGATTCAGCAACGATCCGGCGTAGATCGTTAACGGCTAGATCAATAACATCCTTACCCATAACGCGATAGGTGGTGTACTTGCCGCCGGCGATACTTACAAATCCTGGGACCGGGCGATCGACAGTGTGTTCGCGTGAGAGTTTTGTAGTTGTGGATCCTGCTGCGTTAGCCACCAGCGGACGCAAGCCAGCATAAACTCCGAGAATATCCGCGGCATCAATTTTGGGGTGTAGAACGCGATTTGCCTGATCAATTATGTATTCAACATCTTCTTTAGTGGCGACTGGATTGGTGCGATCTGCCTTATATGGAGTATCTGTTGTACCGACAATCCATTTATCGGCCCAAGGAATGATAAACAAGACTGAGACTGAAGTTTTCAGAATTATTCCGGCCTCAGATTTAATCGCGCTCTTTGGCAACACGATATGAGCGCCTTTACTCATGGCAACTTTATAGCCAGGTTTAATTCCAAATTTCTCATGGAGTTCATCGCTCCAAACGCCTGCGCACATCACAGTTACCTTCGCGCTAACGGTTATCTTCTTGCCAGAGTTAAGGTCGCGAACCTTTGCACCAACTACGCGCTTTCCATCGCGAATTAGCTCTTCACATTGCACACGAGTGGCGATGATTGCTCCGTGACGTGCGGCGGTACGAGCAACAGCAAGCGTGTGGCGAGCATCGTCTACTTGAGCATCGAAGTATTTGATTGCACCATTAATAAGATCGCCACGTAAAGATGGTGCGATAGTTGCGATCTTCTTTTCACTTAAATGTTTATGCCAAGGAAGTGCGCGCTGAAAACCGCGGAGCACATCGTAGAGAGCAAGTCCTGCGCCAACATAAGTGCGTTCGCGATACTTTTCATGGAGCGGATATAAGAATCCAACTGGCTTAACTAGATGCGGTGCTAAGGATGAAACCATTAACTCGCGCTCATGCAGCGCTTCGCGGACTAACTTAAAATCATATTGTTCGAGGTAGCGAAGACCGCCGTGAATCAACTTACTTGATCGACTTGATGTACCGGCTGCAATATCTTGGTTTTCTACGAGAGCTACTTTTAATCCGCGTGATGCGGCATCTAACGCTGCACCAACACCGGTGACTCCCCCGCCAATAATTAATACATCGAATTCGTCTGATGCCAAAGACTTAAGGGCGGCGATACGTTGCGCAGGATTTAACTGCGAATCAAACATTTACTCTCCCGCCCTACCGTCTCGAATACTTTCGTTATAGGGTTAAGGATATGTCATATATAGCCAGTCTTGATCAAGGAACGAGCAGCACTCGTTGCATGATCTTTGATAAATCAGGCGCTGTTATTGCTATAGCCCAAAAGGAACACCAACAATTCACCCCTCACCCTGGTTGGGTAGAGCACGATGCTGGTGAGATCTGGCAGAACACACAATCGGTGATCAAAGAAGCAATTGCTGCCGCTGAAAAAAAGGCCAGTCTGGATTCAATAGAGATAAGCGCGATCGGCATTACCAATCAACGCGAAACGATCGTGGCCTGGGATGCGCAGACCGGTAAAGCGCTACATCACGCAATTGTTTGGCAAGATACCCGGACCGCTGATTTCCTAGATGGGCTAGCTCAATCGGTTAAAGAACTACTAACTAGCCGCACCGGCCTTGCGATTGCGCCATATTTTTCAGCAAGCAAAATCAATTGGCTGCTAAATAATGTGGATTCGGTTAAACAGGCGCTAGCCGCAGGAACCCTGCGGATTGGCACGATTGATTCTTGGCTCACTTGGAATCTATCTGACGGTCTGCACATAACAGATGTAACAAATGCATCGCGCACCATGCTTATGAACTTGCAGACTCTTGCTTGGGATAGCGAGCTGCTGGCGATCTTTGATATTCCATTAGCAATTTTGCCTGAGATCAAATCATCATCTGAAGTTTATGGTGAATCCAGTAAGAGCGGCCCTTTTGAAGCGCAAATTCCGATTGCAGGAATTCTTGGCGATCAACATGCCGCCATGGTTGGCCAAGCCTGTTTTGAAAAGGGAAGTTCCAAGACTACTTATGGCACCGGTAACTTTGCGCTGCTAAATACCGGCACCGAAATTGTTCGCTCCAAACATGGTCTCTTAACCACAGTCTGCTTTAAATTCGGTGATCAACCTGCGCAATATGCTCTTGAAGGTTCAGTTGCGGTCACTGGTTCTGCTATTCAATGGTTACGTGATCAACTCGGAATAATTTCATCTGCATCTGAAGTCGAAGCGCTTGCACTACAAGTAAACGACTCTGGTGGTGTTTATTTCGTGCCCGCCTTCTCTGGTTTATTTGCACCGTATTGGCGCAGCGATGCGCGCGGAGTAATTGTTGGTCTAACTCGCGCCACAACTAAGGCACACCTAGCCCGTGCTGCTTTGGATGCGATTTGCTATCAAACTATGGAGATCATGGAAGCGATGGTTGCAGATAGCGGCATTGCAATGACTGAGATGAAAGTTGATGGCGGCATCACTGCAAATCAACTATGTATGCAATTACAAGCAGATGTAATGGGCATAGATATCGTTAAACCTTTGATTACCGAGACCACGGCGCTCGGTGCGGCATATGCAGCGGGCTTAGCAATTGGTTTCTGGAAATCAACCGATGAAGTTAAAGCGCAATGGCGCCAAGATCGACGATGGCAGGCAAAAAGCGATGAGAAAACCCGAACTATTGGCGCAGCGCAATGGAAACGTGCAGTGGAGCGGACCTTTAACTGGGTTGAATAACGCTAAATCGCACCCGTTAAGGCTTAGAGTTAACCCATTATGAGCGAGCAGAAAAAGCTAAGCGCTGGAGTGATTCGCAACAATTTAGCGATGGCAGATGGCCGCACCATTCGGTATTACGACTCGCAAGGTCAATCTCGCTCAGCGCAAGATCAACGCCCTAAAGAAGAACAACCTGGCATCGGCGAACTTCGCCTTGATCCGCTGCTAAATGAATGGGTTGTAATGGCGGCGCACCGACAGGGGCGGATCTTCTTGCCACCGAAAGAGTTATGTCCGCTCTGTCCAACTAAAGGTGAACTACTTACCGAAGTTCCTGATAGAAATTATGAAGTTGTGGTCTTTGATAATCGCTCACCGTCGCTACGCAAACCAGAAGGTGATTGGGCCGCCCCCGATATGATCGGGCCAGAAACCGATGCCGGAACCGCTGCCGGAAAGTGCGAAGTAATCTGCTTTACCGATAACCACGGCGGGTCATTTAAAGATTTATCACCGCAACGTGTGCGCGTTCTGCTTGAGGCATGGATCGACCGCGTGCGCGAACTCTCGCAAGAGCCATACATCCATCACATCGCACCATTTGAAAATCGTGGCGAAGAAGTCGGCGTAACTCTTTCTCACCCACATGGACAAATTTACGCGTACTCGTATCTGCCATCGCGAGTTCAGAAGATGCTCGCTGTTGCTCGCAAATATATGGAAGAGACCGGCAAAGTTTTATTTGATGATGTGCTTGCCCGCGAATTAAAAGACCAGGTTCGTATCGTTGCTAAAAACGCTCACTGGGTAGCCTTCGTTCCTTATGCTGCTCGATACCCATTTGAAATTCATGTGGCACCTCTAAAGCCTGTCGCCGACTTATCTGACCTAACTCCTGAACAAGCAGATGCTTTTCCAGAGATTTCGTTAGAAGTCATGCGCCGTTTAGATGGCGTATTCGGAATAGATATGGCCTATATCGCAACCTGGCACCAAGCACCGGTGCGCGAAGGCCGCGAATTACTGCGTCTACATTGGCAGATCACCAGCGTGCGCCGCGCACCTGGCAAGTTAAAGTATTTAGCAGGTAGCGAATCTGCGATGGGTGCATTCATCATGGATCTAAAGCCTGAACAATCTGCAGGTCAGTTGCGAGATGTTGAGCTCTGATTTCACAACGCTCTTTGGGCAAGCACCAGAAATAATTTCCGAGGCTCCAGGTCGCGTTAACTTAATCGGAGAACATGTCGATTATTGCGATGGCTTTGTTATGCCATTTGCTATCAACGATCGAACCTATGCCGCTATTAATCGACGCACTGATCGCAAGATCCGTATTGCATCGGCGCAACGTCCTGGGGAAATAATTGAAACTTCCCTAGATCAACTCTCCCCCAGTAACGATGGAGATTGGGAACGTTATATCTTGGGCGTGATCTGGGCCTTTGGCGATCGCATCACAACTGGGTTAGATATCTTGGTAGATGGCCGAGTCGCACTCGGTGCAGGTTTATCTTCATCAGCGGCGCTGGAATGCTCGATCGCAATCGCGCTCAATCAGTTATTTACAACAGAACTTTCTCTGCCGGAACTTGCGCGCTTGGCGCAACGTTCTGAAAATGATTATGTCGGAATGCCCTGCGGAATCATGGATCAATCGGTATCGCTAATGGCACAGGCAGGTAGTGCGCTATTACTAGATTGCCGCGACCTTAGTACTGAACAAATTCCATTTGATCTGACGAGTTCTGGCCTAGAGCTTTTGATTATTGATACCCGCGCCCATCACGCGCTAGTCGATGGTGGTTACGCCGAACGACGTGCTTCTTGCGAATCTGCAGCGGCAAAACTCGGCATAAATGCGCTACGGGATTGCTCAGTGTCGCAATTAGAAAGTTCTCGCGGCAAGTTAACAGAACTTGAATATATGCGAGCCGAACATGTTGTAAATGACATTACCCGCGTGCACCAATGCGTTGAACACTTGAAACTTGCTGATTTCAAATCAGTTGGCGAAATCTTGACCCAATCACACGCATCTTTACGTGATCTCTTTGAGATATCTTGCCCCGAATTAGATCTCGCTGTTGCAACCGCTCTCGCCAATAAATCACTGGGCGGGCGAATGATTGGTGGCGGTTTTGGGGGAAGCGCTATAGCGCTCTTTAAAGTTGCCGATATTGATCAAGCAAAGGTAGCGATATCTGCGGCATTTAATTCAGCAGGTTTTACTGAACCAAGATTTTTTACTTCACTGCCAAGTAGCGGAGCAGCTGTAATTAGTAATTAGAGAGCGTTAACTGAGATAACTTCAACGCCACCAATGGCGCCAAGTACCTCAAGCAAATCTGTTGGATCAGATCCCGGAACGGCAACGGTTACTTCGTCAAAACCGCGGCCATCTTCAGATTTAAGAACAGTTAAGCCGCGGATATCTGCACCGGCTGCGCCAATTGCAGATGCCAGTAGGCCAAGTGCGCCTGGACGATCTGGAAGAGAGATCTCTAACTTAAATAAGGCCATGGGTGAAGGCTACCGCTGGCCTAACCTTTAAGTGAATTAAACCGCAGGCGCTGTTCCGAGTGTGACCTTATAGGTCTTTGATGATCCATCCGGCAAGGTCATAACCACTGTAATCACCGCACCTGGTGCGTAGGAACGGATCTTCACAATGGCGGCATCACGATTAGCGATCTTCACGCCATCGATTGTTTTGATGATCGACCCGACAACGATGCCAGCCTTTTCTGCGCCCTCACCAGGAGTTAGCTGCAAGATCTTTGCTTGGGTATCTGCAGTTACATCATCGAATACAACACCCATCACCGGACGTGTCGACTTACCGGTTGCGATGATTTCATCGATGACGCGCTTTGCCTCATTGATTGGAATTGAGAATCCCAAGCCGATGCTGCCGCTTACTCCACCTGATGTAAGCGTGGCAATTGCAGAGTTAACGCCAATGATGCGACCTTGTGCATCAACTAGCGCACCACCAGAGTTACCTGGGTTAATTGCGGCATCGGTCTGAATCGCATTTACATAAGAAGTTGAATCCATTGTTCCAGCAGTTACCGGACGATTAAGGGCCGAGATAATTCCTTGGGTTACAGTATTGGCAAGACCTAGAGGTGAACCAATTGCTAGAACTTCTTCACCCACGCTGATCTTGGAAGAATCACCAAGTGCAATCGCTGGCAAATTACCCTTCTTTACCTGCAATACGGCGATGTCATACAAGCGATCACGGCCCACAATCGTTGCAGCAATTTCGCTGCCATCAGCAAACTCAACTTTAATCGTGCCGCTCGTTGCTGCTGCTTCAACTACGTGGTTATTGGTGATGATGTAGCTAATAGTCGAATTAGATTTATAGATAGACCCTGAACCAGTTCCACCACCGTTTGCAGTCTTTACAGAGATCGAAACCACAGATGGTGTGACTAGCGCCGAAATAGACTTAGCATTGATTGAGTTATTGCCAATTTCAATAGCGGTTTTATTCGCTGGACATGTATCGTTCTTAGCTAAAGTTAAAGTTTGTGTACGTTTATCGGCACAAACCACAACGCTACCTGCAGTATTTGTGGTCGCAGCGGTTGCAACGGTTCCGGCCAACAGTGCGCCGGCAACAAAAGCAATAGTTACCTTTAGAGGTGTGCGTGTGATTTTCATGGATTAATCATCTCTCTTAATTCTTAGCGAATCCTGTGATTTCGGTGTAAAGATTATTAGGCTTCTACGATCCAGGCACCTTCAACGGCTACTTTAATCTTAGGTAGCGGCTTATTTGTAGGGCCTGTCACAACTGTTCCAGCTTTTCCTGGATCAAAGACCGCACCGTGGCACCCACATTGCAAGTTCTTAGATGCTGAGTTGTATTGCACGGTGCAACCTTCGTGGGTACACACTGCCGAATATGCATAAACTCCCGTTTTACTCTTAAATAAAACTGCAGGTGATCCAGATTTAGATGTGAAGTTATGAACCTTACCCACCGCTAGCGCGCTATCTTCAATGATTTTAGCGGGGCCAGCACTCACCGCTTCCGCTTTCTTAGGAAACAAGCGTCCAAGACCGACACCCGCAACGGCAAGTGCGGCAATAGATGAAACGCGGATAAAGCCACGGCGATCAATTGAGATATTGCTCTTGCGACGAGAGCCGTAGAGGAATAAGAAATAAGTGAACCAAAAAACTGTGTAGACCGAATTACTTGCTAAGAAATATGGCTGAACGTTCCATGTACTAGATAGCCAGAGAAATAGGGATGTTAAAAAACCACCAAAGGCCGCCCAAGTTGGAGCAATCCAAAGAAGTGTGGCAAAACCGATTGCAAATTCAGCAACCATAACCAAAATACCAATTTGTGTAGCCTGATCCAAAATTTTGTTGAGCAAGAAATCAATTGGTGAATTTTGTGCGTATGCAGCAAGTTGTGATCCGATAAATGTTGGCGAACCGGAAGTTAAAAATCCGGGATCACTTGCCTTATCCCAACCGGCGTAGATCCAGGTAGCGCCAAGCCATAGGCGCATAACGCGCAGCGGCCAGAGTTGATTTCTCCACGAGGCTTTTAACTTCATAAACTCAATTTAGACCCTTAAGGTCTAAATCTCTTGCTGGCTGCCCCACCTGGCCTCGATCCAGGGACATCCGAATTAACAGTTCGGCGCTCTACCAACTGAGCTATGGGGCAAAGATTTATAACTTGTCGTGCAGGCGCACACTCTAGCGCACGAGGCGCAGTGGGTCTAAATCGAGCGAAGGGCGAGATCGTGCAGTCCGCGGCGGGTGGTCTCAAGAGCCACCAGGCTAGCGAAGGCTTGGTTGTACTCCTGCTCATTTTCTACAGGATTTAACCGTTGCAGCGAAGATTTAAGTTCTGCGATCGCCCGCGAGATTCCAACTTCGCGCAGGCGCGCAACAATGCTTTCTACATAATGGCCAGTGACCTCACCATCGGCGCGAATTGGCTCGACATTTAATTCGGTAAAGAGCGCGCGCATATTCTCATCTGAGATTTGTTCAATCTCAATTGAACTCTGCTCATCAACTGCAGCAATTATCTGCGCTAATTGAATGTAGGCCGGATGCGTAAAGGCGCCGCTTTCAATCTCTCGCCAATTCGATATCAGAGATGGCATCTGCAGACGCGCCTTCAATACTTCACGCTCCAGAATTAAGCGCGGCTCTTGTGGATTTGGACGCCACTGTACTTGTGGCGCTTCTTCTTCGCCATTTACAACTGGTGCGCTCTGTTGTGGTTGGCGCTTAACACCTTGCGCAACAGCAGATGAAACAGTCTCGACTTCAACGCCAAGCCATCCTGCCAGCAAGCGTGTGTACTCGGGGCGAAGTGATTTATCGCGGATCTGCGCAACTAACGGCGCAGTTGCATTTAGCGCGTTAACGCGACCTTCGGCAGAATCTAATTTGTGGAGCGCAAGTTCGGTACGTATCGCAAACTCAAATAGCGGTACGCGCTTAGCAATCAAATCACGCAGCGCTAGATCGCCTTTCTGTTGGCGCAGATCGCATGGATCTAACCCATTTGGCTCAACAGCCACAAAGGTTTGAGTTACAAACTTTTGATCTTCGGTAAAGGCGCGCATCGCAGCCTTTTGACCTGCCGCATCGCCATCGAAGGTGAAGATAACTTCACCGCGGAAAGCATCATCATCCATAAGCAAACGGCGGATGATGCGGATGTGATCTGCGCCGAATGCAGTGCCACAAGTCGCAACTGCCGTTGTTATCCCAGCTAACTGCGCTGCCATTACATCTGTGTAGCCTTCAACGATTACAACCTGGCGCTTTTTCGCGATCTCTTTCTTTGCCATATCAAGGCCGTAAAGGACTTGGCTCTTCTTATAAATCGGGGTTTCAGATGTATTTAAATACTTAGGGCCTTGATCTTCTTCATCGCTGGCGAGCTTTCGCGCACCAAAACCAACGATGTCGCCAGAGATATCTCTAATCGGCCAGGTAAGGCGATTGCGGAATTTATCTATCGGTCCGCGCTGTCCCATCTTGGAGAGCCCTGCAGTTTCAAGTTCATCGATAGTAAATCCTTGCTCGCGCAAGAATTTAGTTAAGCCATCCCACTCATCTGGGGCATAACCGACTCCGAAAGTTTCGCAGGCGCCTTTATCAAATCCGCGCTTGGTCATTAGCTCGCGCGCATGTGCGGCAAGTGGTGAAGTATTTAACTGTTCTTGGTAAAACTTTGCGGCCAGTGCATTTGCAGCAATTAAGCGAGAACGATTGCCGGCAGGTGCTGGCGTGAAATTTCCTTGCTCGTACCGCAATTGATAGCCCATGCGATCGGCTAAACGTTCAATGGTTTCGGTAAAACTCAAGTGATCAATCTTCATCAAGAAAGCGATTACATCGCCGCTGGCCTGACATCCAAAGCAGTGGAAGAAGCCTTTACTTGGGGTTACGTGAAATGAAGGTGATTTTTCATCGTGGAAAGGACAGAGCCCTTTCTTCTGACCGCCACCGGCAGATTTGAGTTGTACATAATCTGCGATGACTTCATCGATAGGTGAGCGATCGCGCACATGCGCAACATCTTCTTCCTTAATGCGTCCGCTCATAAATACATGTTATCTCTCTAGACCGATATCAGAGCGTGCTCAAGCGGGCATGGAGCGCGTAGGCGCCGGGGTCGGTCAGGCTAGCAACTTGGTCGATGATGATGCGCATACGAGAAGTCTCATCGCTGGAGCGTTCCCAATCTTTAACAAAGATCGAGTCCAGTGAAGTTGCAGCATGCTTATGCAACATCTCAACTAGCTCTTTAATAACAATCTGCTGCTTGGCATAGCGCTCTTGCGAAATTGCAGCGTTAATTAAGTAATGTCCGGCCACTGCCTTCAGGAAATCTACTTCCACTTCTTGTTCGCGTGGAATAACTAGATCTGCCTCGTATCGGCGGAGTGCGCCATTGCCGTGGACTTTTCGTGTCTCTAGTTCTGCAGCAAGCACAAAGCGACCAATGAGTTGTGATGTTGAATCTTTTAAGCGAGCAAGTGAGCGATGGCTGCCATCGTAATAACGCGGCCAGCAAGAAAGTTGTTGCAGACGTTGCAAAGCAGCTGCTGCTTCATCTTTAGTTGCAGTTGAGCCATAACCATCGCACATCTCTTTATGCAAGATATCAAAGTCGCGTTCAAAGTTATCGACCTTAACTTGACCTACAAATATTGCATCTTCGAGATCGTGTACCGAATAAGCACAGTCATCTGACCAATCCATAATCTGCGCTTCAATACATTTGCGATCAGATGGTGCACCTTGGCGCATCCAATTAAAGATCTCTACATCATCGTCATAGACCCCAAATTTGCGTGGGTTGATTGCGCGCGGCCATGGATACTTTGTCGCCGCATCAAGTGATGCCCGAGTTAAATTCAAACCAACGCTTGCGCCATCTTCATCAATTGTCTTTGCTTCAATGCGAGTTAATAGACGAAAGCTCTGAGCATTTCCTTCAAATCCACCAAAATCTTTGGCAACTTCCGCGAGAGCTTCTTCACCATTGTGGCCAAAAGGTGGATGGCCTAAATCGTGTGATAGACAAGCAGTTTCAAGTAAGTCGGGATCGGCGCCAAGTGATTCGCCGAGTTCGCGACCGATCTGCGCACATTCCAAAGAGTGTGAAAGTCGAGTGCGTTGAAAATCATTCTCCCAAGGCACTGCCACTTGAGTTTTTGCAGCTAAGCGGCGCAGCGCTGCTGAGTGAATTACACGTGCGCGATCGCGCATAAATTCGGTACGACCTGCGCGCTTGGCAGGTTCAAAGAGAAAGCGCTCTTGATCTTTCTCTGAGTAATTCTCTGTACCGCTGCTCATAGCCCTACCCTAAATGATCGCTGATATGAATGCCGCGTCTGCCTAAGGTCACATACGAGAGATAGGCCCCAGTTTCCCGCACTAAATAGCGCTTTCCTGATTTTTCTAAGGAGTTCGGACCAGTCTTTACCGGAGAACAGGTTGCAACCACCCCTAAATCATTAGCCATCGTCATCGCGCGTCGACAATGAAATGGATCAGTCACGATGATTACATCTTTCCAATCTTTGACTTTCATAAACTTTACATAGTTTTCAGTTGATACCCAGGTGTCACGTCCAACTTCTAGTGAAGTTACATAGCGCGATTTAACTCCATTTTTTGATAACCAATACTTTCCGGATGCCGCCTCTGTTGTGCGATCACCCGGAGCACCTGCGCCAACGGTAATAATGTGTGGCGCCAGACCAAGTTCATAAACTCGTTTCGCCTCTTGCAAGCGCGCTTCAAGTACCTCACCTGGTCTCCCATTTAACTGCGCTGCACCCAGAACAACAATGACATCGCCCTTGCGAGTCAGCGGATTATTTGCTGCTTGCCAGGTAACGCCTACCGCATAGAGCGGAACGGCGATAATAATTAAAAGTACTGCAGCAATTACGCGG
>Ga0315904_10000327_pt1 | contig 75926 bp, 54 predicted proteins | sample LakEriMetagenome_6_FD_203529 | JGI IMG/M metagenome (GOLD analysis project Ga0315904, IMG submission 203529) | Freshwater fungal communities from buoy surface, Lake Erie, Ohio, United States - Buoy 12 MA120 | ecosystem: Environmental > Aquatic > Freshwater > Lake | place: USA: Lake Erie, Ohio...
CGGAAGAGGGGTCGGAAGCGTTGGTTCTGGAGCACTTCGAGAAAGGGCTGATCGAACGCGGCCGGCACACCCCGACCGATCTGCGGGACCACCTCGCAGAAGTCCGTCGCCTGCTCCGCATCGCCCATCAGATCGACGCCCCCTGAGCGGGTTCGAAGCACGCGTTGAGTTCGCCATCACGCCCAGGGTGCGCGCGCGTCCGTCCGTAGAATAGGTTTTCGAACCTGTTCTAACGCGGAATGTCCCCCGACGCCGCCGACAGCCCGACGCGGCCCAGCGACTCGTGCACCACAGTCCTGCCCAACCACGTCCAATCACGGACAGGTTGAAAATCGATCCTACGACCGGCCGTGGCGACGAACTTCCAGTTTGTCGAACCCCCGAGTGTCCCCCGACGCCGCCGACAGCCCGACGAGGCCCAGCGTCTTGTGCACCACAGTCATCCCAACCACGTCCAATCACGGACAGGTTGAAAACCTATCCTACGGCTGGCCGTGGCGACGAACTTCCAATTTGTCGAACACCCGAATGTCCCCCGACGCCGCCGACAGCCCGACGCGGCCCAGCGTCTCGTGCACCACAGTCCTGCCCAACCACGCCGATTCACGGACAGGCTGGAAGCCTATCCCACGGCCGGACCTGTCGCGGGAGGGGACGGACTGGCCCGGAACAGCACAACCGGCGGCTCTCCTTCCAGCGCGAATTGCCGGGGATGCCTTTGAATCACCGCCACCACCACATCAACCGAATGACCCAACGACTGGGCGGCATGTTGCAGCTGCAGGCGCTGCTGCTCGGACAACAGCAACGAGAGATACTCGATGATGGCGGTGTCGAACCGGGCCGTGGAAGGAATCTCGGCGAACGACAGCAACTCCTGGGCAAACGTCCGCACCTCAGGAGAGAGCTGCCGGCGCAGCCAGGCGTCGAGAGTCTCGGCCGGAACCGTCTCTCCCTGCCAGGCGAGATCGCCCGAGCGGGCATCCGACAGCAGCGTACGCAGAGTGTCGAGCTGGGCCAGCAACCCCGGCTCGACATGCACGACGCTGGCCTGTTGCTCCTGCAGCTCTTCCAGGTACTTGCGGGTCTTGGGGGCCGTCTTCGAGAGCGGCCGGCGTGGGTCGCGAATCACCACCAGCCGCTGCAACCGCTGTCGCGACCATTGTTCTTTCAGCCGCCGCAGCCGGGCTGCCAGGCTCTGCATGTTCCCCTGGGTGCAGATGCTGAGCCCCAGCCGGCGGTCGGCCTGCTGGAACACCAGGGGGATGTCGGCCAGTTCTTCGGCCGGGGCGGGTTCGGCCTCCAGACCCAGCAGATGGAACAACGGGGGAAGAGCGTGCCGGAGGATCGACTCGGTCTGGTCGGGATCATTGGCGATGAGACGGTCGGCCAACTGCCGGTTCCACCAGTCTTCCAAAAAGCTGTCGAGCGGCGGGGCACTGGGCCCCTGGGTGAGCACGTCAAACCGGGCGGCGCAGGTCGAGATCAGCCGCCGGGGGGTCGTTTCGCCCGAGGGCTCGAACAGCGTGGCGAACTCGGCCGCGGTGAGTGGCCACTCGGTGGTCGGTTCCCGGGAAATCAACGCGGGATCGGAAGGAAGGGACCGCAGCCGTTCGGCAATGACGGCCCGGGCCTCGGCGGGACGCAGCGCCTGCAGGGAAAAGGAACCGAGGGAGGTCATGCGGTCGTAGTCGGCACCACGGATCTGCGAGGCCAACTCGGCCTGAAAGGAGGACTGCATACAGGAGACCACCAGCACGTTGTCGGCGCAATCGTGGATCACGCTGACGAGTTGGCCGAACGCGAAGAGGGCATCGGTGTCGCGGGGGTTGAGCTGCAGTGCCTCGACCTGGTCGAAGCAGAGGACCACGGGCAATCCGGGGCCGGCCAGCCGACAGAGCATCTGCACCACCTGCCGGGCCTGGTCTTCCCGCTCTTCATCGGTTCCCTCGTCGCCCGACAGATCGAGACGTTGCAGGGCGGCCTCGGGGAGCGAATCGCCCCCGAGCCAAGCCCGCAGATCTCGCAGGTGCCGGCGGAAGGCGAGGTGCTCGAACGCCACGGAGGTGTTGCGGTCGAGATCGAGTTCGGTGCAGATTTCGTCGAGGATTTGCCGCAACCCTTCGGGCTGCTCATCGAGCATGTACTCATACCAGCGTTCAAGGTCTCCTTCGGCCGGGCGCTTGGCCGCCAGGCGGTGAAAGAGGATCCGTTCGAACTGCGAGCGTTGACCGGCGATGGGGCGGAACCAGTCGCCGACGAGGGCCCGCCGCACGGCGCGCCAAATCATGCGGGGACTGGTCTGCAAACGCACCCAGACAAACAGGTATTCGGGCCGGCCGGTGGCGCTGGGGGCCCGGGGAGTGAGGTGGTCGTGCAGGCGGGCCAACAGATGGGTCTTGCCCGCCCCAGCCGGTCCGTGGATCACCAGCCCGGCCGAGCGCCCCGCCTCCTGCACGCGGCGGATCCCCCGCAGGCACTGTTGGAACGGCTGGTCATTGATGGCGGCAACGTCGGAGGGACAGGTGTCCCAGGGATTCGCAACGATTGTCTTGCGAAACGGATTGAGCACCAGGATCTCAGCCGGAGGAGTGGATGACATGTCAGACTTCTCCCTGTCGGAGGGAAAGACCGGTGTAGTATCGCCCGGCACCATCGGTGATCAGCTCGGCCTGCCGTTCGGGGTTGAGGCTGGCGGGAAAATCGTGTTCATGCAGCGAGACCCGCCCTGCTCGGGCCAGTGCCAGCGCCTGCCGGTCAAACTCCTCCTTCGACAGCCCCGCCCGGCGACGAAGGTCACCCACTCCAATCAGGGCTCCCTGATCGGCCCTGGGGTTCAGTTGTCTCATCAGCACCACCAGGTCGACAGTCGGTCCGCCGGCGGGCACGGGAGTGCCGAGTGGGCTCGGAACGGCCCCGGTCGGCCCGTGTCCCTGCGTGGGGCTGCCGTTCGTCGCGGCGAAGGCCAGCGGAATGCCGACTTCGGTCGCCAACTGCACAAGGGCGCGGCGCAGCTCTTCGGCAGCGACCCCGGCCGCCTGCAGCGGGGGGACGGTTTTCCGCAGCGCGGCCCGCACCTCGTCCAGGAACTCCAGGGGAGCGATCGGGGTGGTCTTGATGAGAGGTGCAGCAGGCTGCGCCACGGATTTACCCGCCGACTTGGCTACGACAGGATGCAGGAACAGCCTTCGTTCCTGGCACAACTGCTGGACCGTCTGTTGAACCAGACCGGGATCCTGCCCCTTGAGGGCCGAGACCAGCTTGGCGAGAGGAAGCCCGCCCTTGGTGGTCAGCAGGCGGATGATCGCGGGCTGCAGCAACTCGGCGGGGGAGCGGGTGGCGTACCGGGGCTTGCCCTTCGCGGTCGCCGGCGGATACCGATGCGCCTCACCCGACAGGCACAGCTGGTCGAGCAGCGGCTGCAGGTCGGCTTCCGTGACCTTGACCCCGAGGGTGAGCTGTTTGGCCAGGGAGGCGGCCGCCAGCGGCTCGGTCGCGGCCGACAGCAGGGCCCGCAGGGGCGGGGTCAGCCAGGCGACGAGGGTCTGGTGCCAGTACCGCGGTTTGCCTTTGGCGGTGGCACCGGGATAGGGGACGACCGTCCCCTCGGCCACCCCGGCCGCCAACACCTCTTCGACCTGGGGACGCTTCAAACCGAGGGACGCTGGCAGGCGTTTGAGCAGATCGGCAGCGGTCTGGGGAGCGGGGGCGCTGGTCAGCGCCTGCAGAACACTCTGAAGTTGTTCGTCTGTCAGAGGAACGGGAGCTTTGGGCATGGGGCATTCCGGACGACAACCGGCGGAGGTTGGTTCCGAAACGTCCCTGTTTCCACTCAACCGCGGACCGGCCGTCTACGAAGTGTCTGGGGAGCGCGGCAATGATGCCGAACGGGAGGATCAGTCGGGAAGGGCCCGGTTTGAGCCCGCGGCAGGCCATGCTGGCGCGGCGCGGGCCGCGCCGCCGGAGTGACACGGAGACCTCAGCGGGCCTGGGCCTTGTCGTGCCGGAGGTGATTGGCCCAGGCGGGGGGAACGTTGATCAGCACCGAGTCGCGATGGTAGCGGTGCTTGGCGCAGAGTTCCTCCATCAGGGCGTCGAGCTTGGTCAGACGGTCACGACGCGCCCCGGTCGAAAGGTTTTTCTTGACCTTCCGCATGAAGATGTATTCGAAATACGTCAGCACCCCCTCGGGGGCCAGCAACCCGAACATCACCTCGAACATTTCCCGGACCAGGTCGGCGGTGAAGTTGTTGATGGGGAGGCCGGAGATGATGTAGTCGTACGGCGCCTCGGCCCGGAAGTCCTGGATGGCCATGTGATGCACCCCCACGCGGTCGGCGACCCGTACGAAATCGGGCTCATGCTGGATCCGGCGGCGCAGGACATCGACGAACTTGTCGTTGAGTTCGACGAGGTCGAGGCGGTCTTCGGGGCGCAGCAGGGTGACGATCCGCCGGGTGATCGATCCGGTTCCCGGGCCGACTTCGAGAATGCGCTTTGGACCGTTGTGCCGTTCCATGGGCCGGGTGAGCGCCCGGGCGACGAACGAACTGCTGGGGGCGACGGCACCGGTGGTGTGGAAGGTGTCGCGCACCTGGCGGAAGAACTCGGTGTGTTCGGTCAGAAAACGTTTCATGCGGTTGCTTCCAGTTCGGCCAGACGTTCCGTCGCCCCCTGGGTCATCTGCCGGGCGATGTCGAGTCCCACCTGTTGGCTCCAGGCGCTGAGCAGTCGGGCAAACACCGGGCCGGGCCGCCCCGTCCCAATCGGTTTCCCGTTGATCTTCGTGACCGGCAGAATGCAATACGGGGTCGAAGATGTAAAGGCCTCGTCGGCGTTCACCACGTCATATGTCTGGAAATCGCGCTGTTCACAGGGAATTTGCAGGTCCGCACAGAGCTCGAACACCGCCAGCTGGCTGATCCCCTGCAGCGTATTGTGCGGCGGAGCAGTGATCACCCGTCCCCCTTGGGTGACAAGAAAGAAATTGGCGGTGCTGGTCTCGGTGATGTTGTCGTTGCGGTCGAGCAGCAGGGCGATGGCCTGGGGGTCGACCAGGCGGGCCTGTTCGTCGGCGAGGTACCAATGCATGCGGCTGCGGGATTTGAGCTTGGGATCGAGGCACTCGGGGGGAAGGTGCCGGATGCTGGGGGTGACCACATGCTGACCGGCGGAGTACTTCGCGGCCCACAGTTCGAAAGGAAGGGGAAACGTGTGGATGCAGACCGTGGGACGCCGGGTGGTGGCTTTGCCTTTCGCGCCGGTGTAGATGAGGGCGGTGCCGGCGGTGACGAACATGCTGATGCCCAGATCGTGGTGTGCGGGGACCAGCGGCGCATTATGGCGCAGCAGGTCGAGCACGGCGTCGTGGAACGCAGCCGGCGTGAGCTCCACCGGAAACCCCACATGGCGCAACGACCGATACAATCGGTCGATGTGGTCTCCCAGGCGAAAGCAGGTGTGCCCGAACGTGCGGGCCATCTCCGTCACGCTGGCCCCCATCACCAGTCCCAGATCGCTGAGGGGGAGTGCGGTCTGCGACCAGGGGGACAGTCGCCCGTTGAGGTAGGCCAGCGGTTCCGCCATCTTGATTGGGGTTCCGGGACAGATGAGAATGCAGTCGCCCACGGCGACCGACCATGCCCCGCCGATTTTACTGGTTTGGTCGGGGCGTGCACACACCGTGCACCGCGGGTTGTTTCGATGGTCGACGTTTCGAGTGGAGCTGTCCCGATGAGCGCGATGATCTGGCGATTGTGCCCCCTCATGGTGTTGGCTGCCGTTCTGGCGACGGCCTCCCCGGGCCTGGCGCAGGTTGCGCCCCCCAGTGAAGAGATCATTACGGCGGCCCGGGCGCGGGGGGTGAAGCATCTCAAATCGAAGCAGAAGAAGGATGGCAGCTGGGATTTCTCGGGTCACGAGGTGGGCATTACCGCCCTGTGCACCATCGCCCTGATCGAGAACGGCGTCGATCTGACCGACCCCGTCGTGCAGGACGGCTATGAGTTTGTGAAGAAAAAAGCGAAGGATCAGAAGAACACGTATGACCTGGCCCTGATCATTGTGATGCTGCAGCGGATGGGGGACCGCCGCGACCGGCCGCTGATCCGCACCATGGCGGCCCGGCTGATGGCGGGCCAGCTCGAATCGGGAGGCTGGCACTACACCTGCCCGGGAGCCGAGCTGGATGTGGAAAAGGTGATGAAAGACGCCGGTCCCAAGCCGAAGTCGGGGTTTGGCGACAACAGCTGCACGCAGTTCGCCGTGTTGGGGTTGTGGGTCGCCTCCCGGACCGGGATCGACATCGAAAAGACCCTCAAGCGGGTGCAGGAACGGTTTGAAACAAACCAGACCGATGATGGCGGGTGGAATTACGCCAAAGACCCGAAGCTGGAAAAGCAGGTCTCGAGCCCCCCCATGACGGGTGCGGGGTTGTTCTGTCTGGCTGTCGCCCGGGCGTGGCGGTTGAAGGAGACGCAAAAAGACGGGGGCAAGAAAGAGTCGGCCGGCAGCGGCACCAGTTCGGGGCGCCAGACGCTGCTGGACGACGCGACGTTTGCCCGCGGCCTGAAGCGCACGGGGGAGTTTGCCGGGGGGATTGGTCCGGGGGCGGGACGCTATTTCCTGTGGTCGGTCGAGCGGGTGGGGGTGCTGTTGGGCCTGGAGAAGATTGGGGACTCGACGTGGTTTCCCGTGGGGGCCAACGCACTGCTGAAGGATCAGAAGGAGGATGGAAGCTGGCCCACGGCCTGGCCCGACACCGACCCGGCCGGTCTCTCGGACACTTGTTTCGCCCTGCTCTTCCTGCGGCGGGCCAACCTGGGAAGCGACATTTCGCGGCTGCTGGAGGAGGAGCACGACGAGAAATTCGAGATTCTGGGGCGGCAGCCGGCGGCCCGATTTCTCAAGCTGGCCGATGCCGTTGAGGCCTCGCAGCCGGGCGAGACCATTCGCATCAATGGCAACGGACCGTGGCGGCTGGGGCACCTCGAGGTGCCGCACGACCTGACGATTGTCGCGGGGTATGGGTTCGTACCCACCTTCAAGTTCGAAGTGGCCCGCAACCGCAAGAGTGCCCGCTACAACCCGGCGACCGATCCCGAAGGACGCGACATGCTGGCCCTGAAGGGGGGCCGGCTGACGCTCGAAGGGCTGCGTCTGCAGATGGATGCGCCCAAGGATCCTCCGCTGGTTCCGTGGTCGGTGATCACCGTGGAGGGGGGCGAATTGCGGCTGCTGAACTGTGCCGTGTCGGAATCGGGCAACCGGGGCACTCCCATCGCATGGCGCGCCCCGGGGCAACTGGTGGTTCGGAACAGCCAGTTGATGGGGGGCCGCACCGCCGTGGATCTCACGGGTACGGGAGAGCAGGAACTGGTCTTCGACAACTCGCTGGCCTTCAGTGATGCCGGCCTGACCCTGCGGGGAAGCGAGCCCTCCCAGCGGTTTGCACTGCGTTCGCGGCACGCGGTGTTCCACGTGAAAGAGGTCCTGGCGTGCCCCGACTATGCCGGCGAAATCTCGGTTGATACGGCGACCAGTGCCTTCCGGGCCGATTGGCTCTCACAGAACCTGCTGAAGGCCGGCAAAGATCCGCGGGCGGGTCGGTCGTGGCAGGGCTCGGTGAACTTGTACGACGTGAAGCAGTGGGTGGGAGCGGCCGGTCAGCCCGCCGCCATCAAGGAGGCCAAGGATTGGATGAAGTACTGGAAGCTGGGGGAGACCGATGCGGTGAAGAGAACGGCGCCGTTCACCGGAACCCGCCGGCTGGGAAGCTACTCTCACGAAGCCAACATCCAGGACTGGCAGTTGGAGTTTCCCGCGACAGCCGAGGCGGCGCTGGCCCGTAACCGGGTGGGCGTGATCAGTTATGTGGCCGGTCCGGGTCCCGGTTACGATCAGTACCGGGAGACAATTGGCTACACATTCTGGAGGGGGAATCGGCTGGAATTGAGCCAACGAATTCCGGCTGAACGGCGGGAGCGGCATCTGACAGGTCGCGGCGACTGACGAGTCAATTCGAAAGCCTGACCTGGCCACAGTCCCTCTCTGGAAAAATTGGGAAATCTCTGTGGACTCAGACTCCCGCTTTTGCGAAAAATACGGAGTGTGTTGTGAGCTTTTCCCCGGGAGGTGCCCAGAGTGCAGGTTCAAGTTCATCCTGGCGACTGGATCGTCTACTGCAAGACCAAGTACAGCCAGCACCCGGGCGAGCGGGCGCGGAATGTCGAGCCCTCGGCCAAGGGAGATGAGTACTGTTACACGGTCGACAAGTACTGGGTCATCGAATCGGTGACGCCAGGGGGCCAGATCTGCCTGCGCACGCCGGGTGGCAAGCGGCACGTGGTGACTGCTGACGATCCTCACCTGCGTCGCCCCTCGTTCTGGGAGCGAATCTGGTACCGCAGCCGGTTCCTGGCGGCGGAACAGCAGAAGGTCGCGTCCAACAGCGACGGCATGGCAGTCGCCGGGCAATAAGCGACCGGGAGAACTCTGGTCGAGCCCGGGTCAGGCTGCCGCGGACACGGATTGCGGGCTCTGGACCTGCGTCGGGTGGTGAGCTGGGGTCTTTTCGGGGCCAACGCCGTCGGGCCCAATTCCAGCCAGAGGGACAGGGAAACGGTCGTCCCCCGCTGAGACACGCCCCGGTTTCATCCAGCGGCGATCAGGCAGACAAAATAAGACAGGACACAGATCCCGCCTGGCTGGGTCTGTGTCCTGTTTGCTTGTCTGGTCCGAGTGGTGCCCGGTCAGTGTGATTGCCGGTCCGCGTGATGCCCGATCGCCCGCTCCAATCCGCGGACGATTTCGAGGGTCTTTCAGGCCGGGGTGGGGTTCGCCGCCTCGATCGCCCGCAGGATCTGGTCCAGCTCATTGGGAACCGCGACGGGCCGATTGGCGAAAGGGGTGCGTTCGACACCATGCTTCAGCAGTTCATCCCGCGAGGCGGCGTCAGCGGTGTGGTAGGCGACCGTGGCGGTGGGGTCCTTCAACTGATGGGCCGTGAGGATGCAGACCACCCGCTCACCCGGAGCGATGACCCCTTCGCGCCGCAGCAGGCGGGCCCCCGCCACACTGGCGGCGCTGGCCGGTTCGCAGCCAAAACCCCCCGCGCCAATCTGCGCCTTGGCGTCGAGAATCTCCTGATCGCTGACCCGCCGCACCACCCCATCACAAAGCTCGAGGGCCCGCAGCGCTTTCTTCAGATTGACCGGCCGGCTGATCTGGATGGCGGTGGCCAGGGTGTCGGCGCGGCGGCCGGTCTGGTCGAGTTCGGCGTAGTAGCCGTCGATCACCCCCTGGTCGACCTGACCCCCGTTCCACCGCAAGCCCCGGCGTTCGTGCAGTTCGTACAGGGTATCGGCCCCGGCGGCGTTGATGACCGCCAGCCGCGGCAGCCGGTCGATCAGCCCCAACTGCTTCAATTCGGCCAGCGCTTTCCCGAAGGAGCTGGAATTTCCAAGGTTGCCCCCCGGCACGACAATCCAATCGGGCACTTCCCACCCGAGCGACTCGAGGATGCGGAAGATGATGGTCTTCTGCCCTTCGAGCCGGAACGGATTGAGACTGTTGCAGAGGTAGATGCGGGCCTGTTGACAGACCGCCTGGACCTGCCGCATGGCGTCGTCGAAGTCACCGCGGATCTGGATGGTCAGGGCGCCGTAATCGAGCGCCTGCGACAACTTGCCATACGAGATCTTGCCCGACCCGACGAACACGACGACGCCGAACAGCCCCGTGGTTCCGCCGTAGATGGCCAGCGACGCACTGGTGTTGCCGGTGGAGGCGCAGGCCGCCTGGCGGGCACCGGTCATGCGGGCGTGGGTGGCCGCGGCCGTCATCCCGTTGTCTTTGAAACTGCCCGAGGGATTCAGCCCCTCGTACTGCAGCAACACCGTTCCTTCCGGCAGGTCGCAATAGCGGGCGACATGGTTCGAGGCACGCAACTGGGTCTGCCCTTCACCAATCGTGACAATCTGGTTGTCGGGAGCGAAGGGGAGCAATTCGCGGAACCGCCAGACACCGCTGTACGCAAGAGGATCGAGCCGCTGGCTCCAGCGGGCCTCAAATTCCCGCAGCGAGCGGGGGACTTTGACGCGGGCCCAATCGTAATCGACATCCAGCAGATCGCCGCATTGGGGGCAGCGGGTGAGAACCTCGGCCACCGAGTAGGTCGAACGGCAGGCCAGGTTGAGACAGCGTTGAAAGGCAGTATCGGAAGCAGACATGGAAGTGCGCAACAAGACGAACGGTCAATCACTTCGTTGTACCAGTCGTGTGCCGCACCCGCCAACCGCTTCCGCAGCAACCCGGGAGAAATCGTCAAAATCGGACCGCACAAACGCCGGAACATTCCGATGCGGCGGATCGTTCGGACCGGTTTCCGTGGGTCCGCAATTCGGCGATACTGGACAAGCTGTTGTTCCGCCGCCCCGCCGGGCCGCGGGTTGGTTCCTTTCCCGCCAGTCGATCTCGGCCCTATGAAACAACGCCGCCTGTTCGAGCCCGAACCCGAACCCACTCCGTGGGAGGTGGTCGATCGCGCCGACCAGGTCTGTGCCCAACTGGTCTTCAACCGCCCGCTGGAGACTCCGTTCGACTACCTCATTCCCGAGGGGCTGCAGCCGTTTGTGAAGCCGGGGATGCGGGTGCGGGTTCCGTTTGGTCGGGGGGATCAGGCGATTGTCGGTTACTGTGTGGGGGTGGGCCGGCCGACGGGAGGGGCGAGCCGCCTGAAGAGCGTGCTCGAACTGATCGATCAGGCCCCGATCCTGTCTCCGCGGATGCTTGAGCTGACCCGCTGGATTGCCGCGCGGTACCTGTGCGGCTGGGGTCAGGTTCTCGAGGCGGTGGTCCCCGCGGGGGTGAAAAACCAGGCGGGAACGCGCCGCACGCTGCTGGTAAGCATCGACCCCGCCCGCTGGCCAGGGGCGGAGCCGGTCGAACTGCCCGCCAAGCAGGCCGCCGCCCTGGCGGTACTGCAGCGCGAAGGACGGCCGATGGGCATTGAGCAACTGGCCCGGTTGGCACACTGCGGGACAGGTCCGATCAACGCACTGCGGCAGCGGGGGGTGCTGAAAAGCAGTTATGAGCGGATTGACCAGGGGGGCGCCGAGGTGGAGGAACCACTCGATCGCCAGCCCGATCTGCAACTGAATGTCGATCAACAGCGGGTCCTCCACGAGATCCTGCAGACCCTGCGCGGGGGAGAGTTTCGCCCCTTTCTGCTGCATGGCGTGACTGGCTCGGGCAAGACCGAGGTCTACATCCGGGCCATTCGCGAGGTGGTGGAGTACGGGCGGCAGGCGATTGTCCTGGTCCCGGAAATCAGCCTGACGCCGCAGACCATCCGGCGGTTTCGCAGCCGGTTTGACTCGGTGGCGGTGCTGCACAGCCATCAAACCGATGCCGAACGCCACCGGCACTGGCAACAGATTGCCTCGGGACAGGTGCAGGTGGTGGTGGGGGCCCGCAGCGCGGTGTTCGCTCCGACGCCGCACCTGGGACTGATCGTGATCGATGAAGAGCACGAACACTCCTTCAAGCAAGACTCGGTACCCCGGTATCACGCCCGCGAGGTCGCGCTGGAGCGGGCCCGCAGTGAGCGGGTTCCGTTGATCCTCGGCTCGGCCACCCCCACGCTCGAGTCGTGGCAGCGGGCCCAGCAGGGAGACTTCACGCTGCTGTCTCTGCAACGGCGGGCGGCGGGGTTGCGGCTTCCCCCGGTGCATCTGGTGGATACCCGCGAAGATCCGCAGTTCAAGGGAGGGGCGGCGATTGGACGGGCCCTGCGCTCGGCGATGCAGCAGGCTTTGTCTGCGGGGGGACAGGTGATCCTGTTCCTGAACCTGCGGGGCTATTGCCCGGTGCTGTGGTGCCAGGCGTGCGGGGCCCCCGTGAAATGTCCCCACTGCGATGTCTCGCTGACCTGGCACCGCGAGCAGAACGAAGCGCGCTGCCACTCCTGCGAATACACCACCGAACCTCCCCGGCACTGCCCGGCGTGCGGCAAACCGGGGGTGCGTTATCTGGGGACCGGCACGCAGCGGCTGGAGAGCGAGGTGCAAGCGAAGTTTCCTGGCGTGTCGTGCGTGCGCATGGACAGCGACTCGATGCGGAAACCGGGGAGTCATGACATCGCCCTCGAGAGCTTTCGCACTGGTCAGACGCGCATCCTGCTGGGGACCCAGATGATTTCCAAGGGGCTCGACTTTCCCAATGTGACCCTCGTGGGAGTGATCGATGCCGACACGGTGCTGCACCAACCCGATCTGCGGTCGGGTGAACGGACGTTTCAGCTGATCGCACAGGTGGCCGGGCGGACGGGACGGGGTCAGCAGGGAGGCCGGGTGCTGGTTCAGACGGCGTGCCCGCAGGAACCCCCGATCCAGTTCGCCGCCAAACACGATTACCTGGGCTTCGTGCAGCGGGAACTCAGGCTGCGGCGGCAGATGGGCTATCCTCCCTTTGAAAGTCTGATTCGCGTGATCCTGCGGGGTCCCGACGAGGCGGTGGTGAACCAGGCCGCCCAAACCCTTGGCAACACCCTGCGTGCCGCGATCGACAGCGGGGGCCTCTCCGCCCGTATCCTGGGCCCGGCCCCCGCGCCGGTGACCCGCCTGAAGAACCTCTTCCGCTACCACCTGCAACTGGCCGCTCCCCAACTGGAGACCTTGCAGACCCTCTGGCGGACCCATGGGGCTCCTTGCACGCTCCCGACCGAGGTCGAATTGGCGGTCGACGTCGATCCCATTAACCTTCGCTGATGCAATAACGGTCCCGGGGTCTCCGGCGGGGGTTGTAACATTTACAACACACGGTCCGCCCGGCCTCTCCGGCGGGTCCACTCCAGACCAGTTCGCAGCTCGCAAATCTCTATTTTCAATCGTTTTACGACCATTCCTCCGAGCCATCTTCGACTCTCGACCAGCGCTGGCCCGGGTTTTGCTCTGGGGGGGGGTTGTCGCCCAGGATGTGGCGGCAGTTGCAGTTGCCTCTTCAGGGATGAGTCCGGGTCATGCTGTCGCGCACGAGCTGCTGGGTGGGGACTCTGTCGGTGTGGCTGGGCATCGGCTTGGCAGTCGCCCCCGCCGCCGAGTTCAAGACCACCAACTTTGTGGTGTCCGCCCCCACTCCCGAAGTGGCCCGCAAGGTCGGCGAGGCCGCCGAGCGATTCCGGAAGCAGATTGCCCTGGAATGGCTGGGGAAAGAATTGCCGCGCTGGTCGGCCCGCTGTCCGATTCGGGTGCGGGTCGGACAGATCGGCGCGGGGGGAGCCACCACCTTCAATTTCCATCCCGTCCCCAATCGGCCCTCCGAGGTGTGTGACTGGAACATGGAGGTGCAGGGGACGCTGGAACGCATTCTCGACTCGGTCATTCCCCACGAGGTCAGCCACACCATCTTCGCGTGCCATTTCCGCCGGCCGTTGCCCCGCTGGGCCGACGAGGGGGCCGCGACACTGGTGGAGATCGAGTCGGAACGGCGGATCCAGACGCTGACGGTGAACGAGACGATCAACACCCGTCGGCGGATTCCCCTGCGGCAACTGCTGGCGATGAAAGAGTATCCCAGTGATCAGGGGGCCCTGCGGGTGTTGTATGCCCAGGGCTATTCGCTGGCCCAGCTCCTGGTGCAGGAGGGGGGCAAGCAGCGTTACCTGGCCTTCCTCGAAGATGCCCACCGTACGAATTGGGATCAGGCCATCGCGCGGCACTACCTGCACCAGAATGTGGAAGGCCTGGAGCAGTATTGGCAGAAGTGGGTGCTGGCGGGCAGCCGTGAAATCGACCGCGAGCCGGGACTGCTGATTGCCGATGGCACGCTGGGACGACCCGGCGCTGCGGGTGGAGCGGAGGAGATGGTCATTCGTGGCCAGAATGAAGACGCGGAGGATCTGGTCGAAACTCCGGTCCGTGCGAAATCGGGGGGACGTGACGCGGCCCGGGACGTGGCTGGTCGCGCTGCCGTGGCGGCACCGGCTCCCCGGCGGCGTGCCCAGGGACCGTCGCTGGGCGAGGAGGATTCCGCCGATCTCGAGGAGAATGACCCCTATCTGAAGTTGTCCCGCTCGCGGAAGGAAGCGCCCGCGGCGAACACCCGCCCAGCCTCCTCCCCCCGCAAAGACCGGGAGCTGGCGGCTTCTTCGCCGCGAGCCAAACCACAGTCTCGCCCCCTCGCCGACATGGACGAGAATCCTTCCCGCCGGGACCGCGCCCAGGAAGAAGATGACCCCCTCGGAGCCGAGGAATTCCCCAGTGCCATCCCGGTTGGCCGGGCTCGTGTCCGCCAGGGGGGAGCGTCCGATCGCGAAGCCGAGTCCGCCCCGCGTCGTTCCCCGGAAGCGGCTTCGCCCCCAGTCCCCCGCCGACGACCGCAGTATTCCGAAAGTCCGGCCGAGTTCGAATCGCAATTGACGCTGCTGCCCCGCGAATCGCGGCAGTAGTTCGACCTGCCCCCGATCCACTGCATTCGGCTCTCCAGCCAACCCCAACCCGCGTGACCCAGCGCGGGCTGGGGTTGGTGCGTGTTCGCGAGACCGGGCACAAATCGGCAGATTGCCCCGGCACAACCGGGCTGCACGCTGACGTGGTCAGCCAATACGCTGGCGCAGCTTGCAACTGAAAATTGGGCTGGTCTAAAATCTATTGGGAGAAGGACGCTCCGCTTCGTTATCAAGCCAGGGAAGGAGCGGTTCCGACCCTTTCGTTTCTGGCTTGCGTTCCATGCCCTCTTCCCCGTCGACTCACCCCAGGGGTGTTGCGAGAATTCTTCCACGGCCCGGGGACTATTTTCGATGGGCGTGATGCGCTTTCTCGTGGATCGTCCGGAGCTGTTGTCGGACTGGCCCGAATTGCAGCGCGGTTTTCTGAGCGGGTTTGATCAGAGCATCTGGCCAACCCGGGTGGAACGTTGTGATTCCATCGTCACCTGCCGCCGCGCCATCTCGGACAGTGGCCGATTCCAGGTGGCCTGGCCGGTCGCCGGATTTGGGCGCCCCATGGTGAGTACGGCGTCGCTGCCCGAGCGCGAGGAGCCCTACGTCCTCGCGGTTGAACTGGCGCGGGGCAAGATCGTGCAGTTGCGGAATCAACTGGCGTTCTGGCAATGGTCGGGGATGCAGATTCCCGCCGAGGTGGCTCCGCTGCAGCGCAGCGCACAACGCCTGCTGGCCCAGGCGGTGGCCCGTCAATCCGATTTGGCCGCCGCGGGCGCGCTGGCCCAACAGGCGCTGGAACAGGCCTTTCAGGGAGCGGACCTGTTGACCCGGGCCTATGTCCGGCAGAGGCTGGGGGTGCGGCATGCGCAGTATCCCCAGTTGCCCACCGTGCTGGGGTGCAGCCTGGGGGACACCCTTCTGCCGGATGAGCAGGAGCAGGTCTTCGCGGGGATGTTCAGTGGGGCGGGTATTCCCGTGCAGTGGCGGATGATCGAGCCCCAGGAGGGAGAGTACCACTGGGATGTGAGCGATCATCAGGTGGAGTGGGCCCTGCGCCAGCGGCTGCTGATCCGGGGTGGTCCACTGCTCGACCTGGGACCGGGAGGACTGCCGGCGTGGTTGTCGAACTGGTCGCACGACCTGTGGAACCTGCAGAGCTTCGTCTGCGACTTTGTGGAGACCGCCCTCACACGCTACCTCGGAAAGATCCGCATCTGGGAACTGGCCGCCCGGGCGAATACGGGCGGAGCCCTGGAGTTGCCGGAAGATGCCCGGCTGACCCTCGTGGCGAAGATCCTGGAGGCGGCCCGTCGCGTGGATGAAGACGGTCAGTTCCTGCTGCGCATCGACCAACCCTGGGGCGACTACCAGGTCGAAGGTCGTCACCGACTGTCTCCGCTGCAGTTCGCAGACGCCCTGTTGCGCGCGGGGATCTCGCTTGCGGCCATCAATCTGGAAATCGCGGTCGGATATCATCCCACGGGAAGTCCCTCGCGCGACCTGCTCGAGTTTTCCCGCCTCATTGACACGTGGAGCGGATTGGGCATTCCCCTGCAGGTGACCCTTGCTTTCCCTTCGACATTGGGGAACGACCTCCAGCTCACTCTCCCCAGCGAAGTTGAGCCCCGCTCGTGGCGGGAACCGGTCTCGGAACTGACGCAGGCCAAATGGCTCGAAGAGCACGTTTCACTGCTGCTTGCCAAACCGGGGGTGGTGGCCGTGTTTTGGAATCATCTCTCCGACTCACAACCGCATCGGTATCCGCACGCGGGGTTGCTGGCATCTGACGGCCGGGCGAAACCCGCCCTCGATTCGCTCAGACAACTTCGGGCCGAGCATTGGCCCCGGCCATGACCTTCCGCCACGTCGTTCTGGGAACCGCCGGACATATCGACCATGGCAAAACCAGTCTGGTCCGGGCCCTGACGGGCGTCGCTACCGACCGACTTCCCGAAGAGCGGGCGCGGGGGATCTCGATCGAATTGGGATTCGCCCAATTCGAATCCGGGAATGTTCAGTTTCATGTCGTGGATGTTCCCGGTCATGAAAGATTCATCCGCCAGATGACAGCTGGTGCGACCGGAATGGATCTCGCCCTGCTGCTGGTCGCTGCGGACGATGGAGTCATGCCGCAAACCCGTGAGCATCTCGACATCCTCCGTCTGCTGGGAGTCACGGTCGGAGTGGTCGCCCTCACGAAGGTGGATCTGGTCGAACCCGATCTTGTCGCGCTCGCCCAGGAGGATGTGCAGCGGCTGCTGGCCGACTCTCACCTGGGAAACGCCCCTGTCATTCCGGTCTCGTCCAAAACCGGAAGTGGTTTGGATGCACTGCGCCAGGCACTCGTCACCGCCGTCCAGGCACTGCCGCCCCGCCCGGCCGGGGAGTTGTTTCGCCTGCCGATTGATCGGGTCTTCTCGGTGCCGGGGCATGGCACCGTGGTGACCGGATCGGTCCTCTCGGGGGTGGTTCAGCCGGGAGACACACTGGAGCTGTTTCCCGATCGGGTTCCGGTCCGGGTACGGGGGGTTCAGGAGCATGGTGCGTCCCGGGAGATGAGCGGACCGGGACGACGCTGCGCAATCAACCTGGCGGGGGTCCGCGATCTGGGGATCGCGCGTGGGAGCGAACTTGCCACGCCGGGATTCCTGCAGCCTGCGACCCGTCTGTTGGTGGAACTGACCGTGCTCGATTCGGCGGCGGAGCCGGTTCTCGACCGACTCTCGGCCCGACTCCACCTGGGAACCTCCGAAGTTCCAGCCCGTGTCGCGCGTGTGGGCCCTCCCCTGGAACCAGGCCAGACTGGTTTCGCCGAACTCCGTCTGCAACGTCCCGTTGTCGCCGAGTGGGGGCAACGATTCATCCTGCGCCGGTTGTCCCCCGAGCAGACAATTGCCGGCGGGATTGTTCTGGACCCGGGAGTGACGCCGGCGGTGCGACTGGCCGACAGTGAGGAACAGGGGCGCTGGCGGCGCCAACCACAGCCGCGAGCGCGACTCTCGGCGTGGTACGCACAGCGGGGAATCATCGAGCCAGATCCGCGGGCCGCCGCCTGGAATGTCGGGATCGATCCATCGGAGTTCCCGGCGCTCTTCGATCAATTGAGGATGTCTGGCGAACTGCTTCCCCTGCCAGGCAATGCGGGCTGGCTGCATCGCGACTTCCTCGCGACGCTGTCGACCGTGATGCTGCAGCGCATTCGGGCCTTGGTGATGGCCGAACAACCCCGCCGCTCGCTGCCGCGACAAACCCTGTTCAACGCCTGTCAGAATCTCGCCCCACCTGCTGCTCTGGAGTCGGGATGGAAGCAGTTGCTGGCGTCGGGACTGATCGTGCCGGTGGGAGAGAACTTTGGTCCGGCCGACCTGCAGGTCCAACTCAGCAAGGCCCAACAGTCCCTCTTGAACAATGTCCTCCAGCGGATCGAAGCCGGGGGCCTGGCCCCTCCGACCGAGAAAGAACTGCTCACCGAACTGGGCGTCCGGCCGGAAGCCTTGCAGGCCATCCTGACGGTCTGCATCGAAGATCACCGGCTGGTGGCGCTGGGGGGGGGTTTTTATTACACCCCCGCGGCTCTGGAACAAGCCCGGGAACTGTGTACGACCCAACTCAGCCAGGGCCCCGCCACAGTCTCTCAGTTGCGGGAGGCGTGGGGGGTCAGCCGGAAGCACGGCATTCCGTTGTGCGAGTACTTCGATACCCAGGGCATCACACTGCGGGCCGGAGACCTGCGGCACCTGGGGAGACCGTGACGACGGAGGGCCGGAATTGTCGGCAAGATTGTTTCCCGTTCCATTCTCGTTTGGGTCGGCAGACGTTATTTTTCCAATCAGGTCAGTGTTGACTGCCCGCTTCCTCCCGCCCGTCCCGAAGGCCAAGAGATGCTCTCTGATTGCGCCATTCATTCGATTGACTGCATCGAGGGGATGCGCCAGTTGGAAGAAGGGCGGGTGGATCTGGCTTTCGCCGACCCTCCCTTCAACATCGGTTACAAATACGACGTCTACAACGATCGGCAGAAGGCCGACCAGTATCTGGAATGGTGCCGGGAGTGGATCGCCGGAATCCACCGTGTCCTCAAACCGGAAGGGAGCTTCTGGCTGGCTATTGGCGATGAATACGCAGCCGAGTTGAAGCTGCTGTCGCAATCCCTCGGATTCCATTGCCGCAGTTGGGTGATTTGGTACTACACCTTCGGAGTGAACTGCAAATCCAAGTTCAGCCGGTCTCACGCGCACCTGTTTCATTTCGTGAAGGATCCCCAGAGATTCTGCTTCAACACCGAAGCGATCCGGGTTCCGTCGGCGCGACAGTTGGTGTATGGCGATCGGCGTGCGAATCCCGTGGGGCGGCTTCCTGACGACACCTGGATCCTGCGGCCACAGGATCTTCCCGAAGGCTTCCAGGCCACCGAAGACACCTGGTATTTCCCCCGGGTGGCGGGCACCTTCAAGGAACGCGAGGGGTTTCACGGCTGCCAGATGCCCGAGCAGTTGCTGGGGCGAATTGTGCGGGCCTGTTCCAATCCTGGCGACTTGGTTCTGGACCCCTTTTCGGGGAGTGCGACCACGCTGACGGTCGCGAAGAAACTGGGGCGGCGCTGGTTGGGTTTCGACATCAGTCCGGAATACATCGAGCGGGGGCGGGCCCGGCTGGCGACAGCCCGGGACGGAGACCGCCTCGATGGGGCCCCGGAACCTTTGGTCAGTGCACCGAAGACGACGGACGGACGGACCCTCGACTCGAAGAACCGGCAGCAGTCCACAGGCAGGAAGTCCCCGAAGGGAACACGCCGCAAACAGCAGTCACTCCCGTTGTCGGATTCCGAGTGAGGTGGCTGGCTCCTCGACACCAACAACTCAATTAATCACAGATGGAAGAGTGGGGATTCGCTCGATCAACAGAGGGAGTCCGGGTCCGGCATACCGGAGTTGTCACCCCATGCCTATCCGCGGTGGGATCGTCGGACAACTTCAATGGGCTGCTGACAGGGGTGTGACAAAGCGGAATGCATGTGAGACGACGTGCCGGGTGGGTGTCCCGGGAGACAATTCACGAGGAACGGTGGCGTCACCGAGGAACTGACAGGGATTCGAACCATGCGAGACATTCTGTTTCTCTGCACGGGCAATTATTTCCGCAGCCGGTTCGCGGAGCTCTCATTCAACTGGCAGGCGCAGCGGCGAGGCCTGGATTGGCGGGCTGACTCTCGCGGACTGTGGCTGGAACCAGGCAATCCGGGTCCGATTTCCCGCAATACCCTGCGGTGGCTCGAACGGCTTTCGATTCCGGTTCCCACAGCGCACCGGTTTCCCCGGGAGTTGGTGGAAGAAGACCTGCACCGCGCCCAGTTGGTGATTGCCCTCAAGGAAGTCGAGCACCGTCCCCTGATGGAATCGTTTCATCCCCTGTGGGCCAATCGAATCGAGTACTGGCAGGTCGATGACATCGACTGTGCAACACCCGACGAAGTGCTTCCGAAACTGCAACTGCTGGTCGAGGCGCTGGCCGACCGGCTCGATGGAGGGCCTTGCCAGGAGCCCCATTCCACTACAACAACGGCGATCGGCTGACCCAAACAGTTTGATCCCCTTCGCAAACCTTGCCGTCGCACGATCCCGGGCGATGGGTGACTTATTCCCCTCGCCGGCCTCTGGTCCTGAAACCATCACTCCAGCGGTGTCCAGGCTCTGTGAGCCGGGCTCCATCCCCGATCAGAAGCCTTACAGCGGACTCCCGGCATTCCCGGGCAAAAGATCCCGCCCGGGTGTACGTCCCCAACTTCGCCTCAGCCCTGGCAAGGTACCGGTTGACGGGGGACTGAGTGGAAAGCGGTGCCGGGAAGGGCACATCCCGGCTGGGGTGATGGGCCCTTGGTCATGAACCGTGGGAGCCGTCGGCCGACTGATCCCGCAGCCTGACCAGTTGGGGAATGAACTGGGTGAAGGCCCGGGCGCGATGGCTGATCTGGTGTTTGACCAGGGTCGATAATTCGCCGAAGGTCCGCCCGTATTCCCGGACGAGAAAATACGGGTCGTAGCCAAATCCATTGGTCCCGCGTGCCTGGTCGACGATCATTCCCCGGCAATGGCCCGTGGCCGACGCCCGGATGTTTCCGTCGGGATCAGCCAGCACCACGGTGCAGTTGTAGGCGGCGGTCCGTTGGTCGGGAGGAATGTCGCGCAGCTCGGCCAGTAGCTTGGCGTTGTTCGACTCGTCCGTGGCCTGGGATCCGCTGTAACGGGCCGACCAGACTCCGGGAGCGCCTCCCAAGGCATCGACAATCAGACCACTGTCCTCTCCAATCACCCAGCGGCCCAACTGGCGGGCGGGGAGGGAAGCCTTCTTGCTGGCGTTCGCCAAAAACGTATCGCCGTCCTCATCGATTTCGCCGACTTCAGGGAAGTCGGCGATCGACCGGACGGCGATCTTCCAGGGAGCCAGCAGCTCGGAAATCTCGCGGGACTTCTTCCGGTTGCGACTGCTGAGAACCAGTTCGAAAGGAGTGGACATGACGCGATGCTCGTGGAGACCCCGACGTTTGTCAACAACGGGCCACGGCGGGCAACACTTCCTTACCAGCGGGGAACTTCCATGACTTCGGGAACCGGGTCGGCAGTCCACGACTTGACGGGCGTCTTGCCATCCTTGCCCAACAGGTAGAAAGCCTCACCCACCAGAACCTTCTGCTTGGTCCGCGGATCTTCCCGCTCTTTGCAGCGCAATTCGTTCGCCAGTTTCAGCAGGGCGGGATCTTTGGGAGTGGCGAAAGACCCCACCGTCACCACCGATCGGAACCGCTCGTGGTAGACGTAGGCCTCCAGCTTGTACTGGTTGCGGAGCACGGTGGCGAGTTCGTCGGCACTTTCTCCAGCGGTATCCAACGAGATGTTCCGGCGATCGGACAGGGTCTTCTCGAATTCCTCGAATTTGGAAGGTTCCACCGACGACAGCCCGTAGAACGAGCAGACCACGAGAGTGTACTTGCCCTTGTTTTCCAGCAGGGAATTCCGGCGACCCGAGTTGAGAGTCACCATCAGCGGATCTTTCGTCCGCTGCTTCAATTCATCACTGGGAATCAGGGGGTTGGGGGCCATGAAGGCCTTTTTGAAGTTCAGCGGCACGGCCTCTTGCTTGCCATGGTGGGTGACTTCCACCTTGGGGCTCATCTTCTTGATGAACTTGAGAGTCGACTGGGCCGTCTTGTCCTCAATGCTGGGATAGTTTCCTGCGAGGACGGCGATCTCACCGTGTTGGGCGGTGTAGTGCCGGGTTTGACGACGCTGGCTTTTGTCGAGAACCTCGATGTCCTCGATCTGCTCATCCTGCTGGTAGATATAGGCGGGAATATTCTTGGCCCGCAGCAAGGACACCAGCTGATTGGCGGCATCGATCGAATTCTGCCGCTGCTCGTCCGACTCACCCGAGAAACTGGCCACCTTGATCATCCACGGGCCGTGCTTCTTCCGCAGGTGATAGACCTTACTGGGGTCCGATTCAATCTTGCCGGCCCAGGCGATGCCCGAGATCAGCCAAACCAGAGCGGCGGCGACAGAGAGAATTCGAAGCGACGAAAGACGGAGATTCCGCACGAGAGACTCCCTTCAAACGCGGACGAAATCAGCAGGAGACTGGTATCAGGATTCCCCAGACACATCCTGTGTCCGTGGAATCCCCAACACCCAGCCGCCGAATCCGGAGATTCGTGCTGGGTGCATGCCAGTGAGAGCCTGAAAGGCCGGGAACAGAACTTAAAAAGGAGCAACCACCGACAGGCGACGGTTTCTAGCACTTCGTTCCCGACAGGTAAATACGAATCGCTTACGACTCGATTTCCAGGGTCGTGATCAACGGACTGACCCGTTGGGCTTTGGCCAACAGAGCCGCCTTGTCAGCCTCACTCGTGGCCTTCGCGAACTTTTCGCGCAACTTCTTCAACTTGGCGCGACGGCTGCGGCGCCGACGAATCTCGCGGGTGCGTTCAATCGAACCCATAACACTGGTCACACAGAAATCAGGGCCATCGCGGATCTGGGCAAGGGGACCATTCCCCATCCAAAAGCCAGCTCCGCTTCATGGAAGATCTCTCATCATACCGGGCACGCGTTTCCCGGTCAAATTGCACCCGGCACGGGAAAGTGAAAGCGCAGGGGGAGATCGCTGACACCGGCCAAACCAAGGGATTCTCATCCACACAGATGAGACCACGCCCTATCAAAGACGAGCTGACAGCCCAGCGACTCTGCCTGCCACCACAAACCTGAATTCCGGGGACACATCAGCGGATTCCTGCCATCACAAATGCCCAGGAAACCTGGCGGGGATCACCCACGCGGCCGTCACCACCTCTCTAGAGGTACTAGACGGACGCACTCCTCCACACGATCAAACCACTACCGGTGGGGGCGGCTTTCGCCGAGACCACAAGATATCGAATCCAGCCAAAGAATGCCCCACACCGCTCCACACAGCATTTCGGGCAAAAACCGGAAAATCGATACAAATTGACTCATTGGTGAAATCATCACGGGCCGAAAAAGAGGGACAAGCGTCATAAATCGCCGCGACCATTCCGGTCGGGCATTTCTTCCCTGCCCCTGCTTTCCCACCCCCAGTTGCCATGATTTCTCCCCTTCGCTACCGGCTGGAGCAACTCATGAAAAAGGCGCGTGTTACCTCCGCGCCTTGCCTCGCCATCATGGCCGCCGGACTGCTGGCTGGCTCTGCGGCCGCCCAGGATGTCCCCGGGCGGGCTGCGGTGGGCGATGGATCTTATGGATTCGACCGCTTCGGCAACCGCAACTATCAGTTGCGGTCGGACATCGGAGACGGGGTCGGGTACAGCAGCGGGTACCAAACCTTCGGTATCTTCCAGCCGTTCATGCTGGAGGAAGACCAGTCGCTGCTCTTCGTGAATCCTCGCGGGATGGTCACGTATGACAGTGCTCACTTCGCGGGCAGCCTCGGTGGCGGTCTGCGATTCATGAATCCCGAGACCGAACGGATCCTGGGCTTCGGAGCCTGGTGGGACCATGACTCCACCGGAGACTTCGATTATGACCAGTGGGGGCTCAGCCTGGAGTCGCTGGGGAATGTCTGGGACTTCCGGATCAACGGCTACATCCCGGTCTATGATGGGACCAACATCCTGCGTCAGAACCTGACCGGGAATGTTTTCTTCGTCGGAAACAACATCGGTTTGGGGCGGACCACCGTCTACCAGTCGCAGTTCGGGGGTGGTGACTTCGAGTTGGGCGGGGCCATCATCCCGGGGTTCTCCGACGCTGGTTTCCGGGCCTACGCCGGGGGCTACTACCTGCAGGGTGACGACACCATCGGGGCCGGTTACGGTGTGAAGGGCCGCGTTGAAGCACTCGTGACCCAGAATTTCCTGGTGAACGTGGGCTACAGTAACGACACCTTCTACGACAGCAACCTGACGGTGGCCCTGACCTGGTACTTCGGGACTGGAGAAGATGCCCGCTGGTTCCAGCGAATTCCCCAGACCAACCGGCTCTATCAGCAGATGGAGCGCAACTACCGTAATATGGTGCTGACGCACGAGGTGACTGACTTCGTGAAGGCCCTCCGGGCCGGCGGTACCGGCGGCTCGGGTGGCGCTGTCGGAACGCCCATCACTGTGGTGCATGTCAACAACACGGCGGCGGGCGGCGGTGATGGCAGCTGGGAACGTCCTCTGAACTCGCTCCCGGGAACCACCGGCTCCGATGTCGACATCATCTATGTCGACCGCGGCAACGGCACAACCCAGAACATGACCGGCGGAATCGTCCTGAACGATTGGCAGCGCCTGTTGGGCGAAGGGGTGCAGCACACCTTTACCTCGACGCAGGGCACCTTCCTGTTGCCCGGCTACTCGCCGGGGGCTTTCCCCTCGATTACCAACCTGACTGGCGATGCCGTGATCCTCGCCAATCACAACGAGGTCTCCGGGTTCAACATTCCGAACCCAGGCGGAAGCGGGATCTACGGAAACAACGTTCAGGACTTCAATCTCAACAACCTCAACATCACCAGTTCGGGCCAGGCGGGCATCCAGATCGACAATGCCAGCGGCACGGGACGGATCACGGATGTTGATGTCGCAGGGTCGGCGGGGAACGGCATTCAGATTGCCAGCCAGGGTGGCTCGGTCTTGAATCTGACCACCCGCAACGTCTCCTCCTCCGAAAACAGCGGGTCAGGCCTCGATGTACGCGGCTTCGATACCTCGCGGATCACTTTGGCCAGCACCCTGGATAACTACAGCGACAACGATCTGAACGGTGTGTTTCTGGGTGGAGCCGATTTCTCGACCGTCACCGGGACCTTCACGAGCATCACGGCCAAGACCAACGGTCTCGATGGTGTGCAAGTGTTTGGATCCGGCAATGCCGACGTCAATGCCTCGATTCTGGGAACCCTCTTCACTCGCAGCGCCGTCTCGTCCAACCAACGGGACGGGATTCATATGCTGTTGCAGGATGCGGCCACGGGAAGTCTGACCGTTCGACGGACCGACATCCTCGGGAACGCCCGCGACGGGATTCGAGTGGACCTCCAGGACAACTCGGTGGGATCCCTGCTGGCCGACAACAACCGGATCGAAGGGGGTTCAGTGGGCCTGACTTTCTTCATCTCGGGGAATACCTTCCTCGATCCGTTCTCGATCACCAACAGCTCGCCTGTCGGCGGCCCGAACATGGTCGAGTTTGATCTGAATCTGTCGGGTACGCTGGTCTACGACACCGTCGGATTCGCCGCCACCCCGTTCGCCGTCGTGCCTCCGACGCAGATCACGACGGGACTGCAGACGGTCAATGGCACAACCCAGCCCCCTGGCTGGACGGTCGCCGACAACTCGCAGAACCTGAACCTGACCTTCGACGATTTCGCTCCCACCGAGACCTTCTCGTGGAACATCGATATCGATCCCAGCCCGGGTATTGACGGTGCCGTGTTCGGAAGCGACCTCATCGGGTCAACCGTCCAGGCGACCTATGAAGACGGCCAGATCCTCACAGGGCTCCTCGTGGCGGTTCCCGGGGATCCCGACGCCTCGACCTTCGTCGCGACATCGGGCCTGGGGGGCGGCAATGGGATCAACATGATCACTTCCGGGAACGCCCTCCTCAACAGCGCGACCATCACCAACAACACGATCCAGCGGACGGGTTCGAGCGGTGTTGCCCTCGATATGTCGGGGAATTCGAACATCGGGTTCGGCGGCGTGAACATCGCGAACAACACGATCACCGATGTGGGGTCGGCTGGAGTTTTCGATGGCGTCCACCTGCTGGCTCGCGATCAAGCCAACCAGGCGGCCCTCTCCGGAATCACCATCGATCAGAACAGCATCACCGGCAGCTCGGGGAATGGTGTCGGCCTGCGGGTCGAAGACGCCGCCCTGTTGCAGGCGGTGCTGACGGGCAACACCATCTCCGACAACACCCTCGCCGGCGTGGCAGGCTCGGGATTGGGAACGCCTGGTGCGGTTCCTCCCGCGACTCTCAATGTGCAGTTGCTGGATGAGAATCTCATCAGCAGCAATGACGGCGGCGGCGTGCTGTTCGACACAGTCAATGTCGAAACCCTGCTGCTGGTGCAGAACTCCGAGATCCTGAACAATGGTGGGATCGGCATCGGGGCCACGGCGACCAATGGAGATCTCGACCTCGTGGTGGGCGGGGCCGGACTGACAGAGGGTGTGACGATCGACGGCAACGTCGGTGCGGGGATCGCGATGACCCTGCTCGACACCGCCACCGGCAACCTGTATGTCGAACAGGCCACGATCATCAACACCGCGGACGACCCGGCCAGCCCGATCTACAACGGGCAGGGAATCGATGTCCGCCTGAGCGACTCGGGAGTGCCGGCCACCGCCACCGCCACACTCGAATCGCTGATGATCTTCAACAACCAGATCGGCAGTGATACCAATGCCGCCGATGGAAATGCCGGCTCAGGCTTCTCGCTCTATGCCGACAATGCCACGACGGTGGCTCTGGGGATGATCGACGGGAATATCATCGCCAACAATGGGGCCGATGGGCTCTTCTTCGACCGCCGCAACACCGCCACGATTGATCAGATGTTGATCACCAACAATCTGATCAACTCGAATGCCCAGTCAGGCATCGAGATCAACGCCCGCAACGCCAATAATGACGTCAACGATTACATCATCGCCAACAACGAGATCACCAACTCGGGGGCCGACGGCGTCTTGATCAACGTCGAGGCGGATGCCCAGGTGAATGCCGATCTGTTTGACAACCTCATTGCCAACAATGCCGGATTCGGTGTCCACACCACCGAATCGATCAACGCTCAGGCCGACACCCGTTATGTCGATGGGGAATGGCATGGCAACGAGATCGTCAACAACGGCCTCGCCGGTATTCAGCTCGACTCGGCTGTCGATGATCTGTCGATTGGTGTGCCCGGGAATGGCAACATCATTTCCAACAACGGCACCGGAGGGATCGTGGTGAACGGCCCCGGGACCGGCCAGATCACCGACAACACCATCAACAACAATGGTGGCACCGGTATCGACCTGAACATCACCTCCAGCTCGGTCAACCAGATCAATGTCTGGGCCATCAGCCTGAACTCGATCACGGGGAATGCCGGTGACGGCATCGAGATCCTGAACGACCAGGCCCGCTTCGACCCCCTGACGCCCGGATTGCAGGTCACCCTGACCGACAACAACATCCGCCGCAACACGGGACGCGGTATCGACATTCTGAACCGTGTTGGATCCGCGGGTCGAGCCGACCTGACCATCTCGGCCGCCGGGAACTCGATCATTGAGAACGGACTCGAAGGGGTCTATCTCGTCAACACCGCCTCGACGACGCAAGGCCAGACAGCTCCCGCCACCGCCGCTCTGGCGGCGGATGGTGCAGTCGATACCCGCCCGCGGACCATCTTCGACTTCACCGACAACGTGGTCACTGGCAACGGTGTGAGCAGTGCCTTCAATACCACGGGTCTCGTGATCCGGGTGGGCACCAGCGACGGTGATGCTGGCCCCACGTTCTCGGGCGGTTTCTTCACCAGCGGACGGGGTGGTGTGCAGGCCTCGGTGGTCGACAACACCTTCGGCGGCAACTTCGGCAACGACATCTACTACGAGTCGTTCGTCTCGACAGTTGATCCGGCTGTCACGGCGGGCACCTGGACTGACACCGATTTCGTGATCAACTCCTACAGCAGCGACCCGCTGGCCCGGTTCGATCTGACGCAGCACAGCAACGTGTTCGACTCGGCCGCGGTCACCAATCGGGGAGCCGCCTACACGAATGCCGAGCCCGACTTCAAGTCGCGTACCACCGCTGCGACCGATCCGGGACCGTTCGATTTCGATACCCGGCCCCGCAACGCCCAGCGTCTCGCGGCCCGGTTTAGTCTCGCACCGGCAACCCCCGGTGGCGGTTCGAACGCCTTCCTGTATCCGGGTCTGGGCCAGAGCACGTTCCGGTTGTTCACGGCTCCTGGTTTCGACGCGACCGCTGGATTCATCTTCGACACCATCCCCTACACGAGCACCCTCAGCTCGAATGGTGCGGGTCCCGATGCTCCTCCCGAGTCGCTTCCCTTCGGCTGGACCCTGGTCCCCTAAGACAGCCAACTCGGTCCTGTTGACTTGATGCGTCCCCTGCCCGACCAGCCCCAGACTGGTCGGGCAGGGTTTTTTATTGTTGACCCCTTTTCCACAGACCGCGTGCAATTGACCCGGTCACGACGAATGGGGACGATGCTGTCAGCTGGAGTTGCCCGCGTGCTGTGCGCAGGACCTCCCGATGCCCCCCTTCCACCGACTGTTTCCCCTGGATGACCGAACCTCTCTCCGCCGCCAGCGAGCCGGCGCGGTTGCTGGCCCAAGACCTGATTGACCGGATCGAACAGCTGATCCTTCAGGCCGAACAAGAGGCTGTTCCGTTGGAGATCGATCCCCAGCGGCCGCGGTTGTTCCAGATGTTTGCCGAGGCCGAGGCGGCGGGGTTCCTGTCTGACGAATCGCCCATTGACCTGTCATGCGACGCCATTGCCCGGCATCTGGCCGATCGCTGGAACCTGCGTGACCTGGGCCAGGCGGTCTCCCAACCCACCCGCCTGCCCCCGTCCCAGCTTAAACGGCTGCGGGTGTTGTGGTCATTTATGCGTCTCTGGATGGAATGGACCTACGCCTGGCAGCGCTGGCGGGAATTCCATCCCTCCGAGGGGGAGAGTTCGAACAATCCCTCCACCGAGACGGATTGAGTGAGGCAGGGCGGCTGGCAACAGCCATGGTCCCAATGAGTGGGGAAATGCGTCGAAGCCCCGGCCATCGATCACTCCCTGCATCGTAACGATTCGACCACGGGACGGGCTCCCCGTTCCACCACTCCCCAACTCCGTTTCATTCCGGTTCGTCGGCGACCCGAAGCGGCGAATGAAACCGTCGGGTGGCGGTTTGTCCCAGATTCAAACCGATCCGGGCGGCGTTCAGCATTTCGGGATCGATTCGTGGGCGGGCGGGTGCGGAAGTCCGCGGACCGTGGGAAGGCAAAGCGTCGTTCTCCAAACCGGAAGCCGCTGTGGGAACGTCCCGCTCTTGAGGAGTGGCCAACTCGCGGCTCTCAGAGGGCATTCCCAAAACCACCCGACCCACTGTCGCCAGGGTCCGGGTGCTGAAGACTGGCCAGGCGTGGGTCGGCGAGGCGTCGCGATCTCCAGGCGGCAACTCCGAATCGACTTCGATCCCGGTCGGGTCAGACCCGGAAGCCGTTGTTGCCCGAGGCACCGTTCGAGCGGCGGAGGGAGACCTTGGCGATTGATGGACAAACGGGGCAGGTCCTTGGCTGCCGGTTGTATGCTGTTCCGAGACACTTTCTCCCAACTCTGAGTCTGCCTGCACAACACTCGGTCGTGCGGCCACAACCTCCTCAACCACAGACTCGTTCACCTCGGCGTCCGCGGTCACGTCCTCGGCGGAGACGACCTCATGAGAGACGGTTTGGATGGCCGGACGTTCGGCAAGGTGACGTGTCGCCAGTTCCCGCTCCTCGGGAGTCGCTGGCACAGATTGCGGTGCGGGACCTTCGTCGAGGGGGGAGGACACATCCAACGGTTCCGTGACCGGTACCGGTCCCATTTCCAGAGACGCAGTCCGCGCGAGCGGCGCGGGACCTTCTTCTTCGAATTCGGACCGGACCTCCACCGTGGATTCGGAGAGTTCCTCGTTTCGGACAGTACGACCACGAGGTGAAGGAGCGCTCAACCTGGCCACCGCACGCTGCGTCTCATTTCGAGACGACCGATCCTCCAACTCAAGTCGAACTTTTGTGAGGAGTGCCTGGGCCTGGGCTTCGGTTCCACCCCGCCGAAAGTACTCGAGGGCCTCGGCCTCATCACCACGATGAGCCGCCAGCCACCCCAGATTGTAAAGGGCCGTGGCATGTTCGGGATCAAGCTCGAGAGCCCGCCGCAATTCGCCCATCGCCTCGCCATCCCGGTGCTGCAGAAACAGCGACCACCCCAGGCTGGTGTGCAGGTGGGGATTCTCCGGCTCGCGGACGAGGGCGGCGCGGTAGTGTTCTTCTGCCACACGGAAATCCTGTTCCATGTCGGCGGCCACCGCGAGGTGATGATGCGCGTCGGCATGGCCGGGATCCAACACCAACAGCCTGCGATAGGCGTGAAGTGCAGCGGCGTTGTCTCCCGCCTCTTTGGCCCGCTCGGCCTCGGCTTCCACTGCCTCGATGCGGGCGGCCAGATCGGCCCGATTGGGAACCTTGGCCGCCGGGGCAATCGAAGTGCCGCGTGTCTTCGCAACGGGTGTGGTGTGCGAACAGCCCGCCAGCAGGCCTATGGAGACGCCCAGGGCGCAGCACAACACGCGTTCCATATGTGGAGGCAATGGCAAAGGGGTGAGCGCGGCAACAGGCCTCCATCCGAAAGGGATGGAATTGACGCCGGGAGGAGAGGGGCTGTGAACGGGGGGGAGTAGAGAGGGAGGAATGGCGGTTTACCACGGCATCCCTCAAGATGTCGAGAGGACTTTTGAAAAAACAGGGGGACCGTCCGCATTTTGACTCAAGCGGACGGGGACCGCGCGCCGGGCTCTGATGGCTGTCGCCCGGTTCCCCCGTCGGGCACCCAACCCGTCAGCAGACAACGCGCTCTTGAGGAAAACCAGGAGGTCGTGGTATGACTCCATCCCCTTCCCGCGTTCTGCGGATCCTCCTGCCTGCGGTTTGTCCCCCTGTTTCGTGCCTGCCTGTCGGGGGTCTGGTTCCATGCGACATACTCTTTCCCTCTGCCTCATGGTCTGCGCGGGGATGCTGTCATGCTCCCCTCCGCTGGAGGCGGCTCAACGTCCGAAGTTACCCTACACGACGACAGTCCTGGCCGATTCCGCTGAAGTCCGCTCCGGCCCGGGAAGCAAATACTACGCCACCAGCCGTCTCCGGCGCGGACAGACCGTCACCGTCCACCGCCATGATCCGGGAGGGTGGCACATGATTGCTCCCCCGGCTGGCAGTTCCAGCTGGATTCCCGCCGATGCGGTGACCAAAACCAGTCCCCGCTCCGGAGTGGTCAAGGTGGCCCAGGTCGATGTACGGGTCGGAGGGCTGGACGCCCGCGATCACGATGTCTACCAGTCGCGGTTACTGGAAGGTGACGAGGTTCAAATTCTCGGTGAGCAGAAACTTCCCGGTGAGAATGCAGACTCGTCCATCCACTGGTTGCGAATCGTCCCTCCCCGAGGCGAGTGGCGATGGGTGGCGGCCCAGTCGCTGGCCCCCCCGGGCACAGCGCAGTCGAAACGCACCATCATTCCCGCGGGGGGCTTCGCCGACGAACCTGCGGAGCCTGGCGGTGAAGAGTTTGCGGAGGAAACCGCGTCTGGCGGTGTGAATTCCCCCGATACCCCTGGTTTTACCGGGGGGAGCAGTGCCGAGCCCACGGCCCCCCCAAGGGTGACCCCCAGTTTTCCCGAGGAGGAAGCGGCCGATCCCGCCCCTCTGGCCGAAGTGGATGAGATCCGTCCCGCCGAACGGCCCTATGTCGATGCAGAACCACGCACGCCGACCCGTCCCAAGGGGGTCAAGTCCCGCGGGGGATCGTCGGCTCCCGCCTTGGAACCGGCGCATGATGAACAGTTCGAAAGCCAGTTGATTGCGTTGGAACGACTGGACGAAGACCTGCGCCAGATGGTGCAGGCCGAGCCGCTCCGTTGGGATCTCGATGGGATCGAGGGGGCCTATCGCCGTCTGGGAGCCACTTTCAGCGACCCCGCCCTGACGGGCATGCTGGAAGCGAGGATTCACAAGATTCGCGGATACCGGCAGATGCAGCAGCAACGGCTGGCCATTCGGCAAATCATGCTCGACACCGAGCGACGGGATGCCCAACTGGTGGCGGCTCAACGAATGGGGCTTCCTCCCGGTCCGATTCTGACCCCCCGCCAGACATCAGTCGCTCCCCCTCCCCGGGGAACGTCCGTGGCCGCCCGCCCCGCAGCCGCTGTCGCCAGCAGTGGAGGCAGAGCCCCCGGGGCAGCTCCCCCTCAAGTCGTCCCACGGCCCGAATATGACGGAGCGGGCATCGTGCAGCCGGCCGGTCGCCCAGGTCTCCCCCCCTATGCGCTCGTGGCTCCCGATGGACGGATCCTCGCCTACCTGGCCCCCACTCCGGGGGTGAATCTCAATTCGTGGCAAAACCGCGAAGCAGGAGTACTGGGACGGCGGGCTTACGACTCTCGCCTGGGAACGGATGTGATCACGGTCACCGGTGTCGATCCCGTCCGGCTTGTGCGCTGATTTTTCGTTCCGCTCACCAGGTCCGGGCTTCGAAACGCACTCCACGACCGGAGTTCCCCTGGATCAACCGCGACGATCGATGAGGTGCTGCGCACGCCCGGCTCCGAGGCAGCACGAACGCGATGCGGCTTTCGAGGTTGAGTCAGCCCGGCAACAGTGAGCGGACCGCCTTCAGCAATTCGGGAACCTGCTGCGTACCAGCCAGCCAGGTGCCGATGGAGTAGAACAGGCAGCAGCCCACCAAAATCAGATTGCGCCACCAGCTGGGACGCAAAGGTCGGGGCAGCAGTGTATTGTTCACGATCAGCACCTGCAGCGACGCGACCGCCAGAACGAAATTGGCGATGAACCCCAGGAACTTGAAGAGCTGCATCGCCTTGCCGAAGAGCAGCGCCGCACCGCCAAACAGCGTGACACAGATCAACACGCTGAAATAGATTCGGGAGATGCCCCCCTTCCGTTCCCGCAGCCGGGGGCTGGCGGTCCACAGGATGTCGGTCACATTCCGGACCATGGCATCGGTGTTCCCGAGGTGGGTCGAGAACAAAATCCAGAATCCGTTGATGAGCCCCAGACCCCACAGCCCCCCCCAGAGTTTCGAGGCGAGTTGCTGCGCCTGATAGGCCCCCGCATTGGGACCATCCAGTTGCAGGCTGGGATCGACGATATACAGGGCGAGATTGACGTTGAGGAACATCCCAAAGAAACATCCCAGCGCCCACAACCAGATCTGGTCGGCCTCAACATACTTCCACCAGGTCCGCCAGCGGGCGAGATTGGTCTCGGTGAGGGGAAAGACCTTGCCTACGTGAGAGGGGCCTTGTTCCTCTTCGGTGAAAGCCCCACCAATGGCTCCGACCCGGCCCCCCATGCCAAAACCCTTGTCGCGCACCCAATTCGAGATGATCAGGTTGCCGATCCCTCCCGAGCCGGCGGTGGCGGCCAGGGTCGCCAGAAGCAGCAGATCGATGTGTCCATCCGCCTCGCGCGGGGCGGTACCAAATTTGAAGAAACCGGCGAACGTCTTCCACGAATGCTCGAAGGGGATGTACCACAGGTTCACGAACATCAGAAACACGAAGATGTAGGCGATCATCGCCCACGAGACCCGTTCGAGCGTCCGTTCGATCTTGTCCCCTGAGGCAAGCAGCGCTACTCCCAGGGCCATCACCAGGTAAGAGATCAGGATCAGGGAGGTGTCATTCTCCCCTTTCTCGCCGGGCATCCGGGACAGGAACAGCGCAAACAGTACCGGGGCGCACCCCCGGGCGAGCGCGGGGACCCCCAATTGCAGGATCGTGATGAAGGTATAGGCCCCTCCCCAGACGGAAGATCCGGGGCGCAGGCGCATGATGCCGGTGAGGATCGGCTCGCCCGTGTAGAGCGTGTAGCGGATTGCCTCGAGGTTGAAGAACAACTGCAGGATGATGGCGGTGGTGGCGATCCAGAACACATCCACGCCATGTTTCACGGCGGTCGCTGGTCCGACCAGCCACTCCCCCCCTCCAATCGAGGCAGCCAGCAAGATGGCTCCGGGGCCAATCACCCGGAACACATTGCGGGCATTGAACGGCAACGGTTCGGGCAGGTCATCCTGACCCCATACGGGAAGCCGGCTCATAAGCGCAGGGCCTTGGAGGAAAACGCGGAAAAAGTGCCATCCAGTCGGTATTCCGGCCGGGATTGGGCCCCGGCCGGAATCATCATCGTGGTCAGACCGGGGCACAGGGATCTCAAGCAGGCCCTGACATCATTCCGCGCCGGGAAGCCACAGTTTGCCCTTGGCGGGAGCGGCTGCTTCCGACTCCGGAGTCCAGAGTTGGCCCGGAACACCTCCACCGGGAAGTTCAATGGGACCATCGCTTCCGTGCCAGGGACCTTCGTCGACGAGGTTGCGGAGCGCGGTCACCAGATCGCGCTTCAACTCGGGCAGCTTGGGGATGTAGGTGTGCCAGATCCGCAGGGCGATCTGCCGCACCTCGTCCTGTTCCTCGAGCAGCCGGGACTGCGTCAGCAGCCGCAGTTCCCACATGACCTGTTGCTGCAACGGCACCCGCTTTTGCCGGGCTTCTTCGAGAATCTGCCGCAGCAGCTCCCGCGCCTTGTCGTGCTGACGCTGGTTGTGCAGCAGGTCGGCCAGCATGTGGCTGGCGGTCTGCTGCAGGCGTCCCTCGGCATCGATCGAAGTCCGCCCCCGAATCTCGGCGAGGCAATCGACCATCTGCGGGAGGGCCGACGTCTCGGCAATCAGGCTGGCTCTCAGCAGTGTGTCGTCGGCGAGCGACGGGTAGTCGAGCCGGCGCAGGGCGAGGGGGTTCAGCGAACCCAGTTCAGCGAGGGTGACGGTGCTTCGGGGGGTGAGGGGGAGCTGCAATTCCTGCCGCAGGGCATCGACATCGAGCTGCGTCGAAATCTGCAACAGACCCGCCTGGGCCACAATCACCGCCGCCCGCAGCGGGGTGGCCAGTTCCGCCACTCCGACCGCCTGCCGGGGGGTCTTGCCAGAGAGCAGGGCCTGGGGGGTATCCCGCCACTGCTCCAATTGACGGGTCATGCTGTCATGGCGCAACCGTGACGATTCGAGCGCGGTGCGGGTCGGCCGGTAATAACTCCCCAACAATACCCCCACTTCCGGAAGGATGATCTCCCGGCAGTTGGCGTCCTCGTCGAGGGTCAATTCGCCACCAGCCGCCTCGGTCAGCAGGGACTTCAGGGCGATGTCGTCGGCCCGGCTGTTGGTCATCAACATGCCGGTGGGGCCCCCCTGATCGGCAGGCCGGTTGTAGACGACCAGCGTTCCCTGCAGCCGGACCAGACGGTCTTCTCCCGCCGTGGGAACCGGCTCGGCCGTGAACGAGTAGGTCACCCGTGACGGATCATGTGGCTCGTGCATGGCCGGGCTGTCATGGTCATGCTCGTGGGGGGCGTCCACCAGCATGATCCGCGGGTTCCCTTCCAACTTTTCCATCAGCCGGCCCAGCGAGGCGCACTGCACACGGCGCTGCATCAGCTCGCTGCCGTTCTCGGCAGTGGGGGGATCCAACAGCCGGGCCAGCACAAGCGTCTCGGCGGCCGACTCGGGTTCGGGATCATTGGCCGCCGAAGCGGTCAGCGCCTTGACGGCCAGCGGTTCCTCAGCGGCCCAGGCGTGGCACAGCCCGATGTTCCACCAAATGGCAGGGTCATTCCGGCGTTCGCGGGCGACAGGCAGAAAGGCCTTCGCGGCGTCACTGTAGCAACCCTGTCGCACCAACTGGATGGCGGTATCGAATTGTGCCTGCAATCCACCGAGGTCGGGGATATTCCGCAGTGGATATTCGACCCGCAGTGGGAACAGCACCGACGCGTCACGGGTCATGCCCGTGACGACCTGCAAGGCCACCCGCCGGTCCTCGGGTGGGGCCAGCTCCAGGCCCCGCAGGGTGTACTGCAGCCCGGACAGCGGATGATTGTCATTCGAGAGCTGATCTCCCAGCGCAAACAGGGCGTTGGCCCCCCACGCCGAGATGCCACTGCCGACCTTCTGCAGGAAGCGGTTGAACTTCTTCTGGCAAGAGGGCCAACCCCGCTCCCGCAGCTCGACCAGAGCATCGAGGGCCAGGACCGAGGGGTGCTCAGGAGAGTCCTTGAGCATTTCCTGCACCAGCTCGCCGATCCGCTGGTTGAAGGTGGTCGTCTGCTCTGTTTCGGCCGGCAGTCGCATGAGGTTGTCAATCAACGCAAGCCGCAGACCGGTCCGGGCCGACTTGTCGCTGACACCCTTTTTCAGCACCCCCTCCAGGAAGGCGACGGCCTTGTCGTGCTGCTCCCGCTCCTCCAATTCCTCCACCCGGGCCAGTTCGTTCAGAACCGGCAGGCAGCAGAACTTCATTTTCTTGCCGCTTCCACACGGGCAGAGGCGGTAGACTTCTTGATCACTCATCAGGGGTTCCCACAAATCGGTCGGTCGACGACGGAAAGGGAGAGGGTAGCAAAACACATACCCAATGTGGATCGATCCGCGACTCCAGAGAGGGTGGGGGCACAACCCCCACCCCAGCCCCGGGCTGCGCACGCGAGGGGTCGTGCGGACGAGATCCGCCAGATCATCACCGGCGGCTCAGACCCCCAGATCGCGCTTCAGACGGTCCACCGCCTCGACGACGTCGGCCAATTGCCGACGCAGATCCTCGAATTGATCGGCCAGTTCGGCCTGGCGTCGCTGCAATTCCTGCAGTCCCGGGTCGGGTCCCCCCGCCGCAACCGCAGGCCGTCCCATACTGGGGGCGGCTGGTGCGACCGTCGTCACCACAGAGGCCGGTCTGGCCGGAGTCACCTGGGGGGGCTCCTCGGGCTCTCCCTCGCGATAGGCGAGGGTCTGCCCCTCCTGAGGCTGATACAGGTTGTGATCCACCTCGACTCCCCGCCGTTCCAGCGGGCCATCGGCCTGGATCAGTTTCTGGTTGAGCAGCCCCTGCAGTTCGGTCCGCAGTTGCTCCTGCGTCTCGAGGGTCCCCTTCGGCGCCATCCGGCTGGCGCGCGTCCGCAACTCGCCGGCCGCCTGCCGTCCCCGCAGCAGCAGCTCGGCCAGAATTCCGACCTGGGGCTCGCTCAGAGTGAAGCGCCGCCGCACATAGTGCCGGTATTTCTCGGTCCGGGCCCCCTCGGTATGCACGGCCGCCACCAGCCCCAGGTCGCGCAGCTCGTTGAGGGTGTCTTCGATGTCGGTCTCGTCGTAGTTGGTCAATGGCGACCGGTTCGACTTCTGATTGCACCCCGAGATCAACGAGTTGATGGTGAGGGGATAGGAATCGGGGACCGTCAGCGCCTTTTCAATCAACGTCCCCAACACCCGCCGTTGTTTTTTCGACAGCGACGTGATCGGGGGGAGATTGGGATCGGGACCGGGATCATGCATGCGAACACCTTCCATGTAAGAGGAACCCCGGGGCTGGGTGCCGGGGCCAATCAGCTGACAACGCGTGCTAGGTCTCCTCGCGGCCGCTGGTGCCAATCATCTGGTTGACCGCAGTGGTGCTGCCGAAGGCGAACAGACAATCCCCCGCTTCAATCATCGCGTTCCCCGGCGGGGGCATCAATCGCTCGCCGCTGCGTCGCCGGATCCCCACCACGATCACTCCCAGGTCGCGCAGGTTGGTCTCCGCCAGGCGCTTGCCCACATACTGGCTGCGGTCGTCGATCTGGACATCGGCCAGCTCCAGTTCCTGTCCCTGCTGGTCTCCGATCTCGAGGAAATCCTCGATGTTGGGATTCAGCATGAACCGCGCCATCTTCACGGCACCTGTGCTGTAGGGACTGACCACGCGATTGGCCCCCGCCCGCTTCATCTTGGTCGCCGCCGCTTCATCGCTCGCCCGGGCGATGATCTCCAGCCGGGCCGACAGCAGCCGGGCCGACAGCACCACGTAGACATTGTCGGCATCCGTCGGCAGCACCGTGGCCAGCGCCTTCGCACGGCCAATTCCCGCCTCGTGCAACACGGCGTCGTCGGTGGCATCCCCGGCAATGTGCAGCCAACCGGGGTCGGCCTCGCCTTCGAGCCGTTCCGCCTCGCGGTCAATGATGACAAATGGCTTGCCCCGCTCGGCCAGATGCCGGCAGATGGTGATTCCCATCCGCCCCAGACCACAGACGATGTAGTGCCCGCTCAGTCCGTCAATCAGGTGCCGCATGCGCTTCTCCTCCAGGAGCTGCTGGATTTCGCTGCTGAACAGAAACTGCCCGAATGTGAAGGCCGAGTACGAGACCACACCCAGTCCGCACGCCAGGAACCCGATGACGAACAGCCGTCCCCCGGGCCCCAGTGGAACGATCTCTCCATAGCCCACCGTGGTGGTGGTGGTGACCGCCATGTACAGACAGTCGATCCAGGCCGCTTCGGGGGAGCACAACTTGAACCCCACCGTTCCCAGCAGCAACAGCGCGCACAACAACAACAGCGGGGGGACGACCCTCCGCCACAGGATCACTCCGCGATGCCCGCCTTGGTTGCTGAGGGGAAACATGGCGGCCGCAGTCTACAGGCGCAAGAGCCACTTCGACAAACGCGACACGGGCAGATCGCCGGTCAACAGCCGCTCTGCCGAGCCCGCATCCTCCAGCACCGCCTCGGCCGCCAGCCATCCCGACCGCACCGCCCCCTCCATGGTGCTCGGCCAACCCGTCTGAACCCAGTCTCCGGCGAGATACAGCCCGGGAACATCGGTCCGCACTCCGGGACGGTGGCGGTCCGCTCCGGGCAAGACGGCGATCACCGCCCGGTGCTCGGTCACCATCCGGGCCCGCAACAACCGCGCGTCGCGGGCTCCCGGCAACAGCCGTGCCAATTCCCCCGTCACCGTGTCGATGGTCTCCTGCGCCGGCCGGGCCGCCGCCTGGTGCGACGCGCTGATCACAACCTGGCCATACCAGCCTGAAGGCCCCTGTTTCTCGATCCGCTCAATGGCGGATTCCGCCTGTCCGACGGGCCTCCCCTGAATGCGTTCCCGATTGAACAACCACTGACTGGTCTGCCCCACGAAGGTCACATGCCGATCCGGAGTGATCTCCCGGTCATACCACAGATGAACGCTGGAGATCGGCGCGGTCTCAATCTGGCCCGGGCCTTCCGCCGCCGACCAAAGCGGCGCCAGATCCGGAGCCAAATCGGGAACAAGATGGGAAGGAACCGCGAGGACCACGCGGGAGGCCCGGCAGGTATTCCCGTCCCGCAGGGTCACCTGCAGCCCTTCGGGACCGCTTGCAACTGTGCGGACTCCGGCGTTCAGCCGCACCGTGACCCCATGCCCCGCCAACCATCCGAGCAGTTCCTCACCATAGAGCCGCTCCAGCGGCACCGTGGGCAGCCACACCTCCCAGCCGGCGCGATGGGTCAGAAAAGCGTCGACAAACACCTTGCGGGCGTGTGCCGCGTCGAGACGGTCGACCGTTTCCGACAACGCACTCACCAGCACCACATGCCAGAACAGCTCAATCACCCGGGGGGGCTGGTGATGGTCGGCCAGCCAGCGATCAAACGGCAGACCCTCCAGTCGCCCGGAGGGAGTCCCGGCGAGCGCCCGCAACCCCTGCGAGAGATACCAGCGGTCACTCCAGGAGAGATACGACAGGCGGGCAAAGGCAGGCGCGAGGTGCAGCGGCGCGGGAAGCGCGCTGGCGGCAAACACATGCCGCGTCCCCTCGGGCCCGATAAAAATCAGCTCGTCCTCCCTGTGAAAGAGGTCGGCGATTCCCACCATTTGGCAGAACCGGGAGAAATTCGTGCAGCACCCCAGCGAGACATGCTGGCAGTTATCGAGCCACTCTCCTGTCTGGGCGTCGCGGAAAGAACTGGCCCGGCCCCCAAGCCGATTCCGCGATTCCAGCAGCGTGACTCCCCAGCCCCGCGCACCCAAGGCGGCCGCACAGGCCAGACCCGCCAGTCCTCCCCCCACCACCAAGATGTCGCGGTCTCCGGCCGACCCGTCGCCCGTCATCGCTCACCCCGTTTCGTGGGACTGACTGCCGTCGTGATTGAACCTTCCCGCCACCACCGCAGCAGCCATTCGGCCAACAGCCGGTGAGCCAGTTCGTCGTCAGACTCCCTGCCACCCCGGGTGTGCCAGGGAACCAGGCACAAAAAACGCCGGGTCTCGGAAGACCCGGCGTGATGGTGGAAGAGAAGAGCGGGTGATGGGGGTCGAACCCACGACATCAGGCTTGGGAAGCCAGCACTCTACCACTGAGTTACACCCGCAATGGGAAACGGAGCAAGACCCCGTTCACTCGCAGAATTCCAGCTTATCGCGCGCTTGCCAGAGGGTCAAGTATCGGCCTGAAACAAACCTCCCGAACCATGCTGACCAAGCGGCTCCCGACACTTTTCCCCGTCGTCCCCGGCGGACACCACAGTGGGGGGGGCGAAAATCCACACATTTCCACCTCTACAGCAAACGCCACAGGGAGTTTCGCACCCCCTCCAGCCTCACGGGACGGGAATAATGGTAGACCTCCAGACCGCCCGGGATTGCCGTGGGAACCCGCAGCAGACACTCGATCCAGTCGGGACCATTGAAGGCCGAGAAGGCCAGCTGAAATCCCTCGAGCAGTTCATCCGGAGCCAGGTTCAAATCGGGCCACAGAAGCGGACCGGTGTCGGTCTGGTAGATGAAGTCCCGCTCATTCACATTCACCGTCTTCACCGGATAAGTCAGCTCGACCGCGTAGCGCGGTGTCTCCCAGGCGGTGCTGGCCACCAGGGGATGATGACCGTAGGTGGCGTCACAGACCGCCGCCGCCGTCAACAACGGTTCTCCCGGAGCCTCGCCCACATGAATCCGCAGCGCGTCAAACGCCTCGGCACACAGTCCGCTCTGGCGGTCTGGCTGCTGACGGCCCTGCCCGTACAGCAGGACCCCCTGCTCCTGCCCCAAATGCGTATAGGTCTTGATGTTCAGGAATTGCCGCTGCGAGACCACCGGAATGAAATCGGCATTGGGGACCGTCCAGACATCACTCGGGACTCCGACCCGTTCGGTCTTGCAATTCGCTCCCAACACAAATCGGACTGTATTGTCGGTACGCAGATCACGAATATCGCAGACACAATCGAGCTGGATCCGCGCACTGTTCAAGGTGTACGGGGGCGGATGCGAGACCGTCTGCGGTGGTTTCTTCAGCGTGTCGATGCGAAAGGTCAGGAACGAACGGGCAAAGTCGATCGTTGTCATGCCAACACTCGGTCGGGAATGTGCAAGTCAGGGGTGGGCCGACAATCCGGTCAAACCCGGGGCCAGAATACCACAACCGGATGCGGCCCGCAGGACAGTCTGGCTCTCCCGGACCGTCAATCGACCGTCAATTGACCGTCGGAGATCAGCGCGATCGGCCCACCTTCGCTGACAACTGCCAACAGTTCGGCCCCATACAACTCCGCCGGGAGACTTCACTCTCCCGGACCAACTCAATGCCGCCACAGACCCAGCAGGACCTCGATCAGAATCAGCACCACCACCACGACTTCCAGAAACTCTCCCCGGTGCAAGGCGGCCTGATCCGACACCACCTGATAGACCCCCTCCAGCACATCAATCGCCCGGCGAATGTTCCGGCCCCACTCTTCCAGATGAAAGCGAACCGCCAACTGCTGGTAGATCCGGGCGACGTACGGATCCCCCACCAGCATCAGCGCGCTGCTGGTCCGCTCAAACAGTTCGTTCACTTCGGCTTTGAGTTCACCCAGTTCACGCAGCGGACGCCAATGACTCCGCCAGATCGGCAACCGCCGGTTCGCCAGATCGCGAATCATCCCTGAAGCCTGTTTCAGCCGCGAATCCAGCCGGTCATCCAACCAGCGGAACTCCAGCAACTGCAGATTGGCGAAGGCAATGGTTTCCAGCACCTCGTCACAATCGGTGTCGATCACCACCGCCGCCCCCCAGTCGGTCACCAGCAGGTCGGCGGGAGTGTAAGACAGAGTCAGCCGGAGCGCTTCGGACTGTTCCGTCTCCGACAGCGGTTCGTCCTCCAGTCGCACGAGGCTCGCCAACCATCCCCGGCACTCCTCCAGCAACCGCGCTGGAGGAGGGAGGTGCTGTCCCGGGAACAACTGAAAAACAAAAAAGTCTTCGCTCAACGGACTCCAGGCGGGGCGCACAATCGCCGGTTTCAACCGGTCATAAATCGGTTGCAGCAGCTCCCGGGCCGACTGCACCAGTCCCTCGGGCTCAGCCAGCTCTCCCGCCAGACCCGTGAGTTCAGACCGGCTCAGTTGCCAGGGGACCTGCCAGCGCAGACTGACGACCCCGAGGTCGAAGACCAGCAGATCCGCCACTGCCTCCACCCGACCCAACCCGGGCACCTCCAGCGCCACGACCGGCAACTCGAGTCGGAGCGGGGGAACCTGATAGGCGATTGACGCGGGGGTTCGTGATCGCCGGGGCAACTCGTGCCACTCTCCGGGAACCAACCCGCGGGCGGCGTGCAGGTCGATTTCCTCGCCCCAGTCAAACGCCACGAACACATGCAGCCGCCCGGCGATCGCCCCTGCCTCCGCGGTCACTCGCTCCCCTTCAGGAACTGCTCATGAACGCGGTTGATCGCCGCGGAATCCGTTTCACCGTCGTGCACATACAGCCCGTACCGCAACCGGGCCGATTGCCCAGCCGGAAGATTGAAAGGATCGGCGGGCAGGCTGCCGTTGGTGTAGGCGCTCTGCCCAAACGGGCTGAGCGTGAACAACCCATAGTCCCGCACATGGAACCGCGAGCCCCGGAAATTGCGCGGGTGATCCAACAAGGCAACTCCCTTGGTCTGTCCCTCGACCGTCCCCACATAATCGACCCACTTCGAGAGCTGGCCCCAGCACTCCTTTTCTCCCTGCTTCCCTTCGGCATTCTGGATTCTTCCGCCCTGCTTCCCCCGCAGAGTATCGGCCACCCGGATACCAAACATTCCCTCCTTCGTGTCGCCGAAGGTCACGGGGTTCTTTCCGGCCGTGAACTGCAGGTCATAGATCAACAGGCGGTTGGCGTAGACCGAAACAGTGGCGGTTTCGATGATCACCGGCTGGCCATCGTCTCCCAGCCAGTGATTCGTGATGCGCATCCGGGCGGGGTTCCCTTCGGCGGCCAGAATCTCGAGCTTCACATTCTCAATCTTCCCCTTCTCAGCCCAGAACTTGATGCCATTGACTTCGTCAATCGAGCACCAGGCCCCTTTGTGATGCGGATGATCCTCTGGTTTCTCCAGAGGCCGAACAATGCTGATGCCATCCGCCGCCCGGACTGGAAAGAAGTACGGCTTCGGTTGCGACTTGGCCATCCGCAGCGTGGTGAACTCTTGCCCGTCGATATTCACCTGCACCGCGTCGGACCGCGGTTCCAGCCTGACCACCGGCTCGGCCCATCCGAACCGTCCCAGCAGCAGAGACAACACCACCGCAGCCCCGAGACGCCGAATCATCGCATCACCTGCCAGAACCTGAATCTCCAACCGCCTGCGAGTTCACAGCGCCTCGACAGGGATGCGGGATTATCCCGGCTGGTTCGGGGGGGGACAAGTGACAATTCCCGCGACCAGCTCCCTCTCAAAAGTACGGCGCCTCATTTCAGGATTTCCGGAGAACAGAGCGGAACCACGGGACCCCCTTCCGCCTGAGTGGATTCTCGTTCGCACATGGAGCGAGCCGGAGATCAGTGATCGCGCCATTCGGTATGACACTGGCGACACGACTTTTCCAACTGCGAGAACTCTCGCTCCATCAGCTCCTGGTCGGACCCTGCCAAAGCCTCACACAGACGCCCGGCTGCTCCGTCGGAGTCCTGCAGCAGCAACCGAAACCCGGCAGGGTAAGCCGAGAGATCGGCGGTGCGCCCCAACTCATGCAACCCTTCCTGCACCAACCGGGCAACTCTTCGGGGAACCAGATCGGGATGTTCCGCCGGTGTCTTCCAGCCAGCTTCCCGACACAATTTGAGATCGTCGAACTGCCGTCCCAGGTCGGCCATTCCCGACACCAGCAACTCCACCGGGGCGACCTCGACCAATTCGGGCAACGGCTGGTCGGTGCCGGGCGGAACAAACTCGCGGACATCGCGGTACAGTCCCTGATAATCGCGGCTGGTGCCGGCCAACCCCAACAGCCCCTCGGCAGCGGCCGCGTCGAGCTGACCTGCGGAACGGCAGGCGACCGCGGCGGCGGCGGGGCCCCGGTGCTTGCCGTGATGACAATGAATGTAAACCGGTCCATCACTCTCGCGCATCACGCGGACCAGCGCCAACCGGGCCCGCTCGGGAAGACCATCGTACCCGATCGGAATGTGCACATAGCGCAAGCCCCGTTCCCGCGCCAACTCGACCTGTGGCCGGGCCCCATCCACACTGACGATGGTTTTCACTCCCAATGTCACAAGACTCTCGAACGCTTCGCGTCCCTGAGGTTCACTGCCGGAATAAACCTGGGCAGAGACCCGAAACACATTGTGCAGACCGGCGGGTTCGGGATTGAGCCGCATGGTCAAGGGGGCGACAGTTCCCCGATCCTCCGTGGGATGATCTGCAACCGGGGTTCCCCCAACCGGCTGTTCACTCGGCTGCCCGGAGGAAACCACTTGCGGTGCTGCCGGACGAGTGGATTCGCCCTCCGGGCGCAGACACCCCCCGAACAGCAGTGCGGCCACCAGAAGCACGCCAACTCGCGGGCAACCCGACCAGTCCATGAGGCGATGACCATCCAAATGCGGCAGGAGGAATCACACAACGCGAGACACGACCGACACCACCGCGCAACATACTGCAGAACCAGACCTGCAGCCAACGGGGAGAACCTTGATTTGAAGATCGCGACCCGTCCGCGATTTGTCTATTCGCGGACTGTCGGTGCGCGGTCACAGGCTGCAATGGCGCGACGACTCATCCCCAGAAGAAAACCGGGGCCCCCCCGCGTCATCAACTCGTGATCGTCAGGTCTTCTGCTTCCTCTTGGCGCTCTCGGAAGATTTCCCCCGTCCTCTCTTTCGACTTGGCAGTTTCACGCCTGAATCCTGAAAGGCCCCGGGAGTCATCAGCGAACCAACAAGACGAGGTTTTCGGGCCCTCAATCTCTTCCGACCATGCCCCGGTCGGACTGAGTCCGCAAACTTCCAGTCCCCGGCATCTTCGGCACCCCGTTGGAGGGTTGTTTCCTGCCGCGCGGCATGGCCGATGAAGGTGAGACACCGGTCAGAAAGTGACCATCGAGTGCTCTTCCCCAGATCACCAAGGTCTCATGTGTCCCGCGTTGCGTTGGCGTCCACCCCAGCCGTACCCCCTTCCCAGCGACCATCCCCTGGGGTTCCACGCGGTTGCGGACACCAGGATACCAGGGACTGGTTTTGTCTCCGATTGACCTCACTTTGCGCAGGACTGGGCTTGTATTGATTTTGGCGAATGAAGTAAGAGAGGACGATATTCCAGAACAGAACTGCAAACACGCGGTGATGAGGCATCCAGGGACGGATGCACGCTGTTCGGCCCATCTTCTGGTCACGGCGTGATTTCAAGGACGAAACGATCTGCTCTCGGGGCCGCCGGCGCTGGTCGACAGTCGTCTCCTCGCGCCTGTCGCAGTACTGTGCCGAACGCATTCCCCAAACTGGCGTTATATCCCAATTTCGCCGATGGAACTGGGTTCACGGTTGCCGCGCGGTTCAGTCCGGGACTGGCCGTTGGTGCACGGCGCATCTTTCCGGCTCTGGGCGAACGTCTCGAAACTGGCTCGCCGTCCTCGAAGGCCGCCGCTGGCCAGAGTTCGCCCCACTTCTGTTCCAGACCACAGACCCTGCTGTCGCGCGGCGACACGAGCGGTTCTTGTTCGAGTCTCCCAACTCTGTCCATCCCCCAAGGCCAAACTCCATGATGTCCCGCTGCGAGGAAGAAGTGGCGGGCCCTGCCCTGCCAGGTTTGAGTCTGGTACTTCCCGCCCATAACGAAGAACCGGTCATCGCCCAGGCGATTGCCGAAGCCTGTGAGGCTCTGGATGACCTGGGGGTGCCCCACGAAATCCTCGTTGTCGACGATGGCAGTCGCGATGCGACTCTGCAGGTTGCGCACGCGGCGGCCGCGAATCGTCCACAGGTGCGCATCATCTCGCTCGTCCAAAATGTGGGTTATGCCGAGGCTCTGCGCAGCGGGTTCCGGGCCGCGCGATACGAGCTGGTCGCCTTCACCGATGCCGACTGCCAGTTCGACCTGATGGACCTGGGAAAGCTGTTGGAGCTGTGCCAAACGCACGACATAGCCTGCGGCGAACGAGCCGATCGCCAGGACCCGTGGCGGCGCAAGGTGTACTCGAAGGGATTCAACATTCTTGCCCGGGCTCTGCTGGGAACCCAGGTGCGAGATTGCGACTGCGCGTTGAAGATCTTTCGCCGCGACTGGGTCAATTCGGCCGGTTTGACCTGCCAGGGATTCTTCTTCAACGCCGAGCTGTTGTGCCGGGCCCGTCAGGACGGGCTGACCATCGGAGAAGTGCCAGTCATCCATCGACCCCGGCCGGCCGGTGACAGCAAGGTCTCCATCTGGCACATTCCCCCCGTCCTGAAGACCTTGGTGCAATTCTGGTGGTCCCGGGCGCTCTTTGCCCCCCCCACCTCCGCCGCCCAGACACAACGCGACACCCGGTTGGGGCTGCCGGAACTCGGCTTTTGCCTGCTGCTGGTGATGCTGGCTGGTCTGATGTGGGCCCGCCTGCGGTTTCCCCTGATGGATCCCGATGAAAGCCGATACGCCCAGATCGCCCAGGAAATGGTGGTCACAGGGAATTGGCTGGTGCCGAAACGGCTGGGGCAACCCTACCTCGACAAACCGCCGCTGTTGTATTGGACAACCGCCATGGCCTTTCGGGGTCTGGGCATCTCGGAGGCGACGGTTCACCTCATTCCGGCGCTGGCGTCGCTGATCACGGTCTTTTCCACATTCCTGCTGGGGCGTCGGCTGGTGGGGAGCGTGGGGGCAGCGGTGGGCAGCCTCTTGCTGCTCTGTTCCGCCGGTTTCCTGCTGAGCGGGCGATTTCTCTTTATGGATTCGCTGCTGACCAGCTGGACAACACTCGGGTTCCTGGCCGCCCTGGTGGCGGTCCGTACCCCTCGGGTCTCGTGGGGACTGTGGCTGCTGTCGGCCATCGCCTGTGGCTTGGGAATCCTCACCAAGGGACCGATCGCCCCCGTCCTGATCGCCACCCCCGTGGCCGCGTCACTCTGGCTGACCGGGCGGATCACCCAGCTCAGCTGGAAACTGCTCGCCTCCTATGCAGCCATGGTGCTGGCCATCGCGCTCCCCTGGTTCATTGCCCTCGCGTGGGCCGAGCCGGGTGCCCTGACCGAATTTGTCTGGAAACACCACGTCGAGCGGTTCGTCTCAGGGCTCGAACATGCCGAACCGGTCTGGTTCTTCATTCCCGTGGCGTGCGTCGCGATGCTCCCCTGTTCAATTCTCTGGCCTGCGACCTGGGCCTTCTTTGCGAGCCGTGAGCAGGCAGTCCGTGCCCGCCGCGACTGGGATGTGGGGAGCCTGCTGTTGGGAGCAGGCTGGGTCTTCCTGCTCTTCTCGGTCGCACGCTGCAAGCTGCCTCCCTACATCCTGCCGATGGTTCCTCCCTTGTGCCTTGTCATGGGGGTGGCCGTCTGGGGAATCATTGAGGGATGTTCCCACCAGAAGTTTGTCACCTATGTCCGGCTGCATTCGCCCCGGGATTTGTGCCTGCTGCTCACTCTGGCCGTACCGGTGGCCGCCTCGATCGATGCGGTGTTGTCCGCCGGCCTGGGCGGGGCGAACTGGTTGGCCTGGGGATTGCTGGCGGTGGTGGGAACAGGCCTGCTGATGCCGCGGACATGGTCCCGGCACACGGTCCCAACCCGCTGGATCGCCGCCGCCAGCTTCGCGCTCCTCGCCATGATCTCCACGACGTTCGACTTCTATCCCCGCATCGCCCTCAGCCGCTCCTTCATTCATCCGCTGCGCCAGGTCTGCCCCCAGGAACTGGCCGACAAGGTTCCCGTGGTCAGTGTGGGACTCTCCCGGGAAATTGATTCCCTTTCGTTTTATTATCCCAGACTTTCGCTGGCTGTGTTCGATCAATGGTCGGTCTCTGAAGCAGTCCACAGCTTGCCCGACCGTGGACAGATCCTGCTGCTCATCGACGAAAGTCTGGTCGATGAATTTCTGCGGGACTCCGGAGGGGAGACGAACCTGCGTGAGGTCGCCCACATTCATCCCTGCCGGGTGTTTGAAAGCCTGCCCCGCGACAGAGTGGCTGAGACGGTAACCGCCGCTCATGCGGATTCGACCACCGACGATGCTCCCTTGATCCGCCAGACGTCCGCAACCCGCTGACGTCTGGCTGACAGCCACGGCCCTGGCAGTCGACACCACGCAGTGGTCCCGTGAGGTCAACCGCCAGGTCTGTTTTTGGCGATCAGCGATTTGCTCTGCGCGCGTTCCGGTGCAGCAGACCAACGTGCTTCACTGCGAAACGACGGTCCTCTTGGTCGGAAGGAATCGGTCCGTTCGAACGGGCCGATTCGGGCGAGCCGCAAATTCCGCACGACTCGGGACTCCAGTTCAAGTCGTCGGAAACCGGCACCGAATCGCCCCCGGTGTGCAACCCTGATGTGGGGGAACAGGGCTCCGGCGACGCTGTCCCCCCGAAGAGCGTCATACTGGCACCCGACACTCTGTTGCCGCGTCTCGCGCTGTCGCCAGGTTTCAATCGTGCGGCAGGATCAGTTTTGACTGGGGATGGTTGGCGAAACCCCAGTCGGAGGGGTGATACGCGATGGCCAGCTCGGGAGTCTCTTGCCGGTCCCCCGACACGACGACGCTGCGCAGACAGCGGTCGAGAATGCCGGTGGTCAACAATGTTCGCTCGATGGGATAGACCGCGTGACCGCGGCGAATGGTTGCCTCGAACGCTTCCAACAGGTACGAAAAGTGACCGAAAACTCCCCAGTCCTGCAGCTTGAACCAGCAGGCCCGCGGCTGACGCTCGCCCTGCAACCGGCAGGCGAATGCGAAACCGCCGGAAATTCCCGCTGCCATGATCACGGCTGACCGCAGTCCGTCGCCGTGCTCCAACAGATAGGCTGCCGGCTGGTAACGGGGACTGTCGAACTCGGCCGCCAGGGGGTCCCAGGAGTTCGGGTCTTTTCGCCCCGGCATGGTCTGCAGGGCCGCAGCGAAAAGTTCGCTCGACCAACGCCCTGCCCGCTCGGTTGCCCGGATCTGCCGTCCCAGCGCGACTTCCACCGACGTGACTCCGGCTTCCCCCCCGCGCCGCCGTTCGAGCATGCACTCGTGCGTCTCCAGAGCATGGAAGCCGTAGTCTTCCAACGGGCCATACCCAATCGTCAGTGCCTCTTCGATCTCGCAGTTGCGCGGAAGTTCCAGCACCGGCAAACGCCAGGTGAGTGGCAGCGACGAGCCTGCCAGCAGGGGAATCTTCCGGTCCCGGGCGGTCTCGACCATGGCCCGCGCATCGGCCCAGCGGTAGGCCAGGTGCTTGTCATTGAAATACGGCACAACCTGTCCGCACCGGTCGAAGGCCGCCACGGCCTCGTCAAAAAACCGCCGGCGGGGATACATCTTCTGGCGCGTGTCGGGAGTCAGGGGGTAATTGCCATGTTCGGCCACTCCCAGCACCCCCGCCACCTGCACCTGGTTGGTTCCGAGGGTGATCGCCTCGTCAATCGACCGGCACAACCGGACGCCATGTTTCTCGGCGAGCATCCGGCTGATGTCATGCTCGTGCTCCTGCTCGACATACATCGACACCAGCTTGAGTCCCGAGCGGGGGGCGTCGCTGTTCCGCTGGTACCCCTCGAGGATCTTCGAGACGATCACATCGGCATGGCTGACGGGATAATACGCGGTGACCAGCGCGGTCACCGGGAGAGGTTCGGCATTTTGCGACTGCGATGCAGTGAAACCAGCGGCTGATGCCGCGAATTGGCCAGCCAACAGCCCCACACTTCGCCGCAGAAATTCCCGACGTCCCGGAGTGGGCTTCCTAAAATCCGGCGACTGCAACAAACCACCACCTCTCAGCTGGCAACAGCGACCCCGAAGTACTCCCGGCGTGATTCGAACACGCGACCGACGGATTAGAAATCCGTTGCTCTATCCAGCTGAGCTACGGGAGCAGGAACTGCAGGGGCCGGCGGTCTCGGGTAGAAGAGCGACCCGACCCCTCCTTTCAGAAGTCTACCGTCTCCTGCGGGGAACGACTACTTTGCCTGTCGGCTGTTGCAGACAGACACCCGGGGCCATGCTCCGGTTCACGCTGGTCCCCCGGGTTGGGGGGGGGGGTAACCGGCAGGTGGTCCGATTGTTGCAAGGGAGTGGTGCGATGGCGGCGGGTTATGTGTTGGCGGTGCTGGCCTCGGCACTCTGGGGGCTGACGTACTGCCTCGACGAACGGCTGCTGGAGGGGCAGTCCTTCTACCGGCTGTACTACCTCCACACGCTGGGGGGGCTCGCGGTGACCGCGCCACTGCTGTGGTGGCGGGGAGAATCGCTGCTCCCACTGGCCACACCCCTCCCAGGGGACTCAGCCGGCAGTCCCTCCTGGCTGATCATTGTGACCATGCTGGTGGCCACCATTGCCGCCTTGTCGATTCTCAAGTCGATCCAACTGCTGGGGGCCCAGCGGGCGGCGGTCTTCGAGATTTCGTACCCGCTCTTCGTCGTGTTGTTCGGGGCACTGCTGTTTGGTCAGACCATTTCCCCCCGCGTGCTGCTCGGCGGACTGCTGATCTTCGCCGGGGCGTTCATCATCATGAAGTCGGAAGGCTGACGGGAGCGGGCGGAATTCGCGGAGACGAGAGCCGGGCGGGGAGCGAAGTCCAGCGTGTCGGCAGTCTTCAGCGCAATCGGAACCGACCTCCGCAGAGCTGATCGTCAGACAATTCAGACCTGCGGCCGGAAGAAGATCCCCCTGCTCTGTTCCCGGTGGGGCTCAGTCAGTCTTCAGCGTGCCGTCGCGAATGGTCAGTACAAAGTCACCCGGTTCGATGTGACTGCGGTCATGCGTGACCACGACGATGGTCGAGCCATGCTGGTCGCGCAGTTGCCGGAGGTGGCGGTAGATCTCGGCCCCCGAGGTGGAATCGAGTTCCCCGGTTGGCTCATCTCCGAGGACCAGCAGCGGCCGCTTCAGCAGGGCGCGGGCGATGGCGACACGCTGCTGTTCTCCCCCTGAGAGCTGGTTGGGCCGGTGGTCGAGCCGTTTGGCGAGTCCCACCTGGGTCAGCAGTTCCACGGCCTGGCGGCGCAGATCGGCTGAGATTCCCTGGGGCAGAAAGGGGACCAGCACGTTGTCGACAGCCGAGAGATTCCCCAGCAAGTTGAAGTTCTGGAAGATGAACCCCACTTCACGCCGCCGGAATTCATCCCGCTCGCGATGGGAGAATTGAGTCAGCGGCCGGCCAAACACGCTGATGTGTCCCGAGTCGGGGCGGTCGAGCCCTCCCAGGAGGTACAGCAGGCTGCTCTTACCGCTGCCGGACGGGCCAACGATGAAGCTGAGACGTCCCTGGGGAATCTGACAGGTGAGGCCCCGCAAGGCCCGGACCTCGTCGACCCCCCGGCGGTAGGTCTTCACCACATTTGTCACATCGATGCAGGGACGATTGGCAGTCGAGGCATCAGCCACGGCGAATTGCCTCCATCGGGGCCATGCGGGCCGCCCGCAGGGCGGGATACAGCCCGGCCAACATTCCCAGCACACAACTGAACAGCAGGCTCGCCACCAACAGTTTGGGGCTGGCGTAGAGATGAATGCGGGTCGGGAAGCGGGCATTCACCGCGTGGGTGGCGACCCAACCTACGAACGCCCCCAGCACTCCCCCGCCCAATCCCAGCAACGCACTCTCGCAGCCAATCAGGGTCAACACATTCCCCGACGACCAGCCATTCGCCTTGAGAATTCCGAACTCAATGATCCGTTCCGACACACTCATCAGCATCGTGTTCACAATCCCGACAAACGCGATGGTGATGCCGATGGTGGTCATGATCGCCAGGAACAGGTCGAGGTCGGCGGTGAATTGCTGGACCTGGTCGGACCAGTCTTCCGGGCTGCGGATCTCAATGGGAGCCTCTCCGGGAGATGACTGGGAGGGCTTGGTTTCTCCCCCGGCAGCGAGGGCCGCCTTCGCGAGGGGTGCCAGAGACTTGAGTGCTGGGTTGTCTCCCGCCAGATCGAGCGCCTGGTCGAGGGTCGGTTGCCAGGCCCCGGGACCCCGGTTCGCCAGCTGGGCATTGATGCGGTCGGCGATGTCGGCATAGCGGACGGCCGCCTGGGGCTCGACATAAAAGTTGCAGACGGTGTCGGTGCCGACTTTGCCCATCTCGCGAGCCAGTTCGATGTCGATGATGATGGCGACGTCGAGAAACAGCGACTTGGTGTCGTAGATGCCCACGATCTCGAGCAGTTTGCCGTCGACCTTGAGGGTATCTCCCACCTCGCGGTGATGTTCCTCGGCGATCCCTTTCGAAATCACACAGTGCTGGGTTTTGCGGTCCTCGACGGTCAGGTACCGCCCCGCCACGATCTTCTCGCGGTAGATGCTGTACAGCAGCCGGTCGGCCCGTTCGAGATCGGAACCGAAGAGGAACCGGGGGGGACTGATCGCCGCTTTGCCATCGACGAGGTGGGCGCGGGCCCAGACCTCGGGATGCACCACATGCACACCCTCAATGGATCCCAGTTCGGCATCCCATTCGGCCGGCAGGCGGGAAAACAGGGGGATGGGCGCTCCGGGCTGGATGATCACCAAACCGGGCATCTTGCCGAAGGTCGATTGGACGGTGTCCTGGATTCCCTCGGCCACCGAGAACAGCCCCACCATGCCGGCGATCGCGACCGTGAGGCCACACAGGGCCAGGGCACTGCGCAGCGGCCGACTGAGAAGATTGCGAAAGGCGAAGTGGAACATGGCACGAATTGTAGTGGGTCGGGAGAGGCTGTCGAGGAGGGGGGCGGCGAGGCTGCTGGATTCCCCACCGGGAGCCCCGTAAAATTTCGTTTGCTCTCCCGTTCATTCCACTGCAAGTCTGGGCATGCCACTCGACCCGTACAAGACCCTGGGCGTCTCGAAAACCGCCTCGGAAGACGAAATCCGCAAGGCCTACAAAAAACTCGCGCGCACCTACCACCCCGACATTGACCCGTCGAAAGAAGCCGCCGCGAAGTTCCAGCAGGTCCAACAGGCGTACGAGATTCTTTCCGACAAACAGAAACGGTCCAATTTCGACCAATTTGGCTCAGCGGATGGCCCGGCGTTCAATCCACGCACCCCACCCGGAGGCGGTTGGGGGGGTGGAGGAGGGGGGCCGGGCGGCTTTCCCTTCGATATGGAAGAAATCTTCCGGGGAATGCGGGGGGGTGATGGCCGGGGTACACGGAATCCGTTTGGGGGCGGGTTCGGTGTTCAGGACGGCCAGGATCAGGACATCGAGATCAACGTCCCGTTCCTCGTGGCGGCCGAGGGGGGGAACTACGACCTGTTCCTGCAGCGCGGCAACCGCGACGAGCACCTGGTCGTGAAGATTCCCGCCGGGGTCGACACAGGGAAGATCATTCGCCTGGCGGGGCAGGGCTATCCGGGACAGGGGGGTGGCCGTCCGGGAGATCTGCTGGTGCGGGTGGTGGTCGAGAAGCATCCCTGGTTCCGGCGGGAGGGGCGCGACCTGATGGTCGAAGTTCCCCTCACGCCCACCGAGGCCGCCCTGGGAGCCAAGGTTGAGGTTCCCACGCTGGCCGAGGGAAAGATGGACGTCACCATTCCCCCGGGGACGTCATCGGGGAAGAAGCTGCGGCTCAAGGGGAAAGGGGTCCTGTTCCACGCCACCAAGACCCGCGGTGACCTGTACGCCATCATCAAGATCGTGCTGCCCCCCACACTCTCTTCCAAGGCCCAGGAGCTGTTGAAGCAATTGGGTGAGGAAGCTCCGTTCAATCCCCGGAGTGGTTTATGGTAACCCGCCGCGTGGTGCTGGAAACCAGCGTGGTCACCCTCGCATTGGCGGGGATGGATTCCGGCTCGCCATTGCACGCCCAGCAATCCGGTGACCAGCCCACGGCTGAGAGGGGAGCGCCAGTCCAACCCGAGATCGAGGTTCTCCCCGCGAACCCATCTTCCTCTTCCGGGAAGCCTGACGATCGGTCCAGCCGCATCGCCACGGCCGCATTTTTACTGCTGATGGGGATTGTGACCCTGGGGGTGCTGCTGCTGGCGACGGTGCTGCTGCTGGGAAGCCGCGCCCGCAGGCTGGTTCGTCAGCCGTTGCCCGAGGTTCCCCCGCAGGATCCCGACTGGTTCCTGCGGAAGAAGCTGGAACCTCCGGACGTGTCGCCCCCTGCGTCCGAGAGTTGACGTCGGATGCCAGACGCCCGTTTTCCCAAACCCAGGCACCTGCGGCGTCCGGCCGAGTTCGACCGGGTCTACGCCCAGCGCTGCACCGCCCGGAACACCCAGATTCTGGTGTTTGCCGCGTTGTCGGATCAGGGCCCCCGCATCGGCCTGAGCGTGGGGCGCAAGCATGGAGGCTCGGTGGTCCGCAGCCGGATCCGGAGATTGCTGCGGGAAGCCTTCCGCCAGACCCAGTCCGACTGGCCTCCCGACTGTGACTTTGTGCTCGTTCCGCAGGACGCCAAAGAACTCACGGTGGCCGAATTGCGGGCCAGCCTTCCCCAATTGGCCCGCGATGCCGCCCGCCGGGCCCGCAAAAAGGGACCGGTCGAGACTCCGGTCATCCCCAAGCCGAAAAAACGCGGGAAGTCCCGCTGATGGATGGCCCTTTTGACCGGCGGGAGGCCTGGGTCTGGCTGCGTCAGCTACCGGCCAGCCTGCTGATCGGACTGGTGCGCGTCTACCAATTCACGCTCAGTCCGCTCATCGGTCGCAGCTGCCGGTTTGAACCGTCATGCAGCCACTACTTCATCGCCTGTGTACAACAGGACGGAGCCTGGCGGGGGCTGTGGCGAGGACTCCAACGGATCGCCCGCTGCCACCCGTTCCATCCCGGGGGATATGATCCTCCCTGACCCGCCACGGGAAGAACGCCCTGTGGACATGCTGTGTTGCGGGAGTCTTGCATCACCCCTGTCTGGCGGGGCCAACTAAGGGTTCTCTTTCAACTCCCGGCAGATGGCCGCGAGCTGTTCCAGGGCCGCCTCGGGGGAGAGTTGCCGGGGATTGATTCCCCGGAGCGTTTCGAGCACCGGGTGTTCGACCACCTTGAAGAGCTGCAGCTGGCGTTCCCGGCGGGGGGGAGTCGGAGGTTCGCGGGGGGGGACGTTGGGCCGCCCCGCGGCATCGTGATGCTCGGCCTCGAGGGTGTTCAGGATCACGCGGGCCCGCTCGATGACCCGGGGGGGAATGCCGGCCAGCCGGGCGACGTGGATCCCATAGCTCTTGTTGGCCGCCCCCGGCACGATCTTGTGCAGGAACGCGACCCCATCCCCCTGCTCGCGGACCGCCACATTCCAGTTGCGGACCTCGGGCAGCGACTGGGACAGCTCGGTCAGTTCGTGGTAGTGGGTTGCGAAGAGGGTCCGGCTCTGGGCCGTATCGTGCAGGTATTCCGTCACTGCCCACGCGAGCGAGATCCCGTCGTAGGTGCTGGTCCCCCGCCCGATTTCGTCGAGCACCACCAGACTGCGCGGCGTCGCGCCATGCAGAATGCGGGCGGTCTCAGTCATTTCGACCATGAAGGTACTCTGCCCGCGCCCCAGTTCGTCGCTGGCTCCTACCCGGGCGAAGATGCGGTCCGCCAGGCCAATGCGCGCCGATTGGGCGGGAACGAACGACCCAATCTGCGCCAGAATGGTCAACAGCGCCGTCTGCCGGATGTATGTGCTTTTCCCCGCCATGTTGGGGCCAGTGATGATTTCAATCCGGCCGTGGGATCCCCCCAACAGGGTGTCATTGGGAACAAACTGTCCCGGGGGCTGCAGCTTGTCGAGCACCGGGTGCCGGCCTTCGCGAATCTCCAGCACCGGGTCATCGGTCAGTTCGGGACGGCAGTAATTGCGCTGCAGCGCCAGCGTTGCCAATCCGGCCAGGACATCCAGTTCGGCCAGCGCCTCGGCGGTCTGCTTGAGACGGGCCCCCTGGGCGGCCACCCCCTGCCGCAGCGTGGCGAACAATTCCTGTTCGAGACTCTTCGACCGCTCCTCGGACCGCAGCACTTTGTCTTCGTGCTCTTTCAACTGCGGCGTAATGAACCGCTCCTGGTTTTTCAGCGTCTGCTTGCGGATATAGTCGGACGGGATGGGGGTCTTGGCGGCCTGGGCCGCGGTGATTTCCAGGTAATATCCAAAGACCTTGTTGAAGCCCACTTTCAGGCTCGGGATGCCGGTCCGCTCGATTTCCTCCGCCTGATAGCGGGCGATCCATTCCTTGCCCCCGCGCGCCAGGTCGCGCAGTTCATCGAGCAGCGGGTGGAAACCGGGGCGGATGAGCCCGCCATCCAGAAGGTTGGCCGGGGGTTCGTCGACCAGCGCCGCCTCGATGGGACCGCGTACATCCTCACATGGATCAATCCGGTCGCGCAGTCCCTGGAGGCCAGAACTCTGGCATCCCTGCAGCCGGTCGCGCAGGGCGGGGAGCAGGGCCAGCGTATTGGCGAGGAACCGCAAATCGCGCGGGCTCGACCGGCCGGTCGCCACACGGGCGGTCAGGCGGGCGAGATCGTACATCCCACCCAGCATCTCACGCAGTTCGCGTACAAACGCCGCCTGCTCATGCAATTCCTGGACGGCGTCGAGCCGGGTCTCGAGGGCCGCCCGGTCGGTCAGCGGATTCGACAGCCACTCGGCGAGCAGGCGGGCCCCCATCGCGGTCTGCGTCTCATCGATGGCGAACAACAGCGACCCGGCCCGCCCTCCATCCCGCAGGGTGCGGGTCAGTTCGAGCGACCGGCGGGTCGCCTCGTCGATCAACAGGGTCGCGCCCGGACGGAACGGCTCCAGCCGCTCGATATGCGGCAGGGCGCTCTTCTGGGTCTCCTGCACGTACTCGAGCAGCACTCCCGCCGCGACGAGAGCGGGGGTGTCAACGCCGTCCCACCCGAACCCCTCGAGGCTGCGCACGCCAAAATGGGTCTGCAAAACCTCCAGGGCATGGGTAACCCCATAGCACCAGAGGGCGCGATCGGTCAGCAGCATGCGCCCGGGGGTGGGCTGACCCCGGCCGGGCATGGTCAGTCCCAGGGTCTCCGCCAGCGGGGCCAGCCGGGGGTCATCTTCGGGAACGAGGCACTCGGCCGGCTGCAGCCGGCCAATTTCATCAATCAACTGGGCGTGGGGAATCTCACTGGCGAGGAACCGTCCGGTCGACAGTTCCAGCCACGCCAGCCCCGCTCTGTCGCGCTGCCAGCAGACACAGGCGAGAAAATTGCTTTCACGCGGATCGAGGAGGGCGTCGTCGGTGAGAGTGCCGGGGGTCACCACCCGCGTCACCTCGCGCCTCACAATTCCCTTCGCCTGGGCCGCGTCCTCCATCTGCTCGCAGACCGCCGCCCGGTATCCGGCCTGGATCAGCCGGCGGAGATAGTTGTCGAGCTGATGAAAGGGAAAACCCGCCATCGGGATCGGATTGGTCGAACCCTTGTCACGCGTGGTGAGGGTGATTCCCAGCGCGCGGGCCGCATCCTGGGCGTCTTCGTAAAACAACTCGTAGAAGTCACCGATGCGAAACAGCAGCATCGTACCCGGGTGCTGCGCCTTCACCTCGAGGTAGCGCTGCATCGCGGGGGTAGGCTGACGATCGGCACTCATGGCTTGGTGAGAAATTCGCGTCCAGAAGGTCGTGAGCGGAAATCAGAAACTCTCAGGACTGGCCAGGTCATCGCTGCAGGACGACCGGTGGCGGTCCACCAACACAAGGGCCGCGGGAACGGATCGAAGCCCCCGCGGCCGAATGCCCTCCCGTCTTCGCGGCCCGGGATCTCGCCCACGCGGGCGAGATCCTGTCTGCGAAAGACACCCCTTATTCTTCGCTGGCCCGCAGCTTGGCGAGAACGCCATAGTCTTCGAGCGTGGTTGTATCCTGAACCCGCTCGCGTCCCGCGGCAATGTCGCGCAGCAGCCGTCGCATGATCTTGCCGGAACGGGTCTTCGGGAGGGCGCTGGTGAAGCGGATCATATCGGGGGTCGCCAGTGCTCCGATCTGCTTGCGGACGTGCTCTTTGAGCTGCTGCTTGAGAGCGTCGTCACCATCGCCGGTGGTCAGGGTCACGAAGCAGCAGATGCCTTCCCCCTTGATCTCGTGGGGGAACCCGACGACGGCCGACTCGGCCACCAACGGATGCGAGACCAGGGCGCTTTCGACTTCCATCGTGCTCAGGCGATGCCCCGAGACGTTCAAGACGTCGTCGACGCGGCCCATCACCCAGAAGCAGCCGTCTTCATCCTGGCGGGCCCCGTCCCCCGCGAAGTAGCAGCCGGGGATCTCGCTGAAGTAGGTCTTGAGGAACCGGTCGTGATCGCCGTAGAGGGTCCGCAGCATCGAGGGCCAGGGCTGCTTCATCACCAGCAGGCCGCCGGTGTTGGCGGGCAAGGCCTCCCCTTCCTTGGTGACAATCTCGGGAACCACCCCGGGCAGCGGGCGGGTGCAGCTGCCGGGCTTGGTGGTGGTGGCTCCGGGAAGCGGGCTGATCATGATCGCCCCCGTCTCGGTCTGCCACCAGGTGTCGACGATCGGGCAGCGCTCGCCGCCAATCACCTTGTGGTACCACATCCACGCCTCGGGATTGATCGGCTCGCCCACCGAACCCAACAGCCGCAAGCTCGACAGGTCGTACTTGTTGGGCCAGTCGTCTCCCCAGCGGATGAAGCTGCGGATGGCGGTGGGGGCGGTATAGAAGATGGTGACCTTGTACTTTTCGATCAGTTCCCAGAAGCGGCCTTCGTTGGGCCAGTTGGGAGCCCCCTCGTACATCATCACCGTGGTGCCGTTGGCCAGGGGACCATAGCAGACGTAGCTGTGCCCGGTGATCCACCCCACGTCGGCGGTGCACCAGTAGGTGTCTTCGTCCTTCAGATCGAAGACCCACTTCGAGGTCATCATCGTCCCGAGGGTGTAGCCCCCCGTGGTGTGCAGCACTCCCTTGGGCTTCCCGGTGCTGCCCGAGGTGTAGAGGATGAACAGCGGATGTTCGCTGTCGAGCGAGGCGGGTTCGCACTCGGGAGGGGCTTCGGCCATCAGGTCGTGCCACCAGTGATCGCGCCCCGGCACCATCTGCACCGGGGTACCTGTGCGACGCAGCACCACCACCTGGCGGACCGAGGGAGACTTCTCGAGGCTCACATCGACCGCCGACTTGAGTTCAACCTCCTTGCCGCGACGCCAGCCCCCGTCGGCCGTGATGACCACCTTGGCCTGGGCGTCGTTGTTGCGCTCGGCGACGGCATCGGCGCTGAAGCCGCCGAAGACGATCGAATGCACCGCCCCAATGCGGGCACAGGCCAGCATGGCGACGATGATCTCGGGAACCAGCGGCATGTAAATGGTGACACGGTCACCGGCAACCACCCCCAGGCTCTTCAGCACGTTCGCGAACTTGCACGTCTCGCGATGCAGGTCGAGGTAGGTGAGCACGCGGGTGTCGCCCGGCTCTCCCTCCCAGATGATGGCCGCCTTGTTGCGGCGCCAGGTCTTGAGGTGCCGGTCAAGGCAGTTGTACGAGGCGTTGAGCCGGCCCCCCACGAACCACTTCGTGTTGGGCATCTCTCCTTCCATCACCTTGTTGAAAGGTTCGAACCAGTCGAGGTTGGTCGACATCGAGCCCCAGAACGAGACCGGGTCATTCTTCGCCTGCCACCACAGCTCTTCGTACTCGGCATCCGTCTTCACATGCGCCTGGGCGGCGAATTCGGCGGGAGGGGGAAACTTGCGGGTTTCCTGCAGAACGCTGGTGATGTTGGTGGAAGACATGAGGCACAGGCTCCACGGGAGAAACAGGCGACGGGGAGAGCAGGACAAGGCCGCGGCAGGGGCTTGGGCGCTGCCCGGAACCGCGGCCGAACAGGTTGGCTTGGGGCGAGACTACATCTCGCCGCCATCACGGTTCGACCACCACGGCAGGCTGACCCCGCCATCGATGGTGAGCGTGCTGCCGGTCATATAGTCGCAGTCGGGACTCAGGACGAAGGTGATGGCCCCGGCGATTTCCTCGGGAGTTCCCATCCGTCCCCAGGGAAGCTTCGATGCCCCGCTGCTGATCTGGTCTTCACTGAAGAACTTGCGTTCCCCCGGGGTGTCGATCCATCCCGGGTGCACGATGTTGACCCGCACCCGGTGCGGAGCCAGTTCAATGGCGGCCGTGCGGGCCATGTGGTCGATGGCCGCCTTGGCCATGTTGTAGGCCATCGCGGTGGGAATGGGGATGACCGCATGGGGCGAGCTGACCACCACGATTGAGCCCCCCTTCCCCTGCTTGACCATCTGTTGGGCACTGGCGCGGACGCCGAAGAACGCCCCCCACATCGTCACGTCGATCGTCCGCTTGAACCCCTCCATCTGGGCGTCGATCATCCGCTCGCGGTCGCTGTAGACGGCATTCGAAACGAACAGGTCGAGGCTGCCGAAATCACGGGCCGCCTGGGCGACGATCCCTTCCACTGCCTGCTGGTCCGAGACGTCGGCCTGCACCAGGATCGCTTTCCGCCCCAGTTTCTCGATCTCGGCCTTCACTTCCTCGGCTTTGTCACGGTGGGACCGGAAGTTGATGGCGACATTCGCCCCCTGCTGGGCCAGCTTGATCGCCACAGCACGTCCAATTCCCAGACTGGCCCCGGTGACCAGCGCATTCTTCCCGGCAAACTTCATCGCAAACTCCTGGGGAATCGGCACGCGGTCTTCCGAAGGGATGACCGTCCGATCACCTGTTGTGGTGTCACGCGGCAACAGCCGTGTTCATGCCGGAGGATAGCAAAACCACCCCGGGGAAAACCAACAAGCCTGTCATTGTTTCAGCCGGGACCAACCGCTCCCGGATCGACAAAGTACCGCTCGACCTCGGAACCACGGCCGACCCGCTCGAGGACCTGAAAACCTCCTCCACGAACGGCCTCAAAAAAGGTGTAACCGCGTTTGTGGTCTTCTCCCTCACGTCCCAGATGCCGCCCCACCAGCAGCAGAGCCCCCTCCCGGCAGCGCTGGCGCAGATTCGCGGCGATCTGCCGCAGCTGTGCGGGAGAAAACCGGTCCGGCCGCAGCACGTTCGCAATCCGGACCACATCCGCCACACCGGCAAGATCGGCTGGCAGCGGTTCCAGGATGTCATCCTGGCGAATCACCACATCGTCACGCGCCTTGAGTTCGGGAGTCACCAGCAGGAAGGGACCCGAAAGAGAGTTCTGCCCGCCCCCCAACCCACCTGTGGGTGGAGTCAGCGGCAATCCTCTGCTCGCCAAACGGCGTCGCGCCCACGCCGTGATCCCCTTTTTGAACAGAAACTTCCCCGTCAGATAGTCCCAGCGGTTGCACACCGGAGAGAATGACCAGCCTGGCCCCTCGATCATCAGGATGTGCCCATTCACTTCCGCCAGGAGATCGAGCTGGCGGTTCAGCCGGACCACATAAGCAACGAGATTCCGATCCGTTGCGATCGTCTGGATTTTCAGCCCGACGCGTTCGAGGCGACGGATGGTGTCCAGCGTCGATGTACCATTCCCCATCCCGACATCCATGAACACGCACGGTCGCCTGGGTCGGGCCTGCAACAGCGTGATGAGACGTTCATCGAGTTCCCGCAGGCGACTGGCCCGGGAACACTTCCAACTGCCGTCCGAATTGCGCAGCAGGGGGAAACAGTCCTGCATGAACTGCCGGAACTCCTCCGTATCGAGCCGCGGCGATCCCGGTGGCAGCTCGAGTAGTTCCATCGACCTCAGAGCACGCATTTCACTGTACCCGGCAAAGGATTTTTTTTGAAAGCGCTGGGACCCAGGATCTCTGAAAGGTCACTTCCGATGAGAACCACCGCAACTGCAGATCGTCATCTTCATCATCTTGGTCAGGTCGAAAACCGCTGTGTCGGAAAATGTTCCGTTCCTTTTCTCGCCGGAGCGTGGGGCTGGAAAGTCGACTGCGTCGCGCAGGGCGGATCGGCCGGCCAAACGTCATCCCAGCACCCGGCGGATCTCCTCGGCAGTCGCCGGGAGACGCAGTTGCCGGGCCGCCGCCGGGGAAACGCACGACAACGCATGCTTGACCGCCATCCAGACCGCCAACGCGTGCAGCAGCGGTGGCTCACCGACCCCCTTGCTTCCCGCGATCGCCGTGACGGCATCGTCGGTGGGGAAGAACTCGACCCGGAAATCCCCCGGCACATCCGACACCGCAGGGATCTTGTAGGTCGACGCCCCGGTCGTCAACAACCGGCCGTGCCCGTCATAGACCAGACATTCGTTCGTCACCCAGCCCAGTCCCTGCACGAAACCGCCAATCACCTGGCCCCGATCGATTCCGGGATTGATCGACCGGCCCACATCGATCAGCAGGTCGACCCGCGGCACCGACAGTTCGCCCGTCCAGCGGTCGATGCGGACCTCGGCCACGGTGGCCCCCTGCGTGTAGTAGTAAAACGGGTTTCCCTTCCCTGTCTGCCGGTCAAAGTCGATCCCGGGAGTGGCATAGAAGCCCCGGGCCCCCAGGTCGAGCCGGTCGACCCGCGCCCCGGCACATGCCTCTGCGAAGCCCAGCCGGCGCGACGGTTCCTTCCGATCGCAAATCCAGCCTTCCTCGCAGGCGATCTGGGCGGAGTTCACTCCCCAACGCGCTGCCGCCCAAGCCAGCAGTCGGGTCCGAATGGTCTCGGCCGCCGAGACCGCGGCGGCACCATTGAGATCGGTACTGGCCGAGGCGGCTGTGGGCGAGGTGTTGTTGTTCTTCTCGGTGGAGGTGGGCATGACCTGCACCTGTGCCGGGGAAATGCCGAACACATCCGACACCAGTTGCCGGATCTTGGTATGCAGTCCCTGCCCCATCTCGGTGCCGCCGGTCGAGACCTGCACGGTTCCGTCGGTGTAGACCAGCACCAGGGCGTTGCCCTGGTTGAGGAGACGGGCGGTGAAACTGAGACCAAACTTCACGGGAACCAATGCCAGTCCACGCAGCCAGAGGGGGTCGACCCGATTTTGGCGTTCGACCTGCGCGAGGCGCTGCCGGTAGTCGCTCTGGGTCAGTACCCGGTCGACGATGGCGTGGAGATGGTTCGGGCGAACGAGTTGTCCGTAGGGGGTGACATTCCGATCCTGATGCCCGTAGAGATTGCGGATCTGGATGTCGGCTGACGTGAGACCAGGCTGACGGCTCCGCAGGTACGCCGCCACCTCCTGCATCGCGTTCTCGATGACCGCCACTCCCTGGGGACCCCCAAAACCGCGGAATGCCGTGGCGGGGGCATGATTCGTGAAGCAGACCCGGCCGCGGATGTCGGCATGTTCGAGGAAGTAGGCGTTCTCGGCATGGAACAGCGATCGCTCGAGGATCGACTGCGACAGATCCATCGTCGCGCCGCCATCGGAATGAAATTGCACGCGGTACGCGCGAATGCGTCCCTCGTCGTCGAACCCAATTTGCCAGGCCGCGCGATAGGGGTGTCGTTTGCCGGTCGACAGACCATCTTCCTCGCGGCGATAGACCATGCGGGCCGCGCGCCCGGTGACCCGAGTCACCAGGGCCGCCAAGACCGCGGGCAGGGTTCCCTGGGTCTCCTTTCCACCGAACCCCCCTCCCATCCGCCGGGCGATCACCACCACCTCATGCATCCCCAACCCCAGCACCGACGCCACCACGCGCTGGATCTCGGTGGGTCCCTGGGTCGACGAATGAATGGTGATCTGCCCCTCTTCGCCAGGCACGGCCAGAGCCGCGTGCGTTTCGAGGTAGAAGTGTTCCTGCCCCTGGCTGTGAAACACTCCCTCGAGAACATGGGGTGCGCGGGTCAGCTCGGCCGCCGCATCTCCCTGCTGAAAGCGCACCTCGGGTCCCAGGAATCGCTGCTGGGCCAAGGCATCTTCAATCGAGAGGATCGCCGGGGTCTCGGCGAGATTCAGGCGGACCAGTTCGCGGGCCTTGTCCAGAATCTCCTGGGATTCCGCCGCGATCACGGCCACAGGCTGGCCGACGTACAGCACCTCTTCTTCGGCCAGAACAGGCTCGTCTTCCACCAGGGGTCCGAAGCGGCGGGCGGCGGGCAGCTCGGCCGCTGTCAGCACGGCCGCCACGCCGGGTAGTGCCCGGGCGGCCATGGCATCGATCGAGAGAATCCTCCCACTGGCAAGGGGACTGGGCACGAAGCCCACCCACAACTCATCGGCGCGGCGCGGCAGATCCGCCAGGAACTGTGCGGCTCCGGTCACATGGCCCACCGCCGAGTCGAGCGGGATGGTGGTCCCCGTCGCTCGTCCCGTCGACTGGTTTTGCTGCTGCATGATCGTCTCCCCACTCCGTTATTCGCCAACAGCGGGGATGGCTTCCCGCTCATGGAAGAACCGCTGGACGAGACCTCCGACCAATTGGCGGCGGTAATCGGCCGAACCACGCACATCAGACCAGGGAGTCACCTCCCGGGCCGCGAGCTCTCCCGCTTGCCGGAAGGTCTCCTCGTCGAGCGATCGCCCCAGCAGCCAGGCCTCGACCTGCGCCAGCCTCCGCACCGTCGGCCCCGCCCCACCCACTGCGATTGCGGCGCGGGTGATCCGCCCCCCCTCATCGGCAATCCGGATGGCGGCGGTGATGGTCGAGATGTCGAGGTCGCGTCGCCGGCTGATCTTGTACAGCCGCAGGCGATCCTGGGGAGCAGGCCGGGGGATCGTCACCCCAACCAGCAATTCATCGCGCTCCAACGCGGTCTGGTGATTGGCTTTGAGAAACTCACCGAGGCCAAGCGTTCGGCGTCCCCGCACCGATGCCAGTTGCAGCGTGGCGTCGAGCACGCTGAGGAAGGGGAACGCATCGGCGATGGCCGAGGCATTCGCCAGGTTCCCTCCGATCGTTCCCACCGCCCGGATCTGCGGACCTCCAAACCGAGAGAGCAGCCGGGCGAATTCGGGGAGGTGGGTTTCGCAGTGCCGCAACAGCTCGGCCCAGGTCACCAGGGCCCCCACCTGCAGCACATCCGCCGTCCCGGCGGACGTGCTTCCCATGCCCGCCGTGGTGAGCGAAATGCGCTGGAATTCCTCCACGCGGCGCAGGTCGATCCAGACCGGTGCCGCCTCGCGACGCTTCGTCCAGAGGACACCCAAATCGGTCCCCCCGGCAATCAGCTGTGAATCGGGCAGCGTGGCCCGCAACTGCAGGGCCTCATCCAGGGTGACCGGGCTCACGACGCGGCGCTGCCGACCATGGTGTGTGCCGCAAATGTCGAACGAGGTCTGCTGCAACGTGGTCCAGCGCTGCTGGAATTCCGGAGCCGGAGGGGGCCACGTCGGCGCTCCGGGCCCCAGCCGTTCGCAACGGCGGGCCGCTTCCAGGATCGGCACATAACCGGTGCACCGGCAAAGATTGCCCGCCAGTTCGACCGGCCAATTCAAAGGCGTGCCAGCAGGTGTGCCCGCCGGTCGCATGCCCGCAGCCGTCATCGCCATCACGAACCCGGGGGTACAGAAGCCGCATTGCGAACCGTGACCGTCGATCAGCGCCTGCTGGACGGGGGTCGGGCAACCGGCCGGGGCCAGGCCCTCGATGGTCACCAGATGGCAGCCATCGAGCTGATAGACGAACCGAATGCACGAGTTGACCGGCTGGTACACCAGGTCCTCGCCAGCAGGCCGCCCCACCAGCACGGTGCAGGACCCACAGTCGCCCTCCTCACACGCCGTTTTGGTACCGGTCCAGCCCAGCCGTTCGCGCACAAATTCACTGACCGTCTGGAAGACATCTCCCCCGGTCACCTGGCAGAGACGGTGATTGACCTGGAACTCGACCGACGTCCGGGGAGAACGATCCAGGATTTCCTCCGCGTGCGGCACAAGATTGTTCATTGGGTCTCTCCCCGATGACCGCTACGTTCCGCCGGCCCGACTGAGGGTGATCCTGCACCTTCGGGCGGCGGAGACATCCCGTTTCGGGCTTGCGCCAGTCCGTCGTCTCCGGCGGCGTCAAAAAACTGTTCGACCTCCGAGCCGGCCCCCAGCCGCTCGAGCGTGCGCCATCCCCCACCCGGTTCGGCCCGGAACAATGTGGCCGCCCAGCGGGGGCGAACCCCTGTCTGCATTCGATTTCTCCCCACCACGAGAATTCCCCCCTCGCGACAGCGCTGACGGAGATTCGTCGCCACCTGCCGCAATTGCGCCGGAGAAAAACAATCCGGCCGCAGCACGTTCACCACCCGCACCACGTCGGCCACGCCACCCCACTCGGGTGGAGTTGGTTCCAGAATATCATCAGTCCGAACGACCACATCGGGCCGTCCCTGAAGTTCCGGGGTGACGAGGCGGTAGGGGCCCGCGACAACACCATCGGGCCGGACCTGCCCCAGTGTCAGCGGCAGTCCGAGCCTTGCCAGCCGACGTCGTCCCCAGGCCGTCACGATCCACTTGAGCAGCGACCGCCCTGTGGCATGCTCCCAGAGACCAGACACCGGCGAGAACAACCACCCGTACCACTCGATCAGCAGGATGTGTCCATTGGCCTCCACCAGAAGATCCAAATGACGAGACATTCGAACCACATAGGCCTCGAGGTTCCGGTCGGTCGCGATGGTCTGGACCGGAAGGCCGGCTTGTTCCAGGCAACGGATCGTTTCGAGGGTCGAGATGCCGTTGGCCATGCCGACATCCATGAAGACCGTGGGCCGGCGGTCCTGACCTTTCAGCAGCGCGGCGAGGCGCGCATCGAGTTCTTCATGCCGATTTTTCCGGGACAGCTTCCAGCTCCCATCGGAATTGCGAATCAGCGGGAAACAGCGCTGCATGAACTCGCCAAACGCGGGGGTCGACAATTCTGGCGCATCGGCCGGCAAGTCGAACCAGTGGAGTGATCGCAAAACTCGCATGGAAGTGTCTCCGGTCACTCCGTTGGCTGCCCGACCGCCCGCTCTGCCCGACCCCGCCAGAGATCCAAGTTGCGTCCGGACAGGTTCTCCAGATCGCGCAGATCGTCCGTGAAATACTCCCGCAGCTCACCGCGCAGCTCGAGATCGAGAGCGGGCCGCTGCATGTTGGACAGAAACAGCTTGCCGACTGAATCGCGGATCGTACTGGGCAGATGTCGGCGGAGACCCGCCCGGAGCAGTGCCGTTCGCGTCCAGACCGCGCGGAGCAACGGATTGCGGATGATCCCCCCGCGGTTCTTCTTCTCGAGGGGCAGGCTGTCTCCCAGCGGGGCGACTCCCAGGAAGTCAAACAGGTCCTGCAGCACCACCACCGGATCCCGCACCAGATCGTCGAAGAACAACAGCTTGATCCGCTCGGCAGGAAATGCCTGGTAGAACGATTTCAGGAAATACGCATACCGCCCGATCGCGAGGTAGCAGTTGAAGGCCACCGGCCGGGGACGGGGATCGGCCAATTCCCCGGCAATCGTCTCCCGGAACCGGGTGCGGGTCTCCAGACCATCCCGCCGCCGCCCGACGAAGTGGGCGAACGCCCGGTCGACCGGGTCACGCAGGATCGCCACAATCTTCGCCTCGGGCGAAAACCGCGCGATCCGACCGGCCGTGTGGATCGACTGCAAATAGACCGGCGAGACCTCTCCCAGCAGTTGGTCTTCCCGGGCCGATGCGAACAGCGCCCGGTACTCGGTTTCCTTCGTGACGGAGTGCCCCTTCATGGCCGCCATGGCCGCCGATCCCGGGTAGTCGGCCATGTCTTCCGCAGTGAAAAAGTTGGGAGACTTGTCGGGGGGAACGAAAATGCCCGGATGGTGGGTCAGGGCATGGTGCAGCGTGGTGGTGCCGCAACGGCTCCCCCCCACGACAACAAACTGTGGTTTCCGATCGGCTTTGTTCATGGCTTCGGCTTTCGCGCGAGGACGATGGAAAAGTGTCCCGTCCAGGCTTTCGTCGGCAGATGTTCGAGGATCTCGCAGCCCTGCATGAACCGCAGCAGCAGCTTACCCGTCCGGCTGTCGGGCGAGATCCACCGGCTGGCATGCAGGAACAGCACCCGCGGGACATGCATCAGGTAGCCGGTCCGCTCGATCTGCAGCCCGGCTGCCGTCACCAGCGGGGTCAGCTCCGCGAGGGGGACGGTGTGTCCCATGAAGTAGGGAACCAGCGGTCCGGGGGCCGTCCAACCCGAGGCCAGGCGATTCCGCAGTGCGACGACCGGATTCCGCGGATTGTCGAGGGTCAGGAACAGCAGCCCGCCGGGCATCAGGATCCGGGAGAGTTCGGCCAGGGCCCCGGCGAGATCGCGTTCGTCGGCGAAATGATCGAGGGTCGAGTTCGAGACCACGAGGTCGAAACTCCCGGAGGGATGATTGACCAGGTTCCGGATGTCGGCCTGTCTGGTCCGCAACGCCGGATGACGCTGATGCGCCTGTTCGACAATTCCCGCCGCAACGTCCACGCCTTCCACACGGTCGCTGACTGACAGCAACCAGTCGGCGAGGCCAGCGCCGACCACTTCATCGAACAGATCGGTCTTGAAAGCCGATGTGAACCGGGTCCCGGCCGTCCAATCACGCAGGATCCGCACATGCAACTGGTCGCAGAAGTTCCGCCAAAGCGGGATCGACAACCCCGTGATCTCTTCGCTGGCCATCGTTTCCCAGCGCTGCTGCTCGGCCGCTGTCTGAGTTGGGCTGTTGGTCTCATTTCGGCTCATGGGCCCACCTCCAGCGACACCAGCATGGCCTGGTTTGGCTGCCAGTGGCTCCAGTGCCGGGTTTGACGCTGCAGCGGGGTGGTGTGGGTCACGCGCACTCCCCGGGTGTGCTGGAGCTGCCGCAAAAACGCCAGGCAGATCAATTCATTGATGTCTCCCCCGTTACAGGCGTGGGCCCCCATGCCGAGGGGAATGAAATGCCGACGGTCGTAGGCCAACTGTTCCTGACGCAGCTTGAAGCGGTCGGGCTCGGCCACGACCGGACTCGTCCGATGGCTCTCCCAGACACATCCCCGCAGCAGCCAGCCCTGGGGAAACCGGTATCCCTCGAATTCAAACTCCCGCACCACGCGTCGGTAGAGGTACTCGCTCTGGCTGGTGCGCAGGGTTTCCAACAGGAAGGTTCGCAGCCCGGTAAGGCACTCGCACTCGGGTGCCTGCTGCAGCCGGTCCACGATCTCCGGCTCGGTCCCCCAGCGGTACAGCAGCCAGCCCAACAGCGAAGAGACATTGCCTGTGGCGATGCGATGCATGACGATCAGATTGTCGAGGCAGGTCCGGTCGGGCATTTGGGGCTCCTGTTGGCGCAGCCGCAACAGGACCGAGGCGGGTCCGGCCGCGCCCTCCGCAGCCCGGGCGGCCTCCTCATCGACCTGCTGCGCGAGGATCTGCCGCATCTCGTCGAGCGCCTCCCGATCGCGCCGGGCCAGGGACCAGCCAATGCCCGCCGTCGCAAACCCCCGGGCCAGTTCGTCGAACCGGTCACCCGCGGGGGTCCCGGGCTCCAATCCCAGCAGCAGCAGGTTGAGAGCGCGGCGGGCGATTGACTGCAGAACAGGAAAAGGACTTGCCGTGGGGCCGACCAACTGCCGGAGTTGCTGTGCGCAGAGATTCTCGATGGCCGCGGTCTGGTTCGACCCAAACGGTCCCGACATCGCCCTTCGAAACAGCCGTCCATAGACGGCGTGCGTTTCGGCCGGCATATACCGCAGAAAACTTCCTTCGACGCCATTCGAAATCGGCAGGGTGCTGGGCCCCAGGAATTCGGAGTGTCCCTTGATCAGCTTTTCGATGCGTTCCAGTCCCAACACGCAGATCGTCGGTGTTCCAAACTGCGACATCTTGAAGAGGGGGCCGCATTGTGCGAACTGCCGCAGATTGAAGTCGCGTTCACCGAGCGCCCGAATGCCCTCGATCAACGACAGCTGACCGGGTGGAGTTTGCCGGGAGTCGCGGCGCGAGCGCCAGTCGCACACCGCCACCAGCCCCCACCCCAGCGCCACGGGCAGCAGCAGCCACGACAGAGTCTGGGATGGCAGCCAATAGCACGAGGCCAACACCATCCCGCACCACGCCAGCCACGCACACCCTGCCCACCGGGCTTCGCGGGGAAATGTCTCGACAAATGCCCGCGAGACGAGTCCCCGTCCCAACCAGGCAGGTATTGCCATGACCGCGAAAGCAATCCACCACGCATCCACAGGGTGCCCCCAAGAGTGATGACTCCAGCCGACAGCCAACCGAGTTGCCCGGCCACAAGCATCCTTTCAGCAACCTGGGCCCAACGCCGCTCTGCTTCGAAATCGTATCGGCCCACGGCAGAATCTGGAAAGCACTTTGGCCCGGAGCACAAACCACTCGGACCAATCCGGGGTTGCAACTGGGCCGCACCCGCGCCCCACTCGTCACAACCCATATCCCAGGCACCTTGCCGGTGACCTCGGGCCCGTTCCATCCCCATATCGGCAATCCGCGAAAGTCCCCCCGCGGGATTCACCCACGGCCTCTATTGGGCGGGGCGCTGGCACCAGGCCGTCAGGTCGCGTCCCGTCAGTTGTTGCAGTTGCCGGATGTCTTCGCGGTAGAGCTGCTGCAGACGGGCGCGGGTTTCCGGACGAATCGGCACCTTCTCGGTTTGGGCGGTCACCTGCCGGAAAGCGGCATCGCGCAGCCCCTTGGGCAACCAGGGACGCAACAGTTGCCGCACGGGTCGGCTGAACGCCCAGAGTCCCCCCACGGCCGGATTCCGGATCCGGCCCCCACTGCTGTTGTAGATCTGGTTCACATCGAACGGAAACCGGTCATCCACCTGCAGGAACCGGCAGATCGAGGCGAGCACTCCCCGGGTGTCGCGCGCGAAGTCCTCGAAGAAATGGATCTGGATGTTCTGGGCCGGGAACGCGTCGTAATACGTTCGCAGAAAGTGCGAGATCATCCCCCCGGCCAGGTAGGTCGCGTGCGCATCGTCGCGGACCAGCTCGGTATCGATCTCTCTGTCGACCAGCTCTTCAAACGTGGCTGTCGATTCGAGTCCATCGCGGCGGCGTCCGATGTAGCGCGAGTACACCCGGTCCACGGGGTCACGCATGATGGCGATGATCCTGGCATCCGGGCGTGCGGCGGCGATTCGCGGCGCCACCCGGGTCGACGCCAGGTAGACCGGCGAGACATCTCCACGCAGGGCCTCTGGCGGAGCGGACGCGTACAGGGCCCGATAGCGCGCCTCGTCGGCGATAAACCACTCGGGAATGGCCGCGCGATTCGCCGCCAGCGGAGAGCCCGTCAAATCACAGGCGTAGAAATAGCTGCAGGATTTCGCCGCGGGGACACACAACTGTGGATGCTGGGCCAAATAGTGATTGAGGGACGTGGTTCCGGCGCGGCCCGCCCCCACGACGTAAAAGTCGGGAAGCCTCGATTCACGTTCATCCGCCACAGCCATGGTTCTCCCCAAAGCGGGCCGCCACCCGGCGGCCTGCCCCAGGGCGGTCCCCCGTCACAAAGTCACCAGCACTCGTCGCGAGATCGGTGGATCCAATTGGAATTGAAATACCTGCGGGTTGGGGGGACCGTCAACGGAGGCTGTCGGTTTTCCGGATCAATCCCCCACTGACGGGGCGCCTTGATCCGAAACGATGGCCAGGGGAGACTCAGGGAGAGTCTGGAGGGTCCGGATCCTCCGTTGCGGGATCCCCCAGTGCTCGATGCAGCCGGGCGTGATCCCCCTTGATCACTCATCTCCAAACCACAAATCAACCCATGCCAGGCTTTCGTCTTGCAATTGTCGAGGCTGTCCGCACGCCATGCGGGGTGCGGGCGGGCTTGTGAAACCAATTGCGATGGACTATTCCAGACAATGGATTCTGTGTCCGTACCCAGGCCTCCACAGCAGCGGCCCGATCGGTGACGCTTCTGTGACTTTTCGTCCCGGAGTTTCGCCATGAGTCGTCTTTCCAGTTTTGCTTGCGTACTGCTGATGGTCGCCTCGTCTGGCCTGGTTCTGGCTGGACCGATCGGTCCCTTCGATGACGGTGGTGCCTATTTGCCCCCCGGGCCGGTCGCCAAATGGATCCAAACGACCTGGAAAGCCGACGTGGGGGGGCACATTTACACCGGTACCGACCTGATCCACATCAAGAAAAATGGGGACATCGATGTCTATGTGAAGGTGGACCTCTTTGTCCTCCCCGGAGGAGGGGGCGGAGGGGTTGGCACGGCGGATGATCTCGACCTCGTGACCATCTATGGCAAGCAGGCACCGGGAGCCCCCAAAACGGGCTTCGATCCGTCGGATCTCGTGAGCTTTGATCCCGATGCGACCATCGGATTCGACGGCAAGGAACACCATTGGGGAGGGGCGGGAAGCGGGATTGAATATCTGTCGTTCTCAGAAGAATGGATCGTGGCCAATCAACTCGCCGCCGCGCTGCCTGGAGCCGACCTGTCGAGTTTCGAGACCTCGTCCCCGACCCAGTCGTACCGGGTGTACAAGACGACGGTCCCTCTGCAGGACTACCTCGTCCCCGAGCCCTCGACTTGGGTCCTCGGAGTGCTGGGAGTGGTGGGGCTGATGGCAAGAACGCGGCCCAATCGCAGGTCGAGCCCCTCGGCCCCATGACACAAGGCCGAGCGACTCCTCACTGCGCTTCCCGTGGGTTTTGAACCAGGCCTTCCCAGTGTCCGCGGCTGGCGAGCCGTCCGCACTGCAGCGGCGGCCTCCCTCGCCTTCTGCCGGTTTCCATGACAATCGCCGCATGACTGTCGACCGAGGGGGCCAGGAATCCCGCGACCGTGATTGCTGACGGGGACCCGATGTGCCGCGAGGCCCCGAGCCTTCGGTGTCGCGTGCCAACCGCTGGCAAAACAGGGACTGGCACCAGAACCCGCATCACCGGAATTCGCATCACAAGGGACCTCATCGACGGGGTTCTTGGAAAATGAAACAATCCGTACACTCCCGGGACAATGCCCGGAATTCTCCACCGATTCCCGGAAAGCAGACCGGGAGGTTTGTTCGAGGGGTGCCTCGGCAGGTATCCTCTCAGGTCGGTCCAAGGACGCTTCGAGTCCCTTTCCTGATTGTGCTGCTGTGCCTGTTGCACCTTGTTTACTCAGGCCACCGTTTGGCCGTTTGGTCGTTTGGCTCTGCCTTTGGTCGGGAGCGTCCCTTGGACAGATCAATTCCGGCCGGGCGGAATCTGGAGAGACGGCTCAGCCGGCAACCTCCAACGCAGCCCCTCTCTCCCGCCGAATCGACCGCGCGGTGGCCGATTTCTACCGGGGCCCCGAGATTCCCCGGGCGAACGAATGGGATCTGCACCGCCGGGTCTCGCTTGACCTGATCGGCCGGGGTCCCACGATCGAGGAACAGGACCGCCATCAACAACGGCTTCAGAAGCCGGGAGTCGACCGCGACACAGCCTGGCGGGACCTGGTCGACGAGTTGCTCGCCCGCGACGAGTTCACCCGCCAGTGGGCCCGCGTGCTCGAAGTGCAGTTCTCGGAGCGCCGCCCCGACGACAAAATCAGCACCCAACAGTTCCGGGCCTGGTTGCGGAACTCGCTCGCGCAGAATCGTCCCCTCAACGAGATTTGTCTGGAAATTCTCGCGGCGGACGGAACAGGCGAAACGCTGCGACCCGCGGCCAGTTTTTTCCTCAACCGGCTCGCGGAACCGAACCTCATGGTGCGCGACGTCGGCCGGATCTTCTTCGGCCGGGATGTGCAGTGCGCCCAGTGCCACGACCACCCTCTGGTCAGCGATTACGAACAGAGCGAATACTTCGGCATCCTGTCGTTCGTCAACCGCACCTATCTCTTCACCGATGAAGAACGGGGCAAGTGGCTCTTCCTGGGGGAAAAGGCCGAAGGAGAACTTGAGTTCGCCTCGGTCTTCTATCCGGCCCGCGGCAAGACCACCGCCCGGCCCGTGCTGCCGATGGTCATGGCGATGGATGCCGAACCCGGCCCCGTGGACGATGCCGACGCCTACGTCATTCCTCCCACCAAAACCCAACGGGGGGTGCCGCGTTACAGTCGTCGGCAGCAATTGGCGGTCCTCGCGACACACCCCCAAAACCAACCCTTCAACCGCAATCTGGCCAATCGCTTGTGGAGCCATCTGTTGGGAACCGGGGTGGTGCATCCGGTCGACATGCATCACGCCGGCAATCCGCCGGTCTCGGCCACCCTGCTTCAACAGTTGGCCGACGAACTGGTGACCCAGGGCTACGACCTGCGGGCCTTCCTGAAGGAAGTCGTACTGTCGCAGACCTACCAGCGTTCCGTCGTACCGCCCGACCTGAAGAGTTGGGGAGGTCCGGCGGGAGGTGTGGCGACGCTCGATGCGGAATTGGCAGCGTTCAGCCAGGAACTGGCCGCCCTCGAACATCCCCAGGCGAGCCTGGCCGCCGAGTTCACGCGAGCCCAGGGGGAGCTTGATCGGGCGCAGGCACAGGTCGATCGGGTCCAGCAACAGATTCGGGACGCGCGTGACGAATTGCAGAAGACACGCGAGGCGCGTGATCAGTTGCAGGCTCCCCTGGCCGAAGCGCAGACGCGACTGAAGAAACAACAGGATCTGATTGCTTCTTTGAAGGGAGCCCTGACGGAAGCCGACAAGGCGATCCAACTCGCACCAGATGACCAGGATCTGGCGAAATCCCGGGAGGCATTGAACACCCGCATGACGGCTGCGACCGAGGCTCTGGGAGGACTCACCAACCAGATGCAGGAGAAAGCCGAACAGCTTCAGGTCGCTCATGGCCACGTGAATGATCTGCGCAGCCGAATTGTCGCGCTGTCAAACCGCCGCCTCGCCCTGGGAGAGTTTGTCGTGGAGGCGCGCGGGGTCCAGCGGCGGATTCACACGCGTCAACAGGCACTGGCGGATACCCAGAGCGACCTCGTGCTGAAGCAGCAACGGTGGACCGGACTCAAAGCGTGGCTGGAACTGAGGGGCGAGGTCCAGCGCCGGGAGGCGGCTGGGGACGCGGCGGGACTGGCCGAGTGGCAGGCGCGCCAGGAACAGCAGGATGCTCAGTTGGTCGAGAACTGGCGGCGGGGATTCGCGCTGCGGAACATCCGCTGGCTCTCTCCCGAGCAACTGGCGGGCTCAATCGTCAGCAGTCTGGGGATGGATCGGCCGGTCCGGGCGAAGGTGCTGGCCGACTGGACGGCGGCAAACCCGGGCAAAACAGCCGACCCGACCCAGGAAACGACACTGCGCGAGAAGCTGGAATTCGCCGTGTTCGATCAGGTATGGACCGTCGAAGATGAAACGGGAGAGCGGTTCGGTGCCCCGGCTGGAACTCCCCAGGACGGCTTCTTCGCCACGACCGACCAGGCTTTGATGATGGAGAACAACCCTGGTTTCCTCGGGTGGCTGAAGCCAAACGAGGGGACTCTCACCCACCGGCTGCAGGTGCTGCAGGATGCGGGGGAAGTGGCCGACGAACTGTACCGCTCGGTTTTCGCCCGGACTGCCGATCCTGAGGAACGGGAACAGGTGGTGCGCTGGCTGAGCCCCCCCCCGGCAGCACCCAATGATGCCAATCCCGCTCCCGACCGTGCGGCCCTCGTTCAGGAACTGGTGTGGGGGTTGCTGACTTCGACCGAATTCCGGTTCGTTCCCTGATCGCCCCGACTCACCTCCCAGCTCACTGGGCCCCTGGCCCCTTCAGTCCGCGACCTTCCGACGGAGGACCATGATGATTCCACAACACTCTCCCCAGTGCCAGACGCCCCAGCATCTGCTGGGACGGCGGCAGTTTCTGGGAGAGACCCTGGGAACTATCGGCGGACTGGCGGGTGTCAGCCTGCTCGCGGAACCAGCCGGGGCGGCCGAGCTGTCCCAACAGGGAAAGTCGGTCGTGGTGATCTTCCTCGACGGAGGGATCAGCCAGTTCGAATCGTGGGATCCCAAGACCGATCTCGACACGGGTGGCCCGTTTCGCGCGATCTCCACGTCGGTCCCGGGGATCCAGGTTTCGGAACTGTTGCCCTACACCTCCCGGCACCTGCACCGCATGGCGCTGATCCGCAGCATCAGCACCGATCTGGATGATCATGGACTGGCCAAAAACATCGT
>Ga0315904_10000328_pt1 | contig 75912 bp, 69 predicted proteins | sample LakEriMetagenome_6_FD_203529 | JGI IMG/M metagenome (GOLD analysis project Ga0315904, IMG submission 203529) | Freshwater fungal communities from buoy surface, Lake Erie, Ohio, United States - Buoy 12 MA120 | ecosystem: Environmental > Aquatic > Freshwater > Lake | place: USA: Lake Erie, Ohio...
TGCTGATGGCCGGCAAGTCGCCGCACACCCTGCGGGGCGAGCTGCCGGGTTCGCGCGACAACTACGTGCACTTCGTGCAGGACCCGTTCGACATGGCGAGCGTGGTGCGCCCCTACGTCAAGTGGGAACATTCGCTCGCCACCGGGGTGAATGCGCGCGAGGTGGTCATGCGCGGCCATGCCATGATGCAGAGCGACCCGCCCGGCCCGGTGTATCTGACCCTGCCGCGCGAGGCGCTGGCCGAGTCGTGGGAAGACGGCCGCGTGCGTTCGTTCGCCGGCGACCGCTACGGGGCGGTGGCGGCCGGCGGCATCGCGCCGGAAGCCGCGGCGCAGATCGCCGACATGCTGCTGGCCGCCGAAAACCCGGTGGTGATCACGGCCTACCTCGGCCGCAAGGCGGCGGCGGTGGCGGCGCTCGAGGCCCTGGCGCGCGAATGCGGCATCGCGGTGGCGGAGTTCAGCCCCACCCATATGTGCATTTCGCGCGCGTCGCCCTGCTTCGCCGGCTTCGACCCCGCCCGCGTGCTGGCCGACGCCGACCTGGGCCTGCTGCTCGACGTCGACGTGCCCTGGCTGCCCAAGTATGTGCAGGAAAACCCCGCCACCCGCTGGATACAGGTGGATGTGGATGCGATCAAGAAGGACTTCCCGATGTGGGGGTTCGCCGCCGACGTGCGCCACCAGGCCGATTGCGCCAGCGTGCTGCCGCAGGTGCTGGCCGCGGTGCGCGAGCGCGCCACGCCGGCGCAGCGCGCGGCCGCGGCCTCACGCATGGTGAAGCTGGAGGAAAACCGCCGCCAGCGCGAAAAATCGTGGGCGGACCTGTCGGCGGATGCCGGCGCCCGCGGTGCGCTGTCCGCCGGCGCCGTGTGCGCCGCATTGGGCCGCGCCATCCGGCCGACCGACGTGGTGGTCAACGAGGCGATCCGCAATGCCCCGGCGGTATTGACGCAGATCCCGCGCAGCGAACCCTTGAGCCTGATCGGCGCCGCCGGCGCGGGCCTGGGCTACAGCGCCGGCATGGCGCTCGGCATCCGCCTGGCGCAACCCGGCCGGCGCGTGATCAACGTGGTGGGCGACGGCGGATTCCACTTCTCGACGCCGACCTCGGTATATGCGGTGGCGCAGCAGTACGGGCTGCCGATCTTCACCCTGGTGCTGGACAACGGCGGCTGGCAGGCGGTCATGGAGGCCACGCTGCGCGTGCATCCCGACGGGCATGCGGCCGCCACGCGCGAGTTCCAGGCGCGCCTGGGCGGCCCTATGCGCCGCTTCGATCAGGTCGCCGCCGCTTTCGGCGCCCACGGCGAGACGGTCGATGAACCCGGCCTGGTGGAGGCGGCCATCGCGCGCTGCCTCGCGGCGGTCGACCGCGGCCAGGCGGCGGTGCTGGTGGCGAAGATCAAGCCGTTCTAGCGGCGCCGGCGCTACGCGCCGGAGCGGCCGGCCCCGTGGGTGCGCAGGAAGGGTCGCAGCCAGTCCGGGATGGTGTCGTGGAACAGGTGGATGGCGGAATCGAGGTGGGTGACGCCGATGCCGGCATCGTCCGCCAGGCACTCCAGCGAGTCGCATGTATGCAGGCTGATATGGCCGTTGCGCGGCGCGCAGTACCACCAGCCGGTGCGCTGCGTGCCGATGTCCGCCGGCTGGCACAGCGTCGAGATCAGCACCAGGCGGTTCGCGTCGGTCATGGACAGCATGTCCGCCAGCGTCGGCGCCGGGGTCGGCGAATGTTCGAATACCTCGAACGCGGTCACCAGCGCGAACTTCCCGACGGGCTTCGGCGCGTGGCTGAAGAACGGATCCCAGTGGGTGGCGCGCAGGCCGCGTTGCGCCGCGTTGATCGCCCGCGCCATGCGGCCGCTACCGCCCCCGTAATCGCACAGCGCAAGCGGCAGCGTGCCGAAATGGTTCAGCAGGTAGGCCGCCAGCGCGGCCGGCCGCCTTTCCTCGAAGTCGGGATCGACCAGGCGGTAGTCGGGGTTGTAGACGCGTTCGGCGAAGTCCCGCGGCGAAAACCCGTCCATGAACTGCGTGAACATGAAGCCGCAGTGCGGGCAGCGGTAGTAGGGCACCGCCACCCCGCTCGGGGGCAGCAGGCGCGGGCTGGCGGCGCGCTCGCAGTGCGCGTTGAAGTCGCACGAATCGAGGAACGGCGCGGCCGCGCCGCAGACCTTGCAGGGCAGGGCCGCCGGCCCGTGGGTCACGTCTTCAGGCCTGCTTGTCCAGGCGCAGCTTGGCGAACGAGCCGGGCGCGTCTTCGAGCACCTCGAGCTTGCCGCCACGCAGGGCGTCGCCCGGAATGCGGGCCGGCACCGGCTTCTCCCTGTTGTGCGAACGGACCCACTTGTCCCAGTCGGTCCACCAGGAACCGTCATGCCTGGTGGCGCCGGCGAGCCAGTCTTCGGCCTTCGGCACCAGGCTGGCATTGGTCCAGTAGCCGTACTTGTTGGCCGCCGGCGGGTTGACGATGCCGGCGATGTGGCCGGACCCGCCGAGCACGAACTTGTTGGCGCCACCCAGGGTGAGCGCGCCGGTGTAGGTGGTGGCCCACGGCGCGATGTGGTCTTCGACCGTGGAGACGAAATAGGCCGGCGACTTCACCTTGGAGAGATCGATCGGGGTGCCGTCGAGCGTGACGCCGCCCGGCTTGACCAGCCGGTTCTTGATGTACATCTCGCGCAGGTAGAACAGGTGCATGGCCATCGGCATGCGCGTGGCGTCCGAGTTCCAGTACAGGAGGTCGAAGGGAAACGGATCCTTGCCCAGCAGGTAGTTGTGCACATAGAACGACCAGACCAGGTCGTTGGCGCGCAGCATGTTGAAGGTGCCGGCCATCTCGCTGCCCTCGAGGTAGCCGCCGCGCTTCTGCATGCGCTTCTCCAGCGCGTCGACCTGGGCCTCGTCGACGTACACGCCCAGGTCGCCCGGCTTGGCGAAGTCGATCAGGCTGGTGAAGAAGGTGGCCGTGCGGATGCGGTTGTCCTTTTTCGCGGCGAGGTAGCCGAGCGTGCAGGCCAGCAGGGTGCCGCCCAGGCAGTAGCCGACGGCATTGACCTCCTTCTCGCCGGTGCACCTGGCGATCGCATCCATCGCCGCCAGCGGGCCTTCGAGCAGGTAGCTATCGAAGGTTTTCTTCGACAGCTTCGCGTCCGGCATCACCCAGGAGATCACGAAAACCGTGTGGCCCTGGTCCACCGCCCACTTGATGAAGGAGTTCTTCGGCTGCAGGTCGAGGATGTAGTACTTGTTGATCCAGGGCGGGATGATGAGCAGCGGGCGCTTCAACACCGTCTTGGTCGACGGCTGGTACATCAGGAGCTGCATCAGGTCGTTCTGGAACACCACCTTGCCCGGCGTGGAGGCGACGTTCCTGCCCATCTCGAAGGCGCTCGTGTCGGTCATCGCGATGGCCAGGCCGCCCTTGCCCTTTTCGAGGTCGCGCAGCATGTTCTGCATGCCCTTGACGAGGTTTTCGCCGCCGCTGTCGGCGGTGGCCTTGAGCACCTGCGGATTGGTCAGCGCGAAATTGGACGGCGCCGCGGCATCGAGCATCTGGCGGGTGTAGTACAGCGCCTTGTGGCGCGTCTTGGGCGACACGTCCGGGACGCCGGCCACCGCGTCCTGCATGTGTCGGGATGTCAGGGTATAGGTGCGGGCGAGGAAGTCGAACCAGGGGTTGGAGGTCCAGGCCTCGTCGGAGAAGCGGCGGTCCTTGAGGGGCTCGAGCTTGGGGCCCTGGCCGGCGGCGGCGGCCAGGTAGTCCTGCCACAGCTTGCCCAGGTCCGCCATGTACTTGCCCTGCACCTCGACCAGTTTCTGCGGGTCGGCAAGCATCTTCTGCATGACCTCGCCGAAGGCCTTCTGCACGCCGAACTCGTCATGCACCGCCGACTCGAGATCGGCGGCCTGCTTTTCGACGATCCGCGGCGCCAGCGCTGCGGCGCGGCGCGTCACGTCGGCCAATGCCTGGGCGAGAACGTCGGGGAGGATCGCTGGCGGCGCGGCGGCCGCGGTCTTTTCGGTCATGGGTTCTCCGGGCGCGTTGCGGAGCCGGCGCCGGCCGACTCCCGAATCAAGTCTTGACGAAGCGTATTACACCATCGGCGCCTGTCGCGGAGCTTACCTTGCCCGCCGCGCGCAGGAAATGCAAGTGCGCGAGCGCCTCGCCGATGGCAAACGTGCTCTGGTGCGCATCGAGCTCGCGCTGGAACATCACCGGAATGATGTCGCCGGCGCTCGCGGGCCGGTCGCATGCCGCCAGGGTTTCGGCCAGCCGCTCGTCATGGTGCGCGCGCAGTTGCGCCACCCGTTCGCGCGCGCCGCGGAACAGCCGTCCGTGCGAAGGCAGCACCAGCACCCCGCGCGGCATGCGCTCGTAGAGGGTGATGGCGTCGAGAAACCACTTGAGCGGGTTGCCCTGCGGCTCGTTGGGCCACACGCCCACGTTGGTCGAAATGCGCGGCAGCAGCATGTCGCCGGAGATCACGATGTCCAGGGCCGGGCAGTACAGGCTGGCGTGCTCGTTGGAGTGGCCGTAGCCGCAGTACACCAGCCAGGAACGCCCGCCGATGGTGAGCGTGTCGCCGTCGCGCATGCGCACGAAGGCGTCGGGCACCGAAGGCACCAGGCTCTGGTAATAGCGCTTGCGGCCACGCTCGATCTCGTCGCACAGGGCGGGTGGCAGGCCGTTGCGGCGGAAATGCGCCACCTGCGCCTCGTTGTCGAAGCCGCTCATGCCGTGGCACATGATGCGGCTCCAGAAGTACTCGCCGGCGGTGGCGGTGAGCATGCAGCCATGACCGGCGTAGCGCGCGCGTATCCATTCGGCGTTGCCGACATGGTCCGGGTGCGCATGGGTGATGATCACCCGCTTGACCGGCTTGCCGCCCAATTCGGCGTCGAAGATCGTCTCCCAGGCGGCTCGGGTGGGTTCGTTGCCCACGCCGCAGTCGATCACCGTCCAGCAGGGCGTGCCGTCGATCTCGTCTTCCAGCAGCCACAGGTTGATGTGGTCCAGCGCGAAGGGCAGCTTCATGCGCAGCCAGCGCACCCGGCCGCCGGGTTCCCCGGCCACATTGAACACCTCGCCCGGCCCGGGAATGGTCGCAAAGGGGTAGGTGAGGGCGGCTTCCTCGGCGCGCTCCGCCCTGGGCTGCATTGCGGCTGCCATTTGGGTACACTTTCCGTTTACGTAAACGTAAGCTGCGGATTGTCGCATGCGGCCCGCCGGTTCCGCGCCGGCGCCCCCTGCCGGACAGGCGCCGTCCGCCGGTCCGCGCGCGGCTTACCTGTTCCCGACCACGGTGGTTACGGCTTGACCCAGACCTACAGCATTACCGAACTGGCGCGCGAATTCGACGTCACACCGCGCGCCATCCGCTTCTACGAGGACCAGGGCCTGCTCGCGCCGGCGCGTGCCGGCTCGGCCAAGAGCCGGGTGTATTCCAGTCGCGACCGCACGCGCCTGAAGCTCACCCTGCGCGGCAAGCGCCTGGGACTCGCGCTCTCGGAAATCCGCGAACTCATCGACATGTACGAAACCCCGAAGGACGAGGTGGCGCAGTTGACCAAGTTCGTCGAGGTGCTGTCGTCGCACCGCGCGCAACTGGAGCAGCAGCGCATCGACATCGAGGCGCAATTGAAGGAAATCGCCGCTTTCGAGAACCAGTGCAAGAAGCGCCTGGGCGAGCCGGCGGCGCGGCGCGGGTCCTGACGCCCCGCGCCAGGTTGACGTTTACGTAAACGTCAAGTAGATTGCGCCTCCCATGCCACCCCAACCAGCCACCCCGTTCACCGCGCCCGACGCGGATTTCGCCGCGCGTGTGCGCGACAGCTTCGGCCGCCAGCCGGCCATGCGCATGATCGGCGCGCATATCAGCGCGGTGGAGGCGGGTTTCTGCGAGGTGACCCTGCCTGTCACCGAGAAGGTGACCCAGCAGCACGGCTTCGTCCACGGCGGCGTCACCGGCATGATCGCCGACTCGGCCGCCGGCTATGCCGCCTTTTCGCTCATGCCGCCGGATTCCAGCCCGCTCACGGTGGAATACAAGATCAACATGCTGAACCCGGCCGCCGGCGACACGCTGGTGGCGCGCGCGCGGGTCATCAAGTCCGGCAGGACGCTGGTCATCACCCAGGGCGACGTGTTCGCCGTCAAGGGCGGCGCCGAGACGCTCTGCGCCACCATGCAGCAGACGCTCATCGTGATGCGCGGCGTGCCCGACACCCGGCGCGCCTGAAACCGCCACCGCCCGCCTGTCCCCCATCGTCCTTCGTACCCGTTTCCGCGAGGCTGCCGCATGCTCAATCTCAATGGCCTGACCTTCAACCATTCCGAGGAGGTGCGCGCCCTGCGCGAGGCGCTGCAGGACTTCGTCGCCGGCGAGATCGCCCCGCGCGCGGCCGAGATCGACCGCTCCAACGAATTCCCCATGGACCTGTGGAAGAAGTTCGGCGACCTGGGCCTCCTCGGCATGACCGCCGAGGAGGAATACGGCGGCACCCAGATGGGTTACCTCGCGCACATCATCGCCATGGAGGAAATCTCCCGCGGCAGCGCCTCGGTGGGCCTTTCCTACGGCGCGCATTCCAACCTGTGCGTGAACCAGATCCGCCGCAACGGCACGGCCGAGCAGAAAGCCAGGTACCTGCCCGGCCTGATCGCCGGCACCCGTGTGGGCGCGCTGGCGATGAGCGAGCCGGGGGCGGGTTCGGACGTCGTGTCGATGCGCACCCGCGCCGACTGGAAGGGCGACCGCTGGGTGTTGAACGGCAACAAGATGTGGATCACCAACGGTCCGGATGCCGACGTGCTGGTGGTCTATGCCAAGAACGACCTCGAGGCCGGCCCGCGCGGCATCACCGCCTTCCTGATCGAGAAGGGCATGAAGGGATTTTCCACCGCGCAAAAGCTCGACAAGCTGGGCATGCGCGGCTCCAACACCTGCGAACTGGTGTTCCAGGACTGCGAGGTGCCCGCCGAGAACGTGCTGGGCGGCATCGGGCGCGGCGTCAACGTGCTCATGAGCGGGCTCGACTACGAGCGCGCGGTGCTCGCCGGCGGACCGCTCGGCATCATGAGCGCCTGCCTCGACGTGGTGGTCCCCTATCTGCATGAGCGCAAGCAATTCGGCCAGCCGATCGGCGAGTTCCAGTTGATGCAGGGCAAGCTCGCCGACATGTACTCCACCTGGTCGGCCTGCCGCGCCTATGCCTATGCGGTGGGCGAGGCGCTCGACCGCGGCACGCTCACCGGCACCGCGGCGCGCAAGGACTGCGCGGGGGTCATTCTCTACACCGCCGAGAAAGCCACCTGGATGGCGGGCGAGGCGATCCAGGCGCTGGGCGGCGTGGGCTACACCTACGACTACTCCACCGGGCGCCTGTGGCGCGACGCCAAGCTCTACGAGATCGGCGCCGGCACCTCCGAGATACGCCGCATGCTGATCGGCCGCGAACTGTTCGCGGAGACGAAATAGACGCGCCGTGGCCACCCGCGAGGCATGGCGGGGTCCACGGCGTGCATGACGGGCGCCTGCGCGACCCCGCGGCCGCCGCCGCCGGGCCGCCGCCGCGGGCGGCCATCGAACAAGTCAAGAACCGCAAGGAACGCGCATGATCCAGATCGGCGAAACCGCCATTCGTGTCAAGACCATCAGCGCCGAGGATGTCAGCACCTTCGCCAACCTGGTCGAGGACTTCAATCCGCTGCACCATGATGCCGAATATGCCGCCGCCACGCGTTTCGGCGGCATCATCGCCTCCGGCCCGCATTACCTCTCGCTGCTCATGGGCGTGCTGGCCAGCCACTACACCGCGCACGGGCCGCAGGTCGGCATCGACTTCCAGGTGCGCTTCGCCAGGCCGGTGCGCCCCGGCGATACAATCGAACTCAAGTGGGTGGTCACCCATATCGAGCCCAAGTCCAGGGGATCCATCGTCACCCTCGACGGCTCCATCACCAACCAGCACGGCGAGACGGTGCTCACCTCGGTTGGCAAGATCATGACTTTCAACGCGTAGAAAGGTAGCACCATGTCCGATCCCATCGTCATCGTTTCCGTGGCGCGCACCCCGGTGGGCGCCATGCAGGGCGAACTCTCCGGCTTCGCCGCGCACCAGCTGGGCAGCCATGCCATCAAGGCGGCGGTCGAACGCGCCTGCCTCAAGCCCGAGCAGGTCCAGGAGGTCATCATGGGCTGCGTGCTGCCGGCCGGCCAGGGCCAGGCCCCGGCCCGCCAGGCCACCCTCGGCGCCGGCCTGCCCAAGTCCTCCGGCGCGACCACCATCAACAAGGTGTGCGGCTCGGGCATGAAGGCGGCCATGTTCGCGCACGACCTGCTGACTGCCGGCAGCGCCGAGATCATCGTCGCCGGCGGCATGGAATCCATGAGCAACGCGCCCTACATGATGCTGAAGGGCCGCGGCGGCTACCGTTACGGGCACGGCACCCTGTTCGACCACATGGCGCTGGACGGCCTGGAGGACGCCTACGAGAAAACGCCCAACGGCGGCGGCAAGTCGATGGGCCAGTTCGCCGAGGACTGCGCCGGCAAGTACGCCTTCACCCGCGCGGAGCAGGACGCCTACGCCATCGAGTCCACCACGCGCGCGATTGCCGCCAACAACGACGGCAGCTTCAAGTGGGAGGTCGCGCCCATCACCGTGGCCGGCCGCAAGGGCGACGTGGTCATCGACAAGGACGAGCAGCCCTTCAAGGCCAATGTCGACAAGGTGCCGACCCTCAAGCCCGCCTTCCGCAAGGACGGCACCGTGACCGCCGCGACCTCGTCCTCGATCTCCGACGGCGCCGCCGCCATGGTGATGATGCGCGCCTCCACCGCCGCCCGCCTGGGGCTGGTGCCGGTGGCCAGGCTGGTGGCGCACGCCACCCATTCGCAGGAACCGCAGTGGTTCACCACCGCGCCGGTGGGCGCGATCGAGAAGCTCTACGCCAAGACCGGCTGGAACACCGGCAGCGTCGACCTGTTCGAGATCAACGAGGCCTTCGCCGTGGTGGCGATGGCGGCGATGAAGGAGCACGGCATCCCGCATGCCAAGGTGAACCTGCACGGCGGCGCCTGCGCCCTCGGGCACCCCATCGGCGCCTCCGGCGCGCGCCTGATCGTCACGCTGATCGGCGCGCTCAGGAAGACCGGCGGCAGGCGCGGCGTGGCGAGCCTGTGCATCGGCGGCGGCGAAGCCACCGCGGTGGGCGTCGAGTTGCTGTAGGCCGCCTGCCACGGCCATGAAACTCAACCTGGGTTGCGGGCTCAACCGCAAGGAGGGCTGGCACAACGTCGACAAGTACGGCGTCTGCCAGCCCGACGAGGTGGTCGACCTGGAGCGCTTTCCCTGGCCGTGGCCCGACGCGAGTGCCGGGGAGGTGCTGTTCAACCATTCCCTCGAGCACATGGGCCAGTCGGCCGATGTCTTCATCGGCATCATGCGCGAGCTGTGGCGGGTGTGCGCGCCGGGCGCGCTCATCCAGATCAATGTGCCGGACCCGCGCAACGACAATTTCATCGACGATCCCACCCATGTCAGGCCGGTGACCGAGGGCGTGCTGTCGCTGTTCAGCCAGAGCCTGAACCGGCTCTGGGCGAGCAAGCAGGCCGCCAACACGCCGCTGGGATTGATCCACGGCATCGATTTCGAGATCGAAAACCATCACCGCGACCTCGAGGAACCCTGGGCCAGCCTGCTCAAGGACGGCCGCATCGGCGAGGCGGAAGTCGAAGAGGCGGTGCGCCGCTACAACAACGTGATTCGCGCGCACCGCTTCCTGCTGGTGGCCATCAAGTAGGTCGAGACGAAGGAAAACCCATGCTGCTGTCCTCCGATCATGAGCAGATCCGCGATGCGGTGCGCGCCTACGTGGCGGCCGAAGTGGCGCCGGGCGCCGCGCAGCGCGACCGCGACGCCGCCTTTCCCGCCGCCGCGCTCAAGGGCCTGGCGGGCCTGGGCCTGTACGGTGTGTTCGTTCCCGAGGAATTCGGCGGCGCCGGGCTCGACTACACGGCCCTCGCGCTCGCGCTCGAAGAGGTCGCCGCCGGCGATGCCGCCGCTTCCACCGTGCTGTCGGTCAACAATTGCCCGGTGTGCAACATCCTGCTCACCTACGGTACGCCGGCGCAGAAGCGGGACTGGCTCGTGCCGCTGGCGCAGGGCCGCATGCTGGGCGCCTTCGCGCTCACCGAACCGCATGCCGGCTCGGATGCCTCCGCCCTCAAGACCGTGGCGCGCCGGGACGGCGACGACTACGTCATCGACGGCGCCAAGCAGTTCATCACCTCGGGCAAGAATGGCGATGTGACCATCGTCTTCGCCGTCACCGACCGTGGCGCCGGCAAGCGCGGCATCACGGCGTTTCTGGTGCCCACCAGCACGCTGGGATACTCGGTGCCGCGCGTCGAAGACAAACTCGGCCAGCGTGCCTCGGACACCGCGCAGGTGCTGCTGGAAAATTGCCGCGTGCCGGCCGAGAACATGATCGGCGAGCCCGGCGAGGGTTATCGCATCGCCCTCTCGTCGCTCGAAGGCGGCCGCATCGGCATCGGCAGCCAGGCGGTGGGCATGGCGCGCGCGGCCTTCGAGGCGGCCTTGCGTTACGCCAACGAGCGCGAGGCCTTTGGCCAGACCTTGTTCAACCACCAGGCGGTGCAGTTCCGCCTGGCCGACATGGCAACGCAAGTGGAAGTGGCAAGGCAGATGGTGCTGCATGCCGCGGCCCTCAAGGACGCCGGCCGCCCATGCCTCAAGGAGGCGGCAATGGCCAAGCTGTTCGCCTCCGAGATGGCCGAGAAGGTCTGCTCGGACGCCATCCAGATTCACGGTGGCTACGGCTATGTGGGCGACTTCCCGGTCGAGCGCATCTACCGGGACGTGAGGGTGACGCAGATCTACGAGGGCGCGTCCGACATCCAGCGCATCCTGATTGCCCGCGCCCTGGCGGCCTGAGACGCCTTCAGGTCCGGGTGCCCGCCGCCGCGCAGGTAGCGGTGATCAACGCCAAAGGTTGTCGATCCGGTCCCAGCTGTCAGTGCGCAGGTCGGGCTTTTCCTTCTGCAACTCCGGCTTCCTGATCTTGTTGGACGGCGTGCGCGGAAATTCGCTGCGGTACTCGATGTAGCGCGGCACCTTGAAAGGTGCAAGGTACTTGCGGGCGTGTTCGATGATGGCCTCGGGAGTCACCTCGGCGCGTGTCAATCCCGGCCGCAGGATCACATAGGCCTTCACTTCCTCCTTGCGGATCTCGTCGGGCACACCCAGGACGGCTGCCTCCACGATTTGCGGCATGTCCTTCAGGACCGCCTCGACCTCGCGCGCCGGAATGTTTTCGGAACTGCGCCGGATCATTTCCTTGACGCGCCCGACGATGGTGAAATAGCCGCGCTCGTCCTGGCGGAACAGGTCGCCGGTACGGAACCAGTCGCCGTAAAAGGCCTCCCGCGTGGCGTCCGGCTTGTTGAAGTAACCGCGCAGGATGCCGCTGCCGCGCACCACCATCTCGCCGATCTCGCCGCGAGGCACTTCGCGTCCCTCGGCATCGACCACCTTGCATTCGCGGAACGGCCCGGTGATGCCGCACGAACCGGACCCGGTCATGTCCTCGACTTCCAGGGGCATGAAGGTGGCCGAGCCCAGTTCGGTCATGCCGAAGGCCTCGCGCGCATTGACGTTGAAGCGCTGCTCGACGGCCGCGTGGATCTCCTTGCGCAAGCCGTAGACATTGACCCGCCGGATCTGGTTGTCGCCGTCGTCGGGCGCAGGCGGGTTCTTGAACATCACCTCGGCGGGCATCAGGGAGAACTGGATGTTCCAGGTGCGCAGCCATTCGGTGTAGCGGCTGGTGCTCTGCTTTGCGGCGATGAAGGCGGTGGCGCGCTGGTGGAAGGTCATCAGCAGCAGCCACTGCGGGTCCATGTAGTAGAACGGCGTGGAAATCAGGATGCGCTCGTACGCCAGTCCGTCGCGGAAGGCGTTGATCTTGCTCTGCGTGAGCCAGTAGCGCTGCGCCTGCAGGACGCCCTTGGGAAAGCCGGTCGTGCCCGAGGTGTACTGGATGTTGAGCAGGTCGTCGAGTCCGACCGGCTCGGAAGCCTGGTACGAAGGGTCACCGCCATCGTGCACGGATTGCCAGTTGTGCATGCCGGAACGCGCATGGCCCACCACGATCACCCGCGCGTCCACCAGTTGCGCCGGCCGCTGCACCATCGCGTCAAGCGTAGGCAGAAACTCCTCTGCGATCACGAGGAATTCCGCCTGTCCGTCATTGACGATGTAGTCGAGCTCGCGGCCGGTGTAGGAGATGTTCACAGGCACCATCACCGCCCCGAGCCGGCCGATCGCCAGCCAGGTGAGCGGGAATTGCGGCACGTTGGGCACCATCATCGCCACATGCGTACCCTTGCGCACGCCCAGGCCGGCCAGGCCGGCGGCCACCCGGTTGACCATGGCCCGCACTTCGCGATAGGTGGCGGTCTCGCCACTGTCGATGAAGTGCCAGGCCAGCCGGTCCGGCACTTCTGCTGCGGCCTGGTCGAGCAGCGCCGCTGTCGAGGTTGGCAGGGGCTCGGCTTCGAGCTGGCGGCAACGTTGCAGCGGGTCGGCGCTGTAACGCGCGATGCGCCAATCTGGCTGGATGGGCTTCTGCATTCAGGCAAGCCCCAGGAAACGCGCGCTGTTGTCATGCATCCACTTGCGCCGGATGGCATCGGGCAAGGGCAGGGCGTCGAACTCGGCGTAGGCCTGTTCGACCGGCTGCATCGGGTAGGCGGTGCCGGTGAGAATCTTGTCCTGCAGGACCTTGGTGCCATAGGTGAGCAACGGCCGGTAGCCGGAATCCTCGAGCGCCAGCAGCTTGGGGCGAACCGCGACTACGCCGATGTACACCTTGGGATGGCGCCAGGCCACGCCTATGAGTTCCTCTATCCATGGCCAGCCCGGCGGCGAGGCGCACACGCGCAACTCCGGGAAATGCAGCATCACTTCGTCGAGGTACGCGGGGCGACCGTAGTCCATCTGCGACGCGGTCGAAAAATTGATGCCGCAGTGGATGTTGACCGGGATGTCGAGCTCCACGCATTTGGCGTACAGCGGATACATGCGCTTGTCGTTGATGGCGAGCTTGAGCTCGAAGCATTGCAGGTTCAGGCCGCGTAGACCCAGTTCGCGCACTGCGGTTTCGAGTTCGCGCACTGCCGCCATGCCCTTGTGCGGATCGACGCCGGCGAAGCCGACGAAGCGCGGCCCGTGCTTTTTGCAGAACGCGGCGACATCTTCGTTCCTGACCTTGAGGCCGAAGGTGGTTTCGTTGTCGCGCGCCTTCACCACCACATGTTTGGCGCCAAGCTTCTCGTAGCTCCTGAGGTACTTCGCCAGTGCCACCTTCTCGCTTGCCGGCTTCTCGACCCGCGATTCGCTTTTCGCATACACCCGCCGGTAGTTGGCCAGGTGCGCAGTCTGCGGCGGATTGAAGGCGCGGGTCGGAGGTTTGCTGCCGTAGTCGATGAACATGCTGTCAGCCCTTTGCCGGTGTGTGCCCGTACACCTCGCGCGCCACGTCGGCGTCGATCACGCCCTGCTCGATGTCGCCTTGCACCAGGTCGGCGGCACGCTCGCGCGGGTCGCCGAAGCCGGCGCCGCCGGAGGTCGAGACCACCACCCGGTCGCCCTTTCTCAGTCGGGTGCCGCGTTTCAGGTCGATATCGATGATGCTGCCGTCGCGCCATACGATGGCATGCGAGAGCGCGCCGGCACCGCCGCCCATGAGGCCCTCAGGTGCGATCTCGAAGCGGTCGCCATAGAGCGAGAAGTCGACGTCATCGGCGGTGATCTCGTAGGTGCGGCGCATGCCCAGCCCGCCGCGCCTGCGTCCGTGGCCGAACGAGGACGGGTTCAGTTCATAGCCGGCGATACGGAAATAGTCGAAGTTCATGTCGAGCGCTTCGATCGGCGAATTGGTGGTGTTCGACAGGGGTGCGGCGATGCCGTCGGCGCCGTCGCCTGTGGCGGAGGCGCCGAAGCCGCCGCCGTAGGTTTCCAGGCAGACCCGGTAGCGCCCGTTGGACAGGCGGGCCAGGCAGGTGATGAGCGCGTTGTCGAAACCGGAAGCGATCACCCGCGCCGGCAGCGGCTTGACCGTGGCGAGCGCCTTCATGACGGCGTCGTAGGCGCGGTAGCAGGGCAGCATGCGCGCCCGTACCGGCGCGGGCGGCCGTGGGTTGAGGATGCTGCCGTACGGCACCTTCAGCCGGATCGGCCGGAAGCTGCCTTCGTTGAAAGGCACGTCACCGCCGATCAGCACACCCTTGATGCAGCTCATCACCGCCGATTCGGTCGAGGCGAGCGGTGAGTTGATGTTGCGCCCGACCTGCGCGCAGGTGCCCTCGAAATCGATTTCCATCTCGTCGCCGGCGACGGTGACCTTGGCGCGCACCCAGAGCGGCGCGCCGCTGCCCTCGATGTCGTCACCGGCGTCCTCGCCGTAATAGACGCCATCCGGCAGGGCGCGGATGGCCGCGCGCAGTTGGCGCTCGGAATATGTGATCAGTTCCGCCATGGTCGCCTTGACCGCCGCAAGGCCGTACTTGGCGCACAACTGGCGTACCCGCTCGATGCCGATCGCCTTTGCGGCGAACTGCGCGTTGAAGTCGCCCAGGGTCTGGTCGGGCACACGGATGTTCGCCGCCAAGAGGCGCTCGAAGTTGCCGCCGTTCCAGTCGCGCGAGAGGCTGAACTTGAGCGGTGGCAGCAACAGGCCTTCCTGGTAGACGTCGCTGGCCAGCGCGTTCAGCCCGGCGCTGCCGCCGCCCAGGTCGAGGTGGTGCGCGGTCGAGCCGGCAAAGGCCACCAGTTCGCCCTCGATGAACACCGGCCGGAATATGAACACGTCCTGCAGGTGCTGGCCGCCGTGGAACGGGTGGTTGTTGACCAGAAAGTCGTCATCGGTCAGGGTGTGCGCCGGATACTGCGCCAGGCAGGCGCGCAGGGTGGTATTCATCGATCCCAGTTGCATCGGCACCATCTCGGACTGGGCGACGATGTTGCCGGCGGGATCGAGGATGGCGCAGGAGGCATCGCGCGCCTCGCGCACGATGTTGGAATAGGCGGAGCGGACCAGCTTGGTGCCCATCTCGCGCGAGGCGGCGAGGAGCGCCTGGCTGATGACCGCGTAGTCCACCGGATCGAGACTGGTCATGCGGATTCTCCCGTGCGTTGCAGGATCAGGTTGCCGCTGGCGTCGCCAAGTGCGGACCAGCCCGGCGGGACATAGATGGTGGCGGTGTCGTCCTCGACCAGCAGCGGGCCTGCCATGCCGCCGGCGGCATCGATGGCGGCGCGCGTGGTGACGGCGCAGGTCCGCGCGGCGCGATTTTCGTGCAGCGTGACCTGGCGGTCCACACGTCCCGCTCGCGGCGGCGCCTTGGGCGGCAGGATGGCGACCTCAGGGGCGGTCGCGCCAACACGCAGCCCCACCACCTCGATGCCCTTGCCGGCCAGGCCGGCGCCACCGCCGTCCATGTAGACACGGCGGTGCGCGTGGTCGAAGTGGGTGCGCAAGCCTGCTTCGTCTAGCCCGGCCAGGTCCTCGCTTGCGAGCGGCACATCGACTTCGAAGGCCTGACCGACGAAGCGCATCTGCAGCGTGTGGCTGAACTGCAGGTCCCCCGCGAAACCGAGCGCGCGAAAGCGCTCGCTGAGCCGGCTGCGCAATTCGTCGAGCACCCGGTTGATCGCGGGCGCGGCCGTCGCGCCCACCGTCACGCGGTGGGTGATGGTCTCGTATTGCGTGAAATCGGCGGACAACAGGCCGAAGGCCGACAGCACGCCGGCGTTCTGCGGCACCACGATGGTGGCGATGCCGAGATCCTCGGCGATGCGCCCGGCATGCAAGGGGCCGGCGCCGCCGAAGGGCACCAGCACGTAATCGCGCGGGTCGCGTCCGAGTTCGGTCGAGATGAGCTGGATGGCGCGTACCACGTTGGCGTCCGCCAGGCGGATGGCGCTGTCGGCGATCGCCTCGAGCGACATGCCGAAGGCTTCCGCCAGTGGTGCGAAAGCGCGCCGCGCGGCGTCGATATCTAATCGCATGCGCCCGCCGAGGAAGGATTCCGGCCGGATGGTGCCGCGGATCACGTGCGCATCGGTGACAGTTGGCGCGCTGCCGCCGCGCCCGTAGCAGGCCGGCCCGGGATCAGCGCCGGCCGAGCGCGGGCCGACCCGCAGCATGCCGCCCGGGTCGCGCCAGACGATGCTGCCGCCGCCGGCACCCACCGAGGCGATGTCTACCACCGGAGTGCGGATCGGCAGGCCGTCGACGGTGGTCTCGGGCGCAATCAGCGGCTTGCCGCCGGTGACCAGGCACACGTCGGTGCTGGTGCCGCCCATGTCGAAGGTGACGAGATTGGCCTGCCCCGAGGCACCGGCCTGGCGGATCGCGCCGGTGACGCCGGCGGCCGGGCCGGAGAACAGGGCCGAGATGGCGTTCTTGCGGATGGCCGCCGCCGGCAGGCGCCCGCCGTTGGACTGCATTATCGAAAAGCGGCCGCGGAAGCCCTCGCGCGCGAGGCGTTCCTCGAAGCGCCCGATGTAGCTGTCGATGATTGGCTGCACGTAGGCTGACAACGCTGTGGTGGAGGCGCGCTCGTACTCGCGGAACTCGCGGCTGATGTCCGCCGAGCAGCTCACGAACATGTGCGGGAAGCGCCGCCGGATGATCGCGGCGACCGCATGCTCGTGCGCCGGGTTGGCATAGGCATTGAGAAAGCACACCGCCACCGCTTTGAACGGCCGCGCAGCCAGCGCCTTGGCCAGCACGTCCTCGGCGTGCGCCTCGTCGAGCGTCTGGACGGCATTGCCATCGGCCAGCATGCGCTCGGCGATCTCGATGACGTCGCGCCGCTCGACGACCGGCACCGGCTTCTTGTAGAGAAGCTCGTAAACCTTGGGGCGGTCCTGGCGCTGTATCAGGAGCAGGTCGCGGAAACCGGCGGTGGTAACAAAAGCGGTGAGCGCGCCCTTGCGCTCGAGCACCGCGTTGGTGGCCACCGTTGAACCATGCACCAGGTCGGTCACCCGGTCCAGCGGGATGTCGGCGGCGGCCAGCGCAGCGAACACGCCTTCCTCGGGCCGCGCCGGCACGCTCGGCACCTTGGTGACCACGACGCGATCGCCGTCGATGGCGATCAGGTCGGTGAAGGTGCCGCCGACTTCAATGCCGACTCTCATGCGCTTGCAACTCCCGTGTTCATGGCTCGAACTTGATGTTGAGTGGCGCCAGCACCTGGCGCCACATCTCGGCTTCTTCGGCGATCATCTTCGCGAATTGCGCCGGCGTCATGTTGCCGACCTCGGAGCCGTCGCGCGCCATGCGTTCGGCGGTGTCCTTCAATTGGGTGTAGCGGTTGATCTCGTCGTTGAGCCTGGTGATGACGGCCGGCGGCGTGGCTGCCGGCGCGACGATGCCGTACCAGGAATAGGCCACCATCCTGGGCAGGCCCGATTCGACGAAGGTGGGAATGTCCGGGTTGGCGGCCATGCGGCGCTCGGAGGTGATGGCGATGGCCTTCACCCGCTTGCTGGCCACGTTGCCGAGCGAGGTGCCGACACCGTCAAAGTGCAGGTCGGCGCGCCCGGCCATGATGTCGACGTTGGCCGGCGTGCTGCCCTTGTAATGCACCGCGAACAGGTCGATGCCGGCGAGCGACTTGAGCAGTTCCCCGACCAGGTGCGAGGAGCCGGCCACGCCCTGCGTCGCCCAGTTGGTCTTGCCAGGGTTGGCCTTTGCATAGGCGATCAGTTCACGCACATTGTTGGGCGGGAACTCTTTCGAGGCTACCAGCATGAAAGGCTGGCGCGCCACCAGGGCGACCGGCGCCAGTTGCTCGGGCTTGTAGCGCAGGTCCTTCATGGTCAGTGGGTTCATCGCCATGGTGGTGACGGTCACCATCATCAGGGTATGCCCGTCGGGCGCCGAATTGGCCACCTGTTCGGCCGCCAGCGCTGTCGCGGCGCCGGGCTTGTTTTCGATGATGAAGGCCTGGCCCAGGCGCTGCTGCAACCCGGCGCCGACCATGCGCGCGAGGATGTCGGTGTAGCCGCCGGCCGGGTATGGCACGATGATCTTCACCGGGCCACGCGGGTATTCCTGTGCAGCCGCGATGCCTGCCAGCGCAAGGGCGGCTGCGATCGATGCGACGATGCGAAAGAGGATCTTCATTATGTGCATCCTTTCAGGAGTTCTTCGCAAAATGTTGGGCAACGCCTGCGCGTGTCACCGCGCGGAAATATTGCGGCGGATAGTCGACCGTGGCGCCAAGGTCTTCGGCCGCATGCCACGGCCAGCGCGGGTCGTTGAGCATGCCGCGCCCCAGCGCGATCATGTCGGCCTCGCCAGATGCGACGATAGCCTCGGCATGCCGCGGATCGCGGATCATGCCGACGGCCATGGTCGGCAGGCCGGCTTCGCGCCGGATGCGCGCGGCGAAGGGCACCTGGTAGCCCGCCGCCAGCGGTATGCGCGCCATGCTGTTGCCGCCCGAAGACGCATCGACATAGTCGCAGCCGAGCCGGCCGAGCGCGGCCGAAAACTCCACCGCGTCGTCCGGCGTGATGCCGGCCTCGTCCCAGTCGGTGCCGTTGCAGCGCACGCCCAGCGGCTTGTGCGCCGGCCATGCCGCGCGCACCGCCGTGAATACCTCGAGCGGGAAGCGCATGCGTTTTTCGGCCGACCCGCCGTATTCATCATCGCGCCGGTTGGCGATCGGCGACAGGAACGAACTCAACAGGTAGCCATGCGCGAAGTGCAGCTCGATCATGTCCAGGCCGACGCGGTCGGCGCGTTGCGTGGCGTCGACGAAGGCGGCGATGATGCCATCCATCCCGGCGCGATCGAGCGCCTGCGGTGTCTGCCATTCGGGAATGAAGGCGATGGCCGAAGGCGCGACCGTCTGCCATCCACCCTCGGAGGCGGGAACGTTGCCGCGCCCCTCGGTCGGTTTCTTCTGGGAACCCTTGCGGCCGGCATGCGCGAGCTGTATGCCGATCGGCATGTCGCTGTAGCGGCGCACGGTGGCGAGCACCCGCGCCAGCGCTTCCTCGGAGGCGTCGGAATACAGTCCCAGGCATTCGCGGCTGATGCGGCCGCGCGCTTCCACCGCGGTGGCTTCCAGGATCAGGAGGCCCGCGCCCGACAGCGCGAGGTGGCCAAGATGGATCAGGTGCCAGTCGGTCGCGCAGCCGTCCACTGCGCTGTACTGGCACAAGGGCGAGATCACGATGCGGTTCGGCAGGGTAAGGCCGCGCATCGTGAAGGGCTGGAACAGGGCACTGGTCATGTGAAAGTGCTCGTGCCTGGCCGTTGTGTCTAGTCTGGCTGCACGCCGGCGGCGCGCAGCAGGGTGCCGTAGGACTGCACCTGCTCGCGGATGAAGGCGCCGAATTGCTCCGGCGTCGACGGATTGGGGATGAAGGCCTGCTTTTCGAGCGCAGCGACGATCTCCGGCTTTTTCAGGATGACGCCCAGTTCGCGGTTGAGCCGATCGACGATCTCGCGCGGCATTTTCGCCGGACCCACCAGTCCCATCCAGTTGGAAATGGTGAATTGCGGCACGCCCGCCTCGTGGATGGTGGGCACGTCGGGCAGCAGCGGCGAGCGCCGGTTGAGGGTGGTGACCAGCGCGCGCAGCTTGCCTTCCTTTACGTAGGCCAGTGCCACCGCTGGCGGATCCATCAGGGCCTGCACGCGGTTGGCCAGCAGGTCCGGCATCACCAGCGGCGCGGACTTGTAGGGTACATGCAGCATGTCCAGGCCGAGCAGGGCGTTCATTTGTGCGAAGGCGACGATGCCGCTCGGGTTGCCGGTGCCGTAGGCGAGCTTGCCGGGATTGGCTTTCACATGCGCCGCGAACTCCTGCAGGGTCTTGGCGGGGACGGTGCTGTTGACGAACAGGAACACCGTGTAGCGGCCGACGTCGGTAATAGGCGTGAAGTCGGCATTGACGTCGTAGGGAGGGTTCTTGCGCAGTGCCGGCACCGCGGCGAGCGGGCCGCCGCTGCCGACGCCCAGGGTGTAGCCATCTGGTGCGGAGCGCGCGACCTCGATCGCGGAGACCGCGCCGTCCGCACCGGGACGTGGCTCGATCACCACTTGCTGGCCGAGTGCCGTCGACAGGGCGGGTGCCAGGACGCGCATGACAGCATCGGTGGATGAGCCCGCGCCGAACGGGATCACCACCCGCAGGGGGCGTGTCGGGTATTGCGCTGCGGCGGCCGCGGCGAACAGAAGGATTGCAGCCAGACCGGCGATTCGTGCAAGCATTTCAAGCCTCCTTGGTTATTGCATATACATTTTGCGCCGCCGCCGCGCTGACCTTGCGGTTTGCGACATCGGCGGCCAGCACCTCGCGCGCGCGTTCCCGGGGATCACCGTAGCCGGCGCCACCCGCTGTCTCGAGCACCACACGGTCGCCGCGCGATACCGTGGTGACGCACTTGGAGATCGGCTCGACGCGGCCGTCGGCGCGGTGGATGGTCGCCACCGACATGGCGCCGTCGGCACCGCCGACCGCGCCGCGCGCGGCGGTGAAGTGGCGCTCGCCACGAAACGTGAAGCGGATGTCATCGGCCAGGAACTCGTATTCGCGCACCACGCCCAGGCCGCCGCGCTGGCGTCCGGCACCGCCCGAATCGGCGCGCAGTCCGAAGCGGCGGATGCGGATCGGCGCATCCAGGCAGAGTGCCTCGATCGGCTGGTTCATGCTGTTGGATCCGTCGGTCTGCAGGCAGTCCACGCCGTCGCCCGAGCGGCTTGCCCCGGTGCCGCCGCACACCAGTTCGGAGAGGATGAAATGGCTGCCGTCGGCGCGCCGGCCGCCGAAGGCCAGCATCACCGACAGCCCGGCCGAGGCCGCCGGCACCCGGTCGGGCACCGCGTCGGCGAACGCGCCGATCATCGCGCCGCAGATCCGCTTGATGGTGGCGGTGCGCGCGTTCACCGCTGCGGGGGCTTGCGGATTGACGATCGAACCTTCGGGCAGGGTGAGGCTCACCGGACGGAAGCAACCGCCGTTGGTCGGAATCTGCGCGTCGGTCAAGGCGCGCACGGCGTAGTAGGCGGCGGCCTGCGCGCCCGATGGCACGCAGTTGATCGGCCCGCGCACCTGCTGATTCGAACCGGTGAAATCGAAATGGATGGTACCGTCGCGGACGGTCGCCGCAACCTCGATGCGCACCCGGCGGTCGAGATCGACGCCGTCATTGTCGAGCCAGTCGACGTAGCGATAGGTGCCTTCCGGCAGGGTGCGCAGGGCCGCGCGGGTCATTTTCTCGGAGCGATCGAGCAGGAGATCGAATATCCGTGTCACTTGCGTGGCACCGTAGGCGTCGCATAGTTCGCCCAAGCGCCGCGCGCCGACCATGCAGGCCGACAACTGCGCATTGAGGTCGCCCATGAAGGTGTCGGACAGGCGGATGTTCAGGCACATCATCTCGCGCAGGGTTTCGTTGACCCGGCCACCCTCCATGTACTTGAGTGGCGGAATGCGCAGGCCTTCCTGGTAGATCTCGGTGGCGTTGGTGGGAATCGACCCGGGGGCCATGCCGCCCATGTCCTGGTGGTGCACCGTGGTGACCGAGAAGCCGACCATGACATCGCCGGCGAATACCGGGATGAACAGAGTGATGTCCGGCAGGTGGGTGCCGCCGGAATAGGGATCGTTGAGGATGTAGACGTCGCCGCTGGCCATGCCGGCCAGCGGATACTTCCGAACTACCGCGGCGAGCGCCGGGATCATGGTCGCCAGGTGGATCGGTATGGCGGTGGCCTGCGCGATGGTCTGGCCGTCGGCGGTGAAGATCGCGGCCGAACAGTCCATGCCTTCCTTGACGATCGGCGAGAAGGCGCTATGCAACAGCGTCATCTGCATTTCGTTGGCGATACCTTCGAGTTTGTTGCGCACCACCTCTAGGGTCACCGGGTCCACCCGCATCACTGCCGCGTCGGCTCTGTCGTTCATGGCTCCCTCGTCAGTATCAGGACCTCGTTGTCGGCGACGCGGCCGGTCCAGCCGGGCTCGACCAGCGTGGTGGTGTCGCTTTGCTCGACGATCGCCGGGCCGCGCAGCGTGTCGCCGGGCGCCAGGCCGTCGCGATCGATGACCTGCGCGGTTACGAAGTCTTCGTGGCCGGCCAGCAGGATGCGCCGATTGCTCTTGTCGGCTTGCCCGCGCCCACTCGTCCGGTTGCGCGGCCGCGACGCCGGGATCTGCGCGCGGTTGGGGGCGCGCTGCACCACCCGCAGGTTGACAAAGCGCGCGGGCGACCGGGTATGGTGGCCGTAGACCTGGTCGTAATGTCGGCAGAACGCCTCGTAAAGCGTGGCGACCAGGGTGTCGGGCGTGTCGATGTCCAGTGCGACCTCGATATGGTGGGCCTGGCCCACGTAGCAGACGTCGGCATAGCAGGACGTGGTTACCGCATCCGCCGGCACGCCTTCCTCGCGCATGCGTGCCGAGCATTCCGCGGCAAGCCGGGCGCAAACCCGCAGGATTTCCGCGACATCGGCATCGGCGAACCTGGCCATGAAGCCGGCGGCGGATTCGTGCTCGATTTGCGCGGATAGCAGGCCCGAGGCGCACAGGACGCCGGGATAGCGCGGCACGACGATGGTGGTCATGCCCAGTTCGTGCGCCAGCGCCGTCGCATGCAATGCGCCGCCACCGCCGAAGGGCATCAGTGAAAAGCCGCGCGGGTCCATGCCGCGGCTGATCGACACCAGGCGGATGCCTTCGGCCATTTGCGCATTGATGACCCGATGGATGCCAAGGGCGGCCTGGTGCAGGGTCAGCCCGAGCGGTCGCGCGACCCGTTCCTCGATCGCGCGCGCCGCGAGTGCCGGGTCGAGGTTAAGCGTGCCGCCGGCGAAATAGGCCGGGTCGAGGTAGCCGAGCACGATCGATGCGTCGGTCACGGTGGCATCGCCGCCGCCATGGCCGTAGCAGGCCGGGCCGGGGTCCGCGCCGGCCGATTGCGGCCCGACGCGCAAGCCGCCGCCGGTATCGATCCAGGCGATGCTGCCACCGCCGGCGCCGATGGAATTGACGTCCACCATCGGCACCCGGATGCGGAACCCGTCGAGCAGGCCGTCCGGCCGGATCACCGGCTGCCCCCGCGCGATGAGGGCGATGTCGCAACTGGTGCCGCCGATGTCCACGGTGATCAGGTTTTCGTGCCCGACCGAATGGCCGGCTTCGCGCGCGCCGACCACGCCGGCTGCGGGACCGGAAAGAAACAGCCTGATCGGGCGCTGCCTGGCAATGCGTGCCGAACAGATGCCGCCGCGCGATTGCATGATCTGCAAGGGGGCGGGCACGCCGGCGCTGTTCAGGTCGCGCTCCATGGCCGCGAGATAGCGGTCGAGCCCGGACTTTACATACGCGTCGAACGCGGTGACGACGGTGCGCTCATACTCCCGGAAGGCCGGATCGACCTCCGACGAGATCGACACCACCAGCGCGGGATGGCGCGCGCGGATGAACTCTGCGGCGCGCCGTTCGTGCGCCGGATTGACAAAGGAAAACAGGAAACTCACGGCAACCGCCTCGACAGCGTCAGCGACCAGCGCGTCGACCGCTTCGGCGAGCGATGCGGTGTCGAGTTCGGTGACGACCGCGCCGTCGGGGCCGATGGACTCCACCACGCCACGGCGGCGCGCGCGCGGCGCCAGGAACAACGGGGTTTCGGGCTTGAGCAGAAGTTCGTAGATCTGGCGGCGGTTCTGCCGCCCGATCTCGATGACGTCCTCGAAGCCCGCGGTGGTCAGGAGCCCCAGGCGTGCACCCTTGCGTTCCAGCACCGCATTGGTTGCCACCGTGGTGCCATGCGCGAAGCTTGTCACCGCGCCGGGCGCGATTTTCCATTGGGGCAGCAGGCGGACGAGCGCCTCGCGTACCGCGGCGCTGGGGTCGGCGCGTGTGGAGGGCAGCTTGGCGATGTGCTGCGTGCCGGCGTCGTCGATCGCCACCACGTCGGTGAAGGTGCCGCCTATGTCGATGCCGATGCTGGCCAAGGGAATATCCGCGAGTCTGAAGGCAATTCCATTATGGGAAGCACTGGCTATACTTGAAGTTCCAATATCTGAAACTTCAGGTTATCGATGAACCTGCGCCAGCTTGAAGTCTTCGAGGCTGTCATGCGCACCGGATCGGTGGCCCAGGCTGCGCGTGCCTTGGGCGTTTCACAACCGGCGGTCAGCAAGTCCCTGCGGCTGGCCGAGGAGGCGGCCGGGTTCGTGCTGTTCCGACGGGTGCGCGGGCGAGTCTTTCCCAGCCCCGAGGCCGAGACCCTGTTGCCGCAGGTCGAGCGCGTGCGCGGCGATCTCGACACCATTTCGACCCTGATCCGCCAGTTACGCGACGGCAACGCCGGCAGCGTGACGGTGGCCGCGCCGGGTTCGGTGGCCCATGCATTCATCACGCCTGCGGTGGCGGCTTTTACCCAGGAGCGGCCGAACATCCGCGTCGAGGTGATGATTCTTCCCACGGCGATGGTGGCCGACCGGGTGGCCGAGAGCCAGGCCGATTTCGGCGTGGTGCACCAACCTACCGACAACCCTTATCTGGACGGCGAGGTGATCTGCGAGGCCGACGGGGTGTGCGTGATGCGCGCAAGCCATCCGCTGGCGCGGCGCAAGAGCCTGGGTGCGCGTGACTTGCTGGGTGAACGGCTGATTTGCTATCGCGAGGATACGGCGATCGGCTGGCTGGTGCGCCGCGCGCTGCGCGCAGCCGGCGAGCGGCGCGAGGTGGACATCGTAATCAACCAGTCGCAACAGGCGCTCGATCTGGTCGAGGCCGGCGCGGGCCTGGCCATCATGGACCCGTTCCTGCTGATGGCCGATCATCGCCCGGCGCTGGCGGCGGTGCCGTTCCGGCCGCTGATTCCGAATCGCCTGCGCGTGATCCGGGCGCGCGAGCGGCCGCGTTCACGTGCGGCAGCGCAGCTTGAGCGCAGCATCCGAAGCGTCATTCTTGCGCGTACCAGCGCCTCGCCCCTGGCAAGCCTGGTGAAGCGGGTTGCGCCGGGCAGCGCGAAGATTCTGCGCGAGCGTTCCGCCGACTAGATCCGCGGGCGGTTCACTCGAACTTTCCCTTGCGTCCGGCACCCGCCGCGAAGCGCGCGGCGCCCGCCTTGGTCTCGCCACTGGCCATGGTGCGCAGGCCGTGCGCGAATTCGTTTTTCATCGCCGACCCGAAGTCCATACCCCATTGCCCGATGGCGCTCATCCGGTCCGAGCGCAGACAGGCCTGCGGGAACTTGACGAGGTCGCGCGCCAGCGCTTGCGCCGCCGTAAGCGACTGGCCATGCGGCACCACGCGGTTGGCCAGCCCCATTTCCAGCGCTTCGCGGGCACCGACCGGGCGGCCGGTGAGGATCAGGTCCAGCGCGCGGCTCTGGCCGATCAGGCGCGGCAGGCGCACGGTGCCGCCGTCTATCAGGGGCACGCCCCAGCGACGGCAAAAGACGCCCATGGTCGCCGTTTCCTCGACCACGCGCAGGTCGCACCATAGCGCCAGTTCGATGCCGCCGGCCACCGCGTAGCCTGAAATCGCCGCGATCACCGGCTTGGATAGCACCAGCCGCGTGCAGCCCATCGGCGCAATCGCGTTCATGTCCTGGTTGATCGGGTTGGCGCGCGCGTCCTCTCCCATGCCGAGCGCCACGGCTTTCAGGTCCGCGCCGGCGCAGAAGGTGTCGCCGGCGCCGGCAAGCACGGCGACGTCGGCCTGCGGATCGCGGTCAAACGCAATGAAGGCGTCGTAGAGCGCCTGCGCGGCGGGTCCGTCTACCGCGTTCTTCGCCTGCGGCCGGTCGAGGACGAGCGTGGTGACACGGTCGGCGGTGCTGACGTGCAGCGTCATCGGGACATTCCCGATCAGACCCGCTCGACGATGGTGGCAATGCCCATGCCGCCGCCCACGCACAAGGTGGCCAGGCCGTAGCGCAGTTTGCGCGCGTGCAGTTCGTCGATCAGGATGCCCAGGATCATCGCGCCGGTGGCGCCGAGCGGGTGGCCCATGGCGATCGAGCCGCCGTTCACATTCACCTTTTCTTCCGGCACGCCCATTTCCTTCATGAACTTCATCGGCACGGCGGCGAAGGCCTCGTTGATCTCGAAGAGGTCGATGTCGTCGATGGTCAGGCCCGCCTTGGCGAGCGCCTTGCGCGCCGCCGGCATCGGGCCGGTCAGCATGATGGTCGGATCGGCGCCGGAAAGCGCGGTGGCGAGGATGCGCGCGCGCGGCGTGAGCCCCAACTGCCGGCCCTTGGACTCGGAACCCACCAGCACGGCGGCGGCGCCGTCGACGATGCCGGAGGAATTGCCGGCGTGGTGCACATGATGGATGCGCTCGACCTGCGGGTACTTGCGGATGGCCACGCCGTCGAAGCCCATCTCGCCGATCTGCGCGAACGAAGGCTTGAGCGAGGCCAGCCCTTCCATGGTGGTGCGCGGCTTGATGAACTCGTCGCGCTCCAGGATCATCATGCCCAGCATGTCCTTGACCGGCACGACGCTCTTGTCGAACCGGCCGGCATCGCGCGCGGCGGCGGCCTTCTGCTGCGAGCGCAGCGCGAAGGCGTCGACATCCTCGCGGCGAAAGCCTTCGAGGGTGGCGATCAGGTCCGCACCGATGCCCTGGGGCATGAACTCGGTATCGAAGTTGGTCTGCGGGTCCTGCGCCCAGGCGCCGCCGTCGGAGCCCATCGGCACCCGGCTCATGGATTCCACGCCGCCGGCGACGACCAGGTCCTCCCAGCCGGAGGCCACTTTCTGCGCCGCCAGGTTCACCGCCTCCAGGCCCGAGGCGCAAAAGCGGTTCAGCTGGACCCCGGCCACCTTCCAGTCCCAGCCCGCGGCCAGCGCGGCGGTCTTGGCGATGCAGGCGCCCTGTTCGCCGACCGGCGAGACGCAGCCCATCACCACATCCTCCACCTCGGCGGTGTCGAAATCATGGCGCGCCTGCAATTGCTTCAACACCCCGGCGAGCAGGGTGATGGGCTTGACTTCATGCAGCGAACCGTCGGACTTGCCTTTGCCGCGCGGGGTGCGGATGGCGTCGAATACGAATGCCTGGGCCATGGCGGGGTTTCCTGTCGGACTTTGTAAAGCGCCAATCATAACGCCGACGGTCCTGTGGCACACTCGGACCCGTCCCGATCGGGGCGGGCGTCCGGCATCCGGCGGCGTCCCGTCCCCTTCGATTTCCCACAAGGATGCTTGCATGCGGATCGCAGTGATGGGCGCCGGCGCGGTCGGCGGATACTTCGGCGGGCGCCTGGCCGTGGCCGGGCATGAGGTCACCTTCATCGGCCGCGGCGAGCACCTGCGCGCCATGCAGCAGAACGGCCTGTGCCTGGAAACCCCGCAGGGCAGCCTGCGGGTGGGCAATGCGCGCTTTGTCGATGCGGCGCGCGAGGTGGGCGAATGCGATGTCGTGCTCTTTGCCGTCAAGGCCTACGACATCGAGGCTGCCGCCGCGTCGCTCAAATCCCTGGTCGATGGCGGCGCCGCCATCGTGTCGGTGCTCAACGGCGTCGACCACCAGGACCGCATCGCCGCAGTGGTGGGCGCGGGTAGCGTGCTGGGCGGCCTGGCCATGGTGTCCGGCGTGATCACCGCCCCGGGCGTGATCCGCTATACCTCGCCGATGTCGTCGCTGCGCTTCGGCGAGGGGGACGGCCGCATGAGCGCGCGCGCGCTGGCCTTTCGCGATGCCTGCATCGGCGCCGGCTTCGGCGCCACCGTGGAACCGGATATCCGCGCCGCGCAATGGGGCAAGTTCGTGGGCCTGGCCACCAACGCGGCGCTGACCTGCCTGTTCCGCCTGCCGTGCGGCTACATCTATCACGACCCCGAGATCATCCCGCTGGCGCTGCGCGCCTTCGGCGAAGTGGCCGCCGTGGCGCGCGCCGAGGGCATCGCGATGCCCGGGGACGCCGCCGAGCGCACGCTGGCGATGCACCAGGCCTTCCCCAAGACCATGTTCGCCTCCATGTACCACGATCTCGCGAAAGGCAGGCCGCTGGAACTCGACAGCCTGTCCGGCGCCCTGCTCCGGCGAGCCCGCGCGCTGGGGGTGCCCGTGCCGGTACACGAAATGGCCTATCTGGCGCTCAAGCCCTACATGCACGGCGCGCCGGCACCGCTGGCCTGATCCGGGCGACGCGCAAGGCCGGCCGCGCGCTCAGGTGCGCCCAGGTGCGCCCAGGTGCGCCCAGGTGCGCTCAGGTGCGCCCAGGTGCGCTCAGGTGCGCCCAGGTGCGCTCAGGTGCGCTCAGGTGCTCTCGTCCCGGGCTGGCCGGTAGTGCAGCGGGTAGAGGCGCTTGACCACCACGCCATCGGCGGCCCAGGCCTTGCAGCCGTCGATGAAGTACGGCTTCTCGGCATGGCGCCCGGGCGCGGCCTCGGTGGCGACATCGCCATCCTTGGGCCAGCTGCCCATGCTCTGGAAAGCCACGGTGGCCGCCGGCATCAGCAGTTCCTTCAGGTGCGTGCAGCCCGCCGTGCCGCCGACGGCCGCCTGCACCGCGCGGCGCCAGCCGCGCGCGAGGTTCGCGCCGATCAGGCGCCGATAGGCCGGCGCCACGGTGAAGCAGGCGTCATAGGGCGCGTGCTGCGTGGCCACCGCGATGTCGCGGACGTTCTTGTCGGTATCGACGGTCAGGCGCAGGTGCATCTCGTGGACATGCGCGCCGGCCGGGCGGTGGCCGCGGTAGGGTTCATCGGTCGCGTAGGTCTTGGTGTCGACCATGCGCGCCTCGATGTCCCACAGGCCGTCGTCGCGGGCGAAGCCCGCGCAGGTGATCGAGCGTGTGTGCATGTGGCGCCGGGGCGCCGCGGGTGGGAGGCTCATGCGGATTCGCTATCGGGTCGAGGGGCCGGCGGGAGGGGCTTGCCGCCGGCCGCAGGTTGAAACGAAAAAGGGGGCGCGACGCCCCCTTCGAATTGCCGCCGCGCGGGTGGCGAACGGATGTTCAGGCCTTGATGTTCGCGTCCTTCAGCGGCAGGTTGCGCACCCGCTTGCCGGTGGCGTTGAAGATCGCGTTCAACACCGCCGGTGCGGCCACCGCGATGGTCGGCTCGCCCACGCCACCCCAGAACCCGCCCGAAGGCATGACGATGGTCTCGACCTTTGGCATTTCGGAAATGCGCAGCGGCTGGTAGGTGTGGAAGTTCTCCTGCTCGATGCGCCCGTCCTTGACCGTGCACTCCTGGTGCAGCATCGCACCCAGGCCGTAGACGAAGGAGCCTTCGACCTGGTGGGCGATCTGCGTCGGGTTGACCGCGTGCCCGCAGTCGGTGGCCGCGACGATGCGCTTGACGGTGAGCTTGCCGGTCTTGGAGACGCTCACCTCGGCGCAGGCGGCGATGTAGGCGCCGAAGCAGTAGAACGCCGCCAGCCCGCGGCCGGAACCCTTCGGCAGGGGCTGGCCCCAGCCGCCCTGCTCGGCCGCGGCCTTGAGCACGGCCCAGCCCTTGGGGTTCTTGGCCATCAGCTTCTGGCGCACCGCCAGCGCGTCCTGGCCGGTCGCATGCGCGACCTCGTCGAGAAAGCACTCCATGTAGATGGCGTTCTGGTTGGCGTTCACGCCGCGCCAGAATCCCGGCGGCACGTGGGTGTTGCGCATCGCGTGGTCGATGTTGAGGTTGTCGAACGCGTAGCTGATGGCGTGGTCCGGAAAGCGGTCGTGACCCACCGGCAGCAGACCCTGGAAGGCCAGCAGGTCGGCGCCGTTGACCATCAGGGTCGGCAGCACCGAGGCCAGGATCGACTGGCCGGAGATGCGCATGTTGAGGCCGGTGATGTTGCCCGCCGCGTCGACGCCGGCGGTCAGTTTGCACTGCGTCACCGGGTGGTATGCGCCGTGCAGCATGTCCTCCTCGCGGCTCCAGATGAGCTTGACCGGGGTGCCGGGCATCTGCTTGGCCACCGCGACCACCTGGCGGATGTAGTCGGTCATGCCGCGCCGGCCGAAGCCGCCGCCCAGGTTGATCTTGTAGACGTCGCACTTGTCCAGCGGCAGGCCGGCGGCCGTCGAGGTCGCCGAGAGCGCCGCGTCGCCGTTCTGCGTCGGGCACCACACTTCGCAGCGTTCGGCCGTCCAGACCGCCGTGGCGTTCATCGGCTCCATGGTGGCGTGGTTCTGGAACGGATAGCTGTAGACCGCCTCGATCTTCCTGGCCGCCTTGGCGATCGCGCCGGCGGCGTCGCCCACCTTGTTGCCGACGAATACCGCTTCGGTGGCGTCCAGGCCGGCCTTGTTGCGCTCGGCGATGGTGGCGCTGCTGACCTTGGTGTTGGGCCCCAGGTCCCAGTTGATCGGCAGGGCGTCGAGCGCCTTCTTGGCGTGCCACCAGGTGTCGGCCACCACCACGACGGCGTCGTCGCTGGCCTTGACCGCGGCCTTGAAGCCGGGCATGCCCTTGATCTTGTCGACATCGAAGCTCACCACCTTGCCGCCGAACACCGGGCAGGCCTTGATGGCCGCGTTGACCATGCCGGGCAGGGTCAGGTCGGTGCCGTAGACGCGCGAGCCGTTGACCTTCTCCTTGGTGTCCAGGCGCGCCACGCCCTTGCCGATCAGCTTCCACTGATGCGGTTCCTTGAGCTTGACTTCCTTGGGCGGCTCCATCTTGGACGCCGCCTCGGCGACCTTGCCGTAGGTGGTCTTGCGGCCGGTGCCGTTGTGGGTGATGACGCTGTTGGCGACCGTGCACTCGGCGGCCGGAACGCCCCATTCCCGGGCGGCGGCGGCGATCAGCATCTCGCGCGCCATCGCGCCGCCCTGGCGGACGTATTCATGCGACTGGCGGATGCCGCGCGAGCCGCCGGTGGACATGTCGCGCCAGACGCGCTTGCGTGCGAGGTTCTGGCCCGGCGTGGGCTGCTCGGTGGTCACCTTCGACCAGTCGCATTCGAGTTCCTCGGCCACCATCTGCGCCAGGCCGGTGAGCGTGCCCTGGCCCATCTCGGAGCGGGCGATGCGGATGACGACGGTGTCGTCCGGATTGATCACTACCCAGGCGTTGATTTCCGGCTTGGTGAGGTCGGCGCCCTTTTGCACCTGGGCGAAGGCGTCGCCCGACGGGATGCCGAAGCCGAGCGCCATGCCGCCGGCGACGGCGGCGCTGCTGACGACGAAATTGCGGCGGGACTCGTTGAACTGCGTGAAGATTTGCGGATTCATGTTGTCGGTCTCCTGGGCAATCACGCCTTGGGCGCGGTTCGGCCGGCGGCCATGTGGATGGCGGCGCGCACCTGCTGGTAGGTACCGCAGCGGCAGATGTTGGTCATGGCCTCGTCGATGTCGCGATCGGTCGGCTTGGGCTTCCTCTTGAGCAGCGCGGCGGCGGCCATGATCATGCCGGACTGGCAATAGCCGCATTGCGGCACGTCCATCGCGATCCAGGCTTTCTGGATGGCGTGGCTCGAGTCGCGCGAAAGGCCTTCGATGGTCACGATCTTCTGCGTCGGCTTGACCGCCGAGATCGGCATCACGCAGGAGCGCACCGGCGCGCCGTCGATGTGCACGGTGCAGGCGCCGCACTGGGCCATGCCGCAGCCGAACTTGGTGCCGGTCAGTCCGACTTGCTCGCGCAGGGCCCACAGCAGGGGGGTATCAGGTTCGGCGGCGACGTCGACCGTCTTGCCGTTCACATTGAGCTTCGCCATCAGATTCCTCCGTATAGACATCGTGCATGGACAACCAACGAAAACACTTGCTCGAGCAGGTTTATTGCGGGTTTTAGCACGACTTTTCGTTTGCCGTCCTTGACGGGCGTTGCTACTTCTCGTCGCGCACCCGGCAGGGGCGTGTACGGTGCGTCGCAGCATCGATGGCGGCGATTGCCGCGCCTGCGGTTAGGCGCAATAATCGGTCATTGTGCGTGCCGGCCGGCCCCTGCAGACCCGTTCCATGCTGCGACTCCTCTGCGTCCTCCTGTTGTCCGCGACCTGCTCGGCGGCCCAGGAGGTACGCCCCTATCGCATCGTCGGCGATGCCGTTCCCGAACCCTTCGCCCCAAGCGGCGATGCGGCGCGCGGCCGCGCCATGCTGGCCGCGCGCGATCCGGCCAACTGCATCCTCTGCCATGCCGCGCCGGCCGAACTGACGAAGTCCGGCGTGCGCTTCTCCGGCAACCTCGCGCCCGGGCTCGACGGCGCCGGCGCGCGCTGGACGGCCGGACAACTGCGCCTGCGCCTGGCCGACGGCATGCGGCTCAACCCGGATACCATCATGCCTTCCTACTACCGGACCGAAGGCCTGGTCGAAGTGGCGGCGGCGCTGCGCGGCAAGCCGATCATGACTGCGCAGCAGATCGAAGACCTGATCGCGTATCTTCTGACGCTCAAATGAAAAAAGCCATGCGCTCCACCCCGTCCGCGCCGCGCCGCCGGGCCCTGCTCGCCGGGGCGTTGGCCCTGCCGCTGCTGCCGTCCCGCGCGGCGGCGCAGGCCCAGGACAATCCCGAGGTGGCGGCCTACAAGGCCTTCGTCGGCGCGCGCAGCGTGCGCGCGGAGCGCCTGGTGCTCGACATCCCGCGCATCGCCGACAACGGCAACGTGGTTCCGGTGCGCATCGCCATGCCCGGACCGTTTGCGCCCGGCGCCGAGGTGAAAACCATCCATCTCTTCTCGGAGAAGAACCCCGTGCCGCAAATGGCGGTGTTTCATTTTCCCGTGCCGGTCGCCAGGGTCGAGGTCGAGTCGCGCGTGCGCCTGGCCGGCACCCAGCGCGTGGCCGCGGTGGCCACCATGGCCGACGGCTCCCTGTACTCCGCCACGGCCGACATCGTCGTCACCGTGTCGGCCTGCATCGACGGGACCTGACATGAAGCAACCCCCACGCTCGCTGCCCCCCGAGGGGGCATGTCAGTTCCTCGGGTCGGCCCTTCGGAACTGACATGGCCGACGCGCGCATCCAGGTGCCGGCGCAGGTGCGGCGCGGCGACACCTTCGAAGTCAAGATCCTGATCCGGCACGCGATGGAGACCGGCTATCGGCTGACCGACGACGGCAAGCCGATCGCGCGCAACGTCATCCGCCTGGTGACCTGCCGCTACAACGGCGCGGAGGTGTTCCGCGCCGAGCCCAGTTCCGGCATCGCCGCCAATCCCCTGTTCACCTTCTACGTCACCGCCCGCGAGTCCGGCGAGGTGGTGTTCGAGTGGGTCGACGACGCCGGCGCGCGTCAAAGCGAGCGCGCCGCCATCAACGTCGCGGGCTGATCGCCCGTGCGCCTCCCGCCGCCCCGGTTCCACACACGGAGAATCCCAACGCCATGAACGCCTATGTGCTGTATGTCGAAGTCGAGATCGCCCCCGGCAATGAAGCCGCCTGCCGGGAAGCCATGCTCAAGAATGCGCGGGCGGCGCGCGAGACGGAGCCCGGCTGCCTGCAGTTCGACGTCATCGAGGACGCGGACAACCCCTTGCGGGTGCGCTTCTACGAGGTCTACAAGGATGAAGCCGCCTTCATGGCCCATCAGCAGACTGCGCATTTCAAGGAATGGGTTGCCACCGGGGTGCCGCTGTTGAAGTCACGCCAGCGCCAGACCTTCCGCCGCATCGCGCCCTGAAGCCGGCCGGGGGCGCGATGCGCATCCTCGCGGCATTGCTGGCGCTCGTCGCCTGCGCGCCGTCGGTCGCCCAGGAGCGCAGCGCACCAATGGAGCGCAGCCTGCCGCAGGAGCGCAGCCTGCCGCTGGAGCGCCTGCGCTCGGGCAGCACCTACATGGGCGCGGACCTGCGGGCCATGCAGGGCGACGATTTTTCCAATCCCGCCACGCTGTGGGTCGAGAAGGGCGCGCGCCTGTGGGGCACGCGTGCCGGGACAGCCGACCGATCCTGCGCGGATTGCCACCGCGATGCGCGCGATTCCATGCGCGGCGTCGCCGCCCGCCACCCGGCCTACGACCGGGTTACCCGCCGCGTGCTCGATCTGGAGGGGCGCATCAACCAGTGCCGCGTCGAACGCCAGGGCGCGGCGGCCTTCGCGTTCGAGTCCGAGGAACTCATCAGCCTGACCGCCCATGTGGCCGCGCAGTCGCGCGGCATGCCGCTCAGGGTGGCTATCGACGGCCCTGCCGCGGCGCATTTCGAGCGCGGCCGCGCCTTGTACCAGCGGCGCATCGGCCAGATGAACCTGGCCTGCAAGCACTGTCACGACGACAACGCCGGCGCCCGCCTGCTGGCGGAGACCATCAGCCAGGGGCATCCGAATGCCTGGCCGGGCTACCGCCTCGAGTGGCAGTCGGCCGGTTCGCTGCAGCGCCGCCTGCGCGCCTGCTATTCGGGCGTGCGCGCCGAACTGCCGCCCTACAATTCGACCGACCTCATCGACCTGTCGCTGTATCTCGCCTGGCGCGCCGAGGGCCTGCCGATCGAAAGCCCCGGGGTGCGGCGCTAAGGCTGCCGGCATCGGCGCGCCGTACAATGCGGTGGTCTTGGCAGCGCAACTGGGAGCGGAAAGGGGGAGCGCATGGCGTCTTCCGGAGGGGTCACCACCGGCGCGGGTGAGCGGCTTGTCGCCACCTACCTGATCGAAACCCCGCTGGACCCCGCGGCGGTCGCCGATGTGGTGGCCGGCGAGCAGAGCAGCGGCACCTTCGTGCGGGTGGCGGGCGAGTCGGACGAACTGCGTGAACGCGCCCGCGCCCGCGTCGAGCGCATCGACGAACTCGAGGCGCCGGCCGCGCCTTCCCTGCCCAGCGCCTGGCTCGAGCGCAAGGGCGCCACCGGTCCCTGGCGCCGCGCGCGTGTGACCCTGTCGTTTCCGCTCGACAATTTCGGCGCCAACCTGCCGGCGCTGGCCGCCACCGTCGCGGGCAATCTGTTCGACCTGGGCGAGGCCACCGGCCTGCGCCTGGAGTCGCTCGCCTATCCCGCGGGCTACCGCGAACGCTTCGAGATGCCCGGCCACGGGGTGGCCGGAACACGCGCCCTGGTCGGGGTGGCCGGGCGCCCGGTGCTGGGCACCATCGTCAAGCCGAACGTGGGCCTGTCGGCGGAAGCCACGGCCGATCTGGCCGCCCGGCTATGCGAAGCCGGGCTGGATTTCATCAAGGACGACGAGGTCTGCGCCAATCCCGCGCATGCGCCCCTGGCCGAACGGGTGCGCGCAGTGATGAAGCGCATCCGCGCCTATCGCGACCGCACCGGGCGCAATGTGATGTACGCCTTCAACATCTCCGACGACATCGACACCATGCGCCGCAATGCCGACCTGATCGAGCGCGAGGGGGGATGCTGCGCCATGATGGCGATCAACTGGTGCGGCTTTTCGGCGGTGCAGGCCCTGCGCCGCAGCACCGGCCTGGCGTTGCACGGGCATCGCGCGGGCTATGGCGCGCTCTCGCGCCATTCCGCGCTGGGTATCGGCTTCCAGGCCTACCAGGCATTGTGGCGCCTGACCGGCATCGACCACCTGCATGTGCACGGCATGGACGGCAAGTTCTCGCAGACCAACGACGAGGTGGTCGAATCGGCGCGCGATTGCCTGGCCCCGCTGGGCGGCGCCGGCGCGGCCGGCGGCGGCGACGCGATCCTGCCGGTGTTTTCCTCCGGCCAGTGGGCCGGCACCATGCCGGTCACCTTCGAGCGGGTGGGCAGCGACGACCTGATCTTCCTGGCCGGCGGCGGCATCATCGCGCATCCGGACGGCCCGGCGGCCGGCGTGGCCAGCCTGCGGCAGGCCTGGCAGGCGGTGCGCGCCGGGCAGACGCTGGTCGCGCATGCGCAGGGCGCGCCCGAATTGCGGCGCGCCCTGGAATTCTTCGGCCCGAGGGCATGACTGCGGGCCTGCCGCCCGGGCTGAAGATCGCCTACTACGGCGACGACTTCACCGGCGCCTCCGACACCCTGGCCACGGCGGCGCAGGCCGGCCTGCGGGTGCTGCTGTTCACCGGCGTGCCGACGCCGGCCCAACTGGCCGCCGCCGGCCCGCTGGACGTGCTGGGCATCGCCGGCACCACCCGCTCGCTCGCGCCTGCGGCGATGGCGCCGCTGCTGGAGGAGGCCGGGCGATTTTTCGCCACGCTGCACGTGCCGGTCGTCCACTACAAGGTCTGCTCCACCTTCGACAGCGCGCCGCATCTGGGCAGCATCGGCGCCGCGGTCGAGGCGCTGCTGCCGCATGTGGAAGGGGGCTGGGTGCCGGTCATCGGCGGCCAGCCCAACCTCGGGCGCTACTGCCTGTTCGGCAACCTGTTCGCTTCCGCCGGGCTGGGCGGCGCCGTCCATCGCATCGACCGTCACCCCACCATGGCGCGCCATCCGGTCACGCCGATGGACGAGGCGGACCTGCGCCGGCACCTGGCGCGCCAGGGGTTCGACGACATGGGCCTGGTGCCGTACCCGGCCTATGCGGCGGCACCGGGCGTGCTGGAGGGGCTGCTGGCTGCGCAGGCGGGGCCGAGCGACGGCTCTCCGCACGGCGCCGCGCGCGCCTGGCGCAGCACGCTGTTCGACATCGCAAGTCCGGCCGACCTGGCCGTGGCAGGCGCGCAGGTCTGGTCGCGCGCGCTGCGCGCGCGCCTCTTGGCGGTGGGGCCGAGCAGCGTGGTGCAGGCCCTGGCCGGCCACTGGGGCTGCCCGCTCGAAAGCGCCCCCGGCACCTTCGCGGTGGCGGCCGCGGATGCGCCGGTGTTCCTGCTCTCCGGCAGCCTGTCGCCGGTGACGGCGGCCCAGGTCGCCCATGCGGCCTCGTTCACGCGTATCGCGCTGGCAGCCGCGCGCCTCGCAAGCGGCGATGCCGCCTATCTCCACCAGCTGCGCGAGGCGATCGTCACGCACCTGGGCGCGGGGCGCCACGTGCTGGCGTTCACGGCGCCGGCCGATGGCGCCGGCCCCACGCCCGACGTGTCCCCGACCGTCCTGGCGCGCGCCTGCGGCACCCTGTTGCGCGCCGTCCTCGACCGCGTGCCGGTCAGGCGCGTCGGCGTAGCCGGCGGGGATACCTCGAGCTATGCGCTGGGCGCGCTGGATGCCTGGGGCCTCGCCTATGGCGGCGCGCTGTCGCATGGCGTGCCGCTGTGCCGCCTGCGTTCGGACGCGGCGCACATGGATGGCGTGGAAATCATGCTCAAGGGCGGCCAGATGGGCCCGCCCGACCTGTTCGAGACGCTGGTGCACGGCGCGCGCGCCTGACGCGCGCCGCCCTGCACCCGCAGGGCATGCCGTCCCGCTTGGCTAGAATCCGGCCTACCGCCCCACATCACGTCGGATTCGCCATGACCTCATCGCGTCGCTTGCCGGTCCTGTGCACCGCGGCCCTGCGCATCGCAGCCCTGTGCATCGCCGCTGCGTGCGCCACGGCGCACGCAGCCTGGCCCGAGAAACCGGTCAAGGTCGTCATCGGTTTTCCGGCCGGCGGTCCGCTCGATGCGCACATGCGGCTGATGTCCGACCGGCTCGCCGCGGCACTCGGCCAGAGCGTGATCATCGACTACAAGAGCGGCGCCGGCGGCGCGGTGGGGGCCGATGCGGTGGCCAAGAGCGCGCCCGACGGCTACACCCTGCTTTTGGCCAACACCGGCACGATGGTGATCAACCCCGCGGTCTACCCCCGGCTTTCCTACAGCACCCTGCGCGATTTCGCGCCCGTCGCGCGCACCGCGCAGCAGCCGCTGCTCCTGATCGTCAACCCCGCGGTGCCGGCCAGGACGCTGCCGGAATTCATCGCCCATGCCAGGGCCAACCCGGGCAAGATCAACTTCGGCTCGGCCGGCAACGGCGGCATTTCGCACCTGGTGCCGGAAATGCTCAAGCAGGCCGCGGGCATTTCCATGACCCACGTCCCCTACAAGGGCAGCGCCCCCGCCTTCGTGGACCTGATGGCCGGCCAGGTGCAGTTCATGGCCGAGTCGGTGCCGCAGGCGGCCCAGTACGCGAAGCAGGGCAAGGTCCGCGCGCTGGCCGTGACCAGCCGCGAGCGCAACGTCGCCCTGCCGGACACGCCCACCATGGCCGAGGCCGGCATTCGCAACTTCGAGGTGGTGGGCTTCTACGGCATCCTCGCGCCGGCGGCCACGCCCCGGGATGTGGTGGAGCGCCTCTCGGGCGCCTTCCGGCAGGTGCTGGAGGATGGCGCGCTGCGCGAGCGCATGGTCCAGCAGGGAGCCGATCCCGCCTTTCTCGGGGCGGGCGATTTCCTCGCCTATCTGAAGGCCGAGACGCCGCGCTGGGCTGCGGCGGTGGCCGCCTCGGGCACCCGGCTGGACTGAATCCCGGCCCGCCTTCAGCCGTGGTTGTCCGCGGCCTTGCCGACTTCTCCTGCCATCCTGAAGGCTTGGGCGGCAATCGGCGGGCCGATGGTCTCGAAGATCGCAACGGCGGCCAGCACGATGGCCGACACCATGGCCGAGGCGTCCGGAAACAGGCTCTGCGTGGTGTTGACCAGGCCGATCGCCAGGCCCGCCATCGGGATCAGCAGCAGCCCGGTCGAGCGCGACTGTTCCCGTGGCAGCCGGCAGGCCGTGCCGGTGGCGAGCACGCCGCCCCATTTGGCCAGCGAGCGCACCGCCACCAGCGCGAAGGCCAGCGGCGCGTACTTGACCAGTTCGTGCACATGCAGGTTCGCGCCCGCGAAGACGAACAGCGCGATGAAGAACAGTTCGAAGGCCTCGCCGAACTCGACGTCGGCGATGAGCGCCTTCTTCTCCAGATTGCGCACCACGATGCCCAGGGCCAGCGGCGCCAGCAGCATCGAAAGGTTGAGCATTTGCGCCAGCCCGAGCGCCAGCATGACCGCCCCGATCACCAGCGCCAGGCGGTACTGGGTGGCCTGCTTTGACATGCGTGCCAGGCGGTGCAGCGCATAACCGATCGCCACGGCCAGCAACAGCGAGCCGAACAGCCGGTACAGCGGGCTGAACACGGTGTTCTGCCAGGGCGCCTGCGCGGCCGCGAACAGGCCCGGCAGCACCGCGATGAACACGAGGAAGGCGATCACGTTGTTCATGGCCACCAGGGCGCGCGCGTTGTCGGTCACCGGGCCGGCCGCCTTGAGCTCGTGCGACACATGGATCAGCACCGCCGGCGATGACGAGATGGTGATCGCGCCGATCAGCGCGGCGGTCAGCGAAGGCACGCCCAGCAGGGCGAGCACGCCCCACACGCCCGCCAGCGTGAGGATGCTTTCCAGGGCGGCGGCCGCCATCAGGAAGCGCGAGCGCAGCACCGCGCGCACGTCCAGCGACAGGCCGAGCCGGTAGAGGATCAGGCCGAGCGCGATGTCCACCAGCACCCGCGATTCCGCGAGGGTGCCGGCGGAAATCACGCCCAGCCCGCTCGGGCCCAGCGCGAAGCCCACCAGCATGAAGCCGGTGATGCTCGGCAGCCATTCGAATCGATGGGCGATGTAGCCGCCGACGGCGCCGAAGCCGAGCAGCAGCCCGAAAACGGCCAGGGTGTTGAGTGCGAGCGGAGGCGCGGGCAGGAAGTCGAAGGGCATGGGGGTTTCGTCATCGAGGCGCCGGGCGGCGGCCGGGGCTGCGTCCTACTCGTGGCGCGGCACCGGCGGTGCGAAGCGCATGGCAATGGCGATGCGGTTCCAGGCGTTGATGTTGGCGATCGCCGCGGCGAGGAAGGCGGTTTCGCCCTCGCTGAAGAGGGCGCGGATCTCCGCCCACAGGTCGTCCGGCAATCCTTCCGGCAGACGCGCGGTGAGCGCCTCGGTCATCGCCAGGGCGGCGCACTCGCGTTCGGTGAACACGCCCGCCTCGCGCCACACGCCGGCGAGGTCCAGCTTGTGCTGCGGCACGCCGAGCATGCGCGCCACGTTGAGGTGGTATTGCAGGCAGTAGGTACAGCCATTGATCTGGGAGGCGCGCAGCTTCATCAGTTCCAGCATGCCCGGATCGAGGCCGGAGGCTTCGACCGCCGCGCCCAGCTCGCGCAAGGCGCGCGTGGCGTCCGGCGCCACCTGATAGTAGTCCTGGGCTTCCATGCGGGCGGTGTGGGTGAGCGGCATGAGGTTTCCTTTGATTGGCGTGGCGCGCCGATCATATAGCCATTTCGCGCTGCCGTGCGGCCGTCCGGCGGCCGCACGGCGCGGCGGTCGGCCACGCGGCCCGCGCCGGCGCCAGGGCCGCGCGGTGCGGGGCGGGGCGGAGGAGTTCCCGCCAGACGCGTCCGGCGCGCCGCTGGGTCATAATCGAAGGTTCCACTTCCCGGAGACGAAGCATGCATCGCCCCCTCACCCGCACCCTGGTCGCCGCGCTGCTTGCGGCAGGAACGTCGATCGCCTGCGCGCAGGCCTTTCCAACCAAGCCGATCAAGCTGATCTGTCCTTTCCCGCCCGCCGGCGCGGTCGACATCGCCTCGCGCGCCATCGCCGCCGAGCTCGGCAAGGTCCTCAACCAGACCGTCACGGTCGACAACCGGCCCGGCGCGGGCGGCAACATCGGCGGCGCCGAGGCGGCGCGCTCCGCGCCCGACGGATACACCATCTTCATGAGCACCAGCGGCATCAACGCCATCAATCCGGCGCTGTATTCCAAGATGCCCTTCGACCCCAACAAGGACCTCGTCCCGATCGCCCCGCTGGTGTCGCTGTCGAACGTGCTGGTGCTGCATCCGTCCGTCAAGGCCAATTCGGTGGCCGAGGTGATCGCCATGATCAAGGCGCAGCCGGGCAAGATCAACTATGCCTCCTCCGGCGCCGGCACCAGCATCCACATGTCCGGCGAGATGTTCCAGTACCTCACCAAGACCACCATGACCCACATCCCGTACAAGGGCAGCGGGCCGGCCATCACCGACCTGCTCGGCGGGCAGGTGATGATGATGTTCGACAACATCCCCTCGGCGCTGCCGCATGTCAGGTCGGGCAAGCTGCGCGCGCTCGCCACCACCGGCGCGAAGCGCGATCCGGCCCTGCCCGACCTGCCCACCATCGCCGAGGCGGGCGTGGCGGGCTACGAGTCCGGCGTCTGGTTCGGCCTGATGGCGCCGGCCGGCACCCCCAAGGACGTCATCGCCAGGCTCAACGACGCCTCCAACAAGGGGCTCAAGGCGCCCGAGTTCGTCAAGCGCATGAGCGAACTCGGCTACGTGATGATGGGCGGCTCGCCCGAACACATGACCGATCTGCTCAAGACCGAAGTGGCGCGTTGGACGCCGATCGTCAAGGCGTCGGGCGCGAAGGCGGATTGAGTGTCGCCGGACGCGGCCTTCCCGTGAGGCAGGATCGATACAGCGATGCGATGATGCATGTGTGGCACAGCCGCGGCTCCGCATGGGGGCGCCGCCTCGGCCGGGGTGGCATCGGCCTGGTCGCCGGCTGCGCGGCGGCCATGCTCATCGGCGGCCTCGGTGTCCGTTTCGGCTGGTGGCCCTACGGCGCCGGCCTGCAGGTCGTGCGCACGGCCGCGTGGGCCGTGCTGGCCGCGCTGCCCATCGGCGTGCTCGCGCTGGGTCTGGCCCTGCGCGCCGCCGATGGGCGCGCCCGCCGGCTGGCGGCGGGCGCCCTGCTGTGCGCGGTCGCGGTGGGGGCCTATCCGGCCTACCTGTACCAGCAGCTCGGGCAGGTGCCGCACATCCACGACATCACCACCGACACCGACAATCCGCCGGCCTTCGTCGCGGCGCTGCCGATGCGCAAGGGGCAGAATCCGCTCGATGCGAGCGCGGAGGTCATCGCGCTGCAGAGGCAAGGCTACCCGGACATCGCGCCGGCGCGCCTGGACGCGGCGCCGGCGGCGGCCTTCGAGCGCGCCGAACGTGCCGCGCGCGCGATGGGCTGGCAGATCGTGGCCTCCGTGCCCGCGGAAGGGCGCATCGAGGCCACCGACACCTCGCTGCTGTTCGGTTTCAAGGACGACATCGTCGTCCGGGTCGCGGCGCAGGGCGCCGGCAGCAGGGTGGATGTCCGCTCGGCCTCGCGCGTCGGGCGCGGCGATTTCGGCGTCAACGCCGCGCGCATCCGCAAGTACCTGGCCGGACTGTAGGACGGCGGCCCGCGGCGCGGGTCGCGCTCAGGCGCCCAGCGCGCGACGCAGTTCGGCCGCGCACATGCGCACCGCGACGCTGGCGTCGTCGAACACCCGGCCCATGGTGATGAAGCCGTGGATCTGCCGCTCGAAACACACGTACACCGCCGAATTGCCGGCCGCGGTGAGCGCCTCGGCGTAGTGGCGGCCCTCGTCGCGCAACGGATCGTAGCCGGCGGTGATCACCAGGGCCGGCGGCAAGGCCTCCAGGCTCGCCGCCAGGAGCGGCGAGACGCGCCAGTCGAGGTGTTGCGCGCGGTCGGGCACGTAATGCTGGTCGTAGAAGTAGGCGATGCTTTCGCGGGTGAGCAGATAGCCCTGCCCGTTGCTGGTATGCGAGGGCGCGTCGCGGCGCAGGTCGGTGACCGGATAGATCAGCAACTGGTGGCGGATCGGCAGGTCGCCGGCGTCGCGCGCGGCGATCGAGACCACCGCCGCCAGGTTGCCGCCGGCGCTGTCGCCGCCGACCGCGAGGCGCGCCGCGTCCACGCCGAGCGCCGCCGCGTTGGCGGCGATCCAGCGGGTGGCCGCGAGGCAATCGTCGACCGGTACGGGGAAGCGGTGTTCGGGCGCCAGGCGGTAGTCCACCGAGATCACGCAGATGCCGGCATCGTTGGCGAGCGTGCGGCACAGGGTGTCATGGGTGTCGAGGTCGCCGATCACGCAGCCGCCGCCGTGGAAGTACACCAGCACCGGCAGAATCGCCTCCGGCCTGCAGCCGAGGGGACGATACAGCCGCAGCGGAACATCGCCATGCGGCCCGGGCGCCCGCAGGTCGCGCACCGCGCCGACCTCGGGCGGGTCGGGCTGGGTGTAGGCGCGCCGGTCGCGATAGAAGCGCCGGGCGTCCGCGGGCGAAAGCATGTGCGTGGGAGGAAGCCCGGATTTTTCGATCAGGTCGAGCAGCGCGCGGGCCTGCGGGTGCAGCATGTCGGATCCTTTCCTTGGGGTGAGCGCGGCAAGCTTAGCGCATACCGCACGCCCCGGCCGGGCGCTGCCTCTTGCGGATACACTTTCGCTGCGCAAACCCCAGGGCATCATCGATGAGCCGTACCACCATTGAAGCGTCCTCCGCCGCGCCCGAGCCCTACGACGCCGCCTGGCTGCTGGAGGGCGTGCGCTCGCGCCTCGTCCCCGGCGTCAACGGACTTTGCATGCATGTGCTGGAAGCCGGATACGCAAATGCCGGCCGGCCCTGCGTCCTGCTGCTGCACGGCTTTCCCGAGCTGGCCTACAGCTGGCGCAAGGTCATGCCCGCACTGGCGGCGGCCGGCTACCACGTCCTGGCGCCCGACCAGCGCGGCTATGGCCGCACGGTGGCCGAGGGCGCGGGACCGGCGGTGGACTACGACTGCGACCTGCGGCAGTTTTCCATGCCGGTGCTGGCGCGCGATGCGCTGGCCCTGCTGCACGCATTCGGCCACCGCGAGGCGGCCGTGGTCGGGCATGATTTCGGCTCGTCGGTGGCGGCCTGGTGCGCGCTGATGCGACCCGATGCGTTCCGCAAGGTGGTGCTGATGAGCGCCCCGTTCGCGGGGCCGCCCGCCCTGCCGTTCGGCCATGCCGACCGCCCGCAAGCCGCCGTTGAAGCGGCGCTGCAGGCGGCCGGGGTCCGCGCGGTGCTGGAGCAACTCGCGGGCCTGCCGCGCCCGCGCAAGCATTACCAGTGGTACTACGCCACCCGCGAAGCCAACGACCACATGTGGCATGCGCCGCAGGGCCTGGCGGCGTTCCTGCGCGGCTACTACCACGTGAAAAGCGCGGACTGGAAACACAACCGGCCGCGGCCGCTGCCCGGATGGACGGCCGCGTCTCTGGCTGAGCTGCCGACGTACTACGTGATGGACGCAGGGTGCACCATGGCCGAGACCGTGGCGCCGCACATGCCGGCGAGCGCGCAAGCCGCCGCATGCGGCTGGCTGACCGAAGCCGAACTGGCCGTCTACGTCGGCGAGTATGCGCGCACCGGCTTCCAGGGCGGGCTCTCGTGGTACCGGGCGCGCATCGAAGGCGCCGGCCTGGGGGAGCAGCAGATGTTCGCCGGCGCCGCCATCGACGTGCCGGCGATCTACATCGCCGGGGCGAGCGATTGGGGCATCTACCAGAAGCCCGGCGATTTCGAGGCTATGCAGACGAGCGCCTGCCGCCGCTTCGAGGGCGCCCACCTGCTCGACGGGGCGGGCCACTGGGTGCAGCAGGAGCAGCCCGCGGCGGTCAATGCCGTGCTGCTCGAATTCCTAAGGCGCTAGGCGGCGGCGCGTCGTTGCCCCGCGCAGCCATCGGCAGCCCGGCCTGCGCGGTAACATCGCGCAATACCGCGGGCGCGGTGGGCGCGGGTGCCCGCGGTTGCCATCATCCGCGCCCGTCGTCGCCAGCCCAGGCCTCCATGAACCGCTCCGCATGAACCACCCCGTCGTCGACGCCCAGATCTCCCCCGAAGGGCGCATGGAAATCCTTTCCTCCGCCGAGGTCTCGCGCCTGCTCGATTCGAGCCAGGGCGGCCTCTACCCGCTGTACCGCAACTGCTCGCTGGCGGTGCTCAATACCGGCAGCCGCTTGGACGACGGCAAGGAACTGCTGGAGCGCTACAGGTCCTTCGACATTTCCATCCTGCAGCGCGAGCGCGGCGTCAAGCTCGACATCCGCGGCGCGCCGGCCGGCGCCTTCGTCGACGGCGAGATGATCAAGGGCATCCGCGAGCACCTGTTCGCGGTGCTGCGCGACGTCATCTATGCGGCCGACGAGATCGGCGCCAATCCGCGGCTCAATCTCGCGGACTCCGCCGACATCACCGACGCGGTGTTCCACATCCTGCGCAATGCCGAAGTGCTGAAGCCGCTCGACCGGCCCAACGTGGTGGTGTGCTGGGGCGGGCATTCGATTTCGCGCGAGGAATACGACTACTCCAAGGTGGTCGGCTACGAACTCGGCCTGCGCATGATGGACATCTGCACGGGCTGCGGTCCCGGCGCGATGAAGGGGCCGATGAAGGGCGCGGCGGTGGCGCATGCCAAGCAGCGCGTCGCCGGCGGCCGCTATCTGGGCTTCACCGAACCGGGCATCGTCGCCGCCGAGGCGCCCAATCCCATCGTCAACGGCCTGGTGATCCTGCCGGACATCGAAAAGCGTCTCGAAGCCTTCGTGCGCGCCGGTCACGGCATCGTCGTCTTTCCGGGCGGTGCGGGCACGGCCGAGGAAATCCTCTACCTGCTGGGCATCCTGCTGCATCCGGACAACGCCGGCCTGCCGTTTCCGCTCATCTTCACCGGGCCGGCGGCTGCGGCCGAATACTTCGCGCGCATCGACGGCTTCATCGCCGCCACCCTGGGCGAGGCGGCGCGCGCGCGCTACCGGATCATGATCGACGATGCGGCCGGCGTGGCGCGCGCCATGCAGCAGGGCTTGAAGGAGGTGCGCGCCTACCGCAAGGCGATCGGCGACGCCTACTACTTCAACTGGCACATGAAGATCGACCACGCGTTCCAGAAACCTTTCCGGCCCTCGCACGAGAACATGCGCGCCCTCGACCTGACCCAGGACGCGCCGGTGCACGTGCGCGCGGCCAACCTGCGGCGCGCCTTCTCCGGCATCGTCGCCGGCAACGTCAAGGACCACGGCATCCGCGCCATCGAGGAACGCGGTCCGTTCGTGCTCAATGGCGACCCCGGGGTCATGCGCGAGATGGACGCGCTGCTCGCCTCGTTCGTCGCGCAGCAGCGCATGAAACTGCCGGGCAGCGCCTACACGCCGTGTTACCGCCTTGTCACCGGAGCGGCCGCATAAGGGACGCGCCGACGCCCCCCCTTCCAGCCGTTTTCCCCGCCATGCGCCTGCTCGTCATCCCTCCCAGCATTTCCGACGCGGTCACCGGGCTGATCCGCGCAGAAGCCGAACGCGCCGCCGCGCCCGGGACCGCACTCACGGTGTTGAGCGCGCCCTTCGGCGTGGCCTGCATCGAAACCCGCTTTGCGGCCATGGTGGGTGCCTACGCCACCGCGCAGGTGGCCGCCGAGAACCTGGCCGGACAGTTGCCCGGGCCGGTGGTCGATGGGGTCTCCGCGGCGGTCAAGCACGCCGAACCGCTGCTGCAACGCAAGCCGGGCCGCGCCGTGCGCGGCAGCTTCGCGCTGCCGCCGGATGTGCCCAGCCGCGGCTTGCCGGAGGCGCTGGCACGCCGGCTGGCGCGGCCCTGACGCCACCCCGGATTCCGCATGTTCTCGATTCCCGTCGCGGCGCTTCTCGCGGCCTCCGTGATCGCCTGCTCGTTCATTTCCGGCATCTTCGGCATGGCCGGGGGCATGATCCTGATGGGCATCCTGCTCTTGTTCGTGCCTGTGGCGCAGGCGATGATGCTGCACGGCGCCGCGCAGCTGGCTTCCAACGGTTGGCGTGCCTGGCTGTGGCGCGCGCACATCCGCTGGCGCGGCGTGGGTTTCTACCTGCTGGGTTCGATCGCGCCGGTGGCCTTGTTCCTCACCATCTCGTTCACCGCCTCCAAGCCGCTGGTGCTGCTCTCGCTGGGCCTGATGCCGGTGCTGGTGTGGCTGCTGCCGCACGGCATCAAGCCGAACGCCGAGCACATGCGTGACGGCATCACCTGCGGCGTGGTGTGCAGCACCCTGCAACTGATGGCCGGCGTTTCGGGTCCCATCCTCGACAGCTTTTTCACCGGCTCGTCCATGGACCGCAAGTCGCTGGTGGCCACCAAGGGCGCGATCCAGACCTTCGGCCATTTGCTCAAGATCTTCTATTTCGGCCGTTTTGTCACCCTGGGCGGCGACGGCATCCCGCCGCTCGCGCTCGTCGCCGCGGTGGCCTGCGCGGTGGCCGGCACCAGCTTGTCGAAGCGCCTGCTGGAGAAGATGAGCGACGTGCAGTTCCGCGCCTGGACCCAGCGTCTCATCCTGGCGATCGCGGCGGTGTACACATGCCAGGGCTTGTGGCTGCTGTGGAAGGGCTGACGAGGCCTTTGTCGACCCGCCGGCCGGACCTGCCGACGCGCGGTCGGGTACCATCTTTGTCCCTTGCGCCGTCATCCGGCGCAAGGGAGTAACCTACCCCGTCCCACCCCACCCCACCCAGAAGGAGATATCATGGCCAAGCTCGTCGTGCTCTACAACAAGCCCGCGGATGCCGCGGCGTTCGACGCCCACTACTTCGGCAAGCATGTGCCGCTCGCCAAGACCATTCCCGGCCTGCGCGCCCTTGAAGTCAACGCGACACCCGTGGCCACGCCGCAGGGCCCTGCCGATATCCATCTGGTCGCCCTGTTGACCTTCGACTCGATGGAAGCCATCGGCGCCGCCTTCGCATCGAAGGAAGGGCACGCCACCGCGGCGGACCTCGGCAACTTCGCCCAGGCCGGCGTGCAGATGCTGATGTTCGAGACCAAGGTGGTCTGAACAAGTCCGCGGATCTTTTCCTGTCGGGCTACTTGAACAGGCCCTTGATCGCGCCGCCCGCCTTGTCCACGGCGGCGTCCATGGATTTCATGAGGCTGTCGAAGCTCAGCGCCGCGCTCAGGCGCGCCTTGATCGCGGCGACGATTTCCTGGCCCAGTTCCCCGGGCGTGGCGCCGCCCTTGCTCTTGCCCAGGTTCTTGAGCGCGATGTCCGGCAGGCCGATGCCCACGGTCTTGCCGTTCATGAAGGCGGCGCTCGCTTGCGCCCGGGCGCCGGTCACCTGCAGGTCTTCAACGATCAGCTTCTTGGCGTCGGCATCCTTCGCTTTCCTGTCGGCCGGGCCCAGGTAGTCGGCGATGTTCTTCTGGATGGCGTCGAAATTGGTCAGCGAGTCGCCCTTCTCGTAGATGATCTCCGGCGCCTTGACGGCGATTTTCTTCACCGTGATCACGCTGCCGGTGAGGGTCCCGATGTCCAGCGCGACCTCGATCTCGGCCACCTTGATGGCATGCGCTGTCCTGAACCCGGCCGGGTTGCCGACGGTGAGGCCGCGGATCACGCCGCGTCCGTCGGCGGGCCTGATTTCGACGGCGCCGACGCTGACCTTGGCACGCGTCATCTCGCTGCCGTACTTCTCGATGGCGTGCTTGAGCAGGCTGTCCATGTTGTGGGTCAACCACCATGCGCCGCCCGCCAGGGCCAGGGCCAGCAGCACGGCGAGTGCGGCGAATTTCTTCATGCCCACTCCCCGGATACCGGCCCGGTCGACATGTCGATGGCCACGGCGGCAGGCGCGCTGTGGCCGGCGTGGCATGCAAGGCAGGATTTGGGCATGTTTTACGGTTCTCCTCTCAATGCCACCCGGGCGCGGGACGGCGCACCAAGGCCGGACCCGAATCCCGCCTGGCCACTGCCTTGCCGCATTTTGCCAAAGATGCGCCGTCCAAGGGGTCATGCTTGCGGCCGGAGTGCCGATAAATGTCGAGTCAGGCGGCGGTCCGCGCGCCTGTCGCGGCGGGCATCGCCCCGCCTGACATCCCCAGGTTCAACCCGGCAGGCGCGTCCCTGCCCCCTTACGGCGACTTTTGGCACCAATCGCGATGAGAAAGCAGATTCCTGTCGAAAACCTCAAGGTCGGCATGTACTTGGAGGGCATGGCCGGCTCCTGGCTGCAGCATCCCTTCCTGCGCTCCAAGTTCGTCATCAAGGACCCGGACCACATTCGCCAGATCGCCGACAGCGGGATCCGCCATGTCTGGATCGATTCTTCCCAGGGTCTGGACGACGAACCGCCGCCGGCGCCGGTCGTGACGGTCACGGTCGCGCCGGCGCCGGCACGGCGGGCAGAACGGGCCGAACCCAAGCCGACCTCGATGGCGGTGGAAGTCGTGCGCGCGAAGAAGATCATCGGCGAGGGCAAGCGCTATGTGATCTCCATGTTCGAGGAGGCGCGCATGGGCCGCGCCATCGGGCCGGGCGCGGCGGCCGGCCTGGTCGAGGAAATCGCCAGTTCGGTCAGCCGCAATCCCGGCGCCATCGTCAGCCTGGCGCGCCTGAAGTCGGTCGATGACTACACCTACATGCATTCGGTGGCGGTGTGCGCGATGATGGTCTCACTGGCCCGCAACCTCGGTCTGGACGAGGCCGCCACGCGCGAGGCCGGCATGGCCGGCCTGATGCACGATGTCGGCAAGGCGATGATGCCGATGGCGGTATTGAACAAGCCCGGCAAGCTGACCGCCGAGGAATTCGCGGTGGTCAGGGGCCATCCGGAGCGCGGCCACCAACTGCTCGTCGAGGGTGGCAGCGCCAGCGAGGCGGTGCGCGAGGTCTGCCTGCACCATCATGAGAAGATCGACGGCAGCGGCTATCCGCACCGCCTGGCGGGCGACCAGATCAGCCTGCTGGCCAGGATGGGCGCGGTGTGCGATGTCTATGACGCCATCACGTCGGACCGGCCCTACAAGGCCGGCTGGGATCCGGCCGAGTCCATCCGCAGGATGAACGGCTGGTGCAACGGCCATTTCGACGAAGGCGTGTTCCGCGCCTTCGTCAAGAGCATCGGCATCTACCCGGTGGGCTCGCTGGTCAAGCTCGCCTCCGGGCGCCTGGCGGTGGTGACCGAAAACACCTCCAAGTCGCTGGTCACGCCGGTGGTCAAGGCGTTCTTCTCGACCAAGTCGGGGGTGCATATCAAGCCTGAAACCATCGACCTCGCGCGCGCCGGCGGGGCAGAGAAAATCGTCAGCATCGAGAGCCCGGAAAAATGGGGCATCGCCCACCTGGAGCGCTTCTGGGCCGAATAACCGGCGCCGCGCGCCGCTGAACCTGCCGCGGCCGGCGCGTCCGGCGCCGGGCGGCTGTCTCCATCCGCGCGGCGCCACGCCGCGCCGCCGCGTAGCGTGACTGTCACAAATCACAGTAGACCGCCCGGCGCGGTGCGGCTCACAATTCGGCGCGCTGGTCGGGGTGCCGGCCCGGGCGCCGCCTGATGGTAAAAGCGCCGGGCCCGCCTGTACCGGCCGGCATGTGCGGCCGCCGGATATCCCGGTCGTGGGCATGAATGACGTGCCTTCATGACGTGCATTCATGGCGTGCAGCCGCGCGGGGCAGCCATGCCGGGCATTCCTGAAGCGCATTCGCCAGACTGTATCCTTTGGGGTTTCCGCCTTGCATTGTGAGAGTCCTGCATTGGCCGCGAGCACGATGAAGATCCTGCTGATCGAAGACGACCGCGAAACCGCCGGACTGGTGGCCGAGGAACTCGTCGACAGCGGATTTGCGGTCGTCCAGGCCCATGACGGCGCCAGCGGCTTCGCCGCCATCCTCACCCACGAACCCGATCTGGTGCTGTGCGACGTGACCATGCCGGTGATGTCCGGCTTCGAGGTGCTCGAGCGGCTGACCGCGCTGGCGCCGCGCTTCGCGCGCATGCCCTTCGTCTTTCTCACCGCCTTGGTCGACCGTGATCACCAGCTGAAGGGCCGCAGGCTCGGCGCCGACGACTATGTGACCAAGCCGATCGATTTCGAGATCCTCGTCTCCATCATCCGCGCGCGTCTGGCCGGCGTGGCGCGCATGGAGGTGTGGCCGCGCAACGTCTCCCTGTCCGACCGCGAGATCGAGGTGCTCACCTGGTCGGCGCGCGGCAAGACCTCCGGCGAGATCGCCAGCATCATCGGCGTGGCCAAGCGCACGGTCGACTTCCATGCCGAAAGCGCCCGCAACAAGCTGGGCGCCGCCACCCGCATCGAGGCCGCGGTCAAGGCCGCCGCCGGCGGCATCATCGAGCCGTGACGGCCGCCGCCGCGCCGCCGCGCCCGCATAACCCGCTTTCCGGCCACAGCACACCGCGCGGCGCCCGCATGCTCAAGCTCGATTCGATCCGTGCCCGCCTCTCGCTGGTGTTCGGCCTGTTCCTGCTGCTGGTGGTGGGCGTGGGGCTGTTCTCGATCAACCGCATCGGCACCCTGAACCAGGCCTCGGCGGAAATCCGCAGCCACTGGCTGTCGGCCGCGCCGGTGCTGGGGGAGCTCAACAACCTGGTCTCCGACTTCCGCGCCGCCGAGGCCGCCACCCTGATCGCGCTGGAACCGGTGGAGTCCGCCACCGCCCAGCGCGAGCTGGCCACCCTTACCGCGGCGCTCAACAAGACCCGCGCCGCCTACGAGGCCCTTCCCAAGGATGCGGTCGAACTGCAGCTCTACGGCCGCTTCACCGGCCAGTGGGACGGCTATCGCCGCGCCGCCGACGAGGTGATGGCCCTGGTGGCGGCCGGCAAGCGCCGCGAGGCCATCGCCATGAACAAGGGCGCCTCGCGCGAGGCTTTCAATGCCGCCAGCAACACGTTGACCCTGCTGGTGGAGCACAACGTCGAAGGCGCGCGCCTGGCCACCGAGCGCGAAGCCGGCATCTACCGCGCCTCGCGCTCCTTGATCATCGGCGCCATCCTGCTGGCCGCCCTGTGCCTGGCCGGCGCCATCGTCTACATCACCCGCTCGATCTCCGACCCGCTGCTCGACCTGGCCGGGCGCATGCACCGCCTGGCCGCCAACGAGACCCGCCTGGAAATCCGCGGCGCCGGCCGCGCCGACGAGATCGGCGAAATGGCGCGCGCGGTGCAGGTGTTCCGCAACAACGCCATCGACCTGGTCGAAAGCCAGAAGGCCTTGAGCGAGCAGGCGCAGACCCTGCGCGAGGCGCTCGACGCCGAGCGGCGCCTGACCACCCAGCAGCAGAACTTCGTCTCCATGACCTCGCATGAATTCCGCACCCCGCTGACCATCATCGACAGCCATGCGCAACGGCTGATCCGCATGCGCGAGCGGCTGGAGCCGGCCGACCTGGCCGAGCGTGCGCGCGGCATCCGCGCCGCCGTCACCCGCATGACCAGCCTGATCGACAGCCTGCTCAACACCTCGCGGGTATTCGACGGCGACGTGCGCCTGCACCGCGAGGAGATCGATTTCGCCGGCGTGGTGCGCCAGGCCTGCCAGATGCACCGCGAGGTCGCGCCCGCCGCATGCCTGGTCGAGGCGGGCGCGGGACAGGCGATTGCCGCCACCGGCGACCCGCGCCTGCTGTTCCAGGCCGTCAGCAACCTGCTGTCGAACGCCATAAAGTACTCACCCTCAGGCAGCCCGATAGAGGTCGCCGTCTCGGTCACGGGAGACAGGGTGCAAGTAGCGGTCTCGGATCACGGCATCGGCATACCCGAGAAGGACCGCGCGCATCTGTTCGAGCGTTATTTCCGCGGCAGCAACGTGAGCGACGTCGCCGGCACCGGCGTCGGCCTCTATCTGGTCGACATGGTGGCGCGCCTGCATGGCGGCGGCGTCGCGGTCGAGAGCGCGGAGCGCGGCGGCAGCCGTTTCGTGCTTACTCTGCCGATCGCCCGCACCGCAGGCCCCGCGGCACCGCAGCCCGCATGAGGCGCGCGCACAGCATCGCGGGGATGGTCGCGCTGGCGGCCGCGGCGGCGCACGCGCAGGTAAGCGCGCCGGCCGGCGCAGAGACCGCGCTCACCCTGCAGGCGGCCGAGGCGCGCATGTTCGCCGGCAACCGCGACATCGCCCTGGCGCGACGCGCGGTGGAGCAGGCGCGCGCCGACACCGCCATCGCCGGACAGAAACCCAACCCGCAGCTCGGCGTGGCCGTCCAGAACATCAACCGCAACCGCGGCATCGGCTCGGGCACCCTGCGCGACAAGACCGTCGACACCATCGTCGGCATCTCGCAGACCATCGAGCGCGGCGGCAAGGCCGAACTGCGCGTCGCGGCGGCGCAATCGCTGGTGGCGGCCGCGCGCTCCGACCTGGGCGAGATCGCCCGCACCCAGCTCTTCGCCCTGCGCTCGGCTTACCACGACCTGCAGGCCGCCCAGGAAAGGCGCAGCGGCGCCGAGGAAACGGCGCGCCTGTTCGCGCGCAGCGTGCAGGCTGCCGAACAGCGCTTAAAGGCCGGCGACCTGGCCGCCGCCGATGTCGCGCGCATCCGCGTCGACGCCGCGCGCGCCGCCAACGATGTCACCACCGCCGCGGCCGACGAGGCGCGCGCCTGGCGCTGGCGGTCCTGATGGGGGCCGAGGCCGATGCCGCGGCGTTGCGCGCCTCCTCTCCCTGGCCCGGCGCCGAGGATGCCGGACCGGCAGCGCAGGACGCCGGACCGGCAGCGCAGGACGCGGGCCCGGCAGCGCAGGACGCGGGCCCGGCAGCGCAGGACGCGCTGGGGCGCCGCCCCGACGTGCGCGCCGCGGCCGCGCGCTTCGAGGCGGCCGATCGCGCGCGCGCGCTGGCGCGCTCGCTGCGCACCCGCGACGTCACCGTCAGCGCGCAGTTCGAGCATTACCCGATAAGCGAGGCCAACAGCGCCGGTTCCGGCAACAGTTTCGGCGTGGGGGTCGCGCTGCCGCTGTTCCTGCGCCACAGCTACGAAGGTGAAGCCGCGCGCGCGCAGGCCGATTGGTACGCGGCGCGCGACGCCTACGACCGCACCGTGGCGCTGGCGAAGGCCGAGATCGCGCGCGCGCGCGCCGATGTGGCCGCCGCCCGCGAGCGCCGTGCGCGCATCGAGCGCGACCTGCTGCCGCAGGCGAACAGGAGCGCGGAGGCCGCCGAGTTCGCGTTCCGCAACGGCGCCATCGGCGCGCTGGACCTGCTCGACGCGCGCCGCACCCTGCGCGCCATCCAGATCGAGGCCTCGGCCGCGCGCGCCGAGCATGCCAGGGCGCTGGCCGCGCTGCGTGCCGGCGTCGAAGAACTTCCCGCCGATGCCTTGGCCATCGCCGAAGGCGACTCCAGGAAAGAGCAATAGACATGACCATGCGTACCCTCGGCGGCATGCTCGCCATCGCCGCGCTGGCCGGCGCGGCCGGCTACCTCGCGCGCGGCAGCGCGGGTCCCGCCGCCAGCGAGACCAGGGCCGAAGCCAAGGCCGAGACCAAGGCGCCCAACCAGCTGGCGTTTCCGGAGGGTTCGCCGCAACTCGCCGCCGTGAAGGCCGAGCCCGCCGTCGAGGCGCCGCTGCCGATCGCCGAGCCGCTCAACGGCCGGGTGGCCTACGACGAGGACGCCACCGCGCGCATCACTTCGCCGGTCGCCGGGCGCATCGTGCGCCTGGCCGCGGCCGCCGGCGACAGCGTCAAGGCCGGCGCTGTGCTGGCCATGGTCGATGCGCCGGACTTAGCCGCCGCCATTGCCGACACCCGCAAGGCGGAGGCCGACGAGGCGCGCAAGAAGCTTTCGCTCGAGCGCGCGCAGAAGCTGCTCGACGCCGAGGTGATTCCGCGCAAGGATTTCGAGGCGGCGGCCGCCGACATGGCGCAGGCCCAGGCCGAGACCCAGCGCGCGCGCCTGCGCCTGAAGAACCTGAGCCCGAACGGCGGCGCCGACGAGCGCGGACTGGCCCTGCGCTCGCCGGTGGCCGGCGTGGTGGCCGAACGCCGCGCCAATCCCGCCATGGAGGTGCAGCCGGGCATGGCCGATCCGCTCTTCGTGGTGTCCGACACGCGGCGCCTGTGGGTCCTGATCGACCTGCCGGAGCGATACCTGGCGCAGGTCAAGTCCGGGCTGCCGGTGGCGGTGTCGGTCGAGGCCTATCCCGGCGAAGTGTTCCGCGCCACCGTGGCGCGGGTGGGCCAGGTGGTCAATGCCGACACCCGGCGCATCCAGGTGCGCTGCGACCTGGCCAATCCCGACGGCAAGCTCAAGCCGGAGATGTACGCGCGCGTCTCGCTGCTCACCACCGAGGGCTACAACGCCGTGCGCCTGCCCAACAGCGCGCTGGTGACCGAAGGCCTCTATACCTACGTGTTCATCGAGACCCGGCCGGGGGTCTTCCTCAAGCGCAAGGTGGAACTGGCGGTGCAGGACCGCGAGTACGCCTACGTGAAGGCGGGTGTGGCCCGGGGCGAACGCGTGATCGTCGGCGGGGCCCTGTTGCTGCAGTCCGAGCTCGCCTCGGGCTCCTAGGCCGCGCGCTTCCGGCACCGCGCCATGCTCGAAAGACTCATCACATTCGCCATCCGGCAGCGCGTGTTCGTGCTGCTGGCCTCGCTCGCGTTGTTCGCATTCGGCATCCGCGCCGCCCTCAACCTGCCCATCGAGGCCTTTCCCGACGTGCAGGACGTGCAGGTGCAGATCGTCACCCAGTACCGCGGCCAGGCGCCGGAGGAGGTCGAGCGCGCGATTTCCCTGCCCATCGAGATCGGCATGGCCGGCACGCCGCGCATGACGCAGGTGCGCTCGGTGTCCATCACCGGCCTGTCGGTGGTGACCCTCACCTTCGCCGACGATACCAACGACTACTTCGCGCGCCAGCAGGTGATGGAGCGCCTGGCCAACGTCAACCTGCCGCCCGGCGTCTCGCCGACCCTCGGCCCGCTCGCCACCGCCGTCGGGGAGATCTACCGCTACGTGCTCGAGGTGCCCAAGGAGATGCCCGAGTACGAGGCGCGCGCCATCCAGGACTGGGTGATACAGCCGCGCCTGCGCATGGTGCCGGGCGTGGCCGATGTGGTCAGCTTCGGTGGCGCGGTCAAGGAATACCAGGTGCGCATCGACCCGTATGCCCTCAAGCGCTATTCGGTCACCCTCGACCAGGTGAGCACGGCGCTGGCCAACAACAGCGCCAACTTCGGCGGCGGTCTGCTGCGGCGCGGCGCGGAGTCGCTGGTGATCCGCGGCATCGGCCTGGCCACAAGCCTGGACGACATCGGCCGCACCGTGGTGGCCGCGCGCGGCGGCAAGACGGTGCTGGTGTCCGACCTGGGCGAGGTGCGCATCGGCGGCCGGGTGCGCTCCGGCATCGTCGCCTACGCCGGCCGCGGGCTCGAGAACGCGCCCGACTACGAGCGCGACTCGGTGGTGCAGGGCATCGTCATCATGACCAAGGGCCAGAACCCGGCCAAGATCATCGAGGCCCTCAAGGAACGCGTCGAGGAGGTGCAGAAGCACCTGCCGGCGGGCGTGAAGATCCGCCCGGTGTACGACCGCACCAGGCTGATCAACCACACCGTGGCCACGGTGGGCGAGAACCTCGCCGTCGGCGCGGCCCTGGTGATCGCCATCCTGATGGTGTTTTTGCGCAACTGGCGCGCCGCGCTGATCGTCGCCAGCGTGATCCCGCTGTCCCTCCTGTTCGCCTTCATCATGATCGACGCGCGCGGCGTCTCGGCGAACCTGATCTCGCTGGGCGCGGTCGACTTCGGCATCATCATCGACAGCGCGGTGGTGCTGGTGGAGGCGCTGATGGTCAAGCTCGCCATGGCGCGCGACGACGCCAACCCGCACAACGACAGCGTTTCCTGGCGCATGACCGCGCTGCGCAACACCGCGGTGGAGCTGGGGCGCCCCATCCTTTTTTCCAAGGCCATCCTGATCATCGCCTTCCTGCCGATCTTCACCTTCCAGCGGGTCGAGGGCAAGATCTTCTCGCCGGTGGCGTTGACGCTCTCGTTCGCGCTCCTGGGCGCGATCCTGCTCACCCTCACGCTGGTGCCGACGCTCCTGGCCTACAACATGCGCACCAACAGCATGGCCGAGAAGCACATCGAGTGGATGCACCGCCTGCAGGGGTGGTACCGCGGCACGCTGGTGCGGCTGGCGAAGATGCGCGCCGCGGTCATCGGCGTCTCGCTCGGCCTGCTCGCGCTGACCTTCTCGCTGGTGCCGCTGCTGGGCAGCGAGTTCCTGCCCAAGCTCGACGAGGGCAACATCTGGCTCACCGTGTCGATGCCGCCGCAGACCAGCCTCGCGCAGACCAAGGAGATCGAGCAGAACATCCGCGCCGCGCTCACCAGGTACCCCGAGGTGCGGCAGTTGGTCACCCAGGTCGGACGCCCGGACGACGGCACCGACCCCAAGGGCCCCAACAACCTGGAGGTGCTGGCCGAGCTGCATCCGCGCGAGAAATGGCGCTTCCGCAACAAGCCGGAACTGGTCGAGGACATGCGCAGGAAGCTGCGCGAACTGCCCGGCATCCCGACCAATTTCTCGCAGGTGATCCAGGACAACGTGGAAGAGGCGCTCTCCGGCGCGCGCGGCGAGATCGTTGTCAAGGTCTACGGGCCGGATTTCGAGATCCTGCAGGAAAAGGCCGACCAGATCGTCTCCATCCTCAATTCCATCCGCGGCGCCACCGACGTGGCGAGCTTCCGCATCAGCGGCCAGACCGAGCTCTACGTGAAGCTCGACCGCGAAAAGATCGCCCGCCTGGGCATCAACATCGCCGATGCGGGCAGCGTGATCCAGACCGCGCTGGCGGGTTCGGCCGTGTCCACCTTCTTCGAGGGCGACCGCCGCTTCGATGTCACCGTCAGGCTCAACCAGGCCTACCGCGACGCCGTCGACGACATCGCCCACCTGCAGGTGCCGCTGCCGCCGGGGGCGGGCGCCGCGCCCGGCACCACGCCCGGCAGCGTGTCGCTGTCGGAGATCGCGACCATCGAGGTCAAGCAGGGCGCCTCGCGCATCGGTCGCGAGAACGGCGGACGGCTGATCCCGGTGAAGGTCAACCTGTTCCAGCGCGACCAGGGCTCCTTCGTCGCCGAGGCGCAGGCGCGCGTGGCCAGGGAGGTGGGCCTGCCGCCGGGCTACTTCATCACCTGGGGCGGGCAGTTCGAGAACCAGCAACGCGCGCTCAAGCGCCTGCAGGTGATCATCCCGGTGAGCCTGTTCTCGATGTTCGCGCTGCTGTTCTGGGCCTTCAGGTCGATGAAGCGCGCGCTGGTGGTGCTGATGATGATCCCGTTCACGGCCATCGGCGGATTCGCCGGCCTGGCGCTGGCCGGTCTGCATGTTTCGGTCTCGGCGGCGGTGGGATTCATCGCCGTGGCCGGCATCTCGGTGCAGAACGGCGTGATCATGGTGGAGCACATCATGGAACTGCACCGCGACCGGCTCGATTTCGACCGCGCCACCATCGAGGGCGCCGTGGCGCGCATGCGCCCCATCCTGATGACGGCCCTGATGGCCGGGCTGGGCCTCTTGCCGGCCGCGATCTCGCAGGGCATCGGCTCGGAGACGCAGCGTCCGTTCGCGGTGGTGATCGTCGGCGGCATCGTCTCGGCCACCGTGTTCACGCTGGCGCTTCTGCCGCTGATCTACTCGATCTTCCTCAAGGAGGATGCCGAGGCGGAGGCCTGATCGCCCGCAGTGCCGCCAGCCCTGGCGAATTCAGTCCCGGGTGGTACGCAGGCGCCGGCGCGACATCCAGCCCGCCAGGCCCAGGCCTGCAAGCATCATGACGAACGGCGCGGGTTCAGGTACAGGCGCCGTAGGGGCCCACGGGGGCGGAGGAAAGAGCGGGGGACCGGATGGCGCCGAGGGGTCGAACGGCGCCGCAAGATTCGTGATCCGCTGGCTGTCTGTGCTCCACGTCGAGCCGGGGCGGTTGGGAAAATCCGCGGAGAAGTCGGTGCCATATTCGATCTGACACGTGCCGGCACAGCTAAAGAAGTTGAGCCCGGCCACATCCGACGCCGTGACCCCGGCGCCGACCAGGAAGCTGACGCGGCCATTGAGCAGGATGCTGCCGCTGATCACCAGCTGGTCGAATGCGATGCCGCCGGGCGTGGATTCGACTTCCAGTTCGAGCACGCCGCCCGGCAGCAACGAGAAATCTCCATTGATGGTCATCGTGCCGGGACTGCTGCCGGGCCTGAACGTCGCCACGCCCGGCCCGCCGCCGACGAACGTGTCGGAGTTGATGATGCCGTTGCCGCTCAGCACGCCGCCCAGCACCTGGAGTTTCCCGCCGTAGTTCGAGAGCTGGCCATTGACCACAAGGGTGCCGTCATGGTTTGCGAAATTGTTTGCCTCTACTGTCTGGTTGCCAGCGATTTCGAACCGGCCCCTGTTGGAGATCTGCACCGTTTGCAGGAGATCGACGCGAAAGAAATTGCGTCCGGCTTGGATATTGCCGCTGAAGGTACCGGTGGTCGTGTTCTCCAAGTTGGCTATCCTGAACCCGGGCCCGGTATACGACCTGCCGGTGATCTTGTCTGCCGCCAGCGTGCCGCTATTGACCAGGCGGGCGCCATCGAGGTCGATGGTTCCCAGGGCCTGGAAGTTTGCTTGCTGACGCCATACGGAGGCCTCGCCGGTGACCCGCAGGACCACGCCGGGTTCGAGCAAGAACCGGCCTGTATCGGTGGTGTTGGTGCCGGTGAAGGCATACATGTTGTCGGCGCCGAAGGGGTAGGAGCCGAAGATGATGAGGTTGCCTGGGTTCAAGTTGCCGGGGTTGACTCCGAACGGGTCCGCGTAAAAACCGCTGTTGTTGTGATTGCCGCTGTTGGTCAGGGCCAACGTGCCGTTGAAAACCACGATGTTGCTGGAATTCGACGTCACCGGGACCCTGATCTCGCTGGTTCCCGTTCCGCTTATCTTGCCCAGGCCCCCAGGATTTGCGCTCGTTCCGTCGAGGAACAGGCCAGCACCGAAGCCCACAAATCCGGCAGGAGGGATTGTCACCTGTTGCGGGGTGCCGTAGCTCCCGGTTTTTCCCGGATCGCCCAGGATGGAACTGTCGTTTTCGAGCGAAATACCGGCCCGGCCACTACTAGGGGAGGCGCTGCGCAGCGAGGTGAAGCCTGACAGGACCAGATAGCCGCTTTTTAGTTCGAAAGCGCCGCGGTTGGTGACCGTCCAGAACGACTCGGTCGGCGAAATGAAATACATGGCGTTGGCCGGGAAGGAACCGGTACTCGTCGGGTTCCCGATCTTGGTCGTGCCAAAGAAATTGATGGTGGCGGGAAATTGATCGTTACCGCTCGAAATGGCGCCGTTGCGCAGGATCGCGTCGGTGGCATCGACCGTCAACGGGATGTCAAACCTGCGGATACGGAGGGAGCCGCCGTCCAGGATAAGCGGAGAGTTGGATTCGAAGCTGGTGTTTTGGGACACCACCAAAGACTGCCCGATGCCGATCGTGGTCTGCGCGGGGGCGACGCCGCAGAGCGCGGCTGTGAGCACCGCGGCCACGAGCCCGCGCAGGCGCGGTTGCGTTGACGCTGGGGAAGTTCGACGCTTCATGCGATGCCTTTCTTATGCGTTGGGTGAGATGCAACGCCCTCAGGCTACGGGTTTGGCAAGGCTTTCACAATCGAAGAGTTGAGTTTTCGTGAGATAAGTCCGCTTTAGGGTATTACCCTCGCCTATTGCCGAGCGGCGGTGGCTTTACGCACCAGCACGGTTTCGGCATGGCCGGTGCAGTCACCGCTGGCGACCCGTTTGTTCGGCGCCACCAGTCACTGTGCGCCGGCAGCCGAAACGCGCGTGGTGCGACGTTTCATGCGGGTTCCTTCGGACATGGCCTGGTCGGCTCGCGCTTGCGCGTGCGGGCACAGCATGTATGGCAGGTTTTGTTCCAGACGGGGTGGCCAGCGGGTTCTATACTGCTACACGACCTTCAACGGAGCATCGCAATGCGCATCACCATGCTGGGTACCGGGGCCGCCTTCGTCGACCCCGACCGCGCCCAGTCGGGCATCCTGGTCACGCTCGACAACGGCCGCAACTACCTGTTCGACTGCGGCGCCGGCATCACGCGCAACATGGTGCGCGCCAACGTCAGCCCGGCGGACGTGAGCGCGGTGTTCCTCACCCACCTGCATCACGACCACATCTGCGACTTTCCACTCTTCGTGATCACCGGCTGGATGTGGGACCGCGAGGACGCGCCGGTGGTGATCGGGCCGAAAGGCACCAACCATTTCGTGAAGAATCTGTTCGAGGGCGGCGCCTTCAAGGCCGACTTCGAGGCGCGCAGCAGCTATCCGCGGCGCCAGAAGAACCTCGCGGCGGTGCGGCCGAAGGTGATCGAGGCATCTCCCGGCGTGGCCTACGAGGATGCGCATGTGCGCATGGTGTGCGACTGGGTCGAGCACATTCCGCGCGAGATCTCCGAGTGCTTCGGCGTGCGCTTCGAGGCCGAGGGCAAGGTGGTGGCCTTCTCCGGCGACACCGCGCCGTGCGCCTCGATGGAGCGCCTGGCCGCCGGCGCCGACCTGCTGATCCACGAATGCACTTTTCCGGAATCCTTCATCGAGCATCGCCGCAGGACCGGCGTGGGCACCTTCGCCCATACCAGCCCCACCGAACTGGGGCAGCTGGCTTCGCGTGCCGGGGTCAAGCGCCTCTTGCCCACGCACTTCGGCCACTTCGATTCCACCCATGCGCTCATCAAGAAAGTGGCCACGCACCACTTTCCGGTCGAGCAGATGGGCCCGCACCTGATGGACGAGATGGTGCGCGACATCCGCAAGCATTACAGCGGCCCGCTGCAGCTGGCGGCCGACCTGCTGCGCGTCGATGTTTGAACCGGGAACCCACATGCACATCCAGACCCTGCAGCAACTCGCCCGCACCGGCCTCCTGGCCGCCGGCGTCGCCGCCACCGCCGCCTTCGCGCAAAGCCCCGAGCCCTGGCCATCGCGGCCCCTGCGCGTGGTGGTGCCCTATGTGGCCGGCGCCATGGGCGACGTGGTCACGCGGCGCGTAGCCGACGGCCTGCGCACCGAGCTCGGCCAGACCATCGTGGTGGAGAACCGTCCCGGCGCCGGCGGCAACATCGGCACCCGCGCTGTCGAGCAGGCGGCCCCGGACGGCTACACCGTGCTGGTGGCGGCCACCAACAACTTCACCATCAACCAGTTTCTCTACAAGGACCTGGGTTTTGATCCCTTGAAGCGCCTCGACCCGGTCACCGTGCTGGTGGACGTGCCCTCGGTGCTGTTCGTGCCGGCGGGCGTCGCGGCGCAGAACTTCCGCGAGTTCGTCGCCTTTGCCAAGGCCAATCCGGGCAAGGTGAATTACGGCTCGCCGGGCAGCGGCACCACGCCGCACCTTTCGGCCGAGGCGATCAACAAGGCGCATGGTCTCGGCATGACGCATGTGCCTTACAAGGGCGCCTCGCAGGTGGTCACCGCGCTGCTCGCCGGCGAGGTGCAGTTCTACCTGGCTGGCGCCGGTGTCGGCGCCGCGCATGTCAAGGCCGGCAAGCTGCGCGCCCTGGCGGTGGCCTCGAAGGCGCGACTCGAAGCCCTGCCCGAGGTGCCCACCTTCAACGAGGCCGGGCTGGGCGGCATCAATGCCTCCAACTGGTGGGGCGTGGCAGTGCCCGCCGGCACGCCGAAGGCGGTGGTGGAACGGCTGCATGCCGCGTTCTGCAAGGCGCTGATGGAGCCGGCCACCCGCGCCGCCATGGTGCAGATGGGCAACGTGCCCGCCTGCGGCTCCCCGGCCGACACGCAGCGCCAGTTCGCCGAAGAGGCGGCGGCGTGGCAACGCGTCCTGCCGACCCTGGGCGTGAAGGTCGACTAAAGTGGGCGCCGGCCATACGCACCGCGTGGATGTGCGTGGCGGCCGGTTGCAGGTGCGCATCGACGGCCCGCTCGGCGCGCCGTGGCTGGTGTTCTCCAACTCGCTGGCCACCGACCTCACCCTGTGGGCGCCGCAGGTGGCGGCCTTCGCGCTGCGCTACCGCATGCTGCGCTGGGACTATCGCGGCCACGGCGGCTCCGATCCGGTCGCGGGCGCCGGCGATCCGGCCACGGGCGCCATCGATCCGGCCACGGGCGGCCGCGATGCCGATGCGCTGGCCGATGACCTGCTCGCGGTGATGGATGAGGCCGGTATCGGGCGGGCCTGCCATGTGGGCACCTCGATGGGTGCGCTGGCCGGGCTGGCCGCCGCGGCCCGCGCGCCGCGGCGCATCGACCGACTCGTGCTGTGCGGGGCGCGGCTGGCGTCGTCACCCCAGGCCGCGGCCGACCTGGCGCGGCGCGCCGACCTTGCGCTGGCCGCAGGGATGGCGGCGCTGGCCGAACCGACGCTTGCCAAATGGTTCGGCGCGTCCGGCGTTTCACCCGCGCTGCGCGAGCGCATCGCGGCGATGATCCGCGCCACCGACGCGGGCAGCTTCGCCGCCCATGCGCGCGGCATGGGCGCCTATGACCTGGTGAGCGCGCTCGAAGCGATACAGGTGCCGGTGCTGCTGGCGGCCGGCGCGGGCGATGCCGGCATCGCCGCGGACTTCGCGGCGCGCGCGGCGCGCGACCCGCGCCTGGCGTGCGAAATCATTCCGCGCGCCGGCCACCTGCCCAATGTCGAGGCGCCCGATGCATTCAACCGCATGCTCGGCCGCTTCGTCGCGGCCTGAGCGGCGGGCCGCCGGGGTCGGCCGGGCAGCGCCGCTTGCCGCCGGCGGGGGCGTCGGTATACTCGAACGACACGAAAAATCCCGCCCTGAAGGAGGAGACATGACCCACGGCACCCCGTTCGCGCACCGCATCCGGCGCGCCGGCCGCAACCGATGCGCCCGCGGCGTGGCCGCCGCGGCCGGCCTGATCGCCGCGCTCGCCGGCGCCCCGGCGCAGGCCGCCTGGCCGTCCGACCAGCCGATCAACCTGATCATCGCCTATGCGCCCGGCGGCGGCACCGACATCATCGCGCGCAACATCATTCCGTACGTCGAGAAGTATCTCGGGGACGGTGCCAGGATCAACGTCATCAACCGGCCCGGCGCCGGCGGGGGCATCGGCTTCGCCGCCATCGCCCAGGCGCCCACCGACGGCTACACCATCGGCTTCATCAACACCCCGCCGATCATGACCATCCCGATCGAGCGCGCCGCGCCCTGGAGCATCGCCAGCTTCGATTACCTCGGCAACATCGTCGACGACCCCGGCACCTTCTGCGTGCACAGGGACAGCCAGTACAAGTCGCTGGCCGACATCCAGGCCTTTGCCAAGGCCAACCCGAAGAAGGTGACGGTGGGCTCGACCGGCGTGGGCTCGGACGACCATCTGGCCATGCTGATGTTCGAGAAGACCGCCGGCGTGCAGATGACCCATGTGCCGTTCAAGGGCAGCGCCGATACCCGCACCGCGGTGATCGGCCGGCACATCGAGGTGGCCGCCATCAACGTGGGCGAGGCCCAGCAGTACCTGAAGGGCGGTTCGCCGATCCGCTGCCTCGGGCAGATGACGGCCGCGCGCATGAGCATGGCGCCCGACTGGCCCACCTTCAGGGAATCCGGCTACAACTACGAGATGGCCTCGTTGCGCGGCATGGCGGCCCCGAAGGGCCTGCCGGCGGCGATCCGCGAGCGCCTGGTCAAGGCGATCGCCGCCGCCGCCGCCGACCCGGCCTTCAGGGCCGCCGCCGAGGCTGCCTTCGCGCCGGTGCGCTACCTCTCCCCGCAGGCCTACGAGGCCGAGATCAAGGCGGGCGACGTGGTCTTCCGCCAGTTGTGGAAGGAACTGCCCTGGACCGACAAGTAACGCGCGCCCCGGGCCAGGGCGGATGCCGGCCTGGCGGGCCGGCGTTTTGTTCGGACGCGTCGCCTACGCCGGCACGGTATCCGTTAGCGCCGCGGCGGTCGGACGCACGGCCAGCACCTTGTCGATCTTCTTGCCGTCCATGTCGACGATCTCGAAGCGCCAGCCTTCCCATTCGACGATGTCGCCGGTGCGCGGCAGGCGGCCGGTGAGGAACATCAGCATGCCGCCCAGGGTGTGGTAGCGGCCGCGGTCCTCGTCGGGCACGGAATCGAGGTCGAGGCGGTCCTTGAGTTCATGCAGCGGGATCAGGCCGTCGAGCAGCCAGGAGCCGTCATCGCGCTGGAAGGCCCATGAGGTTTCCGGGTCGCGCGGCTGGAACTCGCCGGTGATGGCCTCGATCAGGTCCTGCAGGGTGACGATGCCGAGCAGCTCGCCGTATTCGTCGATGATGAAGGCCATCTGCGTGCCGGAGGCGCGGAAGTTGTCGAGCAGCTCCATGCCGGTGAGCGTCTCCGGGATATAGAGCGGCGACTGCAGGTCGGCGGTGAGGTCGGCCTTCTCGCCGCGCGCGATGCGCGAGAGGAGCTTGCGCGCGTTGACGACGCCGAGGATGTTCTCCAGCCCGCCGCGGACCACCGGAAAGCGCGCGTGGTCGGAGTCCTCGATGATCTTGAGGTTGTGCTCGAAGGGCTGGTCGGTGTCCAGGCACACCACATCGCCGCGCGGCACCATGAGCGAGCCGATCTGCCGGTCGTCGAGCAGGAACACGTTGCGCACCATGGTGTGCTCGTTGGCCTCGATGACGCCCGCGCTGGTGCCTTCCTCGAGCACGGCGTGGATTTCCTCTTCGGTGACCGCGCTGCCCTGCAGGTGCCGCACCCCCAGGACGGTGAGCACGGCGTTGGTCGAGGAGGAAAGCAGCAGCACGAAAGGCCGGGTGGCGGTGGCCAGCCAGCCGATCGGCGTGGCCACCACGCGCGCGATGGCCTCGGGGCGGGTTTGGCCGATGCGCTTGGGCACCAGTTCGCCCAGCACGATGGACACATAGGTGATCAGCAGCACCACCAGGCCGGTGGCGAGCACGCCGGCGATATGCGGCGGTATGCCGAATTTTTCCAGCCAGTGCGCGAACGGCACGGCGAAGGCGGCTTCGCCGACGATACCGTTCAACACGCCGATCGAGGTGATACCGATCTGGATGGTGGAAAGAAAACGGGTGGGGTCGGCGCCCAGCTTGGCGGCGGCTTCGGCGCCGCGGTCGCCCTCATCGATCAACTTCTGCAGGCGCGCCTTGCGGGAGGTGACCAGCGCGATTTCCGACATCGCGAATACGCCGTTGAGGAGGATGAGGGCGAAAAGTATCGCTAATTCCATATGCGGGTGCTATGCGGCACCTGCGCGTAATGCGGGGCACGAATGGTAACCCGAATCCCGGCGCGGGTTTTGGCGGGAAATGGGGGGCAGAGTCGATCGTTACGCTTGACGTAACGAGTAACGGTGTCCTAGAATTCGGACGATGATCGTCTCGTTTCGCGACAAGCGCACCCGTGAGTTCGCTGAAGGCAAGCGGGTCAAGGCGTTCGAGGGTTTTGCCCGCAAGGCGGAAATGAAGCTCGATCAACTCGACGCGGCTGTGTCGTTGCGCGACCTGGAACTTCCCGGCAATCGCCTTGAGGGTTTGAAAGGTGACCGCAAGGGCCAGTACAGCATTCGTATCAACGACCAATGGCGCATTTGCTTTGAATGGCCGATTGGCTCAAACGGTCCGACCGAGGTCGAGATCGTCGATTATCACTAGAGGGGCAGCAAATGGCACGCATGGCGATCCATCCCGGCGAACACCTCGCCGAGCAGCTTGAAGAACTGGGCATGAGCGCCGCCGAGTTGGCCCGCAAGTTGAGTGTGCCAACCAATCGGGTGACGGCTATCCTCAACGGCCAGCGCGCGGTTACCGGCGATACGGCCTTGCGGCTGGGGCACTTTTTCGGTACCAGCGCGCAGTTCTGGCTTAACCTGCAGGCCCTTTATGATCTGCGCGTCGCCGAAGGCAAGGCGGGCGAGTCAATCAAAATGCTGCCGACTCTGGACGCCGGACGACCTGGCAAGCTCGCGGTGGCCTGAAGAATACAAATCAACAGCGCATGCGCGCCGGAATCAAAATCAAGGGAGACTCCATGCACGACCTCATCATCCGCGGCGGCACCATCATCGACGGGACCGGCGTGGCCGGCTATACCGGCGACGTCGCCGTGAAAGACGGCCGGATCGTCGAAACCGGCAAAGTGGAAGGCAGCGCCAAACGCACGGTGAATGCCGATGGCCTCTTGGTCGCGCCGGGTTGGGTGGACATCCACACCCACTATGACGGCCAGGCCAGCTGGGACCCGCTGATGACGCCTTCCTCCTGGCATGGCGTGACCACGGCGGTCATGGGCAATTGCGGCGTGGGCTTCGCGCCGGCGCACCCGCACCAGCGCCAGTGGATGCTGGAACTGATGGAGGGGGTTGAAGACATCCCCGGCGCGGTCTTGCAGGAAGGCGTGAAGTGGGAATGGGAAAGCTTCCCGCAGTACCTGGACGCGGTGGACAGGACCCCGCGCATCATGGACCTGGGCGCGCAGATCCCGCATGCGGCGGTGCGCGTGTTCGTGATGGGCGAGCGCGGCGCCAGGCGCGAGCCGGCCACCGAGGACGACATCGGCAAGATGTCCGCCGTGGTGAAAGAGGCGATCGCGGCCGGCGCGCTGGGCTTTACGACCTCGCGCACCTTCGTGCACAAGACCTCGCGCGGCGAACAGGCGCCGACGTTCGACGTGGCGGCGAGCGAGCTGACCAGCATTGCCAAGGCCCTGGGCGAAACCGGCAAGGGCGTGCTGCAGATGATTTCCGACTTCGAGGACATCGAAGCGGAATTCAACATCCTGCGCGACTGCACCCGGGTGAGCGGCCGGCCGCTTTCCTTCACGCTGCTGCAGCGCGACCACATGCCCGACAAATGGCGCGCCGTGATGCAGCGGGTGGACGCCGCGCGCAACCAGGGCCTGGACATCAAGGCACAGGTGGCTTGCCGGCCCATCGGCATGGTGCACGGGCTGGAATGCTCGATGCAGCCCTTCTTCCTGACCCCGGGCTACATGGAAATCGCCCACCTGCCGCTGGCCGAACGGGTGGCGCGGCTGAAGAATCCGGAGTTGAAGGCGCGCCTCATCAGGGAGGCGGCCATCCCGCCGGAAAACTGGCGCCTGGCCTCGATCACGCGCGATTTCCACAAGCTTTTTCCGCTCGGCAGCGAGCATGCCGACTACGAACCCACGCCCGAGCAAAGCGTGGCCGGCATCGCCAGGGCCACCGGCCGCACGCCGGAAGAGGTGGCCTATGAGCTGATGCTGGAAGACGGCGGCAGGAAGAAGTTCTACTTCCCGCTCTACAACTACACCGGCAACAACCTCGACGTGGTGCGCGAGATGATCACCCACCCCGCCACGCTCCTGGGCCTGGGCGACGCCGGCGCGCACTGCGGCTACATCTGCGATGCGAGCTACCCGACCTACCTGATCACCCACTGGTCGCGCGACCGCCAGCGCGGGCCGAAGCTGGGGCTGGAGTTCCTGATCCACGCGCAAACCCAGCGCAACGCGCGCGGCCTGGGCATGAACGACCGCGGCGCCCTCTTGCCGGGCATGAAGGCCGACATCAACCTGATCGACTACGCCAACCTCAACCTCGAAGCCCCGCAAATGACCTACGACCTGCCCACCGGCGGCCGCCGCCTGGTGCAGCACGCCACAGGGTATGAGGCGACGTTCGTGTCAGGCGAACTGGTGATGGAACGCGGCCGTGCCACCGGCGCGCTGCCGGGGCGGCTGGTGCGGTCGGCGTAAGCCTACTTGGCGAGGGGCGCGGCTTCGAGCGCTTGCCCGCGTGCCCGGGAAAGCGCTGCCAGGAGGCGTTCTGCGTTCTTTTGGGACCGCAGCAAATGCACTGTCTCGAGCAGGCTTTCCAGCTCATCAGCCGCGATTATTGCCACGTCCGCACCTGAACGGCGCCGCATGACAATGACTTCCCGATCATCGACAGCGCGATCCATGAGCCCCTTGAGTCGCTTGCGGGCCTGGCTGTAAGTGGTTTCGATCGCCATGTTGAGTCTTCAGGTTACGTTCCAGAATACTGTACAAGATAGTAACGGCGCCCAGCCCATGTGCTCAACAAAATCCGGCCGGAGACAAACAATGAAAATGACCAACCGGTCGTTCGTGGTGGCCATCGCCACCTTCACCCTTTGCGCCCTCGCCCCCGGCGCCTTCGCACAACCCTACCCCGACAAAGCCATCCGCCTGGTCGTCCCCTTCGCCGTGGGTGGCGCCAACGACCTGGTGGCGCGGGTGCTCACGGCGCGCCTGCAGGCCAACCTGAAGCAGCCGGTGGTGGTGGATAGCCGCCCCGGTGCGGGCGGCAGCATCGGGGTGGGCGCCGTGGCCAAGGCCGCGCCGGACGGGTACACCCTGGTGCTGGGCGAATCCGGCTCGGTGGCCATCGGCCCTTCCATGAGCAAGAAGCCGCCGTACGACTCGGTGCGCGACCTGGTGCCCGTGGCCTCCATCATGGAACTGCCGCTGGTGATCGTGGCCAACCCCGGCGCCAACATCCGCAATCTGAAAGACCTGGTGGCCTACGGCACCGGCAAGAACACCTCGTATGGCTCGGCCGGTACCGGCACCGTGCAGCACCTCACCATGGAACTGCTCAAACGCACCATGAAGCTGGAGATGACGCACATCCCCTACCGCGGCGGCGCCCCGGCCATGACAGACCTGATCGGCGGGCAATTCCCGGTGATGCCGGTATCCGCCTCCACGGCGCTGCAACCGGTGAACGCCAACCAGATCGTCACCGTGGCCGCACTGGGCAAGAACCGCAGCAGCATTTTTCCGTCGTTGCTCACCGCGGCCGAGCAGGGCTACCCGTCGTTGAACGTGACGGTATGGGCCGGCATCTTTGCACCCGCCGGCACGCCGCCGGCGATTGTGGAGTTTTTGGCGGCCGAAGTGCGCAAAGTGCTGGCCGTGGCGGAAACCCGCAAGGCCATTACCGAACTGGGCGTGGACGTGGTGGAAATGCCGCGCGAGCAGTTCGCGCGGGTGGTGCAGGACGACGTGCGCCGCTGGGCCCAGGTCATCCGCGAGGGCAACCTCGCCACCGATTGAGGCGGGCATGCCCAAGGCCATCCCCGCCTACAACCTGCACGACTTTCGCGCGCTCGCGAAAAAGCGCCTGCCCAAGGGCATTTTCGAATACATCGACCGCGGGGTCGAAGACGAGGTGGCGCTGGCGGAAAACCGCGCGGCCTTCAACCGCATCAAGCTGCGCCCGCGCGTGCTGGTGGACGTGACCGGCCGCAGCGCCGCGACGGAACTGTTCGGCCAACCCATGGCCATGCCGGTGGCGGTGGCGCCCACCGGATCGGCCGGGCTGGTGTGGTACCAGGGCGAGCTGGAACTGGCGCGCGCCGCGGCGGATGCCAACATCCCCTTCACGCTCGCCACCAACGCCATGACCTCGATGGAAACCATCGCCCGCGAGGCCGGTGGCCGGCTGTGGTTTCAGCTGAACATGTTTGCCGACCGCAGCATCGCCCACGCCATGGTGAAGCGTGCGGAGGCCAATGGCTTCGAGGCGCTGGTGTTAACGGCCGACTGCTCCGTGGTGCCCAACCGCGAATACAACGCCCGCAACGGCTTTACCGTGCCGTTCCGTATTTCACGCCGCTCCGCGGTTGACATGCTGACCCACCCGCGCTGGTTTGCCAGCGTGATGGGCCGCTACCTGCTGGGCGACGGCATGCCCAAGTTCGAAAACTACCCGCCGGAACTGCAAGGCAAAGTGACCGGCTTTTCCACCAACAAATCCGCCGCCCGGTGTGAGGACCTGACCTGGCGCGACGTGGAACAACTGCGCACCCTGTGGCCGCGCAAGCTGGTGATCAAGGGCATCCTGCGCGCGGAAGACGCGCAGCAGGCGGTGGAACTGGGGGCGGATGCGGTAGTCGTTTCCAACCACGGTGGCCGCACCGTGGACAGCACCATCGCGCCCATCGACGCCCTGCCCGAAATCGCCCAGGCCCTGCGCGGCAAGGCCACTGTGTTGATGGATAGCGGCGTGCGCCGCGGCAGCGACGTACTCAAGGCCCTGGCCCTGGGCGCGGACGCCGTGCTGATCGGCCGGCCCACGCTCTACGGCGCGGCCCTGGGTGGGCGCGCGGGGGCGTTGCAGGTGCTCAACCTGTTGAAGACGGAGATTGAGCGGGAGATGGGGTTGGTGGGGTGCAGGAAGTTTGGGGACGTTGGTACGCATCTGCTCTATTGCGTTCCACCAGGTTCTGAAATTAGCTTTCGAGCCCGACACGTGCCCGATGTTCTTGAAGATAGCGGACGTCGGGTACCTTAAGCGTGGGCAGCCGGAACTCGCTTGTGCAGCGATCACGCCAAATTGATATCACTCGGCTCTTGACGCCGTTGCGCCAAAAAATCCGCATTGAATCTGAGATGGCGAAGTATCCATTCTCGAATAGGGAGTCATGCATCCGACACATGCAAATGACGTTCGATAAATGTCCGCGAGCCTCAGGTTTGTCAGCCCATCGGGCAATGTGACTTGTTATCAGCAATTTCTCATCGTCGATGTCGCATAGCGCGCATTGGTGTTGATAATTTCGCAAGTTGGCCTTGCGAAGTGCTTGCACTCCACGGCGCAATCTAACTGTTCCAATTGCGCTTGTGGACTCGACATCCTTCAGTTGAAGATTCGCCTGTACGGAGGCGTTTTCCAATACATCCAAAGGAATATCTTCAGAAGTGGCATCTACTACCGAATTGTTCAAAGCATAGACGCCCGATTCGGAAAAATACAAGAAGCCTTCGTCGCGGAGTTCTTGCAACACGCGACTCGCTGTTTGCCATGGTGTTACCCCTCGACTTCCCGTTTCGGCGACAACCGCTGGCAACTCTTCTGCCAGAAAATTCTTGCGCTCGATCAATATCGTTCGATGCCGATTTGCGTATCGGCCAAGCGCAGTCGTAACCGACTTTTTCCAAGAGACCGGAGCATTTCTCACAGGCAAGGATCTACTAAGTGTTTTCGGAATTCATCGCGATGAGGGCGATTATTCGTCTTCAGACGTGTATGGGCTGACATGACGCGCACCACACTCAGTGCAATCGTCATCGCATTGCGCACTCCAAACATCTGACCATTCGTGTCCACAGCGATAGCAGCGATAGAAATTCTGGAACGATGTCGACTGCTGCAAGGCTTCTTCTGCGGCGAGTTGTCCCATCGTGATCTCCTGGAGTCGATGATTTGAGAGGGCTTTTGCGGTACAGATGCACTCTGAATCGGCGAGTGCAACTTTGCAGGCGTTTCGTCCGTTTACTATGTCAAAGCTGCTCGATACACGCAACCACTCGGCGCAAAAAGATGACGAAAGCCTGCCTCCCCCCCGACCCCAACACCCGCCGTCCCGACTATCGCGCCCCCGCCGGTGCCTGCGACTGCCACGCGCACGTGTTCGGCCCGCCGGACCTGTTTCCCTATGTGGAGCAACGCAGCTTCACCCCGCCGGATGCGCTGGTGGAAACCTACTTGCGCATGCTCGATACCATCGGCATCGAGCGGGCCGTGCTGGTGCAGGGCTCGGTGCATGGCACGGATAACCGGGCGGTGGCCAGGGCGGTGTCGTCCGCGCCCGGGCGCTTGCGCGGGGTGGCGGTCACCGGGCCGGACACGCCCGAATCCGACATCCGCGCCCTGCATGCGCAGGGGTTCCGCGGGACGCGGCTTTCCACGGTGGTCAAGGGCACGCCGGGGTTCGAGCATCTGGAAACCATCGCCGGCGAGGTCAGGGCGCTGGGGTGGCATATCGTCGTGCATGTGAACCGTGCGGAAGAACTCATCGCGCTGGCGCCGCGGCTCATCGCCACGGGGTGCCCGCTCCTCATCGACCACATCGCGCGGGTGCGGCGGGAGGAGGGCGTGGCTTCAGCCGGGTTCCAGACGCTGCTGCAGTTGCTGGAACGCGGCAACACCTGGGTGAAGGTTTCCGGGCAGCACCGCATGTCCGCCCAGGGCTACCCGTGGGCCGACATGCGGCCGCTGGTGCGCGGCGTGGTCGAGGCCCGGCCCGACAGGGTGTTGTGGGGCAGCGACTGGCCGCACCCCAACCAGTACGACGAGATGCAGAACGACGGTGACCTGCTGGACGCGTTTGCGCAGTGGGTGCCGGAGGAACCGTTGCGCAGGCAGATTCTGGTGGACAATCCGGCGGCGCTTTACGAGTTTGGTTGAGCAGGGCTAGCCGGCTTCCGCCAGCAGGCTCTCGTAGGGAATCTTGAGGCCGTCGTGCAGCCGCCTGATCATGGCGAGGCTTAGCGGCCGCTTGCGGTTGAGCACTTCCGAGACCCGGCCGCTCGGTCCGATAAATTGCTCCAGGTCGCGCGCGGTCAGGCCTTGCTGCTCCATGCGGAACTTGATGGCTTCAACCGGGTCGGCCTGGCCGAAGTCATAGTGCTTGTTCTCGTAGGCCTCCACCAACGTCACCAGTACATCGCGCTCGTCGGCCTCCGGCGTTTGCTCCTCGGCCTGGAAGATCGCTTCCAGCCGGCGGAACGCTGCGGTCAGATCATCGTCGTTGCGGATCGGCTTAATAGTCATTCACGTTCTCCACGTCGATGCGGTCATATTGGGCATGGGTGCCAACGAACTTCACCCATACGATGCCCGCCCGGTATTGCACTTCAACCACCAGACGGTACTTGTTGCCGCCCACGTTGAACACTACGCGGTTGTTGCCGCAGATGCTGGCGCTGGCGTACTGATTCTTGATGTCCTGGAGTGATCGCCAATTGGCCTTGATGGCTTCGTCGTACCAACTGTGCAGCGGGCCACGCGCGTCGGCGCAACCGGGCTGTTCCCAAAACCTTTGCAGGCTGCGTTTGGCGATGACCCTCATTAAGGCCAGCATCTCCCAAAATGGGAGAAATTGTCAATGGGCGGCCCAAGGCGCCAACAGATCGATCAGGCGCATCACGTCCCTGTGCATCCCGCGCGGCTATTGCGATTAACATCGACCGGTTAGGCCATCCGAATTGGACATCACATGCAAGTGCGCTTTTACAGACTACGTCAGCTCTTTGTCGTTGCAGCGTTGGCAGCGGCGCTCCCCGCCACCGCGCAAGACTTCCCCACCCGCCCCATCACCGTCATCAACAGCTTTGCCGCCGGCGGCAACGCCGATATCGTCGTGCGCCTGGTGGGCCAGCGGCTGGAATCCGGGCTGGGCCAGCCGCTGGTGATCGAAAACCGCCCCGGCGGCAACGGTGTCATCGCGGCCGAGGCGGTGGCGCGTGCCAAGCCGGACGGCTACACCCTGCTGCTGGTGAGCGGCGCTTTCCCGACCATGGCAGCGACAGCCAAAAAGCTGCCGCTCGACCCCGTCAAGAGCTACAGCTGGGTCTCGATGATGATCTCCTACCCGCTGGTGGTGGCCGTCGGCGCGGATTCGCCGTTCAAGACCCTCGGCGATCTGGTGGCGGGGGCCAAGGCGCAGCCGGGCAAGCTCAACTATTCCTCCGCCGGCGTCGGCTCGCTGTTCCACCTAGCCACCGGGCTGTTCGAGGCCACGGCGGGCATCGACATGACGCACATCCCCTTCAAGGGCGGCTCGCAGCCATTGACGGAGCTGATGGGCGGCAGCAAGGTGGACGTCGCCTTCAACACGCTCTCGGTGGTGGCACCGCAGCTCAAGGCCGGCAAGGTGCGCGCGCTGGCCATCACCTCGCCGGCGCGCTCGGCGCAATTGCCTGGCGTGCCCGCGGTGGCGGAAACTTTTCCGGGCTACGAGGCCTCATCCTTCTTGGGCATCGCCGGCCCCACCGGCCTGCCCGCGCCTGTGGTGGAAAAACTCAACCGCGAAATCCGCAAGGTGCTGGCCATGCCGGAGGTGCAGCAACGCTTCACCGAATTCGGCGGCACCGCCGTCTCTACCAGCCCGGAAGACATGGGCAAGTTCGTCGAAGGCGAAATCACCAAGTGGGCGCGCATCGTCACCACCCGCAAGATCGATGTGCAGTAAACCAGGGACACATCCATGAGCACCCTTCCAGGCCAGCCCGGCTATGTGCGGCGCGTCGTCACCGGACACGACAGTGACGGAAAAGCCATTGTTCTCTCCGACGGCGCCACGCCCTTCGTGCACACCTCGGAGCTGCGCCCCGGCTATGCCTCCACCGATGTATGGCGCACCAACGACACCCCCGCGCGCATCGCGCCGGTCGAGGCCGAGCCCACGCTGGGCCCGCGCCGCCAGTTGCCCACCCAGCGCGGCACCGTCATCCGCATCAACACGCTGGTGCCGGACGCAACCCAAAAGTTCGACGCCAGCAACGTCAAGGAACTGTTCGCCGGCATGGGCAATGCGGCCGCGTCCACTTTCGAGAAGAACGCCCGCCACCCGATGATGCACCGTACCGAAACGGTCGATTACGCCATCGTGCTGGAAGGCGAAATCACCATGTTGCTGGACGATTCCGAAGTCGTGCTCGGGCCCGGCGACGTGCTGGTGCAGCGCGGCACCAACCACGCGTGGAGCAACCGCGGGACCAAGCCTGCGAAGATCGCCTTCATCCTGATCGACGGCGAGTACACCGAAGAACTGCAGGGCCTGCGCGGGCACGAGTAGGCGGGGCGCTCACGGATCACCGCCCCAACGTGCCTGCGCCGGAACGCAGCGCTACTCGATCACCCGCGTCGCCTGGATAATGATCGACTGCGGTACCTTCAGGCCGATCGCTTTCGCCATTTTCAGGTTGATCACCAGTTCAAACTGCGTCGGCTGCTCCACCGGCAAGTCGCCTGGCCTGGCGCCCTTGAGGATCTTGTCCACATGGCTGGCGGTCTTGCGGTAAACCTCGGGCGAGTTGTTGGTATAGGTCACCAGCCCATCGAGCGCTGAAGAGCCGATCATCATCGGCAGCTTGTGCTTTTCGGCCAGCGCGATCGCGGCAGGCTCGTAGGGTCCCGCCTGTCCCTGCAGCCAGATGGCGGCCTGCGCGCGCCAGTCCTGCACCTGCTGGAAAACCGTGCCAAGCTCCGCCGGCGTTTTCACCGGGAAGGCGCGCGCTTCCAGGCCGAGTTTCGGCGCGGCGGCGCGGGTGTCGCGCAGCAGCTTTTCGTTGATCGGGTCCACCGGGTTGTACAACACGGCCAGGCGCTTCGCCCCGGGCACCAGTTCGTGCAGTACCGCCAGACGCTTGGGCGCCAGGTCTCCCACCATGTTGGAAATGCCGGTCACGTTGCCGCCGGGACGCGCCATGTTGGTGACAAACCCTGAGCCGACCGGGTCGCCCACGTTGCACATCACGATGGGAATGGTCTTGGTGGCGTCCACCGCGGCGCGTGTGGCGGGTGTGTTGACGCTGACCAGCACGTCTACCCGGGCGTCCACCAGTTCGCGCGTCAGCGCCGGCAGCAGGGTGTAGTCCGACCCGGTGGTGCGCGCCAGCAGCGTCACGTTCTTGCCGTCCTCATAGCCAAGCCGCTTGAGTTCGTCGAAAAAAAACTGCATCAATCCCCGAAACGCGGGGGTGTCGACCGTCGTGAGCACCCCGACCCGGCG
>Ga0315904_10000331_pt1 | contig 75419 bp, 94 predicted proteins | sample LakEriMetagenome_6_FD_203529 | JGI IMG/M metagenome (GOLD analysis project Ga0315904, IMG submission 203529) | Freshwater fungal communities from buoy surface, Lake Erie, Ohio, United States - Buoy 12 MA120 | ecosystem: Environmental > Aquatic > Freshwater > Lake | place: USA: Lake Erie, Ohio...
GCCGCGCTGAAGTCCCAACGGACCTTGGCCCACTGGGGCCCCTCCGCCAACAGGACGATCCAAGCCGGCGTGGCTGGAGACGAGGGCACCTCAGCGGCGGAGACGGCATTCACGGAAGTGCCGGAGAGCACCGGAGCCGGGGATCCGGGGGCGGGCACCGCCGTGGAGGACAAAACGGCGGCCGCGACCGCGGGGTCTTCCGGGGCTTGGGTGCCGACCGTCCCGAGAGTGCCGACCGTCCCGGGAGTGCCGACCCCTGAGGTGGGGAGGTCGACAGGGGAAGGAGGAACGACTGGAGTCGGGGGGGGCTCTTGGGAGGCGAAGGCATCGGGGGCCTCCCCGCTGGGGAGAGAACTCTCCAGAGCTGGCGCCATCGTGGGGAGGGCATCGGAGCCGCCGAGGCGGGACGCCCGACTTTGGATCGCTGACACCAATTGCTCCCGGAGCATGCCGCTGTACCGCGCGACCCCGAGGCGTCGGGCCAATTCCCTCAGCTGGCTGAGCCGCATTTTCACGAGTGTGTCTTTGGCGAACTCAAACGCTCCCATCACCAGCTTTGTAAAAACTTCATAATCCTCACCGAAGGGAGCCAGTCCAGATCCCCTCTGTCAGCGCTTGCTCATCACTTGCGGACGAGAGTTCCCGCCATCGGGGGTTGAGGGGGGAAGTCCCGGGAAATCCGGCGATCGCGGTCAGCAAACACTGATTGCGGCGGCCCATCGCCCGGCGGGATCAGGATTCAGCACCGCCGAGGGGGAATAAGTCCTTTTACTGGGCTCGTCCATGGGCCCGGGGCCCAATCCGGTCACCGTGATCGCTACATTCAATGGGACAGCCACAGCCCCGGGACAAGGGGGGATCCAAGAGGACCTGCGCCCATGGCCACAATCGCTGAGCAACTCCAGTCGTACCAAGCAGCTTTGGCGTCGGCTCGGAACAAGGGAGATGAGGCGACGGCACGAAAAATTGAGCAACACATGAAGGATCTGCATGATTTTCAATCGCGTCACCCCGACGTCACGGAAGCGCCTTCTCCCATGGAAGTGTTTTGCGACCTCAATCCCTCCGATATCAATTGCCTCGTCTACGACGACTAACAATGCGCCATGGACTTCACCCCCTACCTCCTGACGCCTGAGGCCGGTCCATCTGAGGAGGGACTTCTTTCTGTTGAGATTCCCGGCAGGGTCGCGGTGGCGATGAAAGGTCGCTTTCTCCTGAGGGCTGTATTTCAAAGTTTTGGTGAGCAAAATCGGATCACCTGCGCGGTGACCGACCAGGACAGTTGCTTGGCCTACCTGGCGGCGGAAACCGATCCGGCTTACGAATTATTAATTTGCACCGATTACCTGGAAACAGGCAATGGCTTTGAATTAGTTCGCCTGGCCAAGCTCAATCACCCGAAATTGCATTGTGTTGTGCTTGCCCTGGGCGATGTGATTCCGGCCGAGTACGCGGAGGCGCCATGGCTTGAGGCCGTGGTTGCCGAGGCCGACTTTGTGGAAGATCAGCAACCGTTGAAGGCGGCGGTTCTCGCCGTCATGGCGGGTCACTCCTACCGCAGCCCCTCCCTGCGCACCGGCCTGCTGCCCTATCTGAGCTGCCCGCGGCTCACCCCCCGGGAATACCAAGTGCTGGATCTCCTGGCCAGTGGCTTGAGTGATCGAGACATCGCGAAACAGCTCATCGTGAGTGAGGAAACGGCCCACACCTACAGCAAGCGGTTGTTGCAGACCCTCGGGGTGAACAATCGCCTGCAAGCTGTTTTGAAGGGCATGCGCTGCGGCATGGTGCAACTCTGAGGGGCGACGGTTTCCTCGAATTGCCCCCGTTTGGGGGCAGCCGACCGGAGGGGCGCCGTCCGATGCTCAAGGATCTTCCCGATGCCGTGCCATGGGCCAAGCCCCCCCATCCACCCTGACCATCGGTGAGCTTCAAGCGGGATACCCCCTGTACTGCAAGGCCATGCGGATCCTGATCCGGGAGGCCAAAACCATGGAGCAGATCAAGAGAAGCGTGTGCTGGCATCGGCTCACCACCCTTCATGCCTGCATGCCCAGGCAGTACAAGGATCCCGAGCACCTGTATTTCCACCTGCGGCGCGAATTGAACCAGTGAACCCTCAGCCGCCAAACAGGAGGCGGCGCAAGACGGGGTGACGGTGGGTGGCACTCCCAGGGCAAGCGATTCTTTGCTCCCGCTCCCATGGCTGCCCTTTCCCTGCCCGCCGCTCCCGCGGCGGTGGAAGACACGCTGGTGTCGTCCTTGATTGCCCTGATGGAGCAGGGCACCACCCCCTGGCGTCGCGAATGGGATGGCCAGTCAGGGGGGCATCACGTGAATTTGCTCTCAGGGCGCCCCTACCAAGGGGCCAACCCCATCCTGCTCACCATTGGCCTGCACCAGCGGGGCGCCACCCTGCCCTACTGGTGTGGAGCGGCGGAGGCCAAGGCCAAGGGCCTCCTGCCGAGGGCGGGCGGCAAGGCGGTGACCGTGTTGCGGCCCCAGCTGGGACGCCGCAAATCCACGGCGGCGGAGCCGACGACCGCCCCGAGCGAGCCCCCCGCCAGCGGGGAGGAGGGAACCGCCGACGGCAAGCGTCGGGAGCGCCCCTGGGTGCGCTATCGACCCGTCTCCCTGTTCAACGCCGAGGATCTTGAGGGTGAAGGGCTCGCCGAGCTGATCGCCGAGCGGCAAGCGGGAGCGGCCACCACAACACGGCCGGAGCCCGAGCGACTCGCCAGGGCGGAGGCCGTGTTGCTGGCCTGGCCCGTGCCCATGGCCCATGGAGGCCACCGGGCCTATTACAACCCCCTACGGGACCAGATTCACTTGCCGGAGCGCCGGGCCTTTCACTCCGGAGCCGCCCTGTACGCCACCTGGGCCCATGAGGCCTTGCACAGCACCGGCCATTCCTCTCGGTTGGGACGGGATCTCTCCGGCGCGCCTGGCAGCAAGCCCTATGCCCGGGAAGAACTGGTGGCGGAACTGGGCGCCGTGTTGTTGGGCGACCGCCTGGAGATTGGCGGCAACGTGAGCAACCATGCCGCCTACCTGGCGGAGTGGATCAGCCTGCTGCGGGAGTCGCCCCAACTGCTCTACAAGCTGTTGAGCGAGGCCAGACGGGCGGCGGATCTGATCTGCCCGCCGCCGCCAATCCCCGCCGGCGACGGGGAGGGAAGGCCCCTAGGAGGCTGAGCGATCCAGGTCATCCCGAGGTGGAGAGCGCCGCAGGGCGTCGAGGAGGGGAGCAAGGGCCACCCGAGCCAGTCGGGTGGCCCGGTCGGAGACGGCGTAGGGAAGCCAGAGGTGATCGGCGTGGATCAACCCTCCACAGCTGTACACCACATTGGGCACATACCCGTCGCGCTCATCGTCGGCCGCCCTCAGCAGGGGTTGCCTGAGGCGTCCGATCACCCGAGCCGGATCGTGGAGATCGAGCAGGGCGGCGCCGATGCAATACTCCCGCACGGGGCCCACGCCATGGGTGAGCACCAGCCACCCCGCCTCGGTCTCCAGGGGGGAGCCGCAATTGCCCAATTGGATGAACTCCCAGGGTTCCTGGGGCCGAAGCAACACCTGGGAGTGATGCCAGCTGTCCCGGCGCTCACTGCTCATCAAATGGATGTTCTCGCTGTCTTGGCGGCCGAGCATCAGCCAGGCGCCATTGACCCGCCGGGGAAAGAAAGCCAGGCCCTTGTTGCGGATGGCGGAGCCCCGCAGGGGACGCAACTCGAAGCGCCGAAAGTCGGAGGTTTCAATGAGCTGGCTGTGGATCCCCTGTCCGTCGTAGGCGGTGGCGGTGGCCAAGTAGCACGGCTCCTCTCCCTCCAGGCGCACAAAACGGGCGTCTTCCAGGCCATTGCTCTCCCGGGCAGTGACGGGAAACAACACCCGCTCGCTGAGGAGGCTTTCCGGGCTGTAGCTCACCCGATAGTGATCCTCACCGCCGTTGAGGCTGGTGATTTCCCCTTGAAACACAAAGGGGGACACCGCGTCGAGCCGCAGCTGGCCATCGGCGCTGATCACCCCGCCGCGAAACTCAATGGAGGAGATGTGACCTTCCCCTGTCGCCCGCAGGCTGAGCACCACCCGCAAGCTGCCCGGGGGAAGCCCGCCTTGCGCGGGATGGGGCACCAGGGACGGGTTGAAGAGCGCCGCCGCTTCCAGGGAGTATTCATGGGTGAGGTAATACCCCAACAGGAGCCGCTGCTCGGCGGAGAGGGGATGCTGGGGCTGGAGGGGAGCCAACACATCCCGCCAACGCTGCTGGGCCAAGCGCTCCAGGGTGCGGTGGCGCACGCCGAAGCGCTGCCGCAGCCGTTCCAGCTCAAGTTCACAGGTGGTCTGGTCGAGGGCCGCCAGACGACGGGTCAAGCACTCCAGGCGCTCCATCTGACCCGAGCCGCCGGTGGGCTTCACCACCAGGCTGGGAAGGAAGGGCCGTAGCAGCACCCGTGTGGGATCAGGGTCCAGATGGATGGGCAGCCTCTCCACGGTCAGAGGCGCCGCTGGATCCGCGGCTCGATCACTCATGGGTGGCTGGTCAGATCTTCACTGGTGAGCAACTTCATGTCGGCCAAGGCCATCAAGAAGGAGAGGGTGGATTCGGCTCCCTGGTTGCGGTTCACACCTGTGGGTTGGAGCCCGTCGAAGCAGCCGCCATTGCTGGCATCGTAAAGGGGTTGACCCAGGTCATTGCGTCCCAAAAACCACTCAAACCCGCGGATGGCCTCCTGGCGCCAATGGTCGTCTCCCGTGGCGTGGAACGCCTCGATGCAAGCCGCCACAATGGCGGTGGCCTCCAGCGGCTGCTGATCGTGGGTGGGGGGTGGGCCGCCCCGAAGCCAGAAGCCCTCCGAGCCAATGGGACGAAAATGCCCCTCTGGCGCGGTTTGGGCCCGCCCCAACCAGGTGAGGGCCTCCAGGCCGGTGGAGAGCATGTCGGCGCGCTCCAACCAGCGGCCACTGAGAATCAGGGCCTGGGGAAGCCGGGCGTTGTCGTAGCTGACGATGGGCTCCAGCCAGGGCCAGTCGGGGGAGGCTTGGGTGGTGAACGCCGCGAGAATCCGCTCGGAGAGCTCCAGGCGCCAACGGTCGGCGAGCAGATCACCATGGAGCACCCGCAGGTACTCATGCAACCCGAGCACCGCGAAGGCCCAGGCGCGGGGGGAGGTGAAGGATTCCAAGGCGGGCAGGGCCTGCTCAAAGAGGCGGGCCGCCCAGTCGCGGAGGGTGGTTTGGCCGGTGCGTCCCACGATGGCCCCGAGCCCCCAGAGGGCGCGGCCGTGGCTGTCCTCTGAACCCACGCTCTCCAACCAGCGGCGATCAAAGCCCATGAAATTGCGAAAGCGGCCGCTTTCGGGCACGAAGGCGTAGTGCAGAAAGGCGGCGGCGGCCGACTGCAGGTGGCCAAGGCGATTGAGCGGCTCGCCCAGGTGCTCCAGCTGGGCGGTGAACAGCAGGGCTCGGGCGTTGTCATCCGTGCAATAGCCGTGATTGAAATCCGGCACGCTGTGCACGGCGTGTTGAAAGATGCCGGTGGAATCGGCCATGGCTTCCAGATGCTGGAAGCGCCAGGGGGGGAGCTCGGCGCCTTCCACCGCCAGGGTGGCGGCGGGCCGCAGGGTGCGGGCCCTGCCCTCTCCCGCCTCCAACAAGCGTTCAAACAATTGGGCGTAGCGCTCCCCCACGGCGCTCCACACCATCTCCCGTCCCGCCAGGTAGGCCTGCTTGCGCATGGCATGAAGGCGCGTGGGTTCGTGGAGCAACCCGTTGACCGCCGCCGCGATGGCTGAGCCGTCCCGGAAGGGCACCAGCACCCCGCGCCACTCGGCCAGAAGCTCCTCGGCGTGCCAGTAGGGGGTGCTGACCACAGCCTTGCCCGCCCCGTAGCAGTAGGCCAAGGTGCCGGAGGTGATTTGGGCGGGATTGAGATAGGGCGTGAGGTAAATATCCGCCGCGCCGATGTACTCGTTGAGCTGCTGATCATCCACATAGCGATTGACAAACATCACGTTGCTCTCCACCCCCAGGCTCTGGGCCAGGCGCTCCAGGGAGAGGCGGTAGGTTTCCCCTTCCGCCCGAAGGAGATTGGGATGGGTGGCGCCAAGGATGACGTAGACCAAATCCGGATGGTGGGCCAGGATTTCCGGCAGCGACTGGATGCCATATTCAATGCCTTTCCCCGGGGAGAGCAGGCCAAAAGTGAGCATCATCGGCCGGCCGGCCACGCCAAATTGATCCTTGTAGAAATTGGGATCCACAAAGGGCTGATCGGGAATGCCATGGGGGATCACATGGATGGTGTGCTCGGGGATCTGATAGGTGCTGGCGAGAATGCGCTGGCCCCGCCAGGTCATCACCACCAGGGCGTCGCTCTGTTGCGCCAGCTCCTCCATCACCCGCCGCTGCTCATTGGTGGGGCTGTCCAGCACGGTGTGAAGAGTGGTGACCACCGGCAGCCGCAGGCGGCGCATCAGGTTGAGGAGATGGCTGCCGGCGGGCCCGCCATAGATGCCGAATTCATGCTGGACGCAGAGAAGATCGGCGTGGGAAAGATTGATGAAATCCGCCGCGCGTTGATAACTGGAAAAACTGCGTTCCGGCAGCTCAAAGCGCACCACATCTGGATAGTCGTAGCGGAAGCCGGGATCGGTGACGCTGAGCACGGGAGTGCTCCACTCCGGCCGTTGGCGGGCGACGGCCTGGTGAATGTCACGGGTGAAGGTGGCGATGCCGCATTGGCGAGGGGGGAAATTGCCGAGAAAACTGATCTTGCGAGCGTTTCTTGCCCCCATATTCGTGCGGATGGCCCCCTTCTCTTGCAGGAGAGTATCTCTGATTGCTCAAGGGCGTCGCCCGATGTGGGGGAGCCGGAAAACCGACCGAGCCTGATCCCTGCTCCCGCGGGGGCTCAGAGGTCGAGCAAACCGGGGGGTGGGGTGAGGCCGATCCAGCCCTCCTCCAAGCGCACCTCAGGGACGATGGCCTCCACAAAAGGGATCAGCACCCGCCGGTTGCCGTCCTCAAGTTCCACCTCCAGCAGATCATTGCCGCCGTGGATCAGGTCGCGCACCCGGCCAATCAAGGAGCCATCGGCGAGAAGCCGCACCTGCAACCCCTCCAGATCGAGGAGATGAAATTCCCCGGGCTCCAGGGCCGGCCGGTCCGCGGCGCTGGCGAGCAGGAGATGGCCCACCAGGGCTTCCGCGGCGGTGCGGCTGTCCACCCCCGCCAGACGAAGCACGTAGAGCTCCTTGCCAGGCAACGGCCGACCGGCCAAGAGGTGCACCGGACGGATGGCCCCCTGGCGGGAGCGGAGCCAGCGCTCCCCCGGGGAGGTGAAGCGTTCGGGGAAGTCGCTGAGGGGCAACACCCGCACCTCCCCGTGGAGCCCCTGGGGCGCCACCAGCCGCCCCACCTCCAGCAGGGAGGGCTCTTGGGCGGGAGGAGGATCGGCGGACATGCCAAAGGGGGCGACAGGACGCAGGTTATGGAAGGCCTCGGCAAGGATGGTCGATCTCACCCCGGATCGGAGCCGAAACCGTGTCGTTCGCCCGTGTGATCGCGCCCGCCGGAGTGGCGCTGCGCTCCCAGCCCAGCACCGCCGCCCGCCGGCTGGCCCTTCTGCCGATGGGCGCCACGTTCACCGTGCTCGCTGAGCTGAGCGGGGAACGCTATGGGGCTCCGGGGGGAGCACGGGAGGATTGGCTGCGCGCGCGGGCCGGGGAGCTGGAGGGTTTTGTGGCCGCTGGCTGGGTGGAGACCAGCCCGGAGGCCGGAGTGGAAGCGCGCGCAAGGGCGGGGGAGCTGCGGGGGGTGTGGATCTGCAGCCACCACCACAGCGCGATCTGGACATCGGCCGAAGCCCTGGCCCAAGCCCTGGATCAGCTGGTGGAGCTGGGCTGGAACACGATTTTTCCGGCGGTGTGGAACCAGGGCTTCACGGCCTGGCCCAGCGCGGTGATGGAGCGCCATGGCCTGCCGAGGCAAGATCCGGTGTACGAGAAGGCCGGGGTGGATCCGCTGGAGATGGTGGTGGATCTGGCCAAGGCGCGGGGCCTCACCGTGATCCCCTGGCTGGAGTACGGCTTCGCCGCCGAACCGGTGGGGGCGCCGCGGCCGCTGCTGGCGGGCAAGCCGGAGTGGGCGGCCCTCGATCGTCGCGGGCGGGTGGTGGAGCACGGGGGGCTGCGGTGGCTCAATGGTTTGGACCCTGAAGTGCGGGCGTTTCTCGAGGAGCTGACGCTGGAGGTGGTGGAGCGCTACGGGGTGGATGGGGTGCAGGGCGACGACCACATGGGCGTGCCCCTCACCGGCAGCCACGACCCCGCCACCCTGGCCCGCTACAGGGCCGCCACCGGGCGGAGCCCCGCCGCCCGAGACGACGATCCCAGCTGGAGCCGTTATCGCCGCGAGGAGCTGAGCCAGTGGGTGCGGCGGGTGGGGGAGCGGATCCACCAGACGCGGCCTGAGCTGCTGTGGTGCCTGTCGCCCTGCCCGCTGCCGACGGGCCTCACCCAGCTGATGCAAGACAGCGTCCACTGGCTGGCCGAGGGCCACGTGGATCTGCTGTTGCCCCAGCTGTACCGCAACGACGTGGGCCCCTTTCGCCAGGTGCTGGAGGGCAATGTGCGGCCCCTGCCGGCGGAGCGGCGGCGGCGGGTGGTGGCGGGTCTCACCCTGCGGGCCAACGGCCGGGATCTGGAGGCCGACACCCTGCTGGAGATGGTGCGCCTGAGCCGGCGGGCGGGGCTGGGCGGGGTGGCCTTCTTCCACCACACGCCCCTGGTGGCGGGCGACCAAACCATCGCCCGGGCGCTGCGGGAGCGGGGCGGGTTTGATGGGGTGGCCCAGGGGCCCAACGGGACCCCGAGGGCTTGAGGGGGCGGGGACCTCAGTACTGATCGGTGAATTCGGGGTGCGCCCAGCGAAAGCTGTGCCGCTTGTCGAGAACCCGCACCAGCCCGCCGAAGGCGGGATCGTTCTCCTTGAGCCCAGCTTGAAGCTGGCGTAGCTGGGCGCCCCCGCCCTCCCGTTCCTCCCCCCACTCCAGGGCGGGGGAGTCGTCGCGGGCCAACCAGGAGGCGGCTTGCTCGCCGCCTTGGAGGAGGGAATCGAGGCTGGTTTTGCTGAGATCCAGCTGTTCCTCCAGGCCCTTGACGGTGGCGTCATCCACCAGCAGGCGGGTGGTGGGTTGGGGATCGGTGATCCTGCCGCGTGCGCTGGCGGATCAATATCGGCACGCTGAGCGGGAATGGGGATGGGGATGGCAATGGGTGTTTCCCCAGAGGAACCGCTGGCAGGACGCCGACAGCGGAAAAGAAGGCCGTCACCAGCTGGATCCAAGGGTGGTGCAAAAGGCTGTGAAGCAAGCCGTAAAACGCGCAAGTTTCATCAAACCGGCAGGTAGCCACACCTTCTGGCCTTCGTTCGCGTCCCAACTGCTGGAGCGCGGGCAAGACATCCGAACCATTCAGGAATTGATGGGCCACTCGGATCTCAACAGCACCATGATCTACACCCACGTCCTCAAGCGCGGCCCGATGGGCGTCAGCAGCCCGGCCAACCTGCTGTAGAGGCCGCGACATGTGGAGACAGGGTCCGATCAACACTGTGCACTGTGGGCACAATCGCCCTAAAGTGGCTGTGGCAATTAAGATTGCACTTCCCGCGCGGAGGTGGTTATCGGTACGATCCGCGGAGACCGCCGAACAACGCAATTCGGCGGACTCGCAATAGATGGCGGAGTGAAGTGCCTCGCGATCTCGAGCCGCTATTTGCAATTGCTAGGTGCCACGCATCACTACTTTCATGACCCCACTCTTCAAGAAACCAAATCTCACCACTCAAAACGTGCTGCACGTCCTCAACGCGCCCTCCTCGTTCGCACTGGAGCTGGCTGCACTTGAAGGCGATTCCATCAAGCGCACAGTTGCTGTGCTTTGGATTGCATATCCAAAAGGCACTTCCAAGGAATACAAGTGTGAGTTCAACCGCGACTCTGGTTGGTTGGTTCTCGGCGCAGCAGGCTTCGAGCCGGTTCGCCAAGACGCAATTGACGATGATTGGTCTGCACTACGCATTCCCAGAGTGAAGCACATCAAGAGCATGACCCGCAACACAGAAGGGAGCATTTCTATCTCCGGCGCTGGTAAAGCCAAGGCGGCACGGCGCAGTGACGCCTAACTTCAAGTTGGGCTAAATCGCTACGCGGCGGAATGACAACCTTGACGGATCTCATGACCTCAGGTCTTGTTGTCAGGCCTGCCTTCACAGATAGAGGGCTTAGAATATGATTGCATCCGCTAACCATCTCTAACGCCATTGCGCAGTCGCAGGATTATGCTAAATACCTCTACTCTCCAGCCACACCGCCAGAGAAGAAAATCAGAGATTCAACTACGTCATCGGCAGCAGACCCCCAGTCCATTGCTACCGAGTCGCAGGCCTGTCCAACCGTGGATAAAATTGTGGGCGTCCACCATCTTGTCTCGGTGGGCGGCCCAATCATCAGAGGTACAATCGTGATTGAGAAAAAGAAATTTGGACCCGCTGGTGCGAGTGTGGGTCACTTGGGCTATGGCGCGATGGTTCTTGAAGGATATTACGGAGCATCTGATGACGAGCAAGCGATTGAGGCCATCCGCCGAGCGCTTGATGCCGGCATGAACATGATTGATACGGCTGATGCTTATGGTAATGGGCACAATGAATTACTGGTGGGGCGTGCGATTGCGGGCAGACGCCAAGATGCCTTCGTGGCCACGAAATTCGGGATCGTCTTTGACGAACACGGGAGCGGAACAGATTTGCCTACGGGCTGGGGTTTCTCGCTCAAGATCAATGGCACGTCGCTTTACGCGCGCAAGGCTCTCAACGCGAGCCTGCGTCGCCTGGGTGTCGACGTCATTGACCTGTGGTATGCACACTATGCCGACCCAGCTACGCCTATTGAGGAAACAGTACAAGCGATGGCAGAGGGGGTCAGGGATGGAAAAGTCCGCTATATTGGCTTGAGCAATGTATCCGCCGACCAGGTGAGGCGTGCACACAAAGTTCACCCGATCACTGCCGTGCAGTTTGAATATTCCCTTTGGCGTCGCGAAGCCGAAGTGGATTTACTTCCCACACTTCGCGAACTTGGCATTGCCTTGGTTTGTTGGGCGCCTCTAGGAAGCGGCTTCCTCAGCGGAACAGTTAGCAGCCTAAGCAAGGACGACTTCCGTCATAACAATCCTCGATTTGCTGGCGAGAATCTTCACATGAATAGGCATCGCTTCTTACCTCTTTTGAAGCTCGCAGAAGAGCTCGTCGTGACTCCTGCGCAACTCGCCTTGGCATGGCTACTTCACCAAGGACAGGACATCTTTCCCATACCTGGAACACGACGCGTAGATCGGGTGGTTGAAAATGCGAAGGCCGCCGATATTCAACTGACTTCTGACCTACTGAAGCGTATCAATGAACTTGCACGACCTGGACTCGCGGAAGGTGCCACACTGGTCTGAGATCCTGCCATCCAACAACATCATTCTCCCATCCCGAAACAAGGGTTTTGTTTTCGCCAGAGGATTATTCGAGCGGGTGATGATGAGTGTTCGGCGTATCAGGCAGGCCGGAGGAGCATCGCCCGTCCATGTTGCAAACAACTGTTGCTGATGATTGTGGCAATGGGGGAACACTCCATTGGTGCACAAGCATCCCATCGATGACCAACCCGAACCGCCCGCCGGGCCTGATCCAGCGCTATAGGCAGGAGCTGCAGGCCCGCCACTACGCGCGCCGCACGGTGAAGACTTACGAGCAGTGGCTGCGGCGGTTTCCGCAGTTTCATGGCATGCGCCATTCGCGGGAGATGCCGCAACGGAGTGGGGCTGGCAATGGCTATTTCCCCAGCATCGGCGCTGGCAAGATCCAACTTCAAAACAACAGGGGCGCCATCATCTCGATCCGAGTTTGATTGAGGAATCGGTGCTGAGCGCTATGCTGGCAGCTGGTATCAGCAAGCCGGCCAGCTGCCACAGCTTGCGTCATTCTTTTGCCACACATCTATTCGAGAGAGTACAGGACATTCGCACAATTCAGGAATTGATGGGGCACAAGGACCTAAAACCAACAATGATCTATACGCACGTTCTCAATCGCGGACCATTGGGCGTCGCCAGCCCGGCAGATTTCCTGTAAAGAAGCGGAAAAGAGCCGCCGATAATACCGGGTCCGTATAAAATTCAAATCAAGCCACCGTCCAATCCCTCAGACCTAATGCGTCGCATGCCCTTTGGAGCAAGTTGCCGACTTCCCATTAGCCGCTTAGGCCGACAACGACACCCACCGCAGAGCGGATATCGGACCTGCCCATACAGCGTTAGGCTGACCAATCATAGCCATCTGCCGCATGCTTTATGTCGAATACGAGAAAGGCAGTTCCCCTCAACGCCACGCGCCAACTGTGGGCGCAGTGTGGAGGGTTCTGCCAGAACCCAAATTGCAATAAGTACCTCTTCATCGCAGTTGCAGCTAACTCCGTCAGTATCGCAAATGTAGCTCACATAATTGGACACGGCACTTCAGGACCTCGTAGCGACCACGAACTTGCTGATTACATCGACAGGGACGGAGTGACCAACCTCATCATGCTATGCCTTGAATGTCACAAGGTGGTTGACGAACTTGAGAAGGCATTCTCTGTGGAGGAAATGCATCGGTGGAAGCATACGCATGCCGATAGGATCATATCTCTCTTTTCGATCCCCAACATCCGCGACGAGAAGACTCTCCTTGTGGAAGTCAACGACCTGCTTGAAGAGAATGCGGCACTATTTCGCGAATGCGGCCCATACTCTGCCAATGTCTTGGGCGGCCCAGCCGGCGATGGGGTCAAGATTTGGAAGAAGCGCTGTCTAGATACCATTCTTCCTAACAACCAGAGAATCATTGCGCTCATCGTGAACAACAAGCAAAACTTCCCTTACCCATGGGATGTTTACCGGAATATGCTTGAGTACAAGATTCATGCTGATGCGTTTCAAGATAACTGCTTGACCGATCAGAAAGTAAACGACTACAAGCTTTTTCCTAGAAGCTTCGATCACTTTATTAAGTCTAAACTTGGCATCGAATCGAGGAGCCCAGAGATAGTAGAACAAGAAGAGCTTGAATTTCGTTACAATACGGTCAGTACATTTATCAATAAATATCTCTCCAGGCATAGTGCAATCACAGCTCTCCAAGAGCTAAATCGCGGCACAATGCTTGTTGAACTTCGTAACCGCAGAACGCTCAAGGTGTTCGTGACGAATACCTGCTACTTTACGGACTATACACTCAGCCGAGTCCTTGAAGTTGATCCCGCTGTTCAGGTGATCATCTGCTCCAGCCCGTCTGGACACTACTCTGACTCAGCAAAGCAGCAATGCATTGATCAAGGCATCGGCCTCTTTATGCTTGGCGAGTTCATGGGCGCCATTCATTGCAAGGGCGATAAGTACTTGAACTTTCTGCTTAAAGCAGATCGGGAGTCTCGGTTACTAGGCATGAAGCGGATAGTGCAAGAGTCAGATCCTCCAAGTCGCGTCCGGGTGTTCGTCTTTGGCTCTTTCATTAGGAGAAAGTCGTATGGAGACGTAGACATCCTGATCACATACGAAGAGGATATGGATGCTCCAAAGCTCAAGCTGTTTGAGTCAAGTATTGATCAGAAATCTCGCCAAAGGTACGGTGAATCGCACATAGGCGTTGCCTCCGAGCGGGAGTTCGGGGCGTTGAGGTTGATACATGACAACCTTACGCAGGTCTATCCTTAGCTGCGTCGCGCAGCGAGGCCTAACAACATCATGCACCCGACCCGATGCCATGTGCCTGGTTTGCTGCGCAGGATGGCTCGGGCGGGTGACGATGAGCGTTGGGCGGACCTAGGATCTACTGAAAAATCAAGGTGAATCCATGAAACCACGATTTGTTGACCCTTTTACTCCGAACCGTCCGATCGATGACCCATCAAGGTTTTTTGGAAGGGAAGATTCGGTCAATGAATTGGTCGATTCACTATTTCAGTTTGCAAACAATAATCCCAAACACACAATCATTACTGGCGACAGAGGCGTTGGAAAGTCATCATTATTGACCCAGGTCTTTCAGACAGCAAAAGGCGACAACCAGTTAACAGATAGGTTGTCCATTGATCGCGGAATGTCAAAATATAACTTTCTTTGCGTTTGGCATGATGTGGACAGCTCACAGGGTACAGAAGAGGTGGCATTAGGAATTCTACAGAAGTTTGATGGTGAATTAAAGAGAGTTCTCTCTGGAGTAAATATCGAGATCAATCTAGGCGAGTTTGTGAAGTTGAGTCCAGACAAGGCTGCCAAAAGTAGTGTCTCTGCTTTTGTTGATCAATTTACTGAGAGACTCTGCAAGCTGTCGCGCAAGGCGACCGAGCAAGGTAAGAACGGTGTCCTGATCTTCATTGATGAAATTGACAGAGTGAAGCTCGATTCAGGAGTCTCAACCTTTTTCAAATTGACCTGCGAGAAGCTTTCGCGCGACGGAGTCAAAAACGTAGGATTCATTTGCGCCGGAATTACTGGGGCTATTCAGAAGCTTGAGGAAGAACATGCTTCAATCTTACGAACCTTTAGGGATGTTCCACTACTTCCATTTGACGAGGATGAAGTGGCAGAAATTTTGATGGGTGGCTTCTGTGTCGCAAAACACTCTTGTGATATTACCGAACTAAAGACCAAGCTGTTTGAAATCACCATCGGATTACCTGAGCCGACTCATTTGTTGGGCAGCGAAATGCTCTCAGTTGACACAGATGGAGTTCTTGACACATCAGATCTTGAAAATGCTATTAGAAAAATAGTCACGGATGTTCGAAAGAACAAACTTACAAGCATACTCAAGAAAGCTGGAACTGGAAAATATCAGAAGATTCTGGAAGCCATGGCAAGCTACGAGAAGAAGATAGTACCTCTTGACTTTATATCAAAAAAGATAGGACAAGAGCAGTATCAGTTCAGCACAAACATGTCCACCCTTATTGATCGCGAAGTTCTTTCTAAGCCTTCAATCGGCCTCTATGCATTCTGCGACCCAATGCTGAAAGAATACATTCGGACATTCGGAGTATTAAGCCTCGAGGAATAGATGCCCAGCATTGTTTTCAAACTGACTTATATGGCCATCACGGTTCTTGCTAGCACAACAACCACCCCCTCTGGCAGCAAAGTTGACGCCTCTCCAAAACGACCATTCCAACGAGGGGGCCTGATGGAGTTGTTCAATGCGTCCTTACAGCGATGCGGTCAAAGCGGATGTGCGTCGTCGGATGAGCCCTCCCAATCGGCAGAGCGTGCTGGAGATCGCCAGGGAGCTGGGCATTCATGCGATCACTCTCTACAAGTGGCGTAAGGCCTGGAGGCTGCAGGGGGAGGTGGTGCCAGCCAGCGAGAAGGAGGCCGAGAGCTGGAGCGCTGCTGACAAGTTCACGGTGGTGCTGGAAACCGCTGGCCTCAACGGCACTGAGCTGGGGGACTACTGCAGGGAGAGGGGGTTGTACCTCGAGCAGGCCCCCGCCACCCAAAACGCAGATTAAACCAAAGTTGGGCGCTTTATGCCTGAAGCAGCTAAGCTTCCTCCATTCGGCTCCATTGCTGTGCTTGACCTCAACGACCTCGTTAAGAGTCTTTTTAGTTCATTAACAATACTGGCCCTGTTGGGATACCTTGGGAGAGAGGTAATAAACATCTTTGTTGGCAAGAATCTGGAGTTGTTTAAACAGAAGTTGAGCCAAGATCTTGAAATCTACAAGCAGAAGTTAAATCAAGAGATTGAGAATGTTAAGTCAAAGTTGACCATGATGACAACTGAGCATCAAGTTAAGTTTTCCCGATTACACCAAGAGCGAGCAGAGCTGATTAAGCAGCTGTATTCGGCCATAACTCAATATGAGTCTTACTTGAGTCTAGCAATAATGAATAGTCACGAATTCCACGACCAAGCTGAAGCCTGGAAGGGAAGGCTTGCAGAATCTATTCCCTCAATCCTAACTGTTTATAATTACAATAAAATATATTTCAGCAAGACCATGTGTGGAGAATTGGATTATTTTTTAAAGACTGCAGAAGGCATAACAAATAAAATAATGACGGCTGATCGGTCTTTGTCTACGAAGGATGCGCAACGCCTGCGGGAGGAATTGATGGAGTTAGTGGATATATCAATATTGCCACTGAAAGCGGACTTAGAGAGGGACTTTCGTGTATTGCTTGGAGTTGAATAACAGTTTTTATCCGGAGAAGAATAGATCGAGCAAAATTATCTTGATTGAAACACAGCTATGAATAAGTACTCTTCCTCATGTCGCCATCCGCCTGTGACAGCCCTTTGACAAGACAATTTGAGTTAAACTTCTGAGTTGCCTAAGGAGAATCTGGAAAACCACCCCGATCCAGGCGAGAATAGATCTCAGATCTCAGACCAGGACTGGATTGATGGGCGGCAAGAAGCTGGGCTTTAGTGATTATGAGCAGAGCACGGCAAAAAAGCAGACCAGACGCGAGAAGTTTCTGGCAGAGATGGACACAGTGGTGCCATGGCAGGCGCTGGTCGAACTGATTGAGCCCTATTACCCCAAGACTGGTTCCAAAGGAGGCCGCCCACCCTTCCCACTGGAGACCATGCTCCGGATTCACCTGTTGCAGCACTGGTACTCCCTGAGTGATCCAGCTATGGAGGACGCCCTGATTGAGGTGCCGACCATGCGACGTTTCGCCGGGATCGACATGATCAGTGAGAGGATCCCTGATGAGACGACGATTCTGGGCTTCCGCCACCTGCTGGAGAAGCACGACCTTGGCAAGGAAATCTACTGCTTCGCAGAAGACTTCGTCTATGAGACGGTGAAAGCCCATCTCAAGGCCCGCGGCATGGCCATGAAACAAGGCACCATCATCGATGCCACCTTGATTGCCGCGCCAAGTTCCACGAAAAACAAGCAGGGAGAGAGGGATCCAGCGATGCACCAGACGCGGAAGGGCAAGCAGTGGTATTTCGGCATGAAAGTCCATATCGGCGTCGATTCTGAAAGCGGTTTAATCCACTCCGTACAGACGACCTCAGCCAACGTCCATGACCTCACCCCCGCGGCGGACTTGCTCCATGGAGAGGAAACCGTGGTCTACGCGGACTCCGACTACCAAGGCATCGACAAGCGGTCTGAGATGGCTGATAAGGACATCGAGTTTCGCGTTGCTATGCGACAAGGCAACCGTCGTGTCCTACCGGAGACATCAGAGGGCTGACTGCTCGATCTGATCGAAACGGCAAGGGCACACGTCCGAGCCAAAGGTGAACACCCCTACCGCGTGATCAAACAGCAGTTCGGCTTTCAGAAGACAAGACTGAGGGGTATGGCAAAAAACCGTTGCAAGGTGCATGTGATCGCCGCACTAACCAATCTATTCTTGGCTCGTAGACTTTTGATGGAGCCACGATAGGCAAGGGATTGGTGTGTCCATTTGGCCTTAATCGGGCCAAATCATCCGATAAAGATGGTTAAAGTCAATTGAAATCAGCGCTCAGGGCGTGCAAAACGACTAAGATTGAAAAACAAGCACTGGGTGGGCTATCAAGGCATGTTGATCAGAGCTTCCCTAACTCTAATCAAGGCGCAGGTCTGGAAATACAAGTCCATTGAGGACTCGACGCCCGTGGTGTTGGCCGATGATGTCACGGTGCTGGTCGGCAAGAATGAGTCTGGCAAGACCGCGTTTCTCGAAGCGCTGCACAAGGCCATGCCGCTCGACGGTACGAAATACGATTACGTCGCCGACTACCCTCGGAAAGATCTAGTTCGATATCGGAAGCAGCACTCGGAGAAAAACTATCAGAAGGTGGTGCAGTTGACCTTCCGCATCGAGAAGGCTTTAGCCGACAAGATTAACTCTGAGGTCTTCGACGGCGAAAAGATCGTCGCAGCCGGCAGCACGTTCACGCTCGACACCACGATTGCGAACACCAGCACCATTGACTTCCATCTTGATGAAGCAGCGTCGCTGGCCGCCCTGCAGAAGCCACTAGGTGACTTGGAGTACAAGGACGAAGTATTCGGTGATGCCATGTCACTTGCCGATGTCCTGACAAATATCGAGGAGTTGGATCTGGCGCCAGACAGCAAGCTCGCGATGTTCGCCGCACTATGGCGCGGGCGAGCAATCAAAGCCAACGGCTGGGGGTTGGTGGAAGGCCATATCTGGGAGACCTATTTTTCACCTGCGATGCCGAAGTTTCTGTATTTTGACGACTACAAGTTGCTCAAAAGCAAGATCAACCTTCCAACGCTGCAGCAGCGCGAAGCCGTGAAGCAACTGACCGACGCCGACGAAACGGCACAGGGCCTGCTGCAGCTCGCCGGCACGACGTTGCAGGAACTGATGAGCGACGAGGGCTACGAAGACGCAAAGGCCAAGCTGGAAGCGATCGGGTTGAACATCACGCAGAAGGTCTTCGAGTTTTGGAAGCAGAACCAGGACCTGGACGTGGAGTTCGACCTCAAAACAGATAGCAAGGACGTTACGCCCTACAACAGTGGTGTCAATCTCTACATCCGCATTAAGAACCGCCGGCATGGCGTGACAGTGCCATTCGATCAGCGCAGCAAGGGCTTCATCTGGTTCTTCAGCTTCTTGGTCTGGTTCGATGCCGTGCAGTCACGCGCCGACACGGATGACGCGTTGATTCTGCTCCTCGACGAGCCGGGGCTTAACCTTCACGCGCTGGCACAGGCGGATTTACTTGCCTACATTCGCGAGCTGTCAGAGCAACATCAGATCATCTACACAACGCACTCTCCATTCATGGTGGACAGCGCTCGGTTAGACGACGTGCGCGTCGTCGAAGACAGCATCAAGGAAGGCACCAAGATCACCGGTGACCTGTCCGGCTCGTCGGACGAGAGCGTATTCCCGCTGCAGGCCGCGCTCGGCTACTCAATTGCGCAGAACCTATTCATCTCCAGAAAGAATGTCCTGATCGAAGGCCCAGCCGATCTGATCCTGCTTCAGCACATGGGGGCGCTTCTTGAAGCAGGTGGCAAGCAGGGGCTGGGGGACGCGATCCTAGTGCCGGTCGGTGGCCTCGACAAACTGGCCACCTTCATTGCGCTCCTCGGTTCGAACAAGTTGAAGCTCGTGGTGTTGCACGACCGCGCCGGCAGCCCGCACCAGAGGCTTGAAGACCTGGTGCGTCAGAAGCTGATCGAGCGCAAGCGCGTCCTCGACTTCTCGATGTTCATCGAACCGGCGCCTGCCGAAGCCGACATCGAAGACTTGCTACCTGCCGATCCCTACATCGCAGCCTTCAACCACACCTACGCCAAGGAACTGAATGGTGTGACGCTGACGGCAGACGATCTTGGCCCTCATCCCCGCATGATCGAGCGCATCAACCACTGGCTCAAGTCGAAGAACATTACGCTGCTTAAGGATGGCGGCTTCAACCACTACCGCGTCGCGCAGGCCGTGCTGCCAGCGTTGACATCTGCGAAGCTCAAACCCGATGAACTGGCGCGCTTCGAGAGGCTTTTTTCAAAGTTGGGCGAGCTGCTGTGACTGGCTCCTTCGGGTCGCCTAACATCAGCATGCAGCCGACGGCGCTACGCGCCGCTGCTGATGATGAGCGTTAGCGTTACGAAAAAGCCAAAAGCCGCCCGTGCTGGATGTGTAGATATGCAATCGAGTCTCTGTAGTATTCCATGCCATATATTCAGCCGGAGTGGGTATATGTCTAGGCCATCCAAATTAAATTATTTTCCTTCCCCTCCCCCATCGTGTTTCCACGTTTGAAGCAATGCCACCCTTTTTATGGATTTCACCCTAGGGTTCCGGAAATGCGTATGTTCCTTTACGTGATTAGATGAAAGTCTCCGAGATGCTCAAAGCAATCAAAGATGATGGCTGGTTTCAAGTCGCTCAAAGAGGTAGTCATCGTCAGTTTAAGCACCCAAGTAAACCAGGAAGGGTCACGATTGCTGGCAAGCCGTCCGATGAGCTTGCCAAGGGCACTCAGATGAGTATTCTAAAGCAAGCAGGTCTCAGAGGTTCAGAACAGCCATGAAGTATGCGGTAGTCATTGAGAGGGCTGGAGATAACCTCTCGGCCTACGTGCCCGATCTCCCAGGCTGTATTGCAACTGGTCATTCAGCCTCTGAAGTCGAACAGCTGATTCGGGAAGCGATTTCGTTTCATTTGGAAGGGCTAAAGGAGGATGGTCTCGAGATACCCGAGCCAACTTGTGCCGTAGGGTATGTCGAACTTGCTGCGTAACCCATATGAGGCCAAGTTTAACATCCAGATACAGAAGACGGGGGTTGAAGTTTGGATCTATGTCTTAATCTCTGCCCGGTTCTGATCTGGAGCGCTTGATTGAAAGACACCATTCACCTGCCTTCTCAAACATAAGCACCATAGCAGCTTGTTTTGGAGCAGAATGGGGGATCCATCAAGGGATAGAACAATGAGAACCTTTTCAGCAGTGGTAGAGAGGTGCCCCAACACTAGTCTCCCTATTGGGTATGTTCCTGGATTCCTTGCGCCTGAGCCAAGCAGAAATATTGCTCAAATACCATTCTAACCGTCAAGAAGTCATTCAAATGCTCCTAGACGACGGTTAACCAGAGCTGGAGTCTGACTTCATTAGGCTGCCGCAAATCTGTGTGGCTTCATAAAAAAATGAGCGAGTTGCCTGTTCTAAGGCCCCCGGTGGTAGGGCGACTCTCCTCCCATTGATCGCACCGCGGAGCGGCCAGCAGACAGATTTTGCCCACCTCCCCTTCACCAACAAGGATCAACTTGGCCTCCAACTGCACCACTTGCGCCTCGGCCTTGGCGCAAAGATAGCTTTTGCTGGCCTCCAGCCCTTCCGTCGCTGCGCCGGCGAGTTCGGGGTTGGGGGGGTGGCTTTAACGTCGAGGAAGACAAGCCCCAGCTGGGTGGGCGAGATAGGCAACTCCGTCATATTGTTCCAACGAGGAAAAGCCCCAACGCCCCCGTTCGGCGCGCCTCCTCAATCTCCTCCTCCACCGTCCGCGAAGCCTCTCCGTTTCCATTCCTCAACTAGAAACAGGGCGCTCTTGCCCACCATAAAGCCGGTGACATCGCGGCAAGACGGTTTCAGCCAGGACCCTTGATGCGGCCGCGCCCCCCTTCAAGCGGAGCCGGTGCCCCCCATCGGCGGCACGGTGTACCCGGTGAATCCCAGACGCCACAGCGTGCTCGGCATCCAGGCCCACCCCACCATCGACGCCATCCCCGAAACGGTGGAACTGGCGGTCATCGCCACCCCAGCGGCCACCGTGCCCGACCTCGTGGCCGACTGCGCCGCGAAAGGCGTGGGCGCCGCCATCGTGCTCAGCGCCGGCTGAGGAGGTGGGCGCCAGCGGCCTCGCCCTCGAATCACGCCTGCGGGCCGCCCTTCGGGGCCGCCCCCTCCGCCCGCTGGGCCCCAACTGCCTGGGGCTGATGAATCCCCGCACCGGCCTCAACGCCACCTTCGCCACCGCCATGGCCCAACCTGGCCACGTGGACTTCTTGAGCCAGTCGGGCGCCATCTGCACCTCGGTGCTCGGCTGGAGCCGGAGCGAGGGGGTGGGCTTCAGCGCCTTCGTGTCGATCGGCTCGATGCTCGCGGCCGCGGGACGGCACGCCCGTCACCATCCGGCCGATCCGCCCGGAAGATGAGCCCCTGGTGGTGGGGCGCCTGAGCCGGCTGCACGGCCGCGATGAGGCGGAATTTGCCCTCCTGGTGAGCGATGCCTACCAGGGCCAGGGCCTGGGCGCTGAATTACTGAGCCTCTTGCCGCGGGTGGGCCGCGACGAGGGGCTGCGGCGCGTCTCCGCCCAAATCCTGCCCCACAATCGCGACATGCGGCGGCTGTGCGAGAAGCTCGGCTTCACCCTGGCTCGCGGCCCCGGCGAGATGAAGGCCTGGATGGACCTGGACGCCGACGCCCTCAGCTGAGCAGGGCCTCCACGTGGGCCACACAGGCGCTGGCCAGGCCCGCCAGGGCGTACCCCCCCTCCAGGCTCGACACCAAGCGCCCCTGGCAATGGCGATCCGCCAGGGCCCTCACCTCCAGGGTGAGGCGGCCGAAATCGGCGTCGCTGAGCTGGAAGTCGGCCAGGGGATCGCCCCTGCGCCCATCGAAGCCGGCGGACACCAGCACCAGTTGGGGCTGGAACCACTCCGCCGCCGGCACCAGCCGCTCCCGCAGGGCGGCCAGCACGGCGTCGCCATCGCTGCCGGGCGGCAGGGGGCAGTTGATCGTGGTGCCCTCTCCCGGGCCCTCCCCCCGGTCGGTGGCGGAGCCGGTGCCGGGGTAGAGGGGCGACTGGTGGGTGCTGAAGTAGAGCACGGAGGGATCACGGCGAAAGATGGCTTCCGTGCCGTTGCCATGGTGCACATCCCAGTCGACGATCAGCACCCGCTCCAGCCCATGGATGGCCTGGGCATGGCGGGCGGCGATGGCCACATTGTTGTAGACGCAAAAGCCCATCCCCCGGCTGGCTTCCGCATGGTGCCCTGGAGGACGCACGACGGCGAAGGCATTGCGCGCCATCCCCTGGAGCACCGCGTCCACCGCCACGATCACCCCCCCCGCCGCCAGGCGGGCCACCTCCTCGCTGTGCTCCCCCAGGCCCGTATCCCCCGTGGAAAGGATGGGTCTGCCATAGGCCACCTCCCGGATCACGGTGTGGATGTAAGCGAGGCTGTGACAGCGTGCCAACTCCTCCTCACTGGCGGGCCGGGGGGTGAGCCGCACACACCGCGCGCTGAGGCCCGACCGCTCCAGTGCAGCCCGCACGGCCAGGTAGCGGGCCGGGGATTCGGGATGGCCGGGGCCGGGGTCGTGATCGCGATAGGCCTCCGCCAAAACCAATCCGGTGACGCCCGCCATGGGTTGATCTCCCCGCTGGCGACCCTTACGCGGACAGTTCGCCGGGAGGGGCACCTCAGCCATTCGAGGCGGGTCGAAGATCCACATCTCCCACGGTGGCGCGATCGCGGCAGCCGAAGATCGCCTCGGGGTTGACGTAGTGCTTGAACTCCAACCAGTGATGGTCGGGGTCGATCAGGAAAAAGGTGTGGTGCTCCAACACATCGCCGGCAAAGCGTCGCTTGGGCTCCACGCCAAACCGCAACCCACCCGCCTGGGCCCGCTCCCTCAACGCCTCCCACTCCCCCAGGCTGTCGCACACCAGGCCGAAATGGCGGGGGTAGATGCCCCGCTGGGGGGGCTCGGTGCCCGGCGGGGTGAGCTGGGCCACCAGCTGGTGGCCGCCCAGGTTGAGGATCAACGCCCGCTCGCTGCGGCGGCCCACCGCGCACCCCAACCCCTCCACATACCAGCGCTCGGTGGCCGCCAAATCAGCGGAGGGAATCGACAGATGGAACCGGAGCAAGGACATCACGCCAACCGACGCACGCAGACAGTCAATGGAGCTTGGAGCCGTGTGCGGAAGAATACCGCCAAATCAGGCCTGCCCAAGCGTCTTCCCGGCCGAGACACTGGCCCGCTGGATGAACTGAGCCACTTTGCTGGCCTCTTTGTGGCCATCCTTCCCATCGACTCCGCTATTCACATCCACGCCATAGGGCCGCACGGCGGCGATCGCCTCCGCCACATTCTCCGGGGTGAGGCCACCGGCCAGCACCACGGGAATGGGGCAGCGACGCACAATCTCGCGACTGATGGTCCAGTCGTGCGTCACCCCCGTGCCACCGATCCGATCGGGAGTGCGGGAGTCGAGCAAAATGGCGTCGACGTGGGAGGAAAACAGCAGGGCCTCCCCCAGGGCGGTGTCGTCCACCACATGGATGGCCTTGATGAGCTTCACCGCGCCCAGGGTGTCTCGCAAGTCGTGGATCACCCGGGGGCTGATGGTGTTGTGCAGCTGGATCGCGCTGGGCTGGATCCGCCCGTACAACTCCAGGATCTCGGCGGTGGTTTGCAGATGGGTGACCAGCACACCCGAGACAAAAGGCGGCAGGGAGGCATTCAACGCGCGAGCCTCCGCCGGGGAAATCGCGTCTTCCGACACATACGTGGCGCCGACGATGAACCCCACCGCGTCCGCGCCGGCGGCGGTGGCGACAGCCCCATCACCCCGATGGCGATTGCCGCAAATTTTCACCCTGATCCTGGTCGCGTTCCAGGCACCTTCAGGGAGCATTGGCCTTCATGGTGTTGAGGGCTTCCTCGCATTGGGCTCGGGTGGCATAGATGAGATCGTCGCCCCCGCCGCTGGCCTGACAACTGTGAAACGGAAAGGTCAAACCAAAGGCCTGGCCTGTGGAAAGGGATTCACACTCCGTGAATTGGGCCGCCGCCGCCTGGTCGATCTGGCGGCAGCTGGCGGCAGCTGGCGGAGGAGGGTTGGGACAGGGCAAAGCCAAAGCCTCCAACAACAGGAAACCCTTCCGCGGCACCCTGGACATCAACTCCCATCCATCACGACCAACCCTGGAAATTTAAGGGAGCGCTTGGCCGCCCCTCATCCGCCCTGGGCGGGACCAGCCTTGGCGGGACCGTCGTGGCGGCGGGCGTCTCGGCGGCAGCGCTCGGAGCAATAACGCACCTCCTGCCAAACGTCGCGCCATTTTTTTCGCCACTGAAAAGGCCGCCCGCAAACCGGGCAGATCTTGGTGGGGCGATCGACATGGTGCGGCATGGAAGCTGGTGGAGGCTGTGGCGCGACGCGAGGAGCCCTGTGGCGACAACCACGCCCGAGCCCCAATCGCCCCACCATCATGCCGAACAGCGTCCTTCCATCGTTTGAGCTCCATGCAAAATGCCCCAAACAATCTCGCGTCTTTCTTGCTCATCGGGGCCGGAGCGATCAGTGCTCCGCTGGGGATCGGAATCGTGTTGATTCTGATGGGTGTGGTTTTGTTGAGGGAGGCGAATGGAGAGCTTAGTTTTCCCCGACAGCGGCGCTGGATCAAACGCGTTCAAACAGTCCAGTTCTGGCGCATGACCAAGCTGTAGGTTCCATCGGCCACCCTCACCCGCTGAGGAATCAGCTTCAGGTCGAGCAGCACGTCAGCCTGATGCTGGAGTCCCTTGAGGGCAAGGGAATCGAGAGGCACCACGGAGCGCTCACTGGAGAGGCCACGCAGGCGATTCAGCCATTCATCACTCACCTGAAGTTGGTCGCGCAGCCGTTCCACGGCGGCCAAATGATCCCTGTTCACCTGGGCGCCTGCCTCATTGATTTCCTCAAGCACTAATTTGAGAATCGCCGGCGAATGTCGCGCCAAATCCTGTGCGGCGTAATAGAGCGTTGGCAGTTGAAGGCTCGGGTCATGGTCAAAAAGATCTTGCAAACTGGCGATGGAGCGCCCTGGATAGTCCTTGCGGCGTGGCGAATCGGCATAGGGCACCCAAACCGACCAGGCCTGCACCGCGCCCGAACGAAACTGGGGTAGGGCTTCGGATCGGGAAAGAAACACGATCTCCACCGACTCGGGATCCAGCCCGGCTTGATTGAGGGCGCGCACCAGCACATAGTGGGCCGTGGAACCCTCTTCCACCGCCACGCGACATCCCCTGAGTTCGGCCACCGCGCGAATGGGGGAATCGCCACCAACCAGAATGGCCTCCCCACCGGGGTTGGTGTATTTATCCCTGGCCACGCGCACGAAAAGAAGATCAGCCGCTTGGGCAAACACGCTGGGGGTGCCGCCGCCGCCACAGAAATCGATCTCGCCCGCGTTGAGGGCTTGCAGCAGTGCGGAAGCGCAGAGGTAATCCCTCCACACCACGCTCACTCCCAAAGGAGCCAGGCGACGCTCCAGGCGCTGTTGGCGTCGCAAGGCTTCCAAATGCACCAACCCCTCGGGCACGCCAATGCGCAGTTGGCCCAAGCGGCGTGCCTCATCCCGCTCGGAGGGAACGGGTCCCTTGTCGGCTCGCCCCAAGGGAAGACAACGATCCAGCACCAGACAGCTGACGACAAAGAGCAGAAAGAGGGCCACAGTCTCCAGGGACCGCGCCCTGAGCGGCAGCCCTTGGGCCAGCCCACCCAGAAGAAGCACCGCCAACGCCCCACCCAGGAGGGCCAGCAAGAGACGCCTGTGTTGGGCGGTCACGCGTGCGCGGGCGGCTCCGCCTATCCAACACCATGGGGACTGGTTTCACTGGCTGGTGAGGCAACGCGGGCTACACGGGCCTGTGTCTGGATCCACGATTCAACAGAGCCATTCTGCATAGGTTCAAACCAAGCGCCGGTTTGAAGCGTCAGGGCATGGGATGGAGTCATTGATTGGCACCCTGCAAGCCGCCATGGCCGTGGCGATGGCGACAACTTTCGATGACAACATCTACCTCACGGGATTCTTCAGCGAAACCAACCGCCACTTTCGGCCGGTTCATATCGTTGTGGGTGAATTGTTGGGGTTCACGGCCCTGATCTCAACAAGTTTCATCGCCAGTCGGCTGCTGGCAGAATCGGTTCCCCTTTCCCTGATCGGCTGGTTGGGTGTACTGCCGATTTTGATCGGGTTGATCAACCTGGTTCAGTTGTTCAAACCAATGGATCATCGGGAAGTTCCCAGCTTGGCATCCACAACTCTTCAACCGCGAGGCTTCACCTCAAAGCGTCCCAAGATCACAACCGTGCTTCGGCAAGCTCAAACCTACAAAGTGTCAGCCATCACGGTATCCAACGGTGGCAACAATCTTTCCATTTACATCCCCCTGATGGCCACAAGCAACACCTCCTCAGCCCTTCTCACCATGCTGGTCTGTTATGGGGCCGTGGTGACCTGGCTCAACCTCTCGTTTCGTCTGACCAGGCTGCCAGCCGTGGCTATTCATCTCAGCCGCCATGCCCGCAGAGTGTTTCCCTTCGTGCTGATGTGGCTGGGATTTCGAATTCTGAACGACAGTGGCGCTCTGAACATCCTGCTGGCCTAGGCATCATTCGCGAAAACACAAGTAAAAAAAGAGGATCGCCTTTTGGACGATCCCTCGAGATCCCTTGCGTTGCTCTCTCTCGGAGAACCCCCTCACTTTGGAGGAAAAAAGTTTTTTTAGGAGTACCCGTCTTTACACCCGCTAGTTGTTTCCACCTCAGCGGCCATCACGGGGAAGATTGGAGGATGGCCCGTCAGGAGCTGTCAGGGCGCCAAACCCTCCTCGTTGAAAATTCCTTCAAACAGAGCTGTGCTCAAATACCGCTCCCCGGAATCCGGCAGCACCACCACGATGGTCTGGCCCGCCAAGGCTTCTTCCCGCGCCAGGCGAATCGCGGCGACCACAGCGGCCCCACTGGAGATGCCAGCAAGGATCCCCTCCTACCGCGTGAGGCGGCGAGCCATGGCGATCGCCTCCGCGCCACTCACCCGCTCCACCCGATCCACCAGGGAGAGATCCAGATTCGCCGGCACAAAGCCAGCGCCAATCCCTTGAATCTTGTGGGGTCCCGGTTGAATCGGCTCCCCACGGAGCGTTTGGCTGATCACGGGGCTCTCCACCGGCTCCACCGCCACCGAGAGCAAGGACCTGCCAAGGGTCCGCTTCACGTAGCGGCTCACGCCCGTCACCGTGCCCCCGGTGCCGACCCCCGCCACCAACGCCGCCACCGTCCCCTCGGTGCCCTCCCAAATCTCAGGCCCGGTGGTGTCGTGATGGATGCGGGGATTGGCGGGATTGGCGAATTGCTGCAGGAGCACGTAGCGCCTGGCATCCGAGGCCGCGATCTCCTGGGCCTTGGCAATGGCTCCCGCCATGCCTTTTCTTCCCTCGGTGAGCACCAGATGGGCACCAAAAGCCGTGAGCAACTTGCGGCGCTCCAGGCTCATGGTTTCGGGCATGGTGAGGGTGAGGGGGATGCCCCGCGCCGCCGCGACAAAGGCCAGGGCGATCCCCGTGTTACCGCTCGTGGGTTCGATCAGGGCCTGGCCTGGGCCGAGAAGGCCATCCCGCTCCGCCTGCCACACCATCGCCGCTCCAATCCGACATTTCACCGAGTAGGCGGGGTTGCGACCCTCAATCTTGGCCAGCAGGGTCACCGGGGCGTCTCCCACCACCCGATTCAGGCGCACCAGGGGGGTGTGGCCGATGGAGAGGCTGTTGTCGGCATAGGGGGGATAGGCCTGCCGGTGAAGAAGCGGGGCGTGATCCGCCAAGGCGGGGGTCATGGGGAGAAGGCGATGGCTGATCTCCTTAAGCTTCCCCATTGGCACGCTGTGCTGTGTATCCAGAGACATCAACGCCTGTGGCTGAACACACGGGAGAGGGATGGCTCCCACAGGGATGGCTCCCACAGCGTTTTGGCCCCGTCGTTCCCAGCGCGACAGCCTCCTCCCCCCCCTTGCTTGGCGTCGGGGTCGCAGGGGTGTTGATGGGCCGCGCGGGCTTTCTCTTCCCAGGCCGCGAGATCAGCGAATTTTGGAAGGGGTGATGGGTTTTCGCTGGCACCGCTGACTGTGGGTCCTTGCGACCTTCGCCGGATCAGCCTGTGGGCCGCGTTGAGAGCGATGGCTGGAGGCGGAGAGCCAGCGGGATTAACGGGAACGTTCGTGTTTGAGGAGCGATTTGACATCCACCCAAGGAACGGACTCCTGGCCCATCACCAGGGGCAAATGGCCGTTCCAACGCTCCAAAGCCTGGTGCTGAAGCACCTCTGGAGTAAGGGTGGCTTGCAACAGTTCATGCGCTTTGGCCTCTCCCTCAGCCCGATACACCCGTGCCGCGGCCTGTCGTTGCGCCGTGATCGCCTCATAGGCCGCGCGACGGGCATCCTGCTCGGCCACTTGCTTGGCCTCCACCGCGGCACGAAAGCGCGAGGAGAAATCGAGTTGCACCACATCGATTCCATCCACCACCAGATCAAAGGGGGCGAGGCGCTCGATCAGCAACGTCTCCAACCGTTGACGGAATTCCTCTCTCTGGGTGATGAGTTGCTCAGCGGTCAGTGTGGCCACCACGGTTTTCAGGCCGTCTTCCACGGCAGGCTCCAACACCTTGCTCACCATCGCCTGGGTGTCCCCCACCCGCTGATACACCCCCGGCACCCGCTCGGGGGGCAGATGCCAGCGCACCGCCAGATCCAGGCTCACATCCTGCAGATCGCGTGTGGCGGCCTCGCTCTGTTGCGGATGGGATTGGAGACGCACGCTCATGGTGTGCACCGACTCCAGGCCAGGAACAATCACATGCATCCCTTCCCCCAACACTCGCGATTGCACCGCCCCCAACCGCATCAGCACCCCCCGCTCGCCAACAGGCACCACAACCACGAACGTGCTCAGCAGCGCCAGCACCAACAACACCACAAACAAGCGCAGGGCGTCGAGGGCATGGCGTATCCGACCGGTGTCCGCGATGTCCTGGTGAGGAGTGGAGGGAGAAGAGGCGATGGTCACGGTTCCATTCCACACCATTTGCTTGGCTCAGCTTAGGAACAATGAAGCGGAAATCCGGGGATGGGATCGGAATGGATCACAGGATGTGATCGTATGCACAAGCAAAAGTAGTTGCTCATGCTCTCCCTCCCCGCATAGGGTTTGAAAATTGAGCAAAGCGTGAAAAATGGATGCTTTTTATCAAGCCTCCGTGGAAGCCACCACGGTGTTTTCGGCCACAAATATTGACGACTTGTTCCTCCTGATGGTGTGCTTCTCCCCGTCGGGCTCCTCTCCCAGGCCATGGCAGGTGGTGTGTGGTCAGTTTGTGGGAATCGGCGTGCTGGTGGCGGTGAGTTTGCTCTCCTTGCTGGGCCGCGTCGCCATTCCTGAGGGGCTGATCGGGTTGCTGGGCTTGTTTCCCATCAGCTTGGGCCTTTCCCAACTCGGAGAGACCTTCGCGGAGCAAAGCTCCGCCCCAAAGCCCCCGGATCCTGCAGCCCCCAATCTGTCCAAGGGCGTGATGGCGGGGATCCTCGGCGTCGCGGGGCTCACCATCGCCAATGGCGGCGACAACATCAGTGTGTACGTGGCGATGTTGGCCACCAGCGATCCCTTTCGCCTGCGGATCATCTTGGGGATGTTCGCCCTGCTCACGGGCCTCTGGTGCCTTCTGGCCTGGTGGCTCACCCAAACGCCCGCTTTGGCCCGTCCCTTGGGCCGGTTTCGGCGCGATCTGGCCCCCCTCGCGCTGGTGGGGATTGGGGTGGTGGTGCTCCACGAGAGCCACATCCTCACCCACCCGGCCCTCGCGATGGTGGCCCTGCTCTCCGTGGGGGTGATGGCGACCTCGCTGATCTGGCAATTGCGGTCGCTGCTCGCCGCGAGGCGTCTCTCCGGGATCGCTCCACCATGAGCGATGCGCCGTTCCTCCGCGGGGAGGATGACAGCCCCAGGGCCCCTCCCCCATGTCCTGGGCCCGAGCTCCCCGAATGATGGCTCCGCGTGACGTTGATCCCCCCCTCACTCTCTTCCCTCTTCCCATGTCAACCCCCGTTGTTCCAGGCTGGCGCCAGCGCCTCACCCGCCTCATCCTTGGCCTGGCGGCCCTGGTGGCCCTTTTGCTCCCCCTGGGGCCCGCCCGGGCCGCGGCGCTCACGGCCGAAACCACTCCGGCCCCGCGATCCTTTCAACAAGAACTGGAGAGCCTGCAGGGCCAGCAAGGGATCTTCACCGTGCCGCAGGCCAGACGCCTGGCCGATCTGAGCCGGTTGGACACCGCCATCGGCACGTCCACCGACCGCCCCACGGTGGAGAACAACACCTCCCACAACCTGGGGGTGTTTGTGCGCTCCAAACGCCAGAGCGCGGCTCAACCCGCCACGTTCGTGGTCTTAGGAGCGGGAAGCGAAACGGATGATGATTTCGAAAGCGTCGCTCTCTTCATCCCGGCGAATGTGCCCGTGAGTTGGCCCGGCAAGCCAGCGGAAAAGGGAGCGACTCCAGCCCGGGTGGCCCGTCTGTTGCCAGGCCAAGAGCTGCGGGTGAGCGATCCGGTGGACACCACCGGCTATCAGCTGGATCTGCCCGCCTTCGCCCTGGACACCGAGAGCGCTGATCTCGGTGCGCTGCCCTCCCTCAGCCAGGAGGATCTCGATGCCCAGCCCGAAAACGCGCCCGTTGACTGAAGCCACGCCCAAACCCGACACCGCCGCCGCTGAGGGGGAGTCCTCCACCCCCGCCCCGCGGCGGCACCGCAACCCCAACCGCATCCGCGATCACCTCGCCAATGAGCGCACCTACCTGGCCTGGATGCGGAGCGGCATCGCCCTGCTTGGCTTCGGCGTGTTGATCGTGCGCATTCGGGTGTTGCGCCCGCCTCTGGCGCCCCACCCCCCGGGTGTGGGCTGGAAGCTCGGGCTGGCCTTCTCCATCGTGGGGCTGGGGATGCTGGGCCTGGCCAGCCTGCACTACTTCGGGGTGCGCAACGACATTGAGGACGACGTCTACGAACCGCCGGATCGCTGGGTGCTGCTGTCCACCCTCGTGCTGCTCTGCCTGGGCGCCTTTGTGGTGCTCTACATCTTCCAGGTTCCCTTCGATGCCTCTACCGCTCCCCTCCTTGTCGACTAGCGCCACGCTGCTGCCCAGCCTGGTGCTTCTGGAGACCGTGCTCTCCGCCGACAATGCCCTGGCCCTGGCTTCCCTGGTGAAGCCAGTGGAGTCGGAGGCCGAACGGCGCCAACTCCTCAACTGGGGAATGGCGACAGCCGTGGTGTTGCGGCTACTGGCCGTGGCTGCCGCCGGCTTGGTGCCGCGCCAGCCCCTCGTGCGGCTTGTTGGGGGCGGCTACTTGGTATGGCTGGCCTTCAACCACTTCCGAGGAGAACTTGAAAGCGCCAGCCCCACCAGCACGGTGGACTCCTGGCTGGAGACGTTGGCCGTCCAACGACGACCCACGGGCGTGGGAATGGTGCTGCTTCTGGCGGGCACCAATCTGGCTTTCTCGCTGGACAGCATCTGCGCGGCCCTCGCCTTGACCGACAACCTTCCCCTGGTGATGCTCGCGGGCACGGCGGGGGTTGTGCTGTTGCGGGGGGTGGCGGGTTGGGTGCTGCGTTGGATGGATGCCTTCCCCAATCTGGAGAACGCGGGATACCTCACCGTGCTCGCCGTGGGGCTTCAGCTGGTGGCCGAACAAGCGTTCCCTCCCCTCTCCCCCTCCGATCCCGTGATGGCTGGCGTGATGGCGGTGTGCCTGGGCTGGGGCCTGCTGTCGCCTCAGCCTGGCAAACCTTGAACCGCGCCCGGCGCCAGAACCGACTGGAGCTGGGGAAGGCCGACCCAGCCGAGTTTCACCGCCACCAGGATGGCGAGTGTGTAGAGGCTGCTGGTGAGGAGGCCCCAGAGCAAGTCGGCCGACCCTCGGGGCTTGCGCTCCTCGGACAGGAGGGCCAGGGCTCCGTTTTGCATCAGCAGAACGCCAGCGATGTTGCTGAGCCAGTAGCCGCACACCAACGCGGGCGAAAACCAAGACGGGTGGAGCACGCTCACCCCCTTGGCGAAGCCAAAGGCGATCGGCAGGTTGATGAGCAGGTCATTCCACCAGCAGAGGGGCGAAAGCAACCAGCCCAGGCCCACAAGAGCGAGCGCGGGGAGCTTGCGCCAGGCCCCGGGAGCGAGGAGCCGGGCCCGCATCTGGTGGAGAACAGCCATCGGAGGCTCCATGGGAGAGGGGAACACCGGCCCAGCCTATCCTAATCAACGCAATACCGATCGGTTTAATTGCCCAATCATTGGTCCTCGCCATGCCCCTGATCCCTCTTCCGGCGCTCCTGGCCCTCGCCTTGGTCTTGGCCGCCGCGGTGGCCGCCAGTCGGCGGAGGCTCGCCCTGGAGTGGGCCGCCCTTGTGGTCGGTTTGGCGGCTGTTCTGGCCGGTTGGCTCCCGCCAGCGGAAGCCCTGGCCGGCTTCTCCAATCCCGCCACCCTCACGGTGGCGGCGATGTTTGTCATCAGCACGGCCCTGGTGCGCACCGGAGGTCTGGCTCCCATCGAACGCCTGCTGGGGCGGCTCAGGTTGGAGAAAGGCTGGCAACAACTCCTCCTGCTGGCGTTGGTGGTGGGTCCCTTGAGCGCCGTGATCAGCAACACCGCTGTCGTGGCCATGTTCATCCCGGTGGTGGAGCGCTGGAGCCGAAGGCTGGGCATCTCCGCCGCCCAACTGCTCATGCCCCTCTCTTTCATCACCGTGTTGGCGGGCGTGGGCACCGTGCTCGGCACCTCCAGCACCCTGGTGGCCAGCGGCATCTCGGAAGAGTTGGGGTACGGACGCTTCGGCCTGCTGCAATTCACCCCCCTGGCCCTGGCGGTCTATGGCCCCGGGGTGGTCCTCTTGAGCTGGCTGGCTCCCAAGGTGTTGGTGCCCCTTGGCCTCCCTCCTGAGGACCACCTCGAGAGCGATTACGGCCTCCAGGGCTACCTCACCGAGCTTCGCGTCAGCCCGCGCTCACCACTGGTGGGCGAAAGTTTGGAGAGCACCCTGCTGCAGCACAGTTTTGATGTGCGGGTGTTGGCCCTGATCCGCCAGGGGGAGTGGTTTTCCTTGCCCCTGAGCAATCGGCGCATTGAGGTTGGCGATCTGTTGGTGGTGCGGGCGGCCCCGGCCCAGGTGTTGGCCCTGCGGGAGGACGAGGGCCTGGATCTTCCCGATGAGCAGGTGCCGCTCCGGGGGGATGGGGCCTCCGGTGAGCCCCGGGGGCTGTGCCTGGTGGAGGCGCTCATCCCGCCGGAGTCGGGCCTGATCGGGCAAACCGTGATGGAAACGCGCTTTGCCCAAAGGTTCAACGCGGTGGTGCTGGCCATCCGACGGGGCCGGGACCTCCTGCGATCCCGGCTGGGTCAGGTGGAACTGCGGATGGGAGACGCCCTCTTGCTCCAAACCCCCCAACCCTCCTTGCGGGGATTGCAGGTGAGCCGCGACCTCCTCCTGGTGGACACGGCCGACATCCCGGAAGACCGACGGGATCGGCTTCCCTGGGCCGTCGGCCTCACCCTGGGGGCCCTCTCGCTCAGTCTGTGGCGCAGCGACGCCGTCGTGGTGTGGCTGCTGCTGGCGGTGATTGGCCTCATGATCGCCCGGGTGCTCACGACCCAGGAGGTGTACGCCGCGATTCGCTGGGACGTGGTGCTCCTGCTGGCGGCCCTTCTGCCCCTCACCACCCTGCTGAGCCACTCCGGCGCCGATGAATGGTTGGTGGCCCAGCTAGGCCTGATCTCCGCCCACACCCCTCCCTATGGCTTGATGGTGGGGCTCTACCTGATCACGGCGCTGCTCACGGAGGTGATGGCCAACCAGGCGGCGGTGGCCCTGATGCTGCCCATCGGCCTGGGGTTGAGTCAGAGCCTTGGCCTCAACCCTGGAGCGACCATGGCGGTGGTCACCTTCGCCGCGTCCCATAGCTTCCTCACGCCGATCGGCTACCAAACCAACGCCATGGTGTTCGCGGTGGGCAACTATCGGTTTTGGGACTTCCTGCGGCTTGGCCTGCCGTTAACCGCTGGCCTCTGTCTGCTGACGCCGGCCTTGGCCCTGCGATTTTTCCCCTGAGGGACCCCCTGTTCCTGAAATCACATCAGCGGCCCCGGAGTCCCTCCAGGATGAGCCTGCCGTGCCGCCTGTCGGATGCTGAATCTCGATCAGGTTCACATTTTCCTCTCCGTGGCCAGGCACCTTCACTTCAGCAAAGCCGCCGAAGAGCTCTACATCACCCAGCCGGCCGTGAGCGCCTCGATCGCCAAGTTGGAAAGCCACCTGGGCGTGCCCCTGTTTCATCGGATCGGGCGTCGCGTGGAGCTCACCGAAGCGGGCCAGTTTCTGCGACATGAGGGGGAGCGCCTCATCGCCCAGGCCCAGCGCCTGAATCGCCAGCTGGAAGACTTCAGCGCCATGCAACGGGGCTCGCTTCACCTCGGGGCCAGCTTCACCGTGGGCAATTACTGGCTCCCCGTTCACCTCGCCCGCTTCCGAACGCGCTACCCGGCGATCGACAGCCACTGCCAGTTGGGGAACGCGGAAACCATCCTGCGGGACACCAACGCTGGCCACTTTGATCTGGGCTTCCTCACGGGTTTGCCACCCTCAGAGAACGCCTGTGAGGTGGGCAGCGAAAGCCTCACCCTGGTGGTGGGCAGGGGCCATCCCTGGTTTGGCCAGACTCCCCGGTCCCCCCACCATCTCCTTGACACCCCCTGGCTTCTGCGGGAACCCGGTTCCGGTACCCGCCAGATGCTGGAGCGCTGCCTGGAGGATGTGGGCCTGAGTCTGGGTCAGCTCACGGTTCACCAGGAGCTGCGTAGCAATGAAATGGTGAAAACCATGGTCGGCGCGGGCACGGCCCTGGGAGCCCTCCCCGCCAGCATGGTGGAGCGGGAGACCCACTCCCAACTGCTGTGGCCCATCCACCTGGTGGGCTATGCCTTGAGAGCCGAAGCCATTTGGATGGTGCGCAGCCCCCATCGGCAGAATTCCCAGCTCATGAGCCGTTTCGAGACCATGATCCAATCAAACTCCGCCTAAAATCAGGCTTGATAGATTTGTTGAGCCCGTTCAACGCGACGCGCGTTAGAAGCGCCGCCCCCCCCCGCAAGCCCACATGGGTGCGAAGGCCAGCCACGAGGCGATCCATACGCCCCCGCACCTGCTCGCGATTGAGCTGGGCGTTCAACCGCTGGCCATCGTCCAGCTCCAACTCCACTTGGTAATCGCGACCAAAGGTGGTGAGCCTGCGCACCGTGGCGGGAAGCGTGTGGCCGTTGGGAGCATCGAGCAATTCCAGATCGTGGGGCCGCACGAACAAGGGAGCATGGGACTCCTCGCGAGGGTGGGGATCCAGCACGTTCACCTCGCCCACAAAGCGCATCACAAAGGGGCTGGCCGGTTGGTCGTAGATCTCCTCGGCGGTGCCGATCTGCTCGATGCGACCCTCGTTGATCACCACGATCTTGTCAGCCACCTCCATGGCCTCCTCCTGGTCGTGGGTGACGATCACCGTGGTGACGTTGGTTTGCTCGTGCAGGTTGCGCAACCAGGCCCGCAGCTCCTTGCGCACCTTGGCGTCGAGGGCGCTGAATGGCTCATCCAGCAGCAACACATCGGGTTTCACCGCCAGGGCGCGGGCCAGGGAGACCCGCTGCCGCTGGCCCCCGGAGAGCTGGGAGGGATAGCGGTCGCCGTAATCCCTCATCTGCACCAAAGACAGCAGCTCATCCACCCGCTCTTTGATTCGGGATGGGCTGAGGCGACGGAGCTCCAGGCCGAAGCCGATGTTGTCTCGCACGGTGCGGTGCTTGAACAGGGCAAAGTGCTGGAACACAAAGCCCACATTGCGGTGCTGCACCGGCAACGAGGTGGCGTCAGTGCCGTTGATGTAGATCCGCCCATCATCCAGGCTCTCCAGGCCAGCGATCATCCGCAACAGGGTGCTCTTTCCACAGCCCGAGGGGCCGAGCAGAGCCACCAACGAGCCGGTCTCCACATCGAGACTGAGTTGATCGATGGCCTTGAGGGAGCCGAACGTCTTGCTGACGTCGCTGACACGGATGCCCATGACAAAAAAGGAGAGGGGAATGGGGAAGGGTGGGGCCCACCGGGGCCCTCAGGGCCGTCAGGGCCGTCAGGGCCGCGCCTCAGCGGCTGCTGGCGAAGATCTGATCCCAGATGCCTCCCTTGCCAAAAAACTTCTGATCCACCGATCCCCATCCACCGAAGTCGCCCACTTTGAACAGACTCACGCTGGGGAATTTGCCCTGGGCATAGGCCTTGCCTTCGGGGGTGACGGGCCGGAAGCCGTTGTCGACAAAAATCCGTTGGGCCGTTGGCGTGTAGAGGTAGCGCACAAAGGCCTCGGCCACTTTGCGGGTGCCGCGGCGGTCCACCACCTTGTCCACCACGGTGACGGGTTGCTCGGTGAGCACATTCGGGGAAAACACCTTGATGGGTCCGGTCCACTCACCTTTCTTCTTGGCCAGGATCGCCTCGGTTTCCCAGTTGAGCAGCACATCGCCCTGGTTGCGCTTCACAAAAATGTCGGTCGCTTCACGGGCATCCTTGGGCAGCACGTCGGCGTTCTTGTAGACACCCGTGATGAACCCGCGGGCCTGGGCGTCGGTGCCCCCAGCGCGGGTGATGGCCCCCCAGAGGGCCAGGAAATTCCAGCGAGCCCCACCGGAGGTTTTGGGGTTGGCGGTCACCACGTCAACGTTTTTGTTGTCGAGATCCTTCCAACCGTTGATCTTCTTGGGGTTGCCGGGCCGGATGAAGATGGCCACGGTGGAGTTGATCGGCGTGGAGTTGTAGGGCGCCTCCTTCTGCCAGCCAGGATTGATCAGGCCCGCCTTCTCAATCTTGCTCACATCGGCTCCCATGGCCAGGCTCACCACATCCGCTTCCAGACCATCAATGACCGCCCTGGTCTGGGAACCGGAGCCGCCATAGCTGCCTTTGAAGCTGACGGTCTGGCCGGTTTTCCTCTTCCATTCGGAAGCGAAATTCTTGGTGATCTGGTCGTACGCGCTCTTGGTGACGGCGTAGGAGACCAGGGTGAGGGTTTGCGACTTGGCGGGCTGCTGGGCCTTCACCAGGGGGAGGGCCAGGGAGAGGCCGGCGGCCAGCGCCAGGGACCCGCCCACCACCACCAAGGAAGGCCGCCAAGCGAGGCGGGGAACAGAAGAAGGAAAGGGTTTCACGGTTTACCGGTAGGGAACGTTTAGAAGTTACTGAGCGGGAGGGCCCTGGCTTGTATCCCAGGCTACAAGCAAGAGCAGTTTCCGATCGGCTTACCGTTTTATGGTAGCCACCTCCTTGGATGGGCAGGCCAGACCATGGTGTTCAGCGCCAAAACCGATTACGGGCTGATCGCCTTGATGGATCTGGCGGAGGCCAGCGGCAGCGGCAAGTTGCTGCAAACCCGGGAGATCTCTTCACGCCACTCCATTCCGGAGCGCTACCTGGAGCAGATGCTCACCAGCCTCCGCAAGGCCGGCTTCCTGAAAAGCCTGCGGGGGCCCCGCGGCGGCTTCCAACTCCGCCTCCCCCCGGAAGACATCCGCATCGGCGACGTGGTGGCTTGCCTGGAGGGCCAACGGCGCTCCGAGCGGGATCAGGGGCGCGACACCCCGGAATTTCAAGCGGTGGCCGCCCTGGAACAACGGGTGGACGAGGCCAGGGCCACCGTGCTGGCTCGCCTGTCCCTGCTGGATCTGCTGCGGGAGCGGGATTCCCTCCGCCAGGACCAGCCCATGTTTTTCATCTGAAGAGGACGGCCCAAGCCAGGGACGTGCCCAGGAATACCGCTTCACCAATCGGGAATACGCCATAATCTGTCCAACCCCAGTCGAGCCCCCATGGCCCGTCTCTCCCTCGCCTGTTGTCGCCGAATGCCTCGCCTCTCCCTCCGCTCCCCTTGGCCACCACCGTTCCTTTCGCGCCGTTCTCCATGACAACCAGCCTTCTGAAGAGCCCTCTGCGACTCACCCTTCACCCCAACGACGTCTTGCCGGAAGCCATGAGTTGGCGGGTGGTGGAGGGTTACGTGCGCTCCCTGACCTGGGATCAGGAGGGCGACTCCATCACCCTGGGCCTCTGGGGTCCCGGCGACGTGATCAGCGGCGAGGATCCGCCGCTCACACCCTTGGAGCTCCATTGCCTCACCACGGTGGTGGTGGATCACCTTGAACCCACCGACGCGGAGCGGGAGCAACACCTCAGACGGGAGCGTCAGATGCTGGCCGAACTCACGGTCATCCAGCGTGTCCGCTCCGCTGACGCCCGCCTGCTCCAGCTGCTGCTGTGGATCGGGAGCTCCTTCGGCCAGGTGAACCGCCATGGCTGCAGGCTGTCGCTGAGTGAACTCAACCACACCCACCGGGGCCTGGGAGATCTCTGCGGCCTGACACGCGTCACCGTGACGAAAATCCTCAGTCGGTTCCGTGCGGATGGGCAGCTGCTGGCGATTGGCGAGGACGATCTCCTCATCCCACCTCTGCCATGAGCCCCTCACCGGCTCCCTGGAGCCTGGAGTGGAGCAGCGATGGTGAACTCAGCCCCCTGGATCGACAGGATCTCTTCCTGTGCCTCCAACTCCCCGGAATCCCCATTGGCCCCCGGGCCAGGGAGATTCCCGAGGGAGGAGCCCCGGGGAGCGAGAACGTCCCACCAAAAAAGGCTACAGTTCCCTATCGTTGAACCGTTGAATTTGGCTCCCCCGATGGTCCCCGTTCCTCCAGCCCGTCGCTCGGCTCGTTTTCTGGCCTGGCCGGGCTGGTTGCGGATGAGCTGGTCCTGGCGGATCACCTGGCTCTACCTGATCCTGGTGCTCTTCCTGCCTCTAGGCGCGATGGCCCTGAAGACCGCCGCTGTGGGACCCGCCGAGTTTTGGACCTTGGCCACCCAACCGGAGGCCCTCGCCGCCTATCGGGTCAGCTTCGGCCTGTCTTTGGTGGCCGCCCTCCTCAACGGTGTGTTTGGGGTGGTGATCGCCTGGGCCCTCGTGCGGTGCCGATTTCCTGGACAGCGGCTGCTGGATTCCCTGATTGACCTGCCGTTCGCCCTCCCCACGGCCGTGGCCGGCCTGGCTCTGGCGGGTCTCTACAGCACCAATGGCTGGCTTGGCGCTCCCCTCCAGGCCTTCTTTGGCCTGAAAGTCTCGTTCACCTGGCTAGGGGTCGCCATTGCCATGGTGTACATCTCCCTGCCCTTCGTGGTGCGCAGCGTGGAACCGGTGCTGCGATCGATGGAACTGGATCAGGAGGAGGCGGCCCGATGCTTGGGCGCCAACCCCCGCCAAACCCTGTTTCGCGTTGTGTTGCCCCAGCTCATGCCAGCCATCCTTTCGGGTGTGGCCCAGGGCTACAGCCGTGCTGTGGGGGAATACGGATCGGTGGTGATGATCTCCTCCAACGTGCCGTTCAAGGATCTGATCACCCCCACCCTGATCATTCAAAAGCTGGAGGAATACGACTTTGCCTCCGCCACGGTCATCGGCATGGTGATGCTGGCCTTCTCCCTGGTCAGCTTGCTGGTGATCAATGGTCTGCAGGTCTGGGGACGCCACTGGGACACCAACCCGTTTGTGCCGTCCTGAAGCTCAGCCACCCCCGCCTTCGACGTCTCTTTCCCGGTTGTCTCCCCACTCCCCCCACCATGGCCTCTGTCCCGCGGTTGCTCCGCGCCGTTCCCAAGCCCAGCGCCTCGTTCCTGATCCCCCTGATCGCGGTGGCCTATGTCACGGTGCTGATCTTGCTGCCTGCCTTGCAGGTGGTGGCGGGGGCGTTGGCCAAGGGTTGGCAGCCATTTATGGAGAATCTCTCCTCCCCCGAGCTGCTTTCCGCCATCCGACTCACCCTGTTGATGGCGGCCATCGCCGTGCCCGCCAACACGATCTTTGGCCTGGCGGCCGCCACCGCCATCGCCAGACGTCAGTTTCGAGGCAAGGCGCTGCTGCTGAGCGTGATCGACTTGCCCTTTTCCATTTCGCCGGTGGTGGTGGGGCTGATGCTGGTGCTCCTCTACAGCCCCACCAATGGTTTGCTGAAAAATCTGGTGGGCAGCCTGGGCTGGAAGATCATTTTCTCTTGGCCCGGCATGGCCCTGGCCACCATCATCGTCACCTTTCCATTCATGGCCCGCGAGGTGATTCCCTTGTTGGAGGAGGAGGGATGGGACCAGGAGGAGGCGGCCCACACCCTCGGCGCGAGCCCTTGGCAGGTGTTTTGGAAGGTCACCCTGCCCACGGTGCGGTGGGCCGTGCTCTACGGGCTGGTGCTCACGACAGCCCGAGCCCTTGGTGAATTCGGCGCGGTGGCGGTGGTGAGCGGCAATATCTCCGGCGAGACCCAAACCCTGCCCCTGTTTGTGGAAGACAGCTACAAGCAATACAACTCAGAGTTGGCCTACGGGGCGGCGTTGGTGCTGGGTGGAGTCGGGTTGGTCTCGTTGGTGATGAAGCTGGCTGTGGAGCGTTTGGTGGGGGGAGTGAAAGAAACCAAACCCATGAACTGAGGAAGGGTTGGCTCTGGAACTGACAGCGGAGGGTTCAGATATTCCGCACTCAAAAAAGTTCCCCTTGCCAGCAATCATCTTTTGCTTTTGTCTGGCGGGAGTCGCTTGAAGAAGGTGGGCGACGGCGGGAGCTGTGGAGCGGGGGACGAAGGACTCGTGGAATTGGTGTGCGGCCCAGCCCACCCCGTGGTGGTGGGAGCTGGGAGGAGCCATCCCGAGGCCGCCTGGGAGGGGATGGACGGGACGCGAATGGGAAGGGAGACGGAGAGGCCCGAAGGGGCCATTCCAGGTCGGCGGCGCGAAAGACGGCGTAGGGGGAGGAAACAGCCATGGCTCTCGGTCAGTACGCACGTACTATAGCGAGAACGGGGCTCCTGCCCCGCCCCTAGCACCCCAGTCGTTCATCACGAGCCCAACCCTGGCTGAGCTCGGTGTGGAGGAGGGGGGGCTCAGAACGAGCCGGAGACACCCAACTGCTGACCAATCACCCAGTTGGTGGCGGCTTTCTGGGTATGCCAAGCCTGTAACAACTGCTTGGCGATGGCTTTGAGGGCCTCTGGATCGGCGGTGGCGTCGATGGCCCGGCTGAAGCGCTCAATCTCGAATTGCTGGCCCATGGAAAGCTCCATGGTTTGGGGGAGGCTTGATGATTCACCCATGGGACGTCTGTCAACTGTATTAAACAAACCGAAACTACCTTGGTTTTCAGGAAACCCAGTAGTCACGACTACGTCCGGTGGCCCTGTCAGTGTTTCGAAGTATGAAGCAACGTCCATTGATTAAAATTTCGTATCACTATCATCAGATCCTCTCCCCTCGCGGTGGCGGCATGCGACTGACTTGGCCCCAGCACCTGCAAACCGCCCGCACCCTTGAGCTCAGCGGGGAGGGGCAACGGGGCGAGGCCTTGGCTCTGATGGGCATTGCCCTGCTGATGCTGGCCCAGGATTTGCTGGATCAAGAGCTGGACGTGGCTGAGTCCGCCGGTCTGGCCTGACCCCCCCCGGTCTCCCGTGAGCTGGCGGAATCAGGATTGTCGCTTGGCGAGCGGCCTTCCGGCACCCACCCCCCCCGACTCCTAGCGGGTGAAGTGACGGCGCGCCTGACCCAACCAGTCCCTCGGCTGATCCCCGGGCCGCACCCGCAAGCTGGTCATCGATCTGGCCAAGGACACCCCACCCCGGGCGACCACATTCCCCACATGGGAGATCACGGCACCCGCCAGAATCAGCCAGGCGAGCAGATGGACGCCGTAAATTCCCTGGCCCAGCTCCCCTTCCCGCAACCAGTCTTCTTCCATCAACTTGCCGCTGCCCACCGCCAGGGCCAGGGCCAGCAGCGCCACCGCGTTAGCGGGATGCCGCAGGCGCCTGAAGCCCAAGGTGAGGGCGTAGAGAGCAAAGAGCAGGGCCACCGGCCATAGCGCCACGGCCACGGTGCCGTGGATGTCAATCCACTCCCCGGAAAGGGCCAACGGCAGCCGACCCCAGCGGCCATCGAAACGGCTGTACACCATCAGCCCAGTGATCCAGGCCCCCGCCGCCAGCAAGGCGGTGGCCCCATGCAAGAGCCGAAGCAGGGAGGGTTGGTAGGGGCGAGCCATGGCGAAGACTCTCAGGGAAGGGCTTGTATTAGCGCCACGAGCCCGAACACGAGAAACAGCCCCCCGCTGAGGCGGTAGAGCAGCCTCTCGCTGAGTCGACCACCAATCCATTTGCCCGCTCCCACCGCCAGCCCGGTCACCAAGCCATGGCCCGCCAACGTGCCCGCGAGCAGACCCGCCATGGAAAAGGCTGGTGCCGTGGCCAGAAAAATGGTGGTGAACTGGGTGCGATCGCCCAACTCGGCCAGAAATACCAACACAAAGGATTCCCAGATCACCGCCCCGCTCGTGCGGAGCGAGCGCTGTCGCTCCGCTTGATCGATGGCCTCCTCCGCATCCCTCTCCTCCTCCTGGGCCTCATCGGCGGCCATGCCCTGGGCGTCCCACAACAGCTTCAGGCCAAAGCCCAGAAACAGCGCCGCCGCGAGCCACGGCACCGCCGCCCGAGGCAGGAGCTCCCGCAGCCCATAGCCCAGCCCCAAGGACAGCAGGGTCACCGCGGCCAGGGCCGCGAAGGCCCCGACAAACACATCCCGCGCCCGATGGCGGGCCGCCAGGATCAATGCCATGAAAAAAGTCTTGTCCCCCAACTCCGCCAGGGTGATGGCCGTAAAACTCGCCCCGAAGGCCGCCCACCCTTGAGGGGCATGGTTCAACACAGCGACGGAAACAGCGGCTGGGACCATTCATCATCCCCCACGCAGCCACCCGTGCACCAGCTCCCGCGCCCGGGGCAACGCCAGGCGCGAGGGAGCCGACAACCCCATCCCATGGGGGAACGCGTAGGCCGGCATGCGCAGCAGGGCCCCCTCTCCACGCCAGCCGTACAGGGCAGCCGCCAGCGCCATCAAGGTGGGGGGATCCAGCTGATGGCCTCCCAGGGCTCCCGTCCCCAGGGGCTCCAGCGCTTCGATCCAGGGTTCGGTGGTGCCCGCGAGGGCGCAGGCGTCCACAAACAGCACCCGCCGGCTGGAGGCCAGGGCCAGGGCCAATTCCGGAGTGAGCTGATGCACCACCCTCACCTCGGCGGGCGGCGGGCGGTGGGCCCAGCCATCGGCGGCCAACTCTTCCAGCAACACAGCGGCCACCCCATCGTCGCCCCGGAGGGGGTTCCCCACGCCGATCAGCAGATTCCCCCCGGCGCCGTGCTCACCCCCCATCGCGGCGCCGCTCCGCCAGCACCTCTCCATTGGCGGCCACCAGCTGGAGGGCCAAGGGCATCTGTCCAGCGGCGTGGGTGGAGCACGACAGGCAGGGATCAAAGCAGCGGATGCCCGCCTCCACCCGGTTGAGGATGGCCTCGGGGATCTCGGCGTCGGCCGGCACTGGATCGGGGAGAAACTCCCGAGCGATTTGATGCACGGTGCGGTTCATGGCCAGGTTGTTTTGCCCGGTGGCGATGATCAAATTCACCCGGGTGAGCAGGCCCTGCCCATCCACCTGGTAGTGGTGGAACAGGGTGCCGCGGGGAGCCTCGCTGACCCCCACCGCCTCATTGGCGTTGAGGCTCGCCCGAGCCCGCACCCGACCGGTACGCGTCTCCTCATCGCGGACAAGCAGCTCAATCCCCTCCAGACAGGCCACGATCTCCACCAGCCGGGCGTGGTGATAGGCAAAGCTGGAAAGGGCCACCCGGCCGGATCGCTGGCGAAATTCGGCGAGTTCCCGATCCGCCCAAGGAGTGCCGATCGCCTCACAGACGTTCAGGCGGGCCAGGGGGCCCACCCGGTAGATCCCCTCGGGATAGCCGAAGGGCTTGTAATAAGGAAATTTCAGGTAACTCCAGGGTTCCACCGCCTCCCCGAGAAACGCGGCATAGTCGTCTTCCAGGAGCCCATCGGCCACGATGGCGCCATCGGGTCCGCGAAAGCGGATCACCCCGTCGATGTGCTCCCAGAATCCCTCCGGGCTCACCAGGCCCATGAACAGGCTGGGGAAGGAGCCAAACACCTCTTGCTCCCGTCGCAGGGGCCCATCCAGCAGGCCCTTGAACAGCCCCAGGGCCCGCTCGGCGGTGGCGCGGGCTTCCGGCAGTCCCGCCAGGATCCAATCGCGGGCCTCCTCGCTCAGGGGGGTGCGCACCCCTCCGGGCACGGCCCAGGCGGAGTGGATTTTGCGCCCGCCCAGGAGCTCCAGGACGCGCTGGCCGAATTGCCGCAGGCGGATCCCGGCGCGGGCCAACTCCGGATCGGCGGCCATCAGGCCAAACACATTGCGGCGGAGGGGGTCGCTCTCCCACCCGAGCAGAAAATCCGGACTGCTCAGATGGAAAAACGACAGGGCATGGCTCTGGGTGAGCTGGGCCAGATTCAGCAGCCGGCGGAGCTTCCGCGCCGCGGGAGGCACCCGCACCGCCAGCAGTTTGTCGCCCGTCTTGGCGGCGCAGAGCAGGTGGCTCACCGGGCAGATCCCGCAGATTCGGGCGGTGATGCCCGCCATCTCGGTGAAGGGGCGGCCCTCGCAAAACTTCTCAAATCCCCGGTACTCCACCACGTGGAAGCGGGTGTCGCGCAGGCGACCCTCCTCATCGAGGTGAAGGGTGATCTTGGCGTGACCCTCAATGCGGGTCACCGGGTCGATCAGGACGGTGCGGCTCATGGAGGGCTCGGAGGGGTTCAGGGGAGAGACATCAGCCAAAGCGCAGCATGTCGGCACCCTCGAGTTGGGGTCGCTCCCCCGCCAACAGGGGCAGCAGGGCCTCCTTGATGCGCTCCGCCGAGGGCGGACAACCGGGAAGCCAGACATCGACTTGGATCACCTCATGCAGGGGCGACACCCGTTCCAGCAGCTCGGGCACGATGCCGGGAGCCTTGGGCAACTGGGCGCCATGGTCGGCCAGTTCGAGGTAACCCCGTCGCAACACCGACGCGGCGCCCTCGAGAAGATTGCGCATGCCCGGCACGTTCGCCGTCACGGCACAGTCGCCGAAGGCCACCACGCAACGGCTGCGCTCCCGCACCTGTCGGGCCAGGGCGAGGTTGTCGACATTCGCCACCGCGCCTTCCACCAACACCACATCCACCCCCTCGGGATAGTGCTTGGCATCGGAGGCCACGGGGGAATACACCACGTCCACCCGTTCGGCGAGGTCGAAGAGAAACTCGTCGAGATCCAGAAACGACATGTGGCAACCCGAGCAGCCCGCCAGCCAGACGGTGGCGAAACGGAGGCGGGGCGGGGCAGAGGAGACCATGGGTGGGGAGAGGGGAGGGGTCATTGGTTGGTCCACTCCCCCCGCTCCCGGGCGGCGCGGAGGGTGGCTGGCCACTCCCTGTGGGGATGCTTTTCGGCGGTGGTGTCGTCCTTGCGAAACAGGGCGCCCGTGGGACACACATCCACGCACTTGCCGCAGGAGGTGCAGGCTTCCACCTCGCCCCAGGGTTGATCCAACCCCGCGATGATCTGGCAGTCGGCGCCGCGATTGGCCACGTCCCACACATGGGCGCCCTCGATCTCATCGCACACCCGCACGCAGCGGGTGCAGAGGATGCAGCGGTTGTTGTCGAGGGTGAACAGGGGATGGGAGGCATCCACGGACCGCTTGGGGTATTGATAGGGAAAGCGGGAGTGATCCATCCCCACCCGCACAGCCACGTCTTGGAGTTCGCAGTTGCCATTGGCCACGCAGAAAGCGCAGACATGGTTGCCTTCGGCGAAAAAAAGCTCGACGGCCATGCGGCGAAAGTCGCGCAGCTGAGCCGTGTCGCTGCGCACCACCATGCCCTCACTGGCGACGGTGGCACAGGCGGGCAGGAGACGGCCCCCCCCCTCCACCTCCACCAGGCAGAGACGACAGGCCGCCACCGGGCTGAGGCCATCGAGATGGCACAACACCGGCAGCTCGACTCCCGCCGCGCGACAGGCCCCCAGCAGGGTGGACCCCTCGGGGACCGCCACCTGGCGGCCATCCACATGGAGAGTGAGAACGCTCATGGCACGGGCAAATCACAGTGGATCAGGGGCAGACAGGCGCTGGGTTGGCGGCAGGCGGCCTCGTATTCCTGGCGGAAGTGGCGCAAGGTGCTCAGCACCGGGTTGGGCGCCGCCTGGCCCAGCCCACAGAGGCTGGTGGCTTTCACCATCTGGCAGAGGTGTTCGAGCCGCTCCAGATCGGCGGGAGTGGCCTGGTGATTGACCACCTGATCCAGCAGCCGAAGCAGCTGGACCGTCCCCGCCCGGCAGGGCACGCACTTGCCGCAACTCTCATTCACGCTGAAACGCATGAAGTGCCGTGCCACCTCGGGCATGGAGGTGGTTTCCCCCATCACCACCAGCCCCCCGGAACCCATCATCGATCCCAAGGCGAGCAAGCTCTCGTAATCCACGGGGGTGTCGAGCAAGGCGGCGGGAACGCAGCCACCGGAGGGCCCGCCGGTTTGCACCGCCTTGATGGCGGAGCCATCGGGAACCCCGCCCCCCATGGCTTCCACCACGGCCCGCAGGGTGGTGCCCATCGGCACTTCCACCAGGCCCGGGTTGGCTACCGCCCCGGAGAGGGCGAACACCTTGGTGCCCTTGCTGCCGTCCGTGCCGATCGCCGCGTACCAGTCGCCCCCCTCCCGGAGGATCGCGGGCACGGCGGCCAGGGTCTCCACGTTGTTGATCAGGGTGGGGGCCCCCCACAGGCCCGACTGGGCTGGATAGGGCGGGCGGGTGCGGGGCGTGCCGCGCTCGCCCTGGATGGAATGGAGCAGGGCCGTTTCCTCCCCGCACACGTAGGCCCCGGCGCCCACCCGCACCTCCAGGCTGAGGGAGACGTTGGAACCGGCGATGCCCTCACCCAGCCATCCCTCATGCCGGGCCTGGCGGATGGCCAGCCTCACCCGCTCAATGGCCAGGGGATATTCCGCCCGCACATACACGTAGCCCTTGCTGGCCCCCACGGCGAAGGCGGCGATCGCCAGACCTTCCAGCAGGCGGTGGGGATCGCTCTCCAGCACGCTGCGATCCATGAACGCCCCAGGGTCGCCCTCGTCGGCGTTGCACACCACATAGCGGGGCCCAGGGGGCTGCAGGGCCACGGTGTCCCATTTCAACCCCGTGGGGTAGCCGCCACCCCCGCGGCCCCGCAGACCGCTGCGCTTCACCTGCTCCCGCACCTGTTCGGGGGTGAGCTCCTGGAGGCAACGTTGAAACTGGGCATAGGTGCCCGCGGCCAGGGCATCTTGAATGGATTCTGGATTCACCCGACCGCACCCTTCCAGCACGACAGGCTGTTGCAGCGCGAAAAACGGGTGGGCGGGATCGATCCAGTGGGCCGCCAGCCGGGAGACGCCTGGCTCAGGGCCGGCGGAAGCGGGCACCGCCTGTCGCACCAAGTCGGACGCCAAATCCGTCGGCACCCCCCCGTAAAGCGAGGTGGAATGGTCCTGGGCATCGACGGCCACCAGGGGCCCGCGGCCGCACAACCTGAGACACCCCACGGGCTGAATGGCCACCTCCTGGGCGCTCAGACCCAGATCTTGGCGAGCGGATTCCAGAGCCTCCCGCAGGGCGGTGCCGCCCACGCCGCGGCAGCCACTGGCGTCGCAGCAGCGAATCTTGGCCAAGGCGCCACTCATGGGGCCGCTCCGCTGGCGTCGGGCAGGCTGGCCCCGTCCAGCTGTCGCGCCAATCGAGCTGGATCATCCACCGCCAGCCGGGTCACCATGACGCTGTCCACCACCAGCACCGGGGCCTGACCGCAGGCCCCCAGGCAACTCACATGCTGGAGGGCCCAGACACCATTGCCGGCGGGATCATCGAGGCGCACCCCCAGGCGCGTCTCCAGATGGCGGGCCAGATCGGCGCCGCCGTTGACGAAGCAGGCCGTGCCCAGGCACACCGCGCAGCGATGGGGCGTGGGGGGCTCCAGGCGAAACAGGTGGTAAAAGCTGGCCACACCCCGCACCCGGCTCAGGGGGAGACGGAGGGCCCGGGCCACCTGATCGAGGACGGCCGGCGACAGAAAGCCATGAAGCTCTTGCACCTGATGCAGCACTTCGATCAGGGCGTCAGCCCGACCGCCGTGACGGCGCACGATTTGGTGGACGCGCTGGCTGTCCTCCAGGGGGGACGCCCGATGGGGCTTGGTGGGCCCTGAACGGGGAGGGCTTTCAGCGGGCACGGCGCGTGGTTCACCTGGCTTCTTCATAGCCGCCCGGCGGCGCCGGGACTGTGTGGGATGGACCCCAGGCGGCAGGGTGGGGGGATCAGAGGGCCCGCAGGGGCTCCAAGGCGCCCTGACCATGCAGGTCGGCCAGGGCGTCATAACCGCCGATGGCTTGGCCATCGATGAACACCTGGGGGAGGGTGGACCGGCCACTGCGCCGCTCCATGGCGGCCCGCTCCTCCGCGGTGCGCACCACTAGCACCTGATGGGGAATGCCCAGGGTGCGAAGGAGGCGGAGGGCACGGGCGGAGAAAGGGCACCCCCCGAGCACGGCGATCTCCACCGTGTGGGGGCCGGCGGGGATCTCTTGTCCCCCAGGGGCGACGGGGGCGGCAGGGGCTGGCGTGGTGAAAAGGCCCAGCAGCACCTCGGCGCCCTTGCGCACCTCGCTGCCTAGCTCCAGGTGTCCGCCCCACACCTGGCAGGAGCCGTCCGAGAGGCTGAGGTGGAGGTGCACTCCCTGGGGGGAGAAGGTGCCGTTGAGGGTGATGATTTCCAAATCGCCCTCCAAAACGGTGGGCTCGGGCTGGCCGGGGCACTGGAAGGCGGCCCGGGAGAGATCGCCCACCACCCCCAGCACGAATCCGGAAGCCGCCCGCTCCGCGGCAAAGGCCTCCAGGGTGCGACGAAGATCACTCCCCGGGGGAAGCCGCAGCGGCATCGCCTGCATGGATGAACGTCCAGAGGGACGCCAGGTTACGTGAGCCGCCGGGACGGGGAGGGGCGCCGTGGTCAGGGGTGGCGGTCGGGCGCGAAAAGCCGCCTGGAGAGGCGGAGGGGCATGACCAGGCGAAGGCGCCGGGAGCTGCGAAGGCGGTTGGCGAGCACCTTGACGGCGTCGCCAGAGCGTTGCAGCGCGGCGTAACCACCAAAAAATGGTGTCAGCCCCAGGCGACGAATCAACCAGAGGGCGGAGGGGTCGGGCTCACATCCGGCATCGACAGTGAACCCGGGATCCAACCTTCTCATCCGGGCCACCAGCTGGCGGTATTGGCCGAAGTCGTAACGGGCGTAGCAACGCAAATACTCGTAATAGCGCCTCGCCAATTGCCGTTTGCGTGCGTCAGTGAGCAACCCTTGAGCCAAGAGGAGTTGTTCAAGTTTCTGGTAAACCTTGAAGCGGGCGAAGGTGAGTTCTTTGTAGATTTGCGCCTGACCATGGCTGCGGCCCTGGATGGAGTGAGGGTGCAAGCGCCAGACATAGGCCAGGGACCCCACGGAGGTGATCCGTCCCCCTTTGAGGGCCATGCGACAGAACCAATCAAAATCGTCGATGATGGCCACGCTGGCGTCCCAGCGCTCATCAAGGACATAGCTGCGTTTGTACAGCGCGGCGGCGATGTAGGGGGTGGGTTCGCCATTTAAAATGGCGTCAATGAGTCGGGCTGGATCGGGAGGCGCGAATTGGCGCAGGGTCCGCTTGCGAAATCGGCCGTCGTCCTGGATGGCCACTTCAGCCCAGCGGGACATCACAATGTCGGCGTCGCTGCGCATCGCCTCGCGGCATTCCTCCTGGAGGCCCCTGGGCTGGAGTAGATCGTCGTGGTCGAGAAACTTGACGTAACGGCCCCTGGCGAGGGCCAAGCCCTGATTGCGACCGGCCGCGCCCGATCCACTATGGCTTGAGAGTCGGTGGAGCCTGACACCGGGATGGTGTTGGAGAATCCACTCTGGCGTGCCATCGGTGGAGCCATCATCAACGACGAGGATCTCCACGCCAATGTCCTTGATCTTCAGGCAACTCGCCAGGGTCTGCTCAAAAAGAAAACCTGAATTATAGGTGGGAATAATAATCGAAACGAAAGGCGGAGAGGAGTCTGCGACCGTATGTTCAGATTTCTCGTCGCGTTCAGGAGTCATGCACTCATCCATCTTATCTCGACGAATGTTTCCAGGGCCATCGTCTAGACAACGAATCGCTGGATTCCGGGGCGGGGACAATAGGCATCAGCCTAGGGCAAGCGCTGGAGCCTCTCATGGGTGGCGGATTGCCAGGCGCCCGTGGCGTCATAACGGCGAATCAGGCGCTCCATCGTTCCAGACGCGGGCAACCAGCCCCCCTCCACAATGAAAGCCTCCCGATGGCTCACCTGGCCCGGCAGACGGCAAAAGCCCCCATCCGGCAGCAGCCGAAGGCCGTGGAGATCCGCGGAGGCGAGCGTCAGTTGAAGGGGGCGGACCTCAGGCTCAGGCCAGTCGGCGCTGATGGTGGCCGCTTCCCCTTCCCAGCGGCCCAGCAGCTCTTCAGCCGCGGTGGCCGGACGCTCCAAAGCGTTGGTGCCAGCGCGAAACTCCCGGATCAACACTAGGTGATCCAACGCGCCAGCCTCGCTGTACAACACCACCAGGCGATGGCGCCGGTCGGCGCTGATGAAGCCAAACTCGCCGCCAAAAGCGGTGTTGGGAGCCACCTGGGGAGACCCTTTGCAGAAGGTACCCGGCTCGAAAAACACCACCTGGCGGCCGAGGGATCGGTACTCCTGCTGAATCTCCCGGTTGGGCGCTCCAGCGCCACGTTCGGGACCGCCCCCCGGGGCGACGGGAGTGCCCGCCGGCCAGCGGCGCAGACCAAAGCGCACCAGCCGGCCGTCGTCCTCGCTCTCCAGGGTGAGAATCGATGGAGAGAGATCGCCAACCTCTCCCGCCGCCGTGAGGGTGGCGAAAGAGCCGCGCCATTCACCGAGGTTTTGCATGAAGTTTTGCCATTGACTGGCCATGGGATCGCGCGCGGGAGGTGAAGGGAAACAACGAATCAGCGGGACGAAGGGGCGATGATCAATCGCTGATATCGAGATAGGGAGCATTGTTATTATAAATCGGCGTCCCTCGAATCTTGCCGTAAGTGTGAAGTCTATTCAAGTTTACACGGGGGTCAACAGAATCAAGATAATTCGCCCTGGCCGCCTTGCTGGAGGCTTGGAAGAAGAAACGAAGGAATCTTCGCACCTCAGGACTCCGCTCAAACTGACTTGTCGAGACATAGAGGTAGAGGTCCCTAGCTCGCGGGTCACTTTCATCTCCCGGGTTCAGTCGAAGCTCCAGAGTGTAGTCGGAAACCCCTTGGCTTTTAAACCGCGACCAAACCTGCCGGCCAACGATCAGAAATGGACATTGGCGCTCGGAGTGAATGGTCCCTGACCTTGGGAAAACCTCCTCAAAAAAGAGAGTTTTCAACGGTTTTGCATGAAGGAACATAGCGTAGAAATAACTCATTCGCGAAGAGAGTTCCGCGTCATGCGCTTGGACTTTGCATGGCATAAGGGTCGAATCTGGCCACCCAGAGCGAATGTCACTCAAACGCACAGGCCCGTCAGAGCTGATAATCTTGCCCATCTCGGGGAGGGTTAGTTCATCGCTAGGCAGAGATTTTGCTCGGGCAATGATCGCGAACGAGTCTGTGGCGACATGAAAGGGCTCTAAGTAGTCAACACCGTTAAATCGGCAGAGATCCATTTCCCTACTCTTCATCTTGCGGGAAGAGGCCGCAATCGTGAGCTGATCCTTGCAGAACAGAGCAAAACCAACTTTCGAATTGTCATTCTTGACCTCAAAGTCGGTATCAATTGCCGCTTGACTCCCTTCGTACTGATCGACAATGTCCCTGATGAATGCATACATCATTCGAGAGCCATTAATGGACATCTTTGTTTTCTTAATATTGGAAAGATCAAAGGGATCAATCCCCTTTGAAAGCCTTACGATGTTTGCCCCAATATTATTTGCGGCCGTGAGATAAGCACACACAATGGCCAATAAGCCAATGGCCGTGCCAGCGAAGGCGATGTATAGGCCCCATTTAGCGATCCCCTCGGAATGGTAGGCTTTTACCCGTGCGGTAAAGTAGCTTGTTTGCCCAAGGATTTGCTCTCGTCTTGCCAAGAGCCCACGGGAATGATGCCCAGACTCATAGATCAATCGTTCCGTTGGGTAGTGGAAGATATTGGGGAGCCAGCGTTGATTTAAGAAATTTTGAATCTCAATCTCACTCAGTTGAAAACTCCTAGAACGCCGACTAGCCGAACTTTTTTTTAAACTTGCATCGGCCAGCCTGAGCATGTTTTCATGATGAGCCAACAGAGATTGGGGAATGACAAGATAGGGACTCATGCCGATATTTTGCCTCACTTCCTCTAAGGCCATCAATCGGCACTGCATGGAAATATTGAGGAGAGTTCCTTTATGAATGGCCAAGTAATTGAGATTCCTAGCCAGCTCGATATCCAACGTAGACTGACGAAAAACATCGACAAGCTCAGGCCAGCCTATATAAGGAAAATCCAGGAGTCCTTGCAAGATGCCCGCGATCGCTTTCAGGTCACCAAGGATGTGTTGCGCCTCCGCGATCAACTCCTCTTGCGGTGGCTCATTGCGGATGAGGGAAAAGACATGCTGAAATCGCTGCTCTTGATCAGATGAAAGATTCAGTTGAATGGTTCCACATAAAGGCTTGCCGAGCTCAGGCATGGCTTGGGAATCGATCTGGCATCGACTCAGCAAAGCATGGGAGATCAGCTTCGCCAGTGTTGGAAATCGTTGCTGTTGAGTGATGAATTCGATCTGATGAGCAACGAACTGGGTATTCTGTTCATCAATGACATCATCTTCTCCACCCTCCCAAAGCTTGATTAATTGAATTAAATCATACTCACTAAAGGAGACTTGCGCTTCTTCTTCATCTCTCAGAAGGGTAACATGCAGAATTAAATGCTGACCAAAAAAAGGTTGGTCTCTTTCATTCGGACTTGGAAACTCACTGCCAGTGATTCGACATTTGAAGGGGACGGAGATAGTGTCGTTTCTGCCATGAAAGTGAAGGATTTTTCGTTTGCCCTCGGCGGCATAGTGAAGCTCCCGTGGGAAGACAACTTCAACGGTAAAATCCTCCAGCTCTGTTCCATTAGGAAGACAGATTGTCCTCGACCTAATGACATTGTTATCACGGAATATGTGGGCGAGCAGATCACGTTCAAAAGAGTCAAAGATCCCTGCTCGCGTGAGGCCAGCAATGGCACCAAGATCCTCCCTTTCAGGATTGAGTGCATAATGGAAACAGACCGAACATTGGGAAAAGAGCTCTGAGAGATTGAACTGGGGCTCAACCTCTATCCTCTCCACCCTGGAGACCTCCTCTCGTTCAGCTGTGACCGCCATCACACGAAAGCCTATTCCCCCTGGCGCTCTTCTGGGGCTGCCTCAGAAGGACCCACCTGACGGATTCGCGCCAAGGGACAGCCCCCCTCGTTCGCAAGCTGACGCCAGCTCGGGGCAGGCGCCTCACCAAGAGAGAGGCGTTCAAGCTCAGCGGCTGACTGCTGAAAGTCGGGATCCATGGATGGAAGAGAGACACGCAATGAGCGATAAAATTCATCCAGAAACAAGCGCAAGCGATCAGCGGCGATGGCATTTCCATTGGGGAAAGCCATCAGCACCAACGATCGCGCCTTGCCACCATGGGGAGATAGGGGTGGCTGAACATAAGGGATAGGAATGATCTCCCCTCCCAATGAGGCGAAGAACTTCAAGCGTTTCCAGGGGGAAATTTGATCGTTCATTGGATCCTCATCCACCTGGGGATTGGCCACCTCAGCGAGCACATAGGTATCCGGGCGAAACTCCAGGGCGAGCTGTTGGGCTTCCCGAAAGAGGAGGGCGCCAATCCCTTGGCGCCTGGCCGATGAAGCGGTAGCAATATAGGTCACGAGTCCCAAACCACTCTCGCGATACAGCTCAAGAACGATCACGCCAAAGAGACGGGCCAACGCGGGATCAGACACGCCCTCACCGCGAATCAGGAGATGGGTGAGCGGCTCTGATTGATGGTCGCCAGACAGCAAACGGTGACGAAGGCAGGCCTTCGATTCCAGCTGATTTACGTGGGGAAAGTTGGGTTCCAAGATATCCCGGTAGGCACGCTCAAAAAGAGCGTCGTTGTATGCCGTCCTGAGATCAATGGTCATCCCCCGATTCATTGCTCTTCCAACCAGCTTCTAAAGCCTACCTTGGCCTCATTCCATGCCGTAAATCCGAGGCACAGTGTTGAAGCCATTGGGCAAGAGGTCCGCCAACCAGTTGCTCACCCCTGCCACCCCTTGTTGAGTTCCGAGCTGCCAACCGGGAAGATATCTCATCGAACTGACCTCTCAGGCCTAAACCAATGGCTCCCGTGGATGTGGTGGTGGTAGGCGCGGGCCTCTCCGGGCTGATCTGCGCCCGGGAGCTGCTCCGCGCCGGCCTGGAGGTGCGGGTGCTGGAAGCCCGAGAGCGGATCGGGGGGCGTCTTCACAGCCTCACCACCGCCGGAGGGATCGCTGTGGATTTGGGGGGGCAATGGGGCGGACGGAGCCATCACCTGCTGAGCGACCTGGTGGATGGGATGGGTCTGCGACGCTTCCCCACCTATTACGAGGGCGATGGCATCTTCCACTGGCAGGGCGTGGGCCACCGGTGCGGCCTGGAGCCGGACTTCACCAGCAGCCTGCTGTTTTTCCGGCCCGATGCCCTGCCCCTGCCCACCGAGCAGATCGTGCAGACCATGCAGATCCAGCGGGAGTTTTACCACCTGGTGGCCCAGGTGCCCGCCGCCACCCCCTGGACCGCCCCCGGCGCCACCCAGTTGGATCGCACCACCATCGCCTCCTGGCTCAGCCGTCGGGGAGCCTGCCCCCTGGCCCGCTATCCGTTCTCTTGGCTCACCAGGGTGGGGGGATCCGGGGGCTTCGAGCCTTGGGAGAGCTCCATGCTCCACCTGGCTTGGACCCAGGCCGTGGCCCCCCAGCGCGAGGCCCCTGAAGCCTGGCTCGTGGAGGGGGCCATGGGTCAGGTGGCGCGACGGCTCGCGGCCGAAATGGGGTCCCGTATCGAGCTGAGGGCCCCGGTGAGGGCCATTGAGGACACCGTTGATGGGGTGAAGGTGAGCCATGACGGCGGGGAGGTGGTGGCCGCGAGGGGGGTGGTGGTGGCGATCCCGCCTCCCTCGCGGCTGGGCATCCGGTTCTCCCCCCCCCTGCCGGCCACCTGGACCGGCCTGCTGCGTCGTTCTCCGATGGGAGCGATGGTGAAGGTGATCGCGATCTATCCAGAGGCCTTTTGGCGGGAGCACGGACTCAACGGCGTGGGGATCGGCAACCTCCCCACCCTGGAGATCACCGCCGACATCTCTCCGCCCGGCGGCCAGCCAGGCCTCCTGGCGGCCTTCATCGCCGGCGAGCGGGCCGTGCTGTGGCAACGGCAAGACGCCTCGGCGCGCCGCCAGGCGGTGCTGTCTGATCTGGCGGCCTACTGGGGATCCCGGGCGGCCTCCCCCTCTGAACTGATCCTCCAGAACTGGAACGAAGAACCTTGGACAGGCGGCGCCTTCACCAGCTTCTTGATTCCCGGGGCCTGGAGCGCCTATGGAGCGATCTGGCGGGAGCCCCACGGCAAAGTGATTTGGGCGGGCACGGAGGCCTCCACCCGTTGGCCAGGGTATTTCGAGGGGGCCATAGAGGCGGGCTTGGCCGCGGCCAGGCGGCTGGGGTGCGTGACCTCCAACGGAGACCACCGGGCCCCCGACCCTGGAGGATGATTTCGTTCACCCCAGCGCCCCGCTTTGCCGACCCCGATCGCCGCGGGCAACAGTTCCTGGGCCCTGGGCCTCACCGCGCTGGCGGGACTCTCCACCGGGATTGGCAGCCTGATCGGCTTGGGACCTGGCCGCGACAACCGCGCGTTCCTCACCGTCTCCTTGGGCTTTTCCGCCGGAGCGATGGTGTACGTGTCGCTGGTGGAGATCCTGCCCAAGGCACGCCTGGTGCTCTCCCCTTTGTTGGGCCAGCGAGGCGGATACGGGGCGGCGGTGCTGGCGTTCTTCACCGGGATGGTGGCCATGGCCGTGGTGGACGGCTGGTTGCCGGTTCATGGCCCGGCCGAAGCGTTTGAGCGGGTGAGCGCCCGGGCCCCGCTTCCGCCGGATCGGCGCCGCTTGCTGCGGATGGGTCTGTTCGCCGCCCTGGCCGTCGGCATCCACAACTTTCCCGAAGGCCTGGCCACCTTCTTGGGTGCCCTCTCCAATCCGAAGCTGGGGGTGAGCATCGCCCTGGCGATTGCCCTCCACAACATCCCGGAGGGCCTGGCGGTCTCCGCCCCGGTGTATTTCGCCACCCGAAGCCGCCGCACGGCCTTCTGGGTTTCCTTCGCTTCCGGACTCGCCGAGCCGGTGGGGGGGCTGCTGGGCTTCCTGCTGTTTCGATCCTTCCCCCATCCCCTGGTGTTTGGCCTGGTGTTCGCCGCCGTGGCCGGAGTGATGGTGTACGTGTCTTTGGATGAGCTTCTGCCCGCCGCACGGGAGTACGGCGAACACCGCCTGGCCATTGGCAGTCTCATGGCCGGGATGGGGGTAATGGGCCTCAGCCTGGTGCTGCTGGCCTGAGGCGGACGGCCACGCCACCACTCCGGGACTCCAGAGGAGCGGGGCAGAGTGGGGGTGGTCTGGAACCACCCCGTTGTCTCGATCCACCGCTCTCCTTCTCTCCGGAGCGCTCCGCCTTGGCTGTCCGTTCCTGGGCTTGCTGGCCCTTGGTTCCCTCACCACGCTGGCGGCCCGGGCTGAACTTCCCCCTTGGGTGTACGGCGAGCGGCAGCGGCAAGCCCCCGTGGTCGTCGACATGGAGGTGCGGACGGTGTCTCGGGGGGAGGGGGACGCGCGGGCGCGCTGCCGGATCCTGAGGGTGAGGCGCCAGCCGGGCCACGGCCAGTTGAAAGCGGGCCAGTTCATCCAGGTGCGCACGCCCTTGCCCCCCGTGAGGCCCCCCGGCTGGGTTGGGCCTTCTCCCCTCCCGGTGCCGCGCCCCGGGGAGCGGCTCACGGCTTGGTTGACACCGGTCGACGGCGTTCTCGGAACCTTCGAACCGGCCGCGGGAGGCCATTCGTTTGGCCCCTCCTTGGAGGAGGTGAGGGATCCGAACTGAGAGGGCGACGCTGGAAAAAAGTTTGGGGGCGCCCCAAAAGGACGCCCGATCGCCGGATGAATCAGCGGGTGTCCACAAGGGCGCTTCCCGCCTCGGCGATGGATCCGGTCTACTCAGGCCCGACCGCCAGATGGGCCCCACCCGGCCGCTCCTTCACCTGGCACCGGCGCCGCCCCGCCGGAGGCTTCACAATCGGTTACAGTCGCTGTAACACTTTGAAATAAACCTTGACAGAGTTGCCCCCGCTTCCGCTCTGTGGCCTTCGCTGACCCCTGGCATGGTCTCCCGGCCACGCTCAATTTCTGATCCGCCTGGATTGACCCCACCTCGAGCCCAACATCTCCTTTTCCCCATCTCCTTTCTCCCCATGACCCAATCCCCGCTGACCAACAAGATGAACCAAAAGCCCACCGTCCGGGAAACCCACCTTGAGCAACTCAAGCGTGTGGAACTGTTCAACGGCCGCGCCGCCATGCTTGGCCTGGTGATTGGCGTGGTGGTGGAAGGCTTGACTGGGTTCGGGATTGCCCACCAAATCGGGTTGGGCCCCCTGGTGGATGGCTATGCCGCCTGCCGCACCCAATTTCTTCCGTTCTGTTTCTGAGCCTCGAAAGGGGCTCCCCCGCTCCCGCCCCCCTTCCTGATCGAAGGGGGTTCAGCTCAGGAGTTCATCGTGGTCCCTGAAGGGTTGTCCTGGTCGCCTCGCTTCGATCTGCAGGGTGATTTTGCGAATCCCCAGGTGTCCAAGGCGCTCCCGAGCCAAAGCCAAGACCCTTTCTGAGTCCCATCCACTGGAAGCCGTCCGCTCCGGGTCAAGGGTCAGGTGGGCCGTCAGGGCCGTACGGGAGGTGCTCAGCCCCCAAACATGCAGCTCCTCCACCGCCTCAACGCCAGGAAGGGAACTCAACGCCCACTCCACCTGGCGGAGGTCGACATGGCGAGGAACGGCGTCAAGGTTGAGGGCGATCGCCTCGCGCAGCAATCCCACCGCGCTACCCATCACCACGCTCCCCACGCCGATCGCGGTGGCCGCGTCCAACCAAAACCAACCGGTGGCTCCCACCACTAGGGCGCTGATCAGCACTGCCACCGACACGGCGGCGTCGGTGAGCAGGTGAAGCACGGCCGCCCGCTGATTGAGGTCGTGATGGTGGTTGTGACCGAAGAACCGGGCGGAAAGAAGATTGACCGCGATTCCCAGGGCGGCGGCCATGGCCACTGGTCCCGGGATGAGCGGCTCCGGGCGCGACAGGCGCTGGATGGCCTCCACCACCACCACCCCACCGGCGGAAAAAATCAGGACCCCATTCACCAAGGAAGCCATCTGGGTGCCGCGCCCGTAGCCGTAGGTGAAGCGGCCGCCCGCGGGGCGGCGGCTGAGCTGGTCCGCGCCCCAGCCAAGGGCTAGTCCCAGCACATCGCCCAGGTTGTGCAGGGCATCGCCAATCAGGGCCAGCGAGCCGAAAGCGACGCCAATCGCCAACTGCAGGGCGGTCAGGCCACTGTTGAGAACGATGCTCCAGCGAAAGGCCGCTGAGGTCTGGCCTTCATGAGCTCCATGGGCGTCGTGGTCTCCATGGCCTTCATGGGGTCCATGGCCCTCGTGTGAAGCCTCACCCACGGTTCCCCTGGCTGATCGGCGCGCCACTTGCGGTTAGGGAAACGCGCCCGCGCACTTGAGTTGCTTGGCGCGCTTGAGAGCCGCGTCCCGGGTGGGGAACATGTCGTTGGCCTGGGCCTGGATCGGGGACGCCAGCGAAAAGCTCGCACCAAGAGCCGCCGCGAGCGTCAGGCCAACGAACCGGAAGGTGGTCATCGAGGAGTCCTGGAATCGGGCGGGCGCGGTGGAGGTTAAAAGATGCCGATGGGGGCAGGGGGACTTGAACCCCCACAGCCTTGCAGCCTGCGGATTTTAAGTCCGCTGCGTCTACCGATTCCGCCATGCCCCCGCCCGGGCATCTTAGATTTCGCCCGTCCCCGCTTCAGCTCCGTGGCCCTGCCTGGGTTTTTGAGTCAGCTCTCCAGCGACACCCTCCTGGTGCTCGCGGCCTACATCACCTTGGCCGGCCTTTATTTGGTGGTGATCCCCCTGGCCCTGCTTTGGTGGCTGCAAAAGCGATGGAACGTGATGGGCAAAATTGAGCGCACCGCCATTTATGGCCTGGTGTTTCTGTTTTTCCCCGGGATGATCCTCTTTGCTCCCTTCCTCAATCTCCGCATGGCGGGCCAAGGCGAGGTGCGGGGGTGACTCGGGGCCAGGCCCTACTGGTGGGATTGGGTGTGCTCGTCCTCGGTGGGGCGGGCTATTGGGGCTTCCGGGCCGGTGGGATGGAAGGCTTCTCCCCTGGTGTGGCCGCCTCCTCCCTGCTGATGGTCGTGGTGCTCGGCTGGACGGGCTCCTACTTGTTTCGGGTGGTGAGCGGCAAGATGACTTACATGGAGCAGCGGCGCCGATACCGCGCCACCTACGACGCCCGCACCGACGCCGAGCTCCTGGCGCGCTTCGATGCCCTCAGCCCGGAGGAGCAAGCCAGGGTGCTGCGGGAGGTGGGGCAAGCGCCCCAGGAGAGCGAGACGTCCTCCCCCCCGACCCCATAGGCTCCCTCCCATGAGCGTTGCCCCCGCCCCCCCCAACCAGAGTTCCGCGATCAGCAAGCGCTTCGCCGAGCTGCGGAGCCAGGGCCGTTGCGCCCTGATGCCCTTCTTGATGGCGGGCGATCCCGACCTGGCCACCACGGCCTCCACCCTCTTGGCCCTGCAGGCCAACGGGGCTGATCTCATCGAGCTTGGGATTCCCTACAGCGATCCCTTGGCGGATGGTCCCGTGATCCAGGCCGCGGCTTCCAGAGCCTTGGCGGCCCACACCACTCCGGCCGGGGTCCTGGCCCTGCTGGCCTCGCTCCAGGGGCGACTGCGCGTGCCGGTGATTCTCTTCACCTACAGCAATCCCCTTCTCAATCGGGGCATGGAGACGTTTTGCCGGCAGGCCGCCGAGGCGGGCGCCGCTGGCCTGGTGGTGCCAGATCTTCCCCTTGAGGAAGCGGAAAAGCTCTCCCCCATCGCCGCCGCCCAGGGGCTCGACCTGGTGCTCCTGGTGGCTCCCACCACGCCGAGGAAGCGCATGGCCCGGATCCATGCCACCAGCCGGGGGTTCACCTACGTGGTGAGCGTCACCGGCGTCACCGGGGTGCGCGCGGCCCTGGAAAGCCGGGTGGAGCCCTTGGTTCAGGGGCTGAAGCGCCAGGGAGGCTGCCCGGTGGCGGTGGGATTTGGCATCTCCAGCCCGGAGCAAGCCCATCAGGTGAAAGGTTGGGGAGCGGATGGGGCCATCGTGGGCAGCGCTCTGGTGAAGGTGATGGCCGCCGCGCGGGACGCTGGGGAGGAGGTGGCGGCCGCCGCGGGACGTTTCTGCGCCCAGCTGCGCCAGGGTCTCGATCAGGGCTGAACAGCCAGGCCATCTCCCCAGGCCACCTCATCAAGGGCGGCGCCAACTCAACTCTCGCAACCCCCGGCCCAGACGGTCCAGGGCTTCCGCCAACTCCTCGCTTCCCAACATCCCGTAACTGAGGCGCAGCACACATGGTCCAGAGGCGTCCCATCCAAAGGCGCCGCCGCTCACCGTGGCCACCCCTCTCTCCAGCACCAACCACTCCATCAGGGCATCACTCTCCAGCCTCCGCCCCAAGGAATCAAGCGCCCCCTCCACCATCAGCAGGGCGTAGAAGGCTCCATCCGGCTCCGCCCACAGCCCCACGGACAGGCCGTCCTGACGCCACCGATCCACCGCCTCCAGGAGTTGGGCGCGCTGGGGCCGCAGGGTGGCCACCCGGGCCTGAGCCCAGGAGGAATCGGTGGAGAGCGCCGCCGCCGCCACCCGCTGGCTGACGATCGTAGGACAAATTTGCACGGTGTCGAGCACCTTGGCCAGGGCGGGCCGAAGGGCCGCTGGCACCGCGGCGTAGCCCATGCGCCAGCCCGCCATGCCGTAGGCCTTCGACAGGGTGAACAGCGAGGCGGTGTGGGCCGAGGCCCCGGGCAGGCTGCCCGGGCTGAAATGGGGCACCCCCCCATGGATGAACAGCTCATAGGCCTCATCACTGATGTGCAACAGGCCCCATTCAGCGCAGAGGTGGTTGATGGCGGTGAGCACCGCCGGGGGAATCACCACGCCACTGGGATTGTTGGGGGAGACGGTGACGATGGCGCGGGTGCGGGGGGTGATGGCCGCCCGCAGGGCGGCCGGATCGGGGATCGGTTCAGCATCCACCGTCACGGCGAGGCCACCGGCCAGCTGGATGGCCATCACATGGTTGAAATAGGTGGGACCGGGGAGGATCACCTCACTGCCCGGATCACAGATCACCTGCATCAGAGCCGCGAAGGCCATGTTGCTGCCGGTGGTCACCAACAGGGTGGCGTCGTCGAGGTCGAGGCCGTTGCCGCTGGCCAGTTTGCGCTCCACCAGCTCCAACAGGGCCGGTTCACCCCAGGTGGATCCGTAACGATGCAGGGCGAAGCCAGGCTGGTGGAGGGCCTCCCGCAGGGCTCGGTGGACCGCCGGCGGCGGTTCCCAGCCCACCATCCCCTGGGCCAGGGAAAGGGCCTCAGGCCGGAGCCGCATCAGCTCGCCGATCCTCGGAATGACGGGATCCAGCACGGCGGCCAGCCGGGCGGCGGGGCTGGGGGGATCAACCATGGCATGGGGTCGGTAGAGCCCTACCTTGACGGTTGCTGGCGAAATCCGTGATGAAATTCGTGCTTTGGGGCACCTACAGCGCCGATGCCCTCGAGAAGCGCACCCCCTTTCGGGAGGAACACCTGGCGGGGCTGCGGCGCCAGAAAGAACAAGGGGTGCTGCTGACCATTGGCCCCACCGCCGACACCACCCACGTCTTTGGGCTCTATGAGGCGGCCAGCGGCGAGGAGGTGGAGACCCTGGTGAGGCAAGACGTGTACTGGCGCGAGGGAATTTGGACCGCCCTGGAGGTGCATCCCTGGATCCAGGCCCTCTGAGCGCAGACAAAAAAAGGGAGCGGCAAGCCGCTCCCTGAAACCGTCGGATGGCCGAAGCCTGATCACCAGAGGCCGCGGATGGGAGCGGGCTCGGGGGCGGGAGCGGGCTCGGGCATGGGCATGGGAGCGGGCTCGGGAGCGGGAGCGGGCTGCTCCACCACCACCACCGGAGGCGCGCCGAAGCGATAGCGAACGCCGAGCTTGGCGCCCCAGTTGTTGAAGGAGCTATAGTCCAGGGCGCCGCTGTCGAAGCCACTGGCCCCGGAGTAGGTGCCTTCCACGTAGATGTCCGTGTTCCAGTTCATGGCGTAGGCCACACCGGCCTTGGCTTGCCAGCCGAACAACCCTTGGTTGCTGCCGCTGAAACGCTCACCATCGACCGTGAAACCAGGGGTGCTGAGGTTGCTATAGCCGATACCGCCACCGATGTAGGGCACCCACTGACCAAAGGGGATGTCGAGGTAGACACTGGCCAATACATCGTTCTTATCGATGTTGCCGGAGCCGTCAAAGGTGTCGTGGTTGTTGAAGTGCATTTTGTTCAGGCTGGCACGGGCAAAGCCGTAGGTCAGCTCTGTACGGATGGCACCGAAGTCGTAACCAATGCCGGCGTCAATGGAGAAGCCGCCAATGGTGTTGATGTTGCCGTCGAAGTTGTAGTCATCCAGGTTGTCCTGGAAATCCCAATTGCCCGCCCAGGCGGCGCCGGCACCGACGGTGACGTAGAAACCGGTACCCTGCACGGAGGCGGAGCCCACCTCACCCACGAGGGGGATGTAGGTCTGAGCGATTTGGGCGTCTTTCTGGGAAGACTGGCTCATTTCCAGGGGGGCTTCACCGCTGGGCTGAAGCTGCTGGGCGCCGGTCTGGGTGCCGGCGAAGGATGGAGCGGTCAGGAGAGCACCGCCGGCGAGGGCAGCTCCAAAACCGCGAACAAGCGCGTTGCGAAGGCTGGACATTGAATTGGTTCTCACACCAACTTGTTTATAAACAGTTTGTCGCCCCCAGAAAGTTGCCAATAGACAGCATTATTGCTGGCACATTGAGCACAGATCGGAAAGTGTCTGTCCAAATGCGAAGAATGATGGCAAGACTTTAAGGCGACTTCGTTATGTTTTGCTCAGATTTGGGCCAATCGGCGAGGGCCTGACGCCATACCCACGCCCCCACCGCCTCCGGCCCGCCAGGGCCGAGAACCTCGCCATACCCCCCCATCCCCCCCTGGCCCACGGCCGCGACCCGGGCCACATCCTCTGGGCTGAGAAGTCCGGCCCGACGCAGGGCGGCCATGCGCAGGGTCTTCCCCCGGCGAATCACATTGCCGCCATTGACATGACATCCCACACAATGCTGAGCAAACAGGGCGGCACCCGATCTTGGCGGGAGGCCCACGTCGTCCGGTGGGGCTGCAATCGCCCCAAGGGCGGGGCGAGGCGACAGGACGAGCCAGCCCAACACCAGGGACAGGATCCACACCAGGCAGACTCGCGACCAGGGAGGCATGAAGCGCCTTGCGTTCCTCGACAAGACGCACGGTAGTGGGAATCTCAACGGTTTCGGCCACCTAAAATCGGTTTCCGCGCGGGAAAGGCCGTTCTGATCGATGCCCTCGCCCCCGCCGCCCTACGGATCGCCGCTCTTCCAGCCCCCTTTTCCTTGGGCGTCACCCTCCGGATCTCCCTCCCCTGAGAGGAAAGACGAGCCGTTTCCGCGGCTGCGCCCCATGGGACCGGACGACTGGGACCAAGCGGCGGAGGTGTACGCCGATGCCGTGAGCAGCCTCGCCCCGCCCTACTACCGCCCCGAGCAAATCCACGCCTGGTCGCGCCATGCCCACCAGAACAGCCAATTTCGGGAGGCTCTGGAGAGGGGGTTTGGCCTGGTGGGGGCCACCGAGACCTATCCCGCCACCGTGGAGGCCTTCGCCTTGCTGGATCCCGGGGATCGTCTAGCCCTCTTGTATTGCCGCGGCCGATCCAGCCGCCAAGGACTGGCCACCCTCCTGGTGACCACCCTGGAGCGCCATGCCCGCTCCCAGGGCGTGCGCCGACTTCGCACGGAAGCCAGTCAGCTGTCTCGGCCCCTCCTGGAGCGTTTGGGATGGACGGTGGATGGGGAAGAGAGCCTCCTCTTCGCCGGGGAGCCCTTCGTGCGGTGGCGCATGAGCACAACCCTTCGCTAACCGCCCGCCAACCGCCATGGCCGAAGCCGATCTAGAGCGCTTTCTCGACAAAATCAGCCAGCTCAATGCCTTTGTCGCCTTGAGCGAGAGCAATCCCACCCTCCGCCAGGCCCTGCGGCGCTGCGGACATCACAACGAGGTGGTGGCCCTGGCGCGGAGTCACGGCTTCGAGATTGGCCGGCGTTGGGGAGAGCCTGAGGCTCCCCCAGACCACGAGGGTTCCCTCCTCAGCGAGCCCCCTCCCCCTCCCGGCAAGGAGTGCACGCGGGTGCTGGTGGCCACAACAACCCTGAGGCTTGAACGGATCCATTCCAACGGGGCCAGCAGTCCCCCAGGCTTTTGGTACGACCAGGCGGAGCACGAATGGGTGTGCCTCCTCCAAGGCTCCGCCAGTATCCAATTGGCCGATGAGGAGAGTCCCCGGCTGCTGAGGACCGGTGACAGTCTGCTGATCACAGCCCGACGTCGTCATCGGCTGGTGGCCACCGATCCAGATCCTGGGACGATCTGGCTGGCGTTGTTTTGGAGCGATCCTGCCGCTCATTGACCTGGCGCATGAGCCAGTAGGCACCAGAAAGGGAGAGCACCGTCAAGCCCAAGGCAAAGATCATCATGGGCTTCGATTCCGCCGTTCCAGGCAGCACGATCAGCTTTCGAGCCACCGCCGTGATCGCCGTGAGAAGCACGAGCTGAATTTGCACGGCATGGCGCTTGAGATAAGCCGTGATGTTTTGGAGCAGCTCAAGGCCAATCAGAATATTAAGCAACTCCCCGAAGAATGAGAAGAGAGCGTCGCCCTGCCACTGATATTGCCCCCTCCACAAACTGAGAAAAAGCTGTCGGGCCAGCTCGCCACTGGCGAGAAGAATCAGCAACAGCAGGATCAACCCCAGAAACTTGGCGATGAGTTGCTCAAAGCGATCGACCGCCCTCAAAAATCGCCTGTCTGCCGATCCAGCCGCTGGCAGGGAGGCCATGTCAGTTGCGGAACGGATTGAAGTGGGGCTTGGCCTGGGTGTTGCCTGGAGGATTCACCAGCTCGGTGTCGCAAGAAATGCTGCCATCTTGGGCTTTGACGCAGTTTCTGGGCTTCACCTCCGTTGTGGGGCCCACTTGGCTGCCGGATTCGAGCGTGAAGGATTCAACTTGAGCCCGAACCGGCGACGACAACGCCAGAAGGCTGCCCAAACCGAAGCCCCCGAGGCAAGGGATCAGGGATCGAGGGAGCATGTGAGCCAAGAGGGGAACCTTCCCATGGTGCCTCAAGCCAGCTCATCTTGCGGGGGTGTGGGGCCGGAAGGGTCGGCTTCCGAGGCCCCACGGATCTCATCGAGCAGCAGGTCGAGCTGATCCATGGCGTCGGGCAACTCCAGAGGAGCGATCGGCTCCGGGGACGGCGCGGCGTTGGTGTCCTCGCTACGCCATAGGGTCTCTATGCCGCAGAGCCGCTCAGCCAAACCCAACAGCCCCTGTTGGGAATGAATCTGCCGCAACTCAGCCATCAGCACGGGCATCCGGATCGAGGAAGCCCTCAGGGCACGCCGCAGATCGGCTTGGGTGCGACCGGTGTGTCGCAGCCAGTCCTTGAGAAACAGCTGGAGGTCATCCAGCTGTTCCGAGGTGAGCGTGGCGGAGGGCTCCATCGAACGCATCAGGATTTGGGGAACCAGTGATCCAGTTTGCGCTCCGCCCGGGCCTTGATCTGGGGGGTGATGTGTCGGGAGCACAGACCCAACAGAGCCGTCAAGGCCACCATGTCATCCCCGAATCCGACGGCGGGAATGAAATCGGGAATCAAATCGATGGGCAGCACCAAATAGGTGAGGGCCGCGAGAACGGTGAGGCGCGCTTGGTGGGGGGTGGCACCGTCCAGCAGCATCTCGAAGCACTCCAGGGCTGGTCTGGCCACCGTGCGCCCGGCCCGTCGCAACAGACGAGACAGGAGATTTTCATCCACGATTGAATCGTTGACGATTTCCGGTTCCAAAACGGTCTGGCTGGCTTTGGGGCCCGCGGCTGAAGTCGCGGCGGCCATGGCTGAACTCCTCAAGATGGTGCGCCACTGGGGCGTCAATGCATCCATTTTGGGAAGTTGGCCCCAGTGTTCCAGGGGGGAATGCCCCCCAAGGGAGGGGGGGCGTTCCCCCCTTAGCCCTCGTCCTGCACCAGGCCGCTCTCGATCCCCGCGCGCCGCAGTTTGCGCAAGGCCCGCTGCACCACCTGGCGGCAGTACTCCCGACTGCACTGCAATTGGCGGGCCACTTCCGCCAGGGTGCGCCACTCATGCGAGCCATCGAGACCAAAGCGCAGCATCACCACCGTTTTTTCCTTGGGGGTGAGGTTGGCGCTCTCCAGCAGCTTCCACACCGAGGCGGTGCGTTCCGCTTGCTCGGCCCGCTCCATCGGCGCGGGCTCCTGACTGGGAAGCACATCCACCAGCTCCGAGGGGTCCGCCTTGGAGCGCACCGCCCCTTGAAGACTCACCGTGACGCTGCGGAGCTCACAAGCCAGCAGCTCCTCCACCTCCCCCTTGGGAAGGGCGAGGGCCCGGGCGAGATCGGCGGGCGAGGGGAGCTGGCCATGGGCCTGCAGATGGCGGGCCTTGGCCGCCCGCAGGCGGGTGAGCTTTTCATTCACATTGACGGGAATGCGGATGGTGCGGCTCTGGGTGGAGAGGGCCCGGTTCAACCCCTGACGGATCCACCAATAGGCGTAGGTGCTGAAACGGTGGCCGCGGGTGGGATCAAACTTTTCAACCGCGCGAGTCAAACCGATCGTTCCTTCTTGAATCAGATCGAGCAGGTCAAGTCCCTTCCCTTGGTAGCGCTTGGCCAAATTGACAACCAGCCGTAAATTTGCGGTAATCATTTGCTGCTTGGCCCGCTCGCCAACCCGCATGGCACGCCGCTCATTCTCATCAAAATCACAGGCGGGGCCTTGCCCACCCGCCAATGCGCAGCGCTCTTGCAGGCCCACCATGGTCTGCACCTTGCGGCCCAGGGTGAGTTCCTGTTCAGGGGTAAGAAGTTGATGGCGACCGATCTCTCCGAGAAACGCACTCAGGGAACTGGCCATCGTTGAACATCGCACTCCATTCAACTTAGGGAAACGAACAAACATTCCTCAAAGTCACAGAAAAGCTTCAGGGTTTCGTTACTTTGTCTCCGACTGGTTCTTCACATTTTCTCCGGTTGTCCCCGCCCGGGCGCTCCCGCCAAGGGCCGCCAACTCGCCGCCGTCAAGCCTGGTCGCTAATCTCCGGCGGCTTGCCCCCGATCCATGGCCGCCCTCGCCCTGCCCGCCCTCCCCTCTCAGGTGCTCACCAGCGCGGCGGTGGCCTACACCCACTATCTGAGTTTCATGGTGTGCTTCGCCGCCCTCGTGTTGGAGCGCCGGCTCATCAGGGCCAACCCCGAACGCTCCGATGCCGTGCTGATGGTGATCACCGATGTGGTGTACGGAATCGCGGCGTTGGCCCTGCTGGTGAGCGGGATCCTGCGGGTGGCGCACTTCGGCCAAGGTAGTCACTTTTACACGGAGAACCCGGTGTTCTGGTGGAAGGTGGGGCTGTATCTCAGCGTCGGGGCCCTCTCCCTGTATCCCACCATCACCTACATCACCTGGGCCATCCCCCTGCGGAAAGGCGACCTTCCCCAGGTGAGTGAGGCCCTCGCCCAGCGGCTCCGTTGGATCCTCAACGTGGAGATCGCGGGCTTTGCCCTGATTCCCTTCCTCGCCACCCTGATGGCCAGGGGGGTGGGACTGGGCACCCATTGATCTCTCACCAAGGGTGATGGCATCGCGAGGGTGGCGGTGGTCTTGCTGGACGGCGGGTTTGGCCCTTCTCATCGGAACCCAGCCTCCAGCCTCGGGCCAGGAGCCCTGCGCCCTTCCCCGAGTCGGAGAGCCCCTGGACCAGAAGCCTCTGTTGCGATCACCCGCCGTGCCAGCGCCCCAGCCACTCCTCGACTACCGACACCGCCTTCAGACCACCCCATCGGGCTGGCCGACCCAATCCACTTGGTGTGTCTGGGTGGAACCCCCGGAGACCCTGGCGCCGGCCTCCCCGGTCCAGTCCCGTTGGCAAGCGGCCATTGACGGGGCGCTCGAGGAATGGCGGCGCCTGCTCCCCATCGTGATCGTCCCCGAGGCCGACCGGGCCCAGGTGACCGTGTGGCGCCGACGCCCCCCCCTGGGTCGGGACGCCGCGGGTCGAGCCAGGGCCAGCCATGGCCGCGCCATCCTCACGCTCCAAAGGCGGCCCCCCGGCGCCACGCCCACCGTGGAGCCGCGGGTGGTGGTGCTGATCAGTCCCGACCAGCGGCTTGAGGCCATCCAGGCCACGGCCCTCCATGAGTTGGGGCACGCCTTCGGGCTCTGGGGGCACAGCGAGGATCCCGCCGACGCGATGGCCATCGCTCCAGGAGCGCGACCGATTCAGCGCCTGAGCGAGCGCGACCGGGCCACGGTGCGGTGGCTCTACCAGCAAGCCACCCCCATGCGCTCAGACCCCTGACGGCTGGTGGTGGTGGTGATAGGGCACAAACCCCGGGCCGTACACCAAAGCGAGCTGGGCCGGACTGAGGGCATGGTCTGGGGGTCCGCCGCAGCGCAACCGACGATTGAGGCAGAGCACGCGATCGCAGGTGCGCCGCACCATCTCCAAGTCGTGGGACACCTGCAGGATCGACCAACCTTCCCTCCGGCGCAGGTCCTCAATCAGGGCGTGGAACGATTCGCTCGCCTGGGCGTCCAGCCCTGTTTGGGCCTCATCAAGCAGCAGCAGGCGGCGCGGACGCACCACGCAAAAGGCCAGGAGCACGCGCTTGAGCTGGCCGCCGGAGAGTTCGTTGAGCAGGCGGGAGGCCAGGTCCTGGGAGCCCGTTTTGGCCAGCGCCAAATCCGTGGCGCGGTGGCGGGCGCGGCTGGCCCGCCAGGGGAGGCGAAGCCCTGGGGGATCCCAGCCCAAAGCCACAAACTCCCGCACGCTCAAGGGAATGGTGTCCTTCAGGTGCAAGCTCTGGGGGAGGTAGGCGATCTGTTGACGAATGGCCGGGGGAAGTTGTCCCCGGGGCCCAAGGCGATGGCCAAGGATGGTCACCTCTCCGCCAGCGCGGGGCACCACGCCGAGCAGAGCTTGCACCAGGGTGCTCTTGCCCGCCCCGTTGGGTCCCACAAGGGCGGTGTCGGATTCAGGAGCCAGAACAAAGCTCACGTCCTCCACCACGGGAACGCCACGCCGGCAGACCGTGAGATGGCTGACTTCGAGAATCATTTCCATGATCAATCCACCCTAATCACCCATCGCCCCCTCGGCCCGCATAGCCTGGCGCCACTGAAGTTCCTGTCCTGGAGTGGAGTGTCATGACGCGACTGGCCGTGAGTGGCGCCTCGGGCAAAACGGGCTGGCGGGTGGTTCAGGAGGCCCTCAAGCGGGGATATGAGGTGCGTGCCCTGTTGCGGCCTGGGTCGCTGGTCCCTGAGGGCCTTGCGGGGGCTGAACTTGTGCGGCTGGAGCTGGGGGATGGGGAAGCCCTCAGCCAGGCCTTGCGGGGCTGCCAGGCCCTGGTGATCGCCACGGGCGCCAGGCCCTCGGTGGATCTGCTGGGACCGATGAAAGTGGACGCCCTGGCCATTCGCTCCCAGATCAGGGCGTGCCAAGCGGTAGGGGTGGATCGGGTGGTGCTGGTGAGTTCCCTCTGCGGTGGACGCTGGATCCATCCCCTCAACCTTTTCGGGCTGATCCTGGTGTGGAAAGGGGTGGGGGAGCGCTGGCTCCAGGAGAGCGGGCTCCGCTGGACCATCGTGCGACCGGGGGGCCTGAGGGAGACAGAAGAGGGGCTGGACGCTGAAGGGGTGGTGTTCACCGGCCCGGATGAGCAAGACAGCCAGAGCATTCCCCGCAGGCTGGTGGCCCAGGTGTGTCTGGACGCGCTGGAGTGCCCAGGCGCGGAAGGCCGCATCCTGGAGATCACCTCCCGTGCGGGCCACCCCAAAGAATCACTGGAGCGGTGGCTGGCGGCCCATCCCCAACCCGCGACAGCGGCGGGCCTCTGAACGGAACGTGAGAGGAGAGGATGGGAGCATCGACGAGCGCGTCTTTCCGGCTGATGGCTCCCACCGACGTTCCCACTTACACCATCCACGTCGAGCTGGATGGCGTGCGCCACACCTTCAGCGGCCGGGCCGACCAGACGGTGCTGGCGGCCGCCGAGGCCGCGGGCATCGCCCTGCCCAACTCCTGCTGCTCCGGGGTGTGCACCACCTGCGCGTCGCGCTTGCGGAGCGGAACGGTGCATCAACCCGACGCCATGGGGGTCAAGGCGGAGTTGCGGGAGGAGGGCTACGCCCTGCTGTGCGTGGCGTTTCCCCGAAGCGATCTGGATGTGCTGGCTGGCCAGGAGGACGCCCTCTACGAGGCCCAGTTCGGCCAATACCAGAAATGAGCCCGCCCTTGGAGCGGCTGGAGTTCGAGATCGAGCGGGCCCCAGGCCCCCTGCTTCCCCAAGTGCGCCAAAGGCTGGCGGAGCGCCTGGGGGCGAACGCCGAGCCCCTGCGCTGGGCCATCACCGCCGTGGCGCCCCCCACCACCCCCGCGGGCCCGACGCGGCTCACCCTTGAGGCGGTGGTGCTGCGGCTGCCGTTGTGAGCGGCGACCGGGAAACTCCGCCCCTTCCCACCTTGATGGTGGTGCCCACCGGGGTGGGGTGCCAGGTGGGAGGCTACGCGGGAGACGCGCTGCCGGCGGCCCGTCTGTTGGCGGCGGCCAGCGGCTGCCTGATCACCCATCCCAATGTGCTCAACGCGGCGGCGCTCTATTGGAGCGACCCCAGGCTGCACTACGTGGAGGGGTGGGCGCTCAACCAATTCGCCCGCGGGGATCTGGCCTTGGCCCCGGGGCGACCCCGGAAGGTGGGGCTGGTGCTGGACGCGGCGATCGAAGAGCCCCTGCGCTTACGGCATCGGCAGGTGGCCCAGGCTTGCGGGGCCAGCCTCGGACTGGCGATCGGGCCGATGGTGACCACCGAGGAGCCCCTCGGGGTGGCGTTGGCCCTCGGGACGAGCGGCGCCAGCTGGGGGACGATCCAATCTCCAGCCGCCCTGCTGCGGGCGGGGGAGAAAGTGGTGGAGGGGGGTGCGACGGCGATCGCGGTGGTGGCCCGGTTCCCCGATGACCCGAGCCCGGAGGCGCTGGAGGCCTACCGCCATGGCGAGGGAGTGGATGGGTTGGCGGGAGCGGAGGCCGTGATCTCGCACCTGTTGAGCCGCCACCTCCGGGTGCCCTGCGCCCACGCCCCCGCCCTGGCCGCCCTGCCCCCCGATCCCCTCCTGGATCCCCGGGCCGCGGCGGAGGAACTGGGCCACACGTTTCTCCCCTGTGTGCTGGTGGGCCTTAGCCGGGCGCCGGATCTGGTGGAACCGTCCTCGCCGGGCCACCAGGGGGTGGGAGTGTTGCGGGCCCAAGAGCTGGGGGCGGTGGTGGCCCCGGCGGGAGCCCTGGGGGGAGAAGCGGTGCTGGCGTGCGCGGAGCGGGGGGTGCCCCTGATCGTCGTCACCAGCAATCGCTGCGTGTTGCGGGTGGACGGGGAGGCGCTGGGGCTGAAGGTGGTGGAGGCAAGCGGTTACGCGGAAGCCGCGGGGCTGGTGCTGGCGCTGCGGGAAGGGCTGGCCCTGGAGACGGCGGCCCTGCGGCACGGAAGAGTGGGCGAGGGGGGGAGCGGATCCAGCGAGCGTTAACGCAAGCAGGCCATGGGGTGGCGGGGGGCGACCCCCAAAGCCTTGGCCACGCCGGGGTGGCAGACCGCCCCATCCACGGTGTTCAGACCGGAGAGGAGTTCCGGCCGGTCGGTGACAGCTTCGCTGAGCCCCCGGCCCGCCATCACCAGGATGTAGGGGAGGGTGACGCTCACCAGCGCCTCGGTGGAGGTGAACGGAACGGCGCCAGGCATGTTGCCCACGGCGTAGTGCTGCACCCCGTGGATGGTGACCACCGGATCGGTGTGGGTGGTTTCGCGGCTGGTGGCGATGCAGCCGCCCTGGTCGATGGCCACGTCCACAATCACCGAACCGGAGCGCATGCGCTGCACCCACTCCTCCTCCACAAGGGTGGGCGCCCGCCCTCCGGGAAGCAACACCGCGCCGATCAGCAAATCGGTTTGGGGCACCAGGCGTTCAATCAGGCCCCGGCTGCTCACCAGGGTGACCAGGCGGCCGCGTCGATCGCTTTCCAGCTGGCGCAGGCGCTGGGGGGAACGGTCAAGGAGAAACACCTCCGCGTCCATGGCGGCGGCGAGGCGGGCGGCGTTCCAGCCCACGGTGCCCGCCCCGAGCACGGTCACCCGGGCCGGTCGCACACCGGTGCAGCCGCCGATCAGAAGACCGCATCCCCCCTGGGGCTTCTCCATCAACCGCGCCCCCACCTGGGCGGCGAGCCGCCCGGCCACCTCGCTCATGGGGGCGAGCAACGGCAGACTGCCGTCCTCCAGTTGCACGGTTTCATAGGCCACCCCGGTGGTGCCGGCCTCCAGCAGGGCGCGGCCCACGTCGGTGTAGGCGGCCAGATGGAGATAGGTGAAGAGCACCAGATCCCGCCGCAGGAAACGGAACTCCTCTGGCTGGGGCTCCTTCACCTTCACCACCAGATGGGCCGCCCAGGCCTCCTCCTGATCCACGAGACGGGCGCCAGCCACCCGGTAGGCGTCATCGCTAATGCCCGCCCCCAGCCCGGCCCCCTCCTGAACCCGCACCTCCATGCCATGGGCCACAAGCTCCCTTACCCCGTCGGGAGTGATGGCCACCCGTTGTTCATCGCGCTTGATTTCGGTTGGCACACCGATGGTGGCCATGGGGGCCGCCAGGTCGGGAAGGGCCATGGGCGGGCTAGAAACCAATGGATCCGACCACTGTGCCGGCTGAGGGACTGTTCCGCCAAGGAACCGCCGCGAATCGTCAAGGGCTGGGCGTGAGGGAGGAGACTGGACCGAGAGCGAACCCCGCGCGTGCCCAGTCCCTCCGGCCCCGTTTCGGTGCTCACGCTGCTGTGCATGGCCCATTTCCTGTGCGACTTCGGGCTGCAGAACGACAAGATGGCCAAGGAGAAATGTCAGGGCTGTGATCAAACCCTGCCCTGGGGCTGGTGGTTGACAGCCCACGGGGCGATCCATGGCCTGGCGGTGGGATTGCTGACGGGGGTGCCGCTTCTCGGCGCGGCGGAAATGGGCCTGCACGTGTTGATCGACCACAACAAATGCCGGGGGCGGATCAGCTTCACCACCGACCAAATCCTTCATCTGCTCTGCAAGCTGGGGTGGGTGGCGGCGCTGACGGCGATCTGAGGACGGTGGGAGACCAGCGGTGTGGCGAGGGTGTCAGGTGAGGGCGGCTGGAGGGGGTTGGATCATGGGGACGATCGCGCGCGCCCATGTCACTCCTCTTCCCCCCCCCGCGGCCCGAGCTGCTCCAGCAACTCCAGGCCTGGCTGGCGGAAGATCTGGGCCGGGGTGACCTCACCAGCGTGGCGGTGATCCATCGGGAGGGCAGGGCCCAATGGGTGGCCCAGCGAGACGGGGTGTTTTGCGGCGGCGTGCTGGTGGAGCCCCTGTTTCGCCTGCTGGATGGCCAGGCGCGGGTGGAGGGGCTCGTGGAGGAGGGCGCGCGGGTGAAGGCCGGGCAGCGGCTGCTGAGCCTGGCGGGAAACGCGGCGGCGTTGGTGGCGGGGGAGCGCACGGCGCTCAACCTGGCCATGCGGCTCTCGGGCGTGGCCACGGCCACCGCCGCCCTGGTGGCGGAGCTGGAGGGCACGGGGGTTCGGCTGGTGGACACGCGCAAAACCACCCCGGGGCTCCGGGTGCTCGAGAAGTACGCCGTGCGGTGCGGCGGCGGCACCAACCACCGCTTCGGGCTGGATGACGCCGCCATGCTGAAGGAAAACCATCTGGCCTGGGCGGGGGGCATCGGGCCGGCGGTGGCGGCGGTGCGGGCCGCGGCGCCTTGGCCCGCCAGGGTGATCGTGGAGGCGGAAACGGAGGGGGAGGCCCTGCAAGCCCTGAGGGCGGGAGCCGATGGGGTGCTGCTGGATGGCTTCACCCCTGTCGCACTGGCGGATCTGGTGCCGCGCCTGCGGCAGGTGAGGCCTGGGGCGGTGCTGGAGGCCTCCGGGGTGGCGCCCGACACCCTGCGGGCCTATGCCGCCTCTGGGGTCGATCTGATCTCCACCAGCGCACCGATCACCCGCTCCAGTTGGCTGGACATTTCAATGCGCTACGAGGCGATTGTGGCTTGAGGGCTGTGGGGCTTGCCAACAGCCAATCTCCCCAACCGACCCAGCACTCAAGAACACGGGTGGTAATGAAGCCTTAAATTATAATAACGATAGAGATCGGCTTGTAGCTCCATCTGAATTTTTCGTTTAGACAACTAATGACAATATCTTAAGGGCACCTCGAAAAATCAAAATGCTGCTTGGCCTTGTCGCGGCCCGGCGTATAATATGGTTGGAAAATATCGAGCCAACTGTGGGTCAGAGAGGCTTCTGGGACGAACAAGAGAGAATAGC